>Ga0181536_10000192_pt1 | contig 70557 bp, 67 predicted proteins | sample PEATcosm2014_Bin_41_FD_121105 | JGI IMG/M metagenome (GOLD analysis project Ga0181536, IMG submission 121105) | Peatland microbial communities from MTU Mesocosm Facility, Houghton, MI, USA - PEATcosm2014_Bin17_60_metaG | ecosystem: Environmental > Terrestrial > Soil > Wetlands > Peat | place...
CGGTAGCGCGGGTGCTCGCAGCCCGGCAGCGCGAACGCCAGGCACACGCGCCGCGCGAACGGCGCCAGCAACCGGTTGGTCAGCCCCAGATGGCTGTCGGCCTCCGTCAGCACCAGCGGGATGCGCAGCGTCAGCGCGGCCACGCCGACCGGACCCGCCACGTAGCCGCCGCCGCCCATCACAGCGTCCGGAGCCAGCTGCCTGAGCAGCGCCCGCGCGCGTGGCAGCGCCATCGCCGCGCGCATCAGCGCGCGCAGCGCGCGCAGCGGGTTGCTGCGGCTGAGCCCTTCGACCGCGATCGTGTGCAGCTGGAAGCCCGCCGCCGGCACCAGCTGCGCCTCCGCGCGCCCGCCGCCGATGAACGCGACCTCCGCCCCCTCAGCCCGCAGCGCGTCCGCCACCGCGAGCGCCGGCACCACGTGCCCGGCGGTCCCGCCGGCGGCGATCACGATCCTCCTCGACGTTCCCATCATCGCCCCATCGTGCCGCTTCGCGCGAGCGCGCGTCGTCGGGGCGCGCGCCCACCGCGCGCTTGCGCGTGCGGCGCGCCGGCGCCACCGCGCGCACGTGGCCGGTCGCGCCGGAGGCGACGTTCAGCAGCAGGCCCATCGCCGCCAGCATCACGATCAGGCTGCTCGAGCCGGAGGACACGAACGGCAGCGGCACCCCCGTCAGCGGCGCCAGGCCCAGCACCGCGAACGCGTTCAGGACCGCCTGGGAGACGATCAGCGAGGTCACCCCCACCGCGATCAGAGCGCTGTACAGGCTGCGCGCCGCCTTCGCCGCGCGCAGGCCCGCGTACGCGATCAGCCCGTACAGGAACAGCAGCGCGAACACGCCCACCACGCCGAGCTCCTCGGCGATCACCGCCAGGATGAAGTCCGTCGGCGCCTCCGGCAGGTAGAAGATCTTCTGCACCGACTGGCCCGGGCCGACCCCGAACAGACCTCCCGAGCCGATCGCGATCTGTCCCTGCACCGCCTGAAAGCCGGTGCCCGACGCGTGCGCCCACGGGTCGATGAACGACGTCAGCCGCGCGCGCGCGTACGGCTGCACGAGCGCGTACAGCAGCACCACGCCCAGCAGCGACCCCGCGATCAGCCCGAGCTTGCGCATCGGGATGCCGGCCACGACCAGCATCGCGCCGACCGTGAACACGATCACCATCGCCGTGCCCAGGTCCGGCTCGGTGAACACCAGCAGGCACGACCCCCCCACGACCAGCAGCAGCGGCCGCGTCAGCGCGCGCAGGTCGTGCACCTGCCGCGGGCGCTTGGCCAGCAGCGTCGCCGTGTACAGCACCAGCGCGAGCTTCATCAGCTCCGACGGCTCGAACTGGAACGACCCCGGTCCGATCCAGCGGCGGGCGCCGTTGACGCTCACGCCGACGTGCGGGATGTGCACCGCCAGCACCAGCACGAACGCCGCCGCCAGCAGCGGCGCGGTGATGCTGTGCACTTTCGCCACCCCGTCGCGCGCCAGCACCCGCATCAGGATCAGCCCGACGCCGCCGTAGATCGCGAACTTGATCAGGTAGCTGCCGCCGTAGCCGCCTCCTTCCAGCAGCGTCGTCGCCGAGGACGCGCTGTAGACCATCACCGCGCCGAACGCCAGCAGGCACATCGTCGCGGTCAGCAGGATGCGGTGCTCCAGCGACCGTTCGGGCATCCACGCTCACTTCGACACCGGCCCGCCGAAGCCTCCAACCTGTAGGGGACCGATGACCAAGCGACGCGATGATCGACGCCCACCCACCCACGTGGCGTGCTTGGCACGCGAGCGACCGAGGACAAAGCGTCGCGCCGGTCAGCGGTTCCCTACACACCTCGGCTCTGGCGATAGATCGTGAAGCCGATCGCGCCGCAGATCGAGGCGACGATCCAGAAGCGCAGGATGATCTTCGTCTCAGACCAGCCCTTCAACTCGAAGTGGTGGTGGATCGGCGCCATCAGGAACACGCGCTTGCGGGTCATCTGGAAGGAGATCACCTGGATCGCGACCGACAGCGCCTCCACCACGAAGATGCCGCCGATCAGGATCAGCAGCAGCTCCGTTTTCGTCATCACCGCCAGACCCGCGATCGCGCCGCCCAGGCCCAGCGAGCCCGTATCGCCCATGAAGATCGTCGCCGGAAACGCGTTGAACCACAGGAAGCCGATGCACGCGCCGCCCAGGCAGCCCGCGAGCATCGCCATGTCGTAGTCGTGGGTGAAGAACGTGATGCCGATGTACGCCAGCAGCACGATCGCCGCGCAGCCCGCCGCGAGGCCGTCGAGGCCGTCCGTCAGGTTGACCGCGCTCGTCGTGCCCGCCACCACCAGGTAGATCAAGAGCGGGAAGAACGGCCCCAGTTCGATGTGGTAGTCGACGAAGTTCAGCGCCAGCACCGGCTGCAGGTGCGCCTCGTAGCGCGCCACGTACCACAGCCCCAGCGAGATCGCGATCGTGATCCCCAGCTTCGTGCGCGCGCGCAGCCCCAGCGAGCGGCGCCTGATCAGCTTCGTGTAGTCGTCCGCGAAGCCCAGCAGCGCGCACGCGATCGCCGCGCCGAACACCCCGATCGAGCGCCATTCGTATTCGGTCAGGATCAGGAAGCAGATCGAGACCGCCAGGAAGATGATGATCCCGCCCATCGTCGGCGTCCCCGCCTTCTGATGGTGCCCCTCAGGGCCGTCCTCGCGGATCTGCTGGCCGAACTCGCGCTTGCGCAGGAACTCGATGAACTTGGGGCTGAGGAAGATGCAGATCAGCAGCGCGGCCGTGCCCCCGAAGAGAATCCGGCCCATTCAGCGTTGCTCCGGGACGGCACCGACGGCAGACGCCGGGTGCTCGCGCGCCGCGTCCGCGTCCGCCGGCGCGCGCCCGCGCCGCGCTTCACCGCGCAGGCTGTCGAGCACCCGCTCCAAGCCCACGCCGCGTGAGCCCTTCACGAGCACGGTGTCACCGTCGCGCAGCAGCTTCCCGACGAGCTCGCCGGCGGCCTGCGCGTCGGGCACCGCGTAGCTCTCGCCCGCGAAGGCGGTGCGCATCTCGGCCGCCAGCGGGCCGACCGTGACCAGCAACCCGACACCGTGGGCGCGCGCGTACTCGCCGATCTCGCGATGCAGGCGTGGCGCCTGCGGCCCCAGCTCGAGCATGTCGCCGAGCACCGCCACGCGTCGCGCGGGAGCCGTCTCTGCCAGATCGTCGATCGCCGCGCGCATGGACATGGGGTTGGCGTTGTAGCAGTCCGCGATGAGCACCACGCCGCCTCCCAGCTGCTCGCGCTGGCCGCGCATCGCCGAGAAGGCCACGTCCACGCGCCCGCGCGGCGTGTATCCGAGCGCGCGTGCCGCCGCCACGGCGGCGAGCAGGTTGCGCAGGTTGTGCGCCTGCGCGAACGACGGCCACAGCTCGATCTGCGCGTCGTCGTGGACGATCAGCACCGACCCGTCTGCGCGCCGCTCTGCCAACGACACGTCGCCGTCCTCACCGAAGTCGATGACCCGCACCTCAGCGCGCAGGTGCGGGACGAGCAGCGGCTCCGCCGCCGGCAGCACCACGCTCGCACCCGACGCGAGGCCCGCGATCAGCTCCGCCTTGGCCGCGGCGATCGCCTCGAGCGAGCCCAGCAGCTCGAGGTGAGCCTCGCCGACGTTAACGATCACACCGACGTCCGGCTCTGCGATCGCCGTCAGCTCGGCGATCTGCCCGGGGCCGCGCATCGCCAGCTCGAGCACCAGCAGCTCCGTATCGGCCGGGGCCGCCAGCACGGCCAGCGGCAGCCCGACCTCGGTGTTGAGGTTCGCCGGGCTGGCCGCGACCCGCAGGCGCGCGCCGAGCAGCGCCGCGAGGATGTCCTTGGTCGAGGTCTTGCCGGTCGAGCCGGTGATCGCGACGACCATCGCGCCGCGTGCGCGCAACTCCCGCCGCCACGCCCGCGCCAGCGCCTGCAGGCCCGCCAGCGGGTCGCTGTGCGCGAGCACCGCGCCGTCAGGCGCGGACTCGGCAAGCGCACGCGCGCGCTCGGGCGTCACCAGCACGGCCCACGCGCCGCCCGCGAGCGCCTGCGCAGCGTGCTCGCCGCCATCGGTGCGCTCGCCGCGCAGACCGACGAACAGCTCGCCCGGCGCGATCGCGCGCGAGTCGATGCTCACGCCGACTGGCCCCGGCGGGCCCGCCGCGGTCGCCGGCCCGCCGGCCCGCGCCGGCGCCCGCACGAGCGTCGCGCCGGCAGCCGCGGCCAGATGGCGGGCGTCCCAGTCCCTCATCGCGCGCGCGCCGCCTGCGTGGCCTGCAGCGCCGCGCGCGCGACCGCCACGTCGTCGAACGGCAGCTTGCGCCCGTCCGCGAACTCCTGGCCCTGCTCGTGGCCCTTGCCCGCGATCACCACCACGTCGCCGTGCCGCGCGCTCGCGATCGCCTGTTCGATCGCCGCCTGCCGATCGGCGATCGCGCGCACCTCCCCCGTCGCCGCCCGCGCGGGTGACCCCGCGCCAGCGAACGCTCCCACCGCGCTCCCGCCGCCCGTCACGCCATCCAAGATCTCCCCAATTATTCGCTCAGGGTCCTCCGAGCGCGGGTTGTCTGAGGTCACGATCGCAACGTCGGCCAGCCGTGCCGCGATCGCGCCCATCAGCGGGCGCTTGCCGCGGTCACGATCGCCGCCAGCGCCGAACACGCACAGCACGCGTCCGTCCTGCACCGGCTCCACCAGCTCACGCGCCGCGCGCAGCACGTTCTCCAGCGAGTCGGGGGTGTGCGCGTAATCGACCAGCACCGCAAACTCCTGGCCGGCGTCGACCGGCTCGAAGCGACCGGGCACGCGCACGCCGCACTCCAGCGCCGCCAGCAGCGGCTCCAGCTCCGCCCCGAGCGCGTGCGCCGCGGCGAGCGCGCCGAGCGCGTTGGCGACGTTGAAGCGCCCGGGCATCGGCAGCGCCAGCTCGTGCCTGCCCGCGGGCGTCTGCAGCGTGAAGCAGCAGCCTTCGAAGTCGCAGCGCACGTCCGTCGCGCTGTAGTCGGCGGGCACGTCAACCGCGAACGTGCGCACGCGCTCGAGCTCGGCTGCCAGGCGGCGTCCGTACGGGTCGCCGACGTTGACCACGCTGACGGCGGGAGCGGGACCGGCCGCGGGCACGAACAGCCGCCGCTTGGCCTGGAAGTAGTCCTCCATGTCAGCGTGGAAGTCGAGGTGGTCCTGGGTCAGGTTGGTGAAAACAGCCGCTGCAAACGGGATCTCGTCGGCGCGTCCCAGCTCGAGCGCGTGCGAGGAGACCTCCATCGCGCACGCGCGGTCGCCGCCGTCGAGCATCGCCCGCAGATCCGCCTGCAGGTCGATCGCCTCCGGTGTCGTGCGCGCGACCATGCGCTCGCGCCCGCCGATCACCGACTTGACCGTGCCCAGCATGCCGCACTGCAAGCCGTCAGCTTGCAGCAGCGCACGCACGAGATACGTCGTCGTCGTCTTGCCGTTGGTGCCCGTCACCCCCACCACGCGCAGCTCACGCGCCGGATCGCCGTAGAAGCGCGCCGCCGCTGGCGCCATCGCGGCGCGCGCGGACTCGACCAGCACCTCCGGCACGCCGAGGTCGAGTCGGCGCTCGACGACCAGCGCCGCGGCGCCCGCGCGCACCGCCTCCACCGCGAAGTCGTGGCCGTCCGTGCGAAAGCCGCTCACGCAGAAGAACAGGTCTCCGGGCGCCACATCGCGGCTGTCATACGCGAGACCGGTGATCTCCACGCCAGCCGCCTCGCCAGCAAGCTCCCCCTCCGTGGACGATGCGGCAGCGATCAACCCGTCGAGTCGCATGCGCTGATGCTACTGGGGCCGTAGGAGCGCACTGGCGAGCTCCGCGCGCGGCCGCTACCCCGGCGGGATGCCCAGGTATGGCAGCGCGAAGCTCATGATCTGTCCGAACGCGGGCGCGGCGACGCTGCCTCCGTAGATCGAGCCGGAGCTCGGTTCGTTGACGACCACCGCGCACAGCAGCTTCGGATCGTTCGCCGGCGCGAAGCCGATGAACGAGGCCACGTAGGCGGTTTTGGAGTATTCGCCGGTTTCGGGGTCGATCTTGCTCGCCGTGCCCGTCTTGCCCGCGAGCTCGTAGCCCGGGATCGAGACCTCGCTGGCGGTGCCTTCCGGTCCGAACACGCCCTTGAGCATCTGTCGCAGCTCGGCTGCGGTGCTGGGCTTGATCACGCGGTGGCCAGCAGGCTCGGGCAGCGGGTGCCCGCCGATCGCGCTGACGATGTGCGGCGGGCGCAGGATCCCGCCGTTGGCGATTGTGGCGTACGCGGTGGCCATCTGCATCGGCGTCACCAGCTCCCCCTGCCCGATCGGCAGGTTGCCCATCGAGGAGCCCGAGTATTCGTTCAGCGCCAGCGTCGCGCCCTTTTCCTCGCCGGGAAGATCCACGCCTGTGGGCGCTCCGAAGCCATAGCGATGCACCCATTCGTTGAAGCGTCCAGCGCCCTCGAGCGCGCCGATCTTGATCGCGCCGACGTTGCTCGAACGCGCCAGGATCTGTGCCGTCGTCAGCGTTTCTTCGGGGTGTTCGGTGTCGTCGTGGATGGTCCTTTCGGCGATCTGAATCTGATCGGGGATGTTGAATGGCGTGTTGGGGGTGATCAGGCCCGCTTCCAGCGCAGCCGAGACCGCGACCACCTTGAACGTCGAGCCCGGTTCGTAGTCAAGCCCGACGGCCCGGTCCTCCATCCCCTGGGCCATCGCTTCGGGCGTGTAGGCACCTGGAGCGTTGATGTCCACCTGCGGCCAGTTCGCCAGCGCGAGGATCGCCCCGCTGCGCGGGTCCATCACGATCGCGGTCGCATCCTTTGGCGCGAACACGCGCGCGACCGCGCTGAGCACATCTTCCGCACGCTGCTGGATGTTGGTGTCGAGCGTCAACGACAGCGACTTGCCCGGCACCTCCTGGTGTGGTTCGCTGATCGAGACCGGCTGGCCGATCTCGTCGCTGACCACACGCCGCTCGCCGGAGCGGCCGGTGAGGACCTTGTTGCGCGAGTACTCCAGGCCCGCCAGCCCGCCACCTTCGGTGCCGACCACGCCCAGCACCTGCGCCGCGAGCGACCCGCGCGGATAGACCCGGCGCATCACCGGCGTGCCCGTGATGCCCGCGATCCTCAGCGCGAGCACCGCCTGCGCCGCCTGCGCCGGCAGTGCACGAGCGAGGTACACGAAGCCGGTCCGTTCGGTGAGCTTCGTCAGCACGCTCGCCTGCGGCTGGCCGAGCAGCGGCGCCAGCTGCCGCGCGGCGGGCAGCGGTTCTGTGATCAGGTACGGGTCGGCTGAGATGTCCTGCGCCGGTTCGGAAACGGCCAGGTCGACGCCGTTGCGGTCGGTGATCGCCCCCCGCGGCGCGATCACCGTTTCGTAGCTCAGCTGCTCGCTGCTCGCGGCCTTGCGCAGCGTCGCGCCGCGCACGACGCCCAGATACACGGTGCGTCCCGCGGCCACCACGAGCAGCACGAGGAACAGCCCGAAGATCGCCCGCACGCGGCGTTGAACGATCGCCACCTGCCTATCCCGCGCCGGTTGCCTGGGTCGCTCCTACGCCGCCCGCACCGCCGACGGCGCCCGCCCCTGCGGCTTCAACGGGTGCGCTGGCGCCCACTCCAGCCGTGGTGGACGGCGGCGAGGATGACGTCGGCGCACTCGAGCTCGTGGGCGTGGAGGCCGGCGCGCCAGTGCCCGAGCCCGCTTCCGTGGCGGTGCTCGCCCCGGCTTCACCCGTCCTCGGCGCGGTCGCTTCGGTGGGCGCCGGTTCGCCGGCGGCGGTGCTCGCCGCCGCTGCGTTCGCGCCCGTCGTCGCCGTGGCGGAGCCCGCTTCGCCAGAGCTCGAGCCGGAGCTCGGGCCGGCGGCGTGCACCGGCGTGTTCAGGGCCGCGGCGGCCCGCGCGACGTCGGCGTGCGGATCGGCCGTCAGGAAGCGCAGCGAGCCGACCGGCACGAGCTCCATCCCCAGGACCGCCGCCTTGGACTCGACTCGTTCACCGGCCGCCAGCTCCGAGCCTTCGATGCTGAGCGCCGCATTCTCTCGCTGGAGCTGCGCCTCGCGCACCAGCGTGCGACCGATGCTCGCGTTGAGCTGCAGCACGAGCAGCTGCAGCGTCACGATGCCGATCAGCGCGAACGCGATCACCCCGATCCAGATTCGCCCGCGGATCAGCCGGTCGAGCGCGCCGCTGCGTGCGACGCCGGCGAGGACGTCCAGCAGGCCGAGCACGAGGCCGCGGTCGGCCCGCACCTGGGGTGTGGCCGCGGGCACAGGCGGGCGGGCGGGCCGGCGGGCCGGACCCGAGATACGCCTGGGCCGCGGCGGCGCGATGCGCGGGCGCGGCGGGGCAATCGTACGTGCGCGATGGGCCGCCGCGGCGGCGGGCGGCGTCACGAGGCCGGCTCCCCGTCGTCTGACAGCTTCCTCGCCGCGCGCAGGCGTGCCGAGCCGGCGCGTGGGTTGCGTTCGAGCTCTGCAGCGGTCGGCACGACCGAGCGACGCGTCAGCAACGCCGCCTCGGGCTCGCGGCCGCACACGCACACGGGCAGATCGGGCGGGCAGATGCAACCGCGCGCGCGCTCGACGAGGAAGCGCTTCACGCGCCGGTCCTCGAGCGACTGAAACGAGATGCCCGCTAGCACTCCGCCCTCGCGCAACAGCCCCCACGCGCGCGGGAGCGCGCGATCGAGCTGTCCCAGCTCGTCGTTGACCGCGATTCGCAACGCCTGGAACGAGCGCTTGGCGGGGTGCCCGCCGGCGAACCGCGCCGGCGCCGGCAGCGCGGAGTTGATCGTCTCCACGAGCTCCAGCGTGGTCTCGATCGGCGCCTGCTCGCGACGGCGCACGATCGCGCGCGCGATCGCGCCGGCGTGGCGCTCCTCGCCGAAGTCGCGCAGCGCGTGCGCCAGCCGGCGCTCATCCCACTCGGCGACGATCTGGCGGGCGCTCAGCTCCTGCGCGGGATCCATGCGCATGTCCAGCGGCGCCTCATACGAGTAGGAGAAGCCGCGCTCACGCGTGTCCACCTGCATCGAGGACATGCCCAAGTCGAAGTACACGATGTCCGCGCGCACACCCTCGCCCGCGAGCAGCTCGAGCGCCTCGGCGTAGCCCGAGCGGATGAAACGCAGCGAGCACGTCGCGTCCGCCGCCAGCGCCGCGAAGCGCTGCTCGGCCAGCGGGTCGCGGTCGATCGCCACGAGCGTGCCGGTCGGGCCCAGGCGCTCGGCCACCAGCCGCGCGTGCCCGCCGTCGCCGAAGGTGCAGTCGATCGCGAGCTGCCCCGGCCGCGGGTCGAGCAGCTCGAGCAGCTCGCTGGCGAGCACCGGTGTGTGCGAGGCCTGCGATTGCGCGCTCCCGCCAACGGTCGCCGGCGCGGCCGCGGCCGCGGCCGCGCGCCGACCGCGCTGTGAGCGTCCGGAGTCCCCGCCGCCACGACGGCGCCTGGCGAGCTCAGGCGTCCGGCCCTCGCACTCGCGACCGTCGTTCAGCTCAAGCAGCGTCGTCGACACGCGCCGTCACCTCCGCGACGCCGCTCAGCAGCGTCGATCGATGTTCACTCCAGGCGTTCTTCGCCCACAGCTCCAGGCGATCGCCGACGCCGACCACCACGACCTCCTTGAGCAGCGCGGCATGCTCACCGAGAAAGCTCGGGATCATGATGCGCCCCGCAGAGTCGAGCTCGGCGTCGTGGGAGCTGCCGTAGAAGAAGCGCTCGAGCTCGGTCAACCGCGGCGACAGCGGCGGCAGCTCGGCCAGCGCGCGCCGCGTGTAGGTCTCGTACTGCTCCGGGCGCCACACCCCCACGCACGGCTTCAGGTCCACGGGCATCGCCAGCACCACGCCGTCCGCCAGCGCCGCCCGGTAGCGGGCCGGCACGGTGAGCCGGTTCTTCGCGTCGAGCGTGTGGTCGAAGGTGCCGCGGAAGGGGACCAAAGGGGCTCCAAGTTGTTTACCGAGCCGAGGTGGAGGAGTGGGAGGAGCCCCTCCACCCCGGCTCGCTGCGGCGAAGATATCCCACTTTCTCCCACAATGCAACCCCATTTGCACATCTTCTCCCACTTTTCCGCTCGGGCACCATCGAGGCTGGCGAAACCCCTGCTAACAGGCCACTTTCGGGGCCGCCCGCGAGATCCGCGCCGCGCGTGCGAGAGTGCAAAGCGACGTGCAGGAGAGCGCCGTGAATGGGCGCTTGCAGATCGGCACCGTGCGCCGGAATCCGGCGGCGGCGCTAGGATCGCCTCGCCCGCCACCCGGCCGGCTACCGAAAGGAAGACACCTTGCCCTCAACCCCCGCCACGCCCCCGCGCCCTCGCCCCGTGACACGTGCGCGTGCCACGCTCGCCTGCGCGGCGCTGACCGCGAGCCTCGCCATCACACTCGCGGGCTGCGGGGCGAGCAGCCCCGGCGGCACCGACGCCGATCCGGCGGCCGCGGTACCCACCTCGGCGGTGCTGTACGCCGGCGCGACCGTACGCCCCACGGGCGCGGAGAAGACCGATGCGCTGGCAGCCGGCAAGGCGCTCACCCACCAAGCCGACCCGTACCTGCGCCTGCTCGGAGCGCTGCAGACGCCGGGCTCCGCCCAGCTGAGCTTCGGTCGCGACGTGGCCTCCTGGCTAGGCCCCCACGCCGGAATCTTCCTCACCACGCTCGGCTCATCGAGCGCACTGCCGTCACTGCTCGAGCAGGGCCTGCTCGGGAGCTCGACGTCGGGCGCGTTCCCGTTCGGCTCCGGCGGCGCCCAGGGCGCGATCGTGCTCGACACCAGCAACACCAGCAAGGCACGCTCTTTCCTGAACGCCCAGGCCGCGAAGGCCGGCGCGCACGCGACGAGCTACCACGGCGTCTCCTACGAGCTCACCGCCGGCGGCGTGGCCTTCGGGCTGGTCGACCGCTTCGCCGTCATCGGCAGCGAATCGGGGCTGCGCAGCGTGATCGAAACGACCCACGGCGGTGGTGCGCTGGCAGACGCGAGCGGCTACGCCAAGCTGCTGGCCGCAGCGCCCTCTGGTGCGCTCGCGCACATCTACTCCAACCCTGCGAGCGCGACGACGCCAAGCGGCAAGCAGGAAGCAGGCTTGTCAGGCCTGTTGGCGCAACTCGCGGGCGCACACGAAGCGAACATCTCCATCGTTCCCACCGCCAGCTCGCTGAGCCTCGACGCCGACACCCTCGGCGCGAGCGCGGCGGGCGAAGCCGGTGGCCTGCTGGCACCCGACCCGGAAGCCGCACAGGCGCTCGGCGAACTGCCCGGGGAATCCTGGCTGGCGGTCGGCCTGGGCCACGCCGGCACGACACTGGGCCATGACGTACGGGATCTGCAGGCGCTCGCCTCGCTCGGGGGCACGCTCGGCGGCGGGCCGCCGGAAAGCTCGGCCGGCCTCAGCGTCAGCGGACTGCTGGGTGGGCTGATTACACCGTTGCGCGTGCTCGGCGCCGACAATGCGCAGGCACGGCACGAGTTCGCCAGCTGGATGGGCTCCGCGGGGATCTTCGCGAGCGGCGCCAGCCTGCTCGAACTGCGAGCTGCCGTGTCGATCGCGTCGAAGAACCCGGCGGCCTCACGCGCAGCGATCCCCGCCCTTGCCACCCAGCTCCGCAAGGCGGGCGCGGTGGTTGCGCCGGTGTCGATCGCGGGCACAGACGCAGCGATCAGCGCGCGCGTGAGCGGCCTGCCGGTGGTGCTCGACATCGCCGACGGACACGACTCGGCCGGCGGGACGAAGTTCGTGCTGGGCGTCGGCGAAGCGTCGGTGGCCGCCGCCTTGAACCCGCAGAGCACGCTGGCGGGCGCCGCGCCGCGAGCCGCCGCGGCCGCGAGCCTCGGGGAAGGCATCCAGCCGAGCCTGATCGTCAGCTTCCCGACGTTCCTCAGCCTGCTGGAAGCGATCGGGCTCGACGAAGATCCGTCGATCTCCAAGTTCGTCCCCTACCTGCGCGCGACCACAACGCTCGCCGGCGGCGGGCGCGAACTGGGCGGCGGCGTCGAGCGCTTCCGACTGTACCTCGGCCTGCAGGCACCCAGCGGCTGAGCCGCCGTGCACAGAGCGCTGGAGCGGGCCGGCGCTCGCTACGGGCCGGGTGCAGCGACCGTGAGCGCGCGCAGGAACACGGCGCGGCCCGCGCTGACCCGATCGACCCCATACTGCGAGAGCGTCGTTTCACCATCCGCTTGCACCGAATAGCGGCCGATCACCGAGCTGCGGTTCTTCGTGGCGAACACGCGATCGATGACCGTCTGGCGGTCGTTTCCGCGCGCGCCGGAGTCCCTCACAGCATCGAGCACGACCGTCATCGCCTCGTATCCATACAGCGCGTACGGGCCACCTTCGGCGCCGAACACGCTGCGGTAGTGGCGCAGCACCTGCTGGGCGAGCGGCGGGTACAGCGCGGTGGGCAGCACCGGCGTGGTCAGGTAGGTCACCACCGCCGCCGCGCCGATCTGCGAGGTGAAAGCTTCGCTGGCCAGCGAGCTCGAGCCCAGCAGCTGCAGCTGTGGAGCCGCCTTGTGCAGGTCCCGCCACAGCGCAGCCGCGCCCTTGCCTTCGCCGCCGGCCAGGAACACGGCCTGTGCCCCGCTGTCGATGATTTTTTCGACCTCGCCGGTGAACACCGCGCCGACAGCCGTCGACAGGCTGTCGTGCTCGAGCACCTTGATGCCAGCCCGTTCGGCGTAGTCCGCGACGATGTCCGCCAGCGGCATCAGGAACGCGGTTTGATCATCGAGCACGTACAGCCTGTGCACGCCCAGCGACTGCATCAGCTGGACCTGCGCGGCGGCCTGCTGGGTGTCACCTGGCGCCAGGCGCATGAACGTGCGCTTACCACTCGGGTAGAAGCGTTCGGGCTCGTCCTGCCCGGCGTCGAACGACGAGGTCAGCCCGACATACGGGCTCGCGGGGCTGATCTGCAGGATTCCCACCTCGTTCATGACCGGCAGCGACACGGCCGTGGCGCCGGAGTCGAAGTCGCCGAGATACGCGATCGTGCTGGTGTCCTGCGCGGCGACCTTGGCGTCGGTGGCGGTGATGCCCGGGTTCCATTCGCCGCTGGTTGGACTCGCGTCGTCGAGCGAGTCATAGTTGATCTTGAACGCCCCCGCGCGATCATCCGCGTCGGCAAGTGCGAGCTTCTCGCCGTCGATGATCTGCTGGGAGATGCTCGCGGTGGGTCCCTGCAGCGGCAGGCTCGAGTACACCGTCAGTGAGTCATTCGTCGCTTCGGCCACGTCCGAGACCGACACGCCGCCGCAGCCGACCACGCCGAGCAACATCGCGACGAGAGCGACCAGGCCCAGCCACCGCGCGAGCACGGGGCGCTAGCTGCGTCGGCTGGGCAGATAGCCGGAGAGGATCTTCAGCGACGCTCCCACGAGGATGATCACCGCTGCCAGCAGGAACGCGTCGATGCCCTTGGACCCGAGCGCCCACAGCACGATCCACACGATCAGCCCGGCAGTGATGGTCATGATGAATCCCATGTGCGCGGAATCCTAGCGAGCCGCGTCCTGATCGGTCGCGGCGAGGCCCGCCGCGAGCTCGCCCACCACAGCGCCGACCGCGCCCGCAGGATCATCGGCCTCGCCCGCCGCGCGCACCAGGCGCGTGCCGACGATCACACCGTCGGCCCCGGCGTCGGCTGCCTGGCGAGCCTGCTCGGGCGTGCTGATCCCAAAGCCGATCGCGACCGGCACCCGCGTGCTCGCCTGGGCGCGGGCGATGATCTCCGCCACCTCCTCGCCGAGCGCGCGGCGCTCCCCGGTGGTGCCCACGACGGACACCGTGTACAGGAACCCCCGCGCCCGCGCACCGATCTCAGCGAGGCGCTCGGGCGTGGTCGTCGGTGCGACCAGCGGGATCAGCGCGACGCCGTACGCATCGCACGCCTCGAGCACCTCCGGGGCCTCGCCCTGTGGCAGATCGGGCACGATCATCCCGCACACGCCCGCCCGCGCCATGCGCTGCACGAACTGGTCCACGCCGGGGGCGAACACCATGTTCGCGTAGCACATCAGCGCCACTGGAACGCTCGCCGACAGCGCGCGCGCGACCTCCAGCACGCCCGCCACGTTGGCGCCCGCAGCCAGCGCCCGGGTACCGGCGGCATGGATCACGGGACCGTCGGCGAGCGGGTCGGAGTAGGGCACGCCGAGCTCGAGCAGGTCCGCTCCCGCCTGTACGCACGCCTGACCGATACGCAGCGACTCATCCAGCGTCGGAAAGCCGCCCATCACGTACGGCATCAGCGCCGCGCGCTTGCCCGTGTGGGCGAACGCGTGCGCGATGCGCTCGATCCCTGTGGCCTGCACTGTGCTCACGGCCGCGCCCGCTGGCGTGTGCTCACGCAGGCGCGCGAACAGCCGTGGCTAGGCATCGGCGAGCACCTCGGCCAGATCCTTGTCGCCGCGACCGGACAGGCACACGAGATCCAGCTCGCCGTCGTCCTGGGCCAGCACCCACGCCAGCGCGTGCGCGGTCTCCAGTGCCGGGATGATGCCCTCCAGGCGCGCCACCTCCTTGAAGGCCGCAAGCGCCTGCGCGTCGGGCACCGCGACGTAGCGCGCGCGACCGCTGTCCCGGAGGTATGCGTGCTGGGGACCGGCGCCCGGATAGTCCAGGCCGGCCGACACCGAATGCGCCTGCACGATCTGTCCCTCCTCGTCCTGCATCACCGCCGAACGTGAGCCGTGCAGAATGCCGGGACGTCCACCCACGGTCAGCGGCGCGCCGTGGCGCTTTGTCTCGATGCCCTCGCCGCCAGCCTCGACCCCGACCAGCTCGACCTGCTCGTCGGGGATGAACGCGGCGAAGATCCCCATCGCGTTCGAGCCTCCGCCGACGCACGCCACGACGCGCGCGGGCAGCCTGCCCTCGCGCTCGAGCATCTGCGCGCGCGCCTCGTCGCCGATGACCCGCTGCAGGTCGCGCACGAGCGCCGGATACGGCGCCGGGCCTACGACCGAGCCGATCACATAGTGCGTGCTCTGCACGTTGGTGACCCAGTCGCGGATCGCCGCCGAGGTCGCCTCCTTCAGCGTTTTCGCCCCCGCGTCGACCGGCTCCACGCGCGCCCCGAGCAGTTCCATTCGCTGCACATTCGGCCGCTGACGGCGCGTGTCCTCGACGCCCATGTACACCACACACTCGAGGTCCAGCAGCGCGCACGCCGTCGCCGTCGCCACGCCGTGCTGGCCGGCGCCCGTCTCGGCGATGATCCGCCGCTTGCCCATGCGCTTGGCAAGCAGCGCCTGGCCGAGCGCGTTGTTGAGCTTGTGCGAGCCCGTGTGGTTGAGATCCTCGCGCTTCAGGTACACCGTGCGCCCCGCCCGCTCGGACAGCCGGCGCGCGCGATACAGCGGCGTCGGGCGCCCGCCGAAGTCGCGCAACAGCCCATCCAGCTCTGCCCGATAGGCGGGGTCGGCGCGCGCCGACTGCCATGCCTGCTCGAGCTCCGCGAGCGCCGGCATCAGCGTCTCGGGCACGAACTGCCCGCCATAGGGCCCGAAGCGATGCTCAAGCGCGAGCTGCTCGACGCCCGTGCTCACGCCGGCGCCCCGGGAAGCACAGCCGCCGGCTCGGGGCACGCGTGCGCGACCGCGTCGAAGAAGCTCCGCATCCGCTCGGGGTCCTTGTGGCCCGGGGCGGCCTCCGTGCCGCTCGCGCTGTCCACCGCGTACGGCCGCGTGATCGCGATCGCCTCGGCGACGTTCGCATCTGTGAGACCGCCGCTGAGGATCAACGGCACCTTCGATCGCCGCGCCCGCACGAGCGCCCAGTCGAACGTCTCGCCCGTGCCGCCACGCATGCCCTGGCGAGCGACCGCCTTCGCGCGCGCGTCGAGCAGATGGAAGTCGACGTGGAAGCGCTCGAGATCGCGCACGTCGCCCGAGCCCGACACCCGCGCGGCCTTGATCACGCGCGCGCCCGTCCTGCGCGCCACCTCGGCGCAGAACGAAGGCCCCTCATCGCCGTGCAGCTGCACCATGCTCAGTCCGAGCTGCTCGCTGTCACGGACGATCTGCTCGAGCGGCGCGTTCACGAACACCCCGCACAGCTCCACGCGGCGGCGCAGGGCCGCAGTGATCGTCTGCGCCTCGACGAGCGAGCACTGGCGCGGCGAGCCCTCATAGAAGATCATCCCGAGCGTCCACGCCCCGAGCTCCAGCGCCAGTTCGGCGTCGGGCAGGTTGGTGATGCCGCAGATCTTCACACGGGGGGCGTCTGGCATGGCCCCAACGGTAGCGGCAGCTTGTTTGGATGCCCGCCCGCCGTCAGCCTTCGGGCGTGCGCGGGTTGGGCACCGAGTTCGGTCGTTCGCCCAACGTCGCGGTCAGCGTCTTGTGTTCGTAGCCGCCTTTGCCGTTGCCGCGCAGCAGTTCGATCGTGACCTTGTCGCCCGGCTTCTTTTCCTCGATGTCGTTGGCAAGCGCTTCGGAGCTGGCGACTTCTCTGCCATCGATCTTGACGATGATGTCGCCGCCGACCGCCACCTGGCCGTCTTCGGTGGTCGTGCTGACCGAGCCGCCGTGGATGCCCGCCTTCGCCGCCGCCGTGCCGGGCTCGACGCTCTGCACGAGCGCCCCGGCTTTCACGGGCAGGTTCAGCGCCGACAGCGAGCCGTCGATCGTGAGGGAGGTCAGACCGAGGTAGGCGCCGCGCAGCGTCCCGCCCCTCTCGAGCTCGGCGATCTTCTCCTTGGCGGTGTTGATCGGGATCGAGAAGCCGATGCCGACGCTGCCGTCACCGCTGCCGCCGGTCTCGATCTGCGAGTTGATGCCGATCACTTCGCCCTCGACGTTCAGCAGCGGCCCACCGGAGTTGCCGGGGTTGATCGGCGCGTCCGTCTGCAACACGTGGTTGATCGTGAACCCGTTCGGCGCCGTGATTTCGCGCTGCAGCGCCGAGATCACGCCGGTCGTGAGCGTGCGTTCGAGGTCGAAGGGATTGCCGATCGCGTACACGGGATCGCCCACCTGGACGGCGCTCGAGTCACCCAGGCGCAGCGGGTGCAGCGTCAGGCCGTCGGTCGAGATGTGCAGGATCGCGAGGTCGTCGGAGGGGTCCTTGCCGACAACCTGGGCTTCGACGGACCTGCCTTTTTCGAAGCTGACCGTGACCTTGATCGCGTTCTCGATCACGTGGTAGTTGGTCAGGATCGTGCCGTTGGCGTCGATCACGATGCCTGAGCCGGTCGCGGTGCCCTGGCGCTGGCTTTCTTCGCCGAACAGGTTGAACGGCGAGGATTCCGATTTCTGCACGATCGTGGAGGTCACGAACGCCACTCCCGGCGCGTCGCGCACGTACGCTTCGTGCGGCGTCAGGCCGCTGGTGCGCTGCGAGGCGTTCGACGGGGCGGCAGGCGCGGATTCGACGGTCGTGACGACCGTCTTGGTCTTTTCGCTGAGCCCGCCGGCCGCGGCGATCACGCCCACGACGACGCCACCGCCGAGCAGGGCGGACGCGAACGGGATCAAGAACATGCGTCTCATCTCGAATCAGAATGAACGGCCGGTGTGAACACAATCTAAAGAGCGGCGCGAGCCTACCTAAAACCTTCTCAGCCGCGCCAACGACGCGGCGGGGTCGGGCGAACGCATCAGCGACTCCCCCACGAGCACCGCCTGCACGCCGCACTCGTGCAGGCGTCGCACCTGCTCGGCGCCGGCGATCCCGGACTCTGAGACGACCGTCACCCCAGCCGGGATCTCGTCCATCAGCGCCTCCGTGCGTGCCAAGTCGACGCTGAAGTCGCGCAGGTCGCGATTGTTGACCCCGATGATCTCGGCCCCGAGCTCGAGCGCGCTGCGCAGCTCTTCGCGGTCGTGGACCTCGACCAGCACATCCAGCCCGAGCGCCCGCGCAGCCGTGTGTAGCGACGCGAGCTCCTGCGGCGTGAGCGCCGCCACAATCAGCAGCACAGCGTCTGCGCCTGCCCCCAGCGCCTCGTGTAGCTGGTATGCGTCCACGATGAAGTCCTTGCGCAGCAATGGCAGATCGCAGACGCCGCGCGCGGCACGCAGGTCCTCGAGCGTGCCTTCGAAGTTCGGACCCTCCGTGAGGATTGACACCGCCACCGCCCCACCTCGCTCGTAGGCGCTGACGATCGCGGCCAGGTCCGGATCCTCGCGCAGCAACCCCGCCGAGGGCGAGCGACGCTTGAACTCGGCGATCACGCCCACGCCCTCGCCGTTCAGCGCGTCACGGAAGCGGCGCTCGCCGGCGGGTCTGCGCGCATCCGCGATCGTGACCGCGCCTGCGTCCCGCCCAAGCGCGCCCGCGCGCAGCTGCTCGAGCGGCAGCTCGCGCTTGCGCCGCTCCACCTCGGCGCGCGTTTCGGCCAAGATCCGCTCGAGCACAGTCGTCGTGCCTTGGCTCATCGGCTCATCTGCGTGTATCCGCCGGGTCGGCCGGCGCGTGCCTGTGGCTGGCCTGCACATAGCGCTCGAGTGCGCTCGCCGCGCTGCCGTCGGCGAGCGCCGCGCGCGCGGCGTCCACGCCCTCGGCGATCGAGTCCGCCCCGCCGGCCGCGTAGATCGCAGCGCCGGCATTGATCAGCGCCAGCGCCTCGCCCGCGGGCCGCGCGCCCGCGCTGGCGTCCGCCTGCAGGATCGCGCGCGTGACGCGCGCGTTCTCGCCGGGCGTGCCGCCGCCGGGGCCCCGTGCGGACTGCGGGCCGAGCGCGTCCTGCACGCCGGCCTGCGCCGGGGTCAGCAGATACCGTCTGATCTCCTCGCCGTTGACCTCGACCACTTTCGTGGGCGCGTCCGCCGAGACCTCGTCGAGTCCGTCCTCGCCCGCCACGACCAGCGCGCGATCGACGCCCAGCTTCGCCAGCGCGCCCGCCATCGTCTCCAGGAAGCTGGCGTCGGAGACGCCGATCAGCTGGCGGCGGGCGCCTGCTGGATTCGTCAGCGGCCCGAGCAGGTTGAAGATCGTGCGCACCGCCAGCTCGCGCCGGACCGGTATCACGAAGCGCGTGGCCTGGTGGTGCGCGGGCGCGAACATGAACCCGAAGCCGGCCTCGTCGATGCAGGCCGCAACCGCCACCGGGCCGAGGTCGATGCGGGCTCCGAGCGCCTCCAGCAGATCGGCCGAGCCCGACCGGCTGGTGGCCGAGCGGTTGCCGTGCTTGGCGACCGCGCAACCCGCGCCCGCCGCGATCAGCGCGGCCGTCGTCGACACGTTGAAGCTGCTGCGCCCGCCGCCAGTGCCCGCCGTGTCGAGCAGGTCATGACGCTCGCACGGCACGTGCGCGGCTAGCTCGCGCATCGTGCGCGCCAGCCCCGCCAGCTCTTCGACCGTCTCGCCCTTCGTCCGCAGCGCGATCAGGAAGCCGGCGATCTGGGTCTCGGAGACCTCGCCGTGCATGATCTCGGCCAGAACCTCAGCGGTCTGGTCGGCGCTCAGGTCCCTCCTCGACGCGAGCGCGTCGATCGCATGGGTCAGGGTCGCGTTGGGCATGTCGGGTGTCGGTGGTCGGGTGTCGGTAGTCGGGTGTAGGGGGTCAGGTGTAGGGGGTCAGGTGTAGGGGGTCAGGTGTAGGGGGTCGTCGTGCTTAGCCGCGCCGAACACGCTCTGTATAACAATGGCTATACGGCGTTCCCGCGCGGACAGTCAGGCCGGGTGGCCTGGTGACACCATGGTTCTACAGAACTACCGCGCCTCCAGGAAGTTGCCCAGCAGCTCGTGACCCTGCTCGGTGAGTACCGACTCGGGGTGGAACTGGACGCCCTCCGCGGGCAGCTCGCGATGGCGCACACCCATCACCACGCCGTCGCCGCGTGCGGACTCTTCCAGGCAGTCCGGCAGATCGGCGTCGACGACGAGCGAGTGATAGCGGCCCACCTGCAGCGGCGAGGACAGCCCGCGGAAGATCGTGCGCCCGTCGTGCTCGATGCGTGTGGCCTTGCCGTGTACGGGCGAGTGCAGCTTCCAGCGCCCGCCGAAGGCCTGCGCGAGCGCCTGGTGGCCGAGGCACACCCCGAGCGTCGGTATCCCCGCCTCGGGCATCCGCCGCACGACCTCGAGCGTGATGCCGGCCTGATCGGGCGTGCACGGACCCGGTGACACGACGCAGCGATCGTAGGCGCCGTCGAGTAGCTCATCGACGGTGGCGCGGTCGTTGCGTACGACGTGCACGTCCGCCCCCAACTCACCCAAGTACTGCACGAGGTTGTAGGTGAACGAGTCGTAGTTGTCGATCACGAGAACCTTCATCGCGCTCCCGGCCTCATGCCCAGTCGGGTTGTTCGCATGCCAGCTCGACGGCGCGCAGCACCGCTCGCGACTTGGCCACCGACTCCTCGTACTCGTACTCGGGCTTGGCGTCGGCGACCGTGCCGCCCCCGGCCTGCACGTGCGCGACGCCGTCCTTGACGACGACCGTGCGGATGTGAATGGCGGTGTCGAGATCGCCCGCGTAGCTGAGGTAGCCGATCGCGCCGCCGTAGCCGCCCCGCTTGACGGGCTCGAGCTCGTCGATGATCTGCATCGCCCGCACCTTCGGCGCGCCCGAGAGCGTCCCTGCCGGCAGCACCGAGCGCAGCGCGTCCATCGCGCCCACGTCCGCGCGCAGCGTCCCCGACACCGAGGAGACGATGTGCATGACGTGGCTGTAGGACTCGATCTCCATCAGCTCGTCGACGACGACGGTCCCGTACTCGCACACGCGCCCGAGGTCGTTGCGCCCGAGATCGACGAGCATCACGTGCTCGGCGCGCTCCTTCTCGTCGGCGAGCAGCTCCTGCGCGATACGGCGGTCCTCGTCCGGGCTCGCCCCGCGAGGGCGGGTGCCGGCGATCGGCTTGGTGCTGACGTGACGCCCGGTGACCGTCAGCAGCGGCTCGGGGCTGGCGCCCGCGACCTGGAAGTCGCCGAAGTCGAGGAAGTACATGTAGGGACTCGGGTTGACCGCCCGCAGGCCGCGATAAATCGAGAACGCCTCGACGGGCACTGGCGCCGACCAGCGCTGCGAGGGCACCACTTGGAAGGCGTCGCCGGCATGGATGTACTCGACGATCCGCGCGACCATGCCTTCGAACTGCTCGCGCGGCATGTTCGACTGAAACACAGGCAGCTCGCGCTTGGCCGGGTCGGATCCGGTCGCGGGCTCGCCGCGCGGTACGGGACCGGCGAGCGCGCATCGCACCTCTCCGATCGTGCGTGCGGCCTGCTCGTAGGCGCGCTCGATGTCGGGCTCCCCCTCCGAGGACGATGCGGCCTGCAGGTCGACGTTGGCGATGATCGTGACCGTGTGCTTGAGATGGTCAAAGACAACCAGCGCGTCGGAGAGCATCAGCGCCATGTCGGGCAGGCCCAGCGGGTCCGGGTCGGCGAGATCCGGCGCGCGCCCACCCAATGGATCGCCGAGCGGCTCGACCGTGCGCACAAGGTCATAGCCGAAGAAGCCGACGGCGCCGCCGATGAACGGCGGCGCACCGCCCTCGGCGTCGTCGATCGGCGCCTGGTGATAGCGCGCCACCCGCTCGGCTGCCAGCGCGTACGGGTCACCGCCATCGCCCAGCGACCAGCGCAGTACCGAGCGCGGGCGAAAGCCGATGAACGACCAGCGCCCCACGCGCTGCCCCTGGTCGGCCGACTCGAGCAGAAACGCGGGCTCGCCGGGCGCCAGCGCGCGCAGCTTCAAGAATGCCGAGACGGGCGTCTCGCAGTCCTCGATGAAGCTGTAGCGCAGCGGTATCAGGTCGTGCGTGCGCGCGAGCACGCGCGCCTGCTCGAGACTCGGTGCCAGATTTGTGGCGGTCGCGCCGGGGGCGCTAGGAGCGACGGCCATCGAGCACCCGCTCCGCGTCTGTGAGCGCTCGGCCACGGCTGCGCAGCAGCACGAGCAGGTGGTAGAGGACGTCGGCCGCCTCTTCGTCGACGCGCTCGTCTGACTCCTCGCGAGCGGCGCGCGCCACCTCCTCGGCCTCCTCCATCACCTTCTCGCCGATCCGTGGCGGGTCTGAGAGCAGCTCGACGGTGTAGGAGCCCGCCGGCCGCTCGCGTGCGCGCTCGGCGAGCGTGCGCTCGAGCGCGGGCAGAGTCTCATACGGCGCGCCCGGGTCGAGCTCGCCACGGTGAAAGCACGTGCGCTCGCCCGTGTGACACGCCGGGCCCGCCGGCTCCACGAGCGCGAGCAGCGCGTCGCCATCGCAGTCCAGACGCAGCGCGCGCACCGTCTGCACGTTGCCGCTGGTAGCGCCCTTGTGCCACTGCTCGCCGCGCGAGCGGCTCCACAGATGCAGCTCGCCGCTCTCGCGGGTGCGCGCCAGCGCCTGCTCGTTCATGTAGGCCAGCGTCAGCACCTCGCCGGTGCTCCAGTCCTGCACGACACACGGCACCAGACCATCGCGGTCGTATGTAACCAGCGCGTCGATCGGGTGGGCATCAGATCTCATCATCCGCACGATTGTAGGTCCCGCCGCCCGCCGCCTGGTTTTCAGCCACACTGCCCCGGCGATGCAATCGGTGCTCGACCGCAAGCTGCTAGTGGTCACCGGCAAGGGTGGCGTGGGCAAGACGACGATCGCCGCGGCGCTCGGCCTGCTGGCGGCGCGCGGCGGGCGACGCACGCTCGTGGTCGAGGTCGGCGAGGAGAGCCGGCTGCCGCATCTGTTCGGGATCGCCGATGCGCAGCCGGGCGTCGAGACGAAGCTGCAGGAGCGCCTGTCGAGTATCTCGATCGATCCCGACCGCGCGCTGCTGGAGTGGCTGCAGGTGCTCGGCGGCCGCGTCTCTGGCCGCGTGCTCGCCTCCAGCGGAACCTTCCAGTACTTCGCCGCCGCGGCGCCGGGGGCGAAGGAGCTCGTGACGATGGTCAAGATCTGGCGGCTGACCCGCGGTGGTGGCCGCGGCTCGCGCTCGGGCAGCTATGACCTGGTCGTGCTCGACGCGCCGGCGACGGGTCACGCGCTCGGCCTGCTCGGCTCCCCGCACACATTCGGCGCAATCGCCCGCGTCGGTCCGATCGCCGGACACACGCGACAGGTGCAGGAACTGCTGGAGAGCCCCGCCCACTCGGCCTACGTGGCGGTCGCGCTCGCCACGGAGATGGCGGTCACCGAGGCGCTCGAGCTCCAGGACGGGCTGCAGACCCGGCTCGGGCGCGACCTGGCGGCGGTTGTGGTCAACCAGCTGCTGCCGCGCCGCTTCACGACCGAGGAGCTGGGGCGGATCGCGGCGCTTGACGACGGCACGACCGCGCGCGGTGTCGCCGAGCGACATGGGCGGACCCGCGTCAGCGACGCTGCGGCGTCCGTCGAGGCTGAGCGCCAGGCGCTGATCGGATCGGCCGTGCACGCCGCCGCCGCGATACACGACCGCGCGCGCTTTCAACACAACCAGCTCGCACGCCTGCGTCGCCGCAGCTTCGACGTCGTGGGCATCCCATTCGTGTGGGGGGCGCGGCTGGACCTGGCGGCAGTGGCTGCAATCGCCACGCGCCTCGAACGCAGCCTGTGAGATGAGCGATCAGCACACGTGCTCAGGGCGCCGCGAGGCGGTAGCGGCGCGTCGCCGAGTCCCGCTCCAGCAGGCCGACGGCGAGCAGTGTGGTCACGTAGCGGTGCGTGGTGCTCGTGTTCATGTTGAGCGTGCGCGCCAGCTCCGCGATCCCCAGATAGCCACCGTTGGCGGGGAAGCAGGACAGCACCAGCAGGCCCGCCAGCAGCGAGCGCGAGAGGCGTCGATCCTCCATCTGCACCGGATAGGACAACGCCTGCGAATCGGGCGCCAGCGTCCAGCTCGGGTCTTTCAGGGCGGACAGCAGCACCGACATCGTTCCCCCCTGTCCGGCGGCGCGGATGATGTGGTCGACCTGGGCTTGGGAGAGCTCGATCGTCACGACTGCAGAGCTGTTCTGATCGGTCATTGCGGACACCCGATCATGCCGCCGTCCTCGCCATCCGCAAAGGCGGGCCTGAATATTCAGTGCTGACTATTCAACCGCGTGCGACTGTACAGTTGTCTGGCGTCAGCGCCGCCCGGGCGCGCGACCGTTCGGATTGCGTGAGCAGCCTCCGCAAGAGCTCCCGCGCGCTCTGCAGCCACTCGATCCTCGCTTTCCACAACGCGATCTCGGCCTCCTTGGCGAGCAAGCCCATCAGTCGCGGCCAGTCCTGGAGATCCCTGGCCGCGTCGTCGCTCTCGGAGCTCTGCTTGAGATCGCGCAGACGACCGATGCACGCCAGCTCCTGGCCGTAGACGAGGTCAATCAGCCGCGGCAGGTTGCGAGGACGGCAGAGGGCAATCTTCATGTGCAGCTCGTCGCGCAGCGGCGGTGTCGGCGAGGAACCAAGTATCCACGCTTCGAAGTGCTCGACACCACGGTTGGTCGCCTCGTAGATCATGCGCGGCGCCGAGCGCCTGGCGGGGCCCGGCCCCATCTCGCCCGCGGCGCGCACGAGTTCGTCGCGGCTCAGTTGATCGAGCGCGGAATAGACGCCGGACGGCGCAAAGCTCGAGGAGCCGAAACGCTCCTCCAGACGCTGCGCCAACTGGTAACCGTAGCCGGGACGCTCGATCACGAGTCCCAATATCGCGTACTTCGCCGACATGCATACCCTCCCCACGAGGCTGACCGAGCGCAGAAGGTATCCCAAAACGGGGCCGGGCACATCCCACAAGCTGAATGAGTCAGACGGGCGGGAATTACCCGCAGCCGATCGCATGCGCCTGTCGGAATCGACTAGGTTATCCCAAGGCGGTCGAGCAGCCCCTCATCCGCGCGCCAGTCGCGCCGCACCCGCACAGACAGCTCGAGATGCACCTGGCAGCCCAGTGCCTGCTGCAGTTCGCGGCGGGCGGCTGTGCCGATCGCCTTGATCATGCGTCCGCGCGCACCGATCAGGATCCCCTTCTGAGATTCGCTCTCGACCCAGATCAGCGCGCGCACGCGCACGAGTCCCTCGCGCGGATGCTCGACCTCCTCGACTACCACCTCGACCGCATGCGGCAGCTCCTGGAACGTGCGCCTGATGACCGCCTCGCGGATCAGCTCGGCCAGCAGCAGCTCGCGTGGCTGATCGCTGCTGGCGCCGGGCGCGAACATGAACGGCCCCTCCGGCATCAGCGACGCCAGGTGCTCGACGAGCTCCCCCACGCCGGACCCGGTGCGCGCGGAGATCGGGAACACCTCGGCGCGGGCGTCGAGCTCAGCGGCGTCTGCCAGTACCGCCATCAGCGGAGCGCGGGCGAGCCGATCAACCTTGTTGACGGCGATCGCCACCGTTGTCTGCGTTCCGGCCAGCGTCTTGGCGATAAAGCGGTCGCCCGGCCCGACGCCCTGCTGCGCGTTGAGCATCAACAGCGCCGCATCGGAGCCGTCGAGCTCGTGCTGCACGCGTTTGGCCATGCGCGAGGTCAGCTCGTCGCGCGGGCGTTGAACACCCGGCAGGTCCACCAGCACGATCTGGCAGTCGCCGTGCTGGTGGATCCCGCGGATCGCGCGCCTGGTGGTCTGCGGTCGATCGGAGACGATCGCGACCTTCTCGCCGACGACCGCGTTTACGAACGTCGACTTGCCGACGTTGGGCCTGCCGGCGAGCGCGACGAAGCCGCCGCGCGTCACCCGCCGGCTCCAGCGAGCAGCTCGCGCTGCAGCGCCAGCATCTCGCCGTCGTCGGTCTCGTGATCCATGCCGAGCAGGTGCAGCATCCCGTGGACGATCGCCTCGCGCACATCGGTCGTGTGCTCCGGACAGATCACGATGTCGCCGAGCTCGCGTGGAACGAAGTGGGTCGATGTTCCGCCGGCCGGGCTGCGAGCGTCCTCCGCTGCACCTGCGAACGGCTCGACGCCGTCGATCGGAAACGACAGCACGTCGGTGGGGGTCGCTTTGCCGCGGTGCTCACCGTTGAGCGCGGCGATCCGCGCGGCATCCACGAACTCGATCGCCACATGCCCCTGCTCGATCCCCACGCGGGCGGCCACGAGCGCGCATAGGCGTCGCAGCTCCTCAGGGCGCGGTGCCTGCGAGGCGAGGCCCGCGCCGAACAGCTCCACGTCGATCATCGACCGGCGCTCAGGCGCTGCGGACGGCGGCACGCGCGCCGAGCTCGGCCTTCACAGGAGCATCGCGCTGCGAGTGCACGTCGTAGGCCTCGACGATCCGCTGCACGAGCTTGTGGCGCACGACGTCTTGCGCCCCGAAGCGAATGAACTCGATCCCTTCGACCGCATCGAGCACGTCCCCAACCGCGATCAGGCCCGACTGCTGCTCACGCGGAAGGTCCACCTGCGTGACATCTCCGGTGACCACCATCCTCGAGCCGAAGCCGAGTCGTGTGAGGAACATCTTCATCTGCTCGGGCGTCGTGTTCTGCGCCTCATCGAGGATCACGAACGAGTCGTTGAGCGTACGCCCGCGCATGAACGCCAGCGGCGCGATCTCGATCACGCCGCGCTCGATGTGTTGCGAGACCTTCTCGGGGTCGAGCATGTCGTGCAGCGCGTCGAACAGCGGACGCAGATACGGGTCGACCTTCGCCATCAGGTCGCCCGGCAGGAACCCCAGCCGCTCGCCCGCCTCGACAGCAGGTCGCGTGAGAATGATGCGGTTGACCTCATGTCGCGAAAGCGCCGCCGCTGCCATCGCGACCGCCAGGAACGTCTTGCCGGTGCCCGCCGGCCCGACTCCGAAGGTGATCGTGTTTTCGCGTACGGAGTCGACGTAGCGCTTCTGGTTGACCGTGTTCGGTGCGACCCGCAGCCCGCGGTGGCTCCATACCACGTCCTCGAGCACGCGCGCGGGAGATTCGTGCGCGTCCAGTGCACCGGTCACGGCGGTGATCGTGCCGGGCCCGATCTGGTGCCCGCGCGCGATCAGCTCCGCAAGCTCGCGCACGACGCGCTCGCCGGCGTGCGTCTCGCTCTCCTCCCCGTCGAACGTCAGCAGGTTGCCGCGCAGGAAGACCTTGCAGTCGAGATGCGCCTCGAGTGCGCGCAGCACCACGTCCTGGCTGCCCGCGAGCTCGGCCGCCACGTCGTTGGAGAGCTCGATCTGCGTCCTCATCCGCTGAGTGTGGCTCGCACGAGCTCGGATACCCGCTTGCCGTCGGCGCGGCCGTCGACCGCCGCCACCGCGTGCTTCATCGCGATGCCCATGTCCTTCACCGACGCGGCCCCGCTCTCGCGTACGGCCTGCTCGACGATCCCCGCCAGCTCCTGGTCTGGAAGCTCGGCCGGGAGATAGGAGCCGATCAGCTGCGCCTCGGACTCCTCGCTGCCCGCAAGGTCATCGCGGCCGCCGTCGCGAAAGGCCTTCGCAGACTCGAGCCGACGCTTGCGCTCGCGCCGCAGCACCGCGAGCTCCCCCTCCGGGGACAGTGCATCGTCCGAGCTCTCCTTGGCTGCCTTCTGCAGCTCGGACAGCACGAGCCGCAGCGCGCCCACGCGCTCCTTCTCGCCGGCACGCATCGCACCCCGCACGTCGCTCTGGATCTGCTCGAGTATCGCCATCTGCAGATCAGGATACGCCGGTATGGCGATGGCGCAGGCAACTCGCCGCCACGGGCAACAAGTGCCTCAATCGCGCTCGAGTGGCGACGGGCTGCCCAGGCGCCCCGGCGCGGAGGCGTCGCGGCCGAACACGAGCGCGACGTTCCAGTCCACCAGCAGGCGCAGCCTGCGACCGAGGCCGGGCATCAGCAGCAGGTGGTAGGTGCGCGCGATCAGCCACGCGGGCATGCCGCGCCAACGGATGCCAAAGGTGATCGCGACGGCCTTGCCCGACCCGAGCTCGGCCACAACGCCTTTGGTGCGGTAGCGAAACGGCCGTGCGCTGCCGCCGGCGAGCGTCGCAGCGACGTTGCGTGCGACGAGCCGACCCTGGCGGATCGCGTGCTGCGCGGTCGGCGGGCACGTGTGGTCGGGCCTCGAGGCGTCGGGCACCGCGGCACAGTCACCGATCGCCCACACGCGCGCGCCGCCATCGCGCGCGTGCGCTGCCGGCAGTGCGACGGCGTCCACGCGCAGCGTCCGATCGACCACCACGCGCCCGTTGCCGTCGAGTGGCAGACCGAGTCGCGCGACGACGGGACTCGGCTTGACCCCGGCCGTCCACACAACGGTCCGCGCGGCGACGGTGTCGCCATCGGACAAGCTTGCCTCGACCGCCGTGAGCTCGCGCAGGGTGGTGTCCGTGCGCACCTCGATCCCGCGCCCGCGCAGCTCGCGTTCGGCGAACTCGGACAGGCTCTGGGGAACCTCCTGCATGATCCGCCCCTTCGCCTCCACGAGGACCCAGCGCATGCCCTGCGCTGCGCACCGCGGATACAACTCGATCGCCTGCACGGCGAAGTCCTGCAGCTCGGCGAGTCCCTCCACGCCGGCGTAGCCGGCGCCGACGAACACGAACCCCAGATACTCGGCTCGCAGTGCGGGGTCCTCGAGCGACTCGGCGATGTCCAGGCAGCTCAGCACCTGGTTGCGCAGCGCGGTCGCATCCATCAGCGACTTGAACCCGATCGCGTGCTCGGCCAGGCCGGGGATCGGCAGCGTGCGCGAGACCGAGCCGAGGGCGACGATCAGCTGGTCGTAGGCGAGCTCGAGCTGCTGCCCGTCGATGCGCTGTACACCCAGCGTGCGTGCCGCCGGGTCGGCTCCGGTCACGGACCCGATCACGAGGTCGGTGCGGCGCAGCTGCGAGCGCAGCGCCACGACCACGTGGCGCGGATCCAGCGTCGCCCCGGCAGCGCCGGGCAGCAGCGGCGTGTAGAGCATGAAGTTCGCATCGTTGACGAGCGTCACCCGCGCGCTCTGCGCGGGCAGCAGCCGCTCCAGGGCGCGGGCGGCATAAAAACCGCCGAAGCCGCCGCCTGCGATGACGACCTGCCAGGCCACAGGGACACAATAGGGTTCAAACCATGGACGATGCCCTCTACGCCAGCGCCCTCGCGCCGTTTCTCGCAGAGACTCAGCGCCTGCGCCCGGCACAGGCGGAAGTGATCGATGCCCACACACACCTGGGGCTCGACGAGGACGGACGCTCGCTGACGTTGGCCCAGCTGCTGTCCCAGCTCGACCGCGCAGACGCGCGCCGCGCGTGCGTCTTTCCGCTGCACGATCCCGAGCGCAAGCCCTCCTACAGCGTGCCCAACGACCGCGTGCTCGCATGGGCGCGCGAGAGCGCTGGCAGGCTCGTGCCATTTGCGCGCCTGGACCCGTCCGAAGCGCCGCTCGCGGAGGCCGAGCGCTGCCTTGCGGCTGGCGCGCGCGGCATCAAGCTGCACCCGCGCGCACAGGACTTCGTGTTCGACGGGGGCGACATGGACGAGGTCTTCAAGCTGGCCGAAACGGCCTCCGTGCCGATCCTGATCCACGCTGGTCGCGGCCTGCCGCCACTCGCGGACGGGCTCGTCGATCTCGCCCTGCGCCATCCCGGCGCGGTGCTGATCCTGGCGCACGGCGCGATCTGCGACCAGGGCATCCTCACCACGCGCCTGGCGGACCATCCGGGCGTGCTGTACGACATGTCGTGCTTCTTCCCGCTCGACGTGATCGAGCTGTTCGCGCGCGTGCCCGCCGAGCGAATCGTGTTCGCCTCCGATCCGCCTTACGGGCTGCCGGCGACCACGCTGTACATGGCGCTCCGCGTGGCCTGGCAGGCGGGCCTTGACGAGAGCACCACGAGGCTGGTGCTTGGCGGCACAATGGCGGCGCTGATCGACGGGCACGGCCTGCCGCCCGCCGGCCCCGTGCGACGCGGTCCCACGATTGAGCTGTCGGGGCGTCTGGCGCGCGTCTACGGCTACGCGAGTCTCGTCGGGCCGGCCCTGTTCGGCGGTGCGATCGAACAGGCGCAGGCGATGCTCGACATGGCGATCGCCGCCTGCCGTGACCCCGTGCCGGGCGCCGTCGGCGAGGCGCTCGAGACGATCGGCGCGGCGCTGAGCGCAGCCGCGACGCTGCTGGAGGACGAGGACGGTGTGCGCCCGGCGATCGACCTCGTCTATCGTGCGATCGTTCGCGCCGCCACCGAGGTCCCCGACAGCGCCTGAGCCGGCCGGCGCCGAGCACGTCCGGCGGACGGCGGGCGGCCTTGCGCGACGGTCCTCAGCCGGCGCTGAGCCAAACTGCGGCCCACTCGCCGCTCTCGCGTCGCTCGCGCTCGCGCAGGCCGAGGCGCGCGGCGAACGCGTGGACGACCTCGTCGACCTCGCGCGTGAGCAGCCCGCCGGCGAGCAGATGCGCGGGCCTCGCTGGCATCGATGCGGCGAGCTCGAGCAGCAGCGGGCGCAGCAGGTTGGCGAGCACCACCGGCGCAGCGGCTGACGCGTCTGCGCGGCTCATCCACGGCAGCGCCTGGCGACGCAGATCGAAGCGGCGAATCTCGAGCTCGACGCCGTTGACGGCGGCGTTCTCGCGGGCGGCGTCGACGCTCTCCTGCTCGTGGTCGAGTCCGAGCACTGGCCCAAAGCCGAGTCCGGCGGCCGCGATCGCAAGCACGCCAGAGCCGGTGCCCACGTCCAGCAGGGCGCCGGCGGGCTGCTCGCTGGCCGCCAGCGCCAGCAGCAGCTCCAGGCACAGGCGCGTGCTCGCGTGCCCGCCCGTGCCGAACGCCTGTCCGGGATCGATCACGATCTCGTGCACGGGCCCGCGGCTGGGCTCGCTCGGGGCCTCCCACGGCGGGCGCACATGCAGAGCAGGAGGCGGCGTGCGTGCACCGTCTGGCTGGCGCGGCGCGGCGATCAGGACCGGGCGATGGAACTGCTTCCAGCGCTCGTGCCAATCGTCGGGAATCTCGGTGGTGGAGATCTCGACGAGGGCATCGCCGACGACGGCGCGCACGTCGGGGAGCTCCGGCAGCTCACCCGGGGCGCCGTAGACCGCGTACTCGACCGTCCCCGCCTCGCCCTGCACCTCCTCCACGCCGGCGGGCGCGAGCTCCAGCAGCTCCGCCAGCACCAGCTCGGCCCGCTCGCTTGCAACGCGAACGGCGAGCCTGATCACGCCGCCTGGCTGCCGAGCGCGCGCCGCAGCTTGGCGAACACCGACTCCTGCGAGCGCAGATTCGCCTCGCTCAAGGTGTCGTTGAGGCGTTCCATCAGCTCTCGTTGCTCGGCGCTCAGACGCCGGGGGACGACGACGTTGACGACCACGCGCAGGTCTCCGCGCCGGCTGCGCCTGAGCGCGGGCATCCCCGCTCCGCGCAGCGTCAGCACCTCGCCCGGCTGCGTGCCTGCGGGCAGCTCGATCGAGGCGCTGCCTTCGAGCGTGGGCACCTCGAGCACGCCGCCGAGCGCGGCCAGCGGCGCGGCGACGTCGAGCGCCGTGATCAGATCATCGCCCTCCCGGATGAAGCGCTCGTCGGCGCGCACGCGCACGAGCACGTACAGATCGCCGTCCGGCGCGCCTGCCTCGCCGGCGTGGCCGTGTCCGCCGAGACGAATGCGCTGCCCGTCGGCGATGCCCGCCGGCACCTCCACCTCCAGCGTGCGCTGGCTGGTCACACGCCCACGGCCACGACACTCCGCGCAGGGCTGCTCGGGCACGCGCCCGTCGCCGTGACACTCGTCGCAGACCATCGTGCGCACCATCTGTCCGAGCATCGTGCGTGTCACCGCCTGCAGCTGTCCGGCACCACCGCAGCGCGCGCACGTCTTGATCGGCGTGCCCGGCTCGGCGCCGTTGCCGTGACAGTGCTCGCAGCGGTCCACCGCCTCGTAGGCGACCTGCAGCTTGGCGCCGTTGGCCGCTTCGAGCAGGTCGAGCTCGATCGCGACCGCGACGTCGCCGCCCTGCGCCTGCCCGCCGCGTCCCGGCGAGCCGCCGCCGAAGAACGCGTTGAACAGGTCGCTGATCGACCCGAAGGCGTCGAAGTTGGGCGCGTAGCCCCCCGAGCGCAGTCCCTCGTGGCCATAGCGGTCGTAGGTCGCGCGCCGCTCGGGGTCCGACAAGATCTCGTTGGCCTCGGCCGCCTCCTTGAACTTCTCCTCCGCGTCGGGATCGTGCGCGTTGACGTCGGGGTGCAGCTCCATGGCGAGCTGGCGAAACGCCTTCTTGATGTCCTGCGCGGACGCATCGCGGCCGACGCCGAGCACCTCGTAGGGGTCGCGGGGCATGCGTGTGTGGTCAGTTCTCGGCGTAGGCATCTTCGACGAAGCGCGACAGCTGATGCGCTGCCTCGCGCACGGTCGCGATCGCGCCCGCGTAGTCCATGCGCACAGGCCCGATCAGCGAGACGGTGCCGAGCTTGCGTTGGGCCATCCCGTAGCCGGTCGCCACCAGCGCCAGCGAGTGCATCGCCGGCAGCTCGTTCTCGTGGCCGATGCGAACGTACATGCCGGGCTCAGACAGCGCCGCGCGCAGCACACCGAGCAGCACCACGCGCCGCTCGAGCAGGTCGATCAGCTCGTTCACGCGCGTGGTGTCTTCGATCTGCCCTGCCTCGAACAGCCGCGCGGTTCCCTCCACGAACAGCGTGTCCTCGCCCTCGGCTGCGAGATCCCCGAACGCCGGCGCGAAGCGTTCCAGGAACGCGAGCTCCGTCGGCGAGAGGCTCGGGTCAACGAGGCGCTGGTGCAACATGCGCGCGCCGAGGCCGAGACCGACCAGCCGCTCGTTCAGATACTCCGCCGCCCACGTCACGAGGCCGGGGTCGACCGCGCGATCGAACGTCGCGAACATCTTCGACACGTTCCCCGCGGAGGTGATGATCACGACGAGCACGACCTGCGGCTGCAGCGCGAGCACCTCGACGTGGCGGATCGTGGCGGCGTTCATCGACGGCGCGGAGACGACCGCGAGCAGGTTGGTCATCTGCGAGAGCGTCTCGGTCGTGGTGCGCATCGCCTCCTCGACCTCGCGGCGAATCAGCGACAGCTCCAGTCGCTGCGGCGTCGCCGGCAGCGCGTTGCCCGAGCTGAGCAGGCGATCGACGATGTAGCGGTGACCAGCGTCGGTGGGCACGCGACCCGCCGACACGTGGGGATGGGCGAGCAGACCGTACTCCTCGAGCAGAGCCAGTTCGTTGCGCACGGTCGACGGTCCGCATTCGAGATCTGCGGCGGCGGCGATCGAGCGCGAGGCGACGGGCTGCCCGGTGCGCAGGTAGTCGTCGACCACCTTGCACAGGATGCGCTCTTGCCGCGGGCTCAGCATGGATCTGATTGTAGGCGCCGTGCTGGCGCCGGCACAGAGCTCGCCCGCGCTAGAGCTCGAGCTCGGCCTGCGCGTTGCGGATGATCTGCTTGCCCGCCTGCTCGGCGACCGTGTCGATCACGGCGTGCCCGTCGCTGAGCTCGCGCACCGTGCCGCTGACCACGACCTCCTGCTCGGGCACTCCCATCCCGCGAAACTGCACGGACAGGCGCTTCAGGTGCTCGGGGCCACCCGCCGCCTCGGTCTGCGCGCGAGCCACCTGCGCCATCGTCCACAGCCCGTGCAGGATCCGTCCAGGCAGTCCGACCGCGCGCGCGAAGTCCTCGTCGATGTGGATCGGGTTGAAGTCTCCCGATGCGCCCGCGTAGCGGACCGTCAGGTACTTGTCGGGCGTGATTCGCAGCTCGGGGATCTGCTCGCCTGCCTGTAGCTCCGGCATACCGCTCACACTCCTCGGACGATGTTCGTCCAGGTTCCGCGGCATACCTGCTCACCGCGCTGGTTGGTGGAGACCGACTCGAACACGTAGTAGCCGCGGCCGTCCTGTTCTGAGATGTCCTTGACGCTCGCGGTCGTCGTGATCTCATCGCCCGCGACCACCAGCGGACCCCACACGAACTCCTGACCGCCGTGGACCATCATCGCGAAGTTGAGTTCGATCTCGGGATCGAAGATCGGCGGCCCAACCGCCGGCGCGCTGAAGACGACGGCGAACATCGGCGGCGCCACGACGTCGGCGTAGCCGGCCGCGCGCGCGGCCTCGACGTCGAGGTGCACTGGATTGGTCTCCCCCACCGCGCGGGCGTACTCCTTGATCTTCTCACGGCCGACCGCGTATGTCACGGGCTCGTAGGTCTTGCCGATCGCTTGCGTGTTGACTGGCATCGGAGGATGGCTCCTTGCGGGCTGGGCTGTGGGTTTGCGCCGGACCTGGATGCGGCTCGGCCTGCGCTGCGGCGCGCCAGTTTACGCGCAGCGCGCCGCGGGATGCCGCGACGCCGAGGGTTGGCCCTTAAACACGAAAAGACTCCGTGGAGTCAGAGTTTGGACGGCGGGGGCGCTCCATCGAGCGCCCCCGGCCGCAGGACCTGCATGGAGTGCGAGCCGCCGTACGCGTTCCGCCCCCCAGGCCGCCTCTAGAAGACGAGGTCGTCCTCATCGGCGCCGACACCAACGCCCACCAGCTCGCGGCTGTCCTCGCCGCCGGCGCCGGCGTCTCCATCGCCGCCGCCGTCTGCGCTGGAGGCGCCCGACTGCGAGCGCTCACCGGGGCTGTCCAGGAACTGGATGGTGTCGGCGACGATGCTCACCGCCTGGCGGCGCTCCTGCTCAGCGGTCTCCCACTCGCGCCACTCGAGCCGGCCGTCGATGGCGACGCGGCTGCCTCTGCGCATGTAGCGGGACACGCTCTCGCCTGGCGCGCCGTAGATGCTGACGTCGAAATAGTTCGGCCTCTCGACCAGCTCGCCGTCGGCGTCCCGGTGGCTTGAGTTGCACGCGACGCGCAGGCCACAGACGCTCGTCCCGGAGGGCAAGGCGCGCAGCTCGGGGTCACGTGTCAGACGTGCGACCAACACTACGCGGTTGATTGTGAAGTAGGACATCTTTGGGCTCCATTGCTAGATGGTTGACCCCCCGCCAAGCAAGCTACGCAGCGCTTGGGACGGTATTCGCGATCGGCGCTTGCCCGTGCTGATCGCCGGTATCGAGCGCGTCGAGCGCGACGAGCGCGATCCGCTCGCCGGCCTGTGCTCGCTCGAGTGCTCGGGCGAGCGGTCGCTGCACGTCGGCAGCGACCAGATAGAGCGTGCCCGAGACGCAGCGGCAGCGCGCCCACGCCCGGCAGATCTCCAGCAGTCGCTGCGGCGCCTTGATCGTCAGCTCGACCTCGACCGCGACCGGCAGGTGCTCGGACGGGCCATCCGGCCAGAGCACCAGGTCTGGCCGGTGCAGCACCGGAGCTCCGTCGGGGCCGTGGCCCAGGCAGGCGCTCGCCAGCGCTTGGCCGGCCTCACGCTCCTGCAGGCGCAGCTCGCGCTCGCCCATGACGCTGTGGTCGGGATACGCCCGCTCCAACGCCGCCGCCACCGCGGCGCAGGCGATTGCATGCGGGGCACCGGCGACGCTGATGTGCGAAGGCTCGAAGCCGCGCAAACCAGACGCGCGCAATCCGGCGCGCGTGACGGTGTACAGCGTCGGCGCGTCGGCGAGTACCCGCCGGCCGCTGAGCAGTCCGGCGCGCTCGGCGGCCTGCAGCCGGGCGCGTGCCGAGGCCAGCGTCCAACTCCCGTGCTGTGCGAGCGCCTCGGCCGTGACGGCGCCAAGGCGAACGGTCCAGCGGAGCATCTCCAGCCGTTCGGGTGAATGTGTGTTGCGTGCTCGGACCATTTCGGTCCTCCTTCCTGTCGTGGTGATTGAAGGTGCGGCGGCCGCAAGTGCGGCGGCCGCGCGGGCCAGCCCGTCGCGTGCCGGGCTGGCCCGAGTTGCTGCGGTCATGGCCGGAGGCCGGCGTCAACGTCGACGTGTCGGCGAGAACATGCGCGCTATGCGTGCGCTGGTGCCGCGGCCGAGCACGAGCACCGCCGCCCATCCGCGGCCGAGACTCATCACCCGGTCCGGATCGAGCACCAGCTCGCGCGTTCTGACGCGCGTGGTCCTGCCGTCGCTGTGGCGCGAGACCCGCCATGCGCCCGTCTTGCCCGCGATGTTCGCGATCATCTCGGCAGAGTTGGGAACCACCTGGCGGTGCGCGATCAGCACCGTCAGGTTGCCGAGCACCTGCTCGAGCAGCCGCTCGCGTCCCGGAAGCCTGAGATCGGACAGCTCCTGCGTGCCGAGCAGCAGGCTGAACCCAGCGGAGCGGGCGCGGCCGAACAGCCTCACAACCTGCTCGGCAGCGATCGCCGAGAACTCGTCGATCACGACCAGCGTCGGCACCGGCGCCTGCTGCAGGCACGCGACGGTCGTCTGCAGGTCCTGCACGATCGCCGCGCCGAGCATCTCGCTCAGCAGCGGCCGGCTGTCGGACTCGAGGCTGAAGTAGACGACCGAGCGTTGGTTGACCGCGGTGAGCAGGTCGAACCTCTCCGCGTCAATGGTCTGTGGGTCCAGCCATGGCCCGACATCGGACTCGGTCAGGATTGCGAGCCGATCGCGCACTCCCGCCAGCTCGCTGTGCTGGCGAGGAGACAGCGAGTCCAGGTAGGTGAACGTCGCGCGAGCGTCCGCTTCGGGCAGCTCGCGGGCGAGCACCTCCAGCCGTTCGGGGTCAAGGTGCTCAACGATCGCGCGCAGGCTCACCTCGGCTCCGGACTGGCGCAACGCCCGCACGGCGTGGCCGAGATAGCGCTGCGCCTGACGCAGGTAGTGCGGCTCGGTGAAGCGCTCCCCCGCCAGCGCCTTGTCGGCGATCTCGCTGGCGCCGCCCCGCGCGTAGGGGTTGTAGACAGAGTCGCCGTCGGGCGTCCATTCGAGAAACGGCCTGCCGGCGAGCATCGCGGCGCGGCGCACCTGCTCGCGCATGCCGTCATCGCCCTTGGGGTCCACGATGATCGCGCCCATCCCCTGCTCGATCGCGCGGGTTGCGATCCAGGTCTGGGTGACGGTCTTGCCCGAGCCGGTGGCACCCACCACGAGCGTGTGCGTCCCTCCACCCCCGACGCCAAACGGGATCGACACGGTTCGCCCGCCCTCGTCCCGGCCAAGCGCCAACCCGCGGGCGCGAGCCCGGCGCCCGACGCCGAAGCGCTCGCGCAGACGCGGCGCCGCTGCCGAGGAGAGCGAGCGCAGCATCTCCAGCGGACGCGTGCGGCGCGCCGCCATGTCTGCCAGGTCGGCGCCGGCTTCGATGTCTTCGCGGTGCCAGCGTCGACTGCGGAGAGTGGCGAACACGGCTGCGAGCGCCAGCGTGAGCGTGGCGCCGCCGAGGACCGGCCGCACAACGATCACCAGCGCGAGCGCGCCGGTCGCCCAGCTCCAGTGCAGATGCCTGCGGCGCATCAGCCGTGCAGCGAGGATTCCCAGCATCACGCCGACAGCACAGTGAACGGTTGCCGACAGGACCCAGTGAACAAATTCGTCGACGGTCGCCTGGGGATCGACCGCGCCTTCTGGATATCGATTCGAGGGCATTTGAGCCGCTCCTTTCCTGGGCCGACCGATGGGGCCAGGCCCGCTCGGGCCGGCGCCAGCCGGCCGCGGTGGTTAACGGGCGATGGCGGGCCGTGGGGCCCGCCATCGGGGTGCTGCGTATTGCCTTGGCCGAGCTGATCTAGCTCGTCAAGTTCGTGCCTCGCCGAGCTGATGACAGCCCGTCAAGCCTTGCCCTGCCCGAGCTCGCTCCGCTCGTCAAGCCCTTTGCCGCGACCGGCTCAGATCAGCCGGTAACCGACTCCCCAGACGCTGATGACCCACCGCCGCTCGCCGTGCGGGGCGAGCTTGCGGCGGAGTCTGCTCGCGTGGCTGTCGAGCGTTCGCGTGGAACCGCCGGAGCGGTATCCCCAGACGGCGCGCAGGAGCTCGGCCTTGGTGAACACGCGCTCCGGCTCGCGCGCCAGGTGCACCAGCAGCTCGAACTCCATGCGACGGAGATCGATGTATGCGCCATCGAGGGTGACGACGTGCGCAGCGGTGTCGATTGCAAGCGGCCCCACCTCGAGCAGTCGTCCGAGCGCCGGTGCGCTCGCGCTGCGGCGCAGGATGGCGCGCAATCGCGCTCTCAGCTCGAGGTAGGTGGCCGGCCTCGCCAGGAAGTCGTCAGCACCCGCTTCGAATGCACGCAGCATGTCCAGCTGACGAGCCGGGGCGCCCATGATGATCGTCGGCAGTGCCGTGTCCCACGGTGTGTCGAGCTGATCCGCGTGACGTATCTCGCGCAGCAGCTCCAGCGCGCCACAGGGGGAGTCAAGCCAACCAAGCAGCGCGAGCTTCGGGGCACTCGCACCGGCGAGGATTCGTGCATGCTCGGCGCTGCGAGCCAGCTCGACGTTGAAGCCGTCGGCGATCAGCTGCTCGGCGAGCGCCTGGCCGAGGTGTCGATCGGACTCGACCACGAGCAGCGGTGCGGCTGGGTCGGGGCTCGTCACAGCTCGACCTCGCGTGGGCTGACTCCCAGACCACGCCGCGCGATCAACCCGAGTACGTCGCTGTGAATCCACGGTGTCGGCGCGCTCTGTCCGCCCTCGGGGAGCAGCCCGAGGCGACGGGCCAGCCAGCTCGTCTCCCCGCTCTCGTTGCCCCTGCGATCGCGCTTGACGCGCCCGCAGCGGACAGCTATCTCGCTCATGCTCAGCTCGTGGCGCTCGACTGTCGCGAGCACGACCTCGCGCAGCCGGCGGTTGAGCACGATCGGACTTTGCTGCACGCGCGCGAGCTCGACACGCAGCACCGTGGTGGAGACAGCGCCGCCGCGACCATGTAGCGAGAGCGCCCGCAGCGTGTGCGCACGCACCGGCTCGTAGCTCTCCAACGCGGCGATCGCCTCACGCACGCTGACCGGCTCGCGGTCGAGTGCCGGACCGGGGTGGCGCCGGCACCAACGCAGCTCGGGGATCGACATCCCGCTGTGCACGAGCTCGAGCGAGTAGCAGCGACCGAGCCGGTCGACGGGCCACGCACCGACCCGGTCCGACAGTGCATCCACATCGCTGTCGCGCTGACCGGCAAACGGCGCGACGCTCGCATCCTCGGCCGTCAGCTGGCGGCAGCGACCGCCGCCCGCGGCGGCGTCCTGCACATACCGGCGGCATTCCAACGCGGCATTCTCGGCCGGCTCGTCGGCCGCGAGATGCGCCACCAGGCGCGGATCTCCGTGGCCGGCGCATTCGCGATCCACAACGAGCGTGCTCCCTGCTGCGCCGTGCCGCGCGATCACCTCGCGGGCGTGGCCGTGGCGATCGACGTAGCGACCGAGCAGCAGGTCCTCGCGCGCCGAGCGCTCACGGCGGGTGCGAGCTCGGCGTCGGCGGCGTGGCGCGCCTGTCTCGCGGCCGGCGGCTCCACGTCGAGTGATGGTGGTGTTGGTGGTGGGAAAGGTGGTCGTCATGGCTGTCTCCTGCCGGTGAGTTGGGCACAGTCCGGCAAACCGCGCCGGGGGTCGTTTCGGCCGGCTTGTAGGAGCAGAGGGGGCAGCCGTCAAGTGGCCCTGATCGATGCAGGACTGGAGCGGGCAGCGCTCCGAGAACCCCCTTAGGGGTTCTCGGAAATCGTGATCTTGGCGGCCGTGTGGAGGCGAACTTGGCGCGAACGCGCTCTTTGCCTACGGACCGCTGGGAGGGTCTGTTCGGGCACGACTCGGCTGTCGAATGCCCACCGGCTGGACGTCGGTGCGGGTCTGCTGGATTGCTCGCGAGCGCGAGCTGTAAGAGGCGTCTGGCGCAGGGAAGGGAAATGAGGAGGCGTGAGCGTAGCGTGCGATCGCGAGATCGCTGCACAGACACCGCTCTCGAGGCTCCGCGCTGTGCAGTCGCCTCCTACACGAGCCGTGTCTTTTGGCTCTGCGATGCGGAACTGCACGGTGAGCTCGCGCAGTCGCGCGGGCTTTGACCGCAAAGGTGACTGCAACGTTGGAGCCGCTGGACGGGTGGTGACTGCAGGCTCCGCGGCCGTGACGGCGGTGCTCGGGTACCCAACTGCATGTGCCCGAACGCGCCAGTCGCCCCAGCGTTACGCGCGGACGGGTTCTACGGCTTGCGCGAGCTGTCGCAACTCCACGGTCGTCTCGCCAGCGCGAGGGTCTCCGTGAGCGGCCTGCACGCGAACCTCTGGTGGCACGCGCGGGACTCCGTAGGCGCATACGAAGCCCTCGTGCATGTCACGCTCAGCCGCGAACAGGATCCGCTCCCGACCCGGGTACTCCCAATCGAGCGGATACTCCCCGGCGTAGGCACGACACGCGCTCAGCGCGGAGTCCGCACGCCGTGCGCACTCGCGCGCACGCGTCCGATCACGGCACACGAACACGACCAACGGCACGGCCTGTGCGCGCGTGCCGTAGCGACTGGTGTGCAACGACCAGCCGGCCAGGAAGTGGTCGTAGCGCTCGAGCTTGCGGGCAGCGCGCCCGACGACCGGTCGGTCGTCGAGCTCCACGATCACGTCGGTAGCCACCCCGGAGTGCGCGGGCGCGCGAAGCTCGACGATCGCATCGGGGCGCACCGTCTCGAAGCGCTCGAGCTCGACGCGCTGACCGCGTGCGTCGGTGTACAGGAACCCGTGCGGCGTGCGTCCGCCCGGCAGGCGCAGATCGCGCAGCGTGAGCGCCAGCCTGCCATCGGCAGATGCACGCGTGGGCGGCGAGAGCGCCGATTCTCCCGGCCCGCGTATGAGGGACGTGGCGCCGCCAAGAGCTGTGGCGAGCGCCAGTGCCCAACCAGCGACATGGACGTCGTGGCGTGCCTGACCGAGACGGGCGTCGGGCGCGGACACTCCGGCTGCTTCCGCGTGAAGCTCTCGGTCCGCGAGCGCCTGCACACCTGCGGCGGTGATTACGTAACACATGGGAATGCCGCCACCGTCGCGCCGGTGAAACTGGAAGCGCCCCACCATGCCTGCGTCCGACAAGCGCTTGAGCCGGCGCTGCGTGGTGGTCGCAGCGCGCCCGGGATTGAAGCGACGGTGCAGCTGACTGGTGAGGAGATGGCGCATCGCGGCAATCGACGCGAGCATCTCCACGTCAAGCCGGTCGAGCTCAAGCGCGCGCGGGGACGCGGTCTGCTTGGCCCAGCGCACACTGTGGGCGCCGTCGAGCTCGACGAGCTCGCGATAGCTCTCGGCGGGAGCCGGCGGCAGGCGCGGGGCCTCGACCGCGGCGGTGCCGGCCTGCGGCGCACCGGCGCCCGGCACAGGCGCGTCGGCGCCGACCGGCGCACGCATGTCCGCCCGGCGCACGTCATCTGCGGACGCGGCCCGCGCCGGAGCAGCCTCGGCGCCAGGCCCACCATCGTCGGGCGCACGCCGTGCGCGTTCCCAGTGTGGCTGGCGCAGATCCGCGAGGTGACGCCCGCCACGCTCATGCTGACGAGCTGCATGCCAGGCGAGGCGCTGACGATCGACCGCCAGCGGGATCGTCTCGGCGATGAACGGCGACTGGCGGCCCTCGGCCGTGACCCAGCTCGCGATCGCATGGTGCCTGGGCAGGTGCAGGCGTACGTCGGGGCGGCCGAGCGCGGAAAGCCGCTCGAGGCCCGGACGCACCATGTCCGAGAACTCAGCCATCGTCAGCGCGACCGCGCTCCGCGCGTCGCGCTCGGAGGCGGTGGCGAAATACACGCGGTGGGCGAACAGCGCGTCCAGCTGGTCACGCACCTCGGGCTCGGTCCACTGCGCGTCGGTCTGCCAGCAGGCGACGGTCTCCAGGCCGGCCGAGCGCTTCAGCGCCATCGTTTCGGCGAAGCCGCGGTTGATGACCAGCGGCGCCTCGTCGACCTTCAGCGCGACCGCCACTCGGCGCTCGGGTGGAACTAGATCCTGCTGGCGCGCGAGCGCCGCGTCGAGCATCCCGACGATCAGCTGCATCAACACCGACGTGTTGCCCGCTCCCATCGCTCCGAGCGCGCCCTTGACGACCAGCACCTCCGCGCCGGCGATCACGCGGTCGAAGTCAAGCCTCAGGGCGTCGTTTAGTAGGACGCGCTTGATCGACGGTGAGTTCAGCAGCCGCGCGAGCTTGTTCACCGGCGCGTCGAGCTTGGCGGTGGTGGTACTGCGCGCGTCCGCCAGCTGTGCCGTCAGCTCCTGGGTGAAAAACTCAGAGATCTCCTTGAACTCGGGCAGCGCGCGCACGCGCGCTCCGACGCTGCTGCGATAGGCGTAGCCCTCCTCGCCGACCGACAACAGCCGCGCCGCGTCCCACAGCGTCGCGTCGCGGTCGTATGCGAGCACGGCGATAATCGCATTGCGCAGGTACCTGTCGGACGAAGCGCGGATGTCCGCATCGGTAAACAGATTCTTGAGCGCCGCGACAACGTAGTCGGCGATCACGTCCGCCGGGGCGTCGACCGTCAACGGGTTGAAGCCGCACGTGGGGTGAGCGAGGTCCAACAGCGTGCACGTGCGCCGCACCGGCACGACGCTCACGGCGGCCTCGGCGGCATCGCCCTTGGGGTCCAGCACGATCACCGCGCAACGCTCTCGCCGCAGGTCCTCGGCGACAGTCGCGACCAGGAAACTGGACTTGCCCTGCTCGACAGTGCCGGGCACCGCGGTGTTCTGCCTGCGCAACTCCAGATGAATCGATACCGGCCCGAGGGCGTCACGCAGCGTGCCGTGGCCATCTCGCGGTCGCAAGATCGCGGGTGGCGCGGGCACCAGCGGCACCCCCGTGCGCGCGAATGGGACGGTCAGATAGTCGACGGACGGCAGATGCCAGATGGGGGCCAGCTCGCCCGATGCGAACACGCCCCTGTGAAACGACGGCAGCGGGTTGCCCTCGCCGCGAAGCACACGGCGGGCATAGAGCCCGAAGACGCCATGGCGCAGCCCGGTGCCGCGCTCAACGAGTCGGTTCTCGGAACCCTCGGCGCGCAGCTCGGCCGCGATCCGCTCGCAGACGAGGCGACGCGGGGCGATGACGCGTAGGTCGACGAAGAACAGCGGTTTGTGCTGGACCTCGAGGCCGCCGCGGAGCTCGGCGTCCTCCACCATCGAGCGGTCGCGCACGACCAGATGCTCCCTGCGCTCGCGCGAGAGCCGCGCCTCGTGTCGCTTGTAGAGATGCTTGGCAAATGCCTCGAACAGCGCTGGCGTGGGCGTGATCGCCATCTGCACGAACGCTGGCTCACCGCAGGCCGCCATCGCCGTCAACAGCCGGTTGACCGGCGGCTCCGGCCGGCGCTCGAAGTCCTCCAGCGCCTTGACACGCTTGATGAACTCCGCGTGCTTCTTCAGCCGCAACACCGTCGGCGGCACTCCGAGTCGGTGCTCGAGCGGGCGCAGGCGGCAGTTCGGGTAGGTGGCCTGCAGCGAAGCTTCGACCATGCGCTCCTGCCCCTCAAGGCAGGAGATCGCCAACCACGTCGAGTGCGATGCGCCGCTGACGCTGTGGTGCACCTCCAGCGACAGCGACGGCTGGCCGAGCAGCAGCCGCTGCCACCAGCGACACAGCAGACGCTTGTGCAAAGCCCCGAACAGCGCGACACAGGCCTGGATGTCCGCGTGGTCGGCGCGGTAGACCTCGACGCGCAATCGCACATAGCGGCGTCGGCGCCGAGCATGAACGCGCGCGATCGTGACCAGCGACACGAGCACGAGCGCCAGCGCCGTCAGTAGCGGCACCGGCTCGAGGCCGAGCGCAGGTGTCCAGCCCCAAACCCCCGCGACCCAGTGACTGACCGCCTGAGCAAGCGCAGCCACGTGAAAGGCGCCCACATCGCTGTCGCCTCGCAGCACCCTTCCCGGCCCGCCGTCGATGAACCACGCGATCAGCGCGAAGCCCACAAGGATCGCCAGCAGGCCCAGCAGACGCCACAACAGGAAGCGAAGCACCTGCCGCCTTCTCCGACGGACAGCGCGGAGTGGGACTGCGCCCGGCAATGCGCCGCAGCGTCGCCTCCGAGCGGGCTCGCTTTGATGCTGATCGCGAGCCAGGTAAAAGCGCTCTACGCGCTCAGCGAGGCCGCGTCGCCCGCTCCACCTGCGCGCCGCGGGCTGTCAGGTGCCACGCGTTCGCGGCTCCCTTCTCCTGCCCCTCCCCGAGATTCTCGACCAGCTTCAAGCGAGCCAGCCGGTTCAGCAGCTTCGAGATCTGGCCCTGGTCGACGATCCCCGATCCTTCGGCGATCTCGCGATTGCTCGCCCCCGGATGCTCGGCAATGACCATCAGCACGCGCACGGTCCTGTAGGTGAGACGCATGTTCAGGCCTTCGAGCGGGTCCTTGTGACGTGCCGGCACCAGCGGGCGTGCGTCGGTTGGGACGTCCAGCGGCGGCCTGCTCAATTCTCTGCCCGCCGCCCGCGCGCCCAGATATGGGAGCACGATCATGCTCATGAGCGAGTTCAGCAGACCCGTCAGAGGCTCCGCGTCCGGTTCCAGCACGCGCGTGTGCAGCACCGCGAAGATCGCCCCGACCACGCCTTCGGCCGTCACCTCTGGCGGTTCGCGCGTCGCGTTGGTGGCCGCCCGGCCCCGATCGATGATCACCGCAAGCTCGTCGAGCACCTTCGCGCGGCGGTCGAGAACCCGCTCACCCGCTCCGAGAGCCTCGACGACGCACAACTTCGCCAGGCCGGGCTCTTCGTCCATGAACATCAGCAGCCTCGCCAGTGCCGCGCGGATGCCATCGCGCCAAGTCGACTCGCTCTCGTACGCGTCTCGCGCGATCGAGCTCGCCTGGCCGAGAGCCTGCTCAAACGCCGCCAGGAAGCAGTCCTCGCGGTCTGTGAACACGTCGTAGAACGTCTTGCGCGATACCCGCGCGCGGCTGATCACCTGCGCGACGGTCATCCGCGCGTAGCCGACTTCCTCGACCGCCTCGACGGCTGCGGCGAGCATGCGGCTGCGCTGGATCTGGGTGACCTGCCCGCGCGGAAGCCCCCCAGGACCCGGTCGCAACCGCGGTGTCGCGGCCCGCGTCTTGTACACAACAGTCATGTCTACCCCGCTAGTCGTCTTGTATCGCCAGTAATAGTGAACACTCGAATCCTTTCAAGCCATGACAACCGTGAGACTCCGCTGCCCAGCACGCTCTCTGCGCACCCGTACGTATACAGAAGCTTCACGCGTCTAGACCGTTAAGTCCAGGCGCGTCTCTGACTTTTCCCGCTGATTCGAATGTCCTTTCGTAGATTCAACCGGGGTTGACCCGGGCCAGTACAACATCGTCCTTGCCTCGAAGATTCCACGAAGTCCATTATCCAGAAAATACCCAACTTGGGTGGCAAGACTAGCTCCGCCGTAGGACGTAACGGACAAACCCATACGCTCAACGCTGTCGGACGCGGGGATGTGCGCCACTCCGTGGCGCGTCACGAAGGCGCCGGCCATCGGCTATGCCGACGAGTCCTATCTACACGAAGCCAGGGACCGCGCGAGCAGTCGTTCCGCTCTACGACGCCCACTCTCCGCTACGGGGAGATCGGAGCATCCGCCGCAGCGGCGGACGCTCGCGGCTTTCGATGGCGCCGCGCACACGCATCGGCCAGGTCGCCCAAGGCCAAGCCGGGCCCGGCGAGCACGGCCCCTCCGAGTACCGCTACCGGGATTCGAACCCGGGTTTCCGCCATGAGAGGGCGGCGTCCTAGTCCCCTGGACGATAGCGGCGCGAAATCAGTCGTCCGGAGGCTAGCAAAGCTCGCCGAGCCGGTCCCCGGAGGGCCGGCGGCCGCTGGCCCAGCGAGACCGGCGCCGCCCGGCACGCCGCCTCTGCGATATCTTCGCCTCCCACGCGGATGTGGCGGAATTGGTAGACGCGCACGGTTCAGGTCCGTGTCCGGGAAACCGGGTGGAGGTTCGAGTCCTCTCATCCGCATCGCAAGAAAGGCCCTGCAAATCGGCGATCTATGATCGCCGCGAAGATGATCTACAACACCCTTGGCACGCTGCGGCATGGATGCTGATGGAAGGGGACGTTGGCAGCTCGCGTGTAGGTCGCTGGCGAGAGACGATTCAGCGGAGCATCGGCCAACCGACGTATTCCAGGGGCCACCTCCGGGTGGGTGTCAGCCGAGGCCAGCCTTGTCGAGCATCGCGATGAACGTAGGGCGGCAGCGGTGCTGTTCGCGAAGATCCGCGATCCGGGTCGCGAACCACTCGCTCTGTCCGGCCGCCTCGGCGGCGTGGCAGGCGTGCTTGAGAACCGAAACGGCGCCGGCGTAGGCCCGGCGGCCGGTCTCGAGCAGCATCGCATCCGCGACGCCTGCTCGTCACCGTCGAGCACCGCCAGGCGCTCACGCGCCCAGCGCACCGCAAGAGGATGTCCGGATTGTCGTGGAACTTCGGCGGCGGTCCTCACGGGTTGATGGTCAGACGGTAACGGGCTGGGGGATCTCGATGCGTTTGGGGTTTGGTTGGGCGGCGCGGGTGGTGTGATGCTCGATCGCGATCACGAGCTTGGCAAGGTTGCGGTAGCCGATGATCCTGCGGAACTGCTGCTCGGCGACGAGCATCCCGGCGGCGGTCCAACGCTTGCGCATGTCACCGTCGCGCCAGCGCTTGACGTTGCGCTGGGTGTGACGGACGATCTCGATCATCGACTCACACGGGTTCGTTGACGAAAGGGTCTTGGCGAGCGGTCCGGTGATGCCGAGGCGCATCAGCGTCAGCGTCTCGGCCATGCCCTCGCGCAACGAGGCGCCCGCATCGGGCCAGGTGCGATCGAGCTCCGAGGCCAGCAGCTGCAGGCGCTGATCGGCCAGCTCCGGGTCGGTGAGCGCCCACGCCGCGCGCATCCGGCCGCGCACCTGGTCGCGGTCGCGTTCGGGCAACAGGTCGGTCACATTCCTCTCCTTGTGGCGATGGCAGCGATGCACGAGCGCGCGCGCGCCGAAGACGTCCTTGATCGCTCGTCTGAGCGCCTTGCCGCCGTCGATCACGAACAGGATCGCCTGCTCGGGATCGAGGCCCCGGTCGACGAGGTCGGCCAGCAGCGTGCGCGCGAGCGTGGCGTTCTCGGTGCTTCCCTCCCACAGCCCGAGCGGGATCTTCACGCCCTCGGTCGTGATCCCGAGCGCGACGACGTGCGTGCGCTCGGCGATCTCCATGCCGTCGAGCATCATCACCGCGAGGCGGACGTCCTCCAGCCGGCGGCCCATCAGCTCCGAGAGCGCGGTCCGGGTGCGCTCGATGAACATCTCCGACGCCGACGTCTTCGAGGTCGCCGTCGAGGATCGCTCAACCTCCTCGCCGACGGGCTCGCCAACGCCGGCGAACTTGCGCGAGGAGACACCGGCGAGCATCCGGTCCATCACCGCCCGGGTCAATGGGTCGCGGTCGGCGAAGTGCTCGTACGTGGTGACCGGCAGCTCGCGCTCGTCATCGGCCGTGCGCATCCGCGGCCGGCTGACCTGCACACGTCGTCCACCCAAGGTCATCGACCCGTCCTCGTGGCCGTGGCGCTTCGCCGTCCGGTCGGGATCGTGCTTGCCCTTCGGGCCCACGACCTCGGCGACCTCGAGCTCCATCAGCTCGTGCACGACGCCGAGCCCAACACCGACGCTGAGCGCGAGCAAACCCTCCCTCGCTACCCCGACAAGCTCACCGAGCGCCTCCTGGATCTTCGCTGGCAGCGGACTCTCGACAGCCTCAACAGCCGTCACGACCTTCGACACGGATACCTTCTTCATGGCGGTTCCTCCTGTCCTCGCGGACTTGGTTGGCGCCTGTCACGCTCGCAACGCGAGCGGACGAGGCGGGAGGACCGCCACTCAAAGTTCTACGAGAACCCGGACAACCTCGCACCGCAAAGACCCGCTACCCACTCGCTGCCTGCAGAGCGCGAGCTGACGGCGGCCTGAGCCGGGCGAGCGGCTCAGGTGAGCCGCGCTATGAGCTGCTGGGCGTTCCCGACCGCCAGCGCGTCCCAGTCATTGTTGAAATAGACGAACACCTCGACGCTTTCGCGCCACTCCGCGAGCCGTCGGGCCCAGGTCTCGAGCTCTCCGGCCGAGTAGCTGCCGCTGGCGTCCTTTCGGCCACAGTGCATCCGCACGTACGTCCACGTGGTGGTGAGCTCATGGGCCTGGAACGGTCGTTGCGGATGGTCACCGATCACCAGCGCCGCTCGATGCGCGCGCAGCAGCGCGTAAACCTCATCGGCGAACCAGCTCGCGTGGCGAAACTCGAAGCAGTGTCGCCCGGTAGGTAGCGCGCGCAGCGTATCCGCCAAGCGATCGTCGTCACGCTCGAAGTGGGCCGGCAGCTGCCACAGGATAGGGCCGAGCTTGGGCGTGCCAACGAGGGGCGCGACGGCTTCGTAAAAGCGCTGGACACCCGGCCCGATGTCCCGCAGCTGCTTGACGTGCGTGAGGTAGCGGCTCGCCTTGAGGGCAAACACGAAGTCTGGCGGCGTGTGCAGCGCCCAGCGTGCGACGGCATCGGGCGAGGCGAGTCGGTAGAAGGTGCTGTTGACCTCGACCGTGTCGAAGAGCGTCGCGTAATGCTCGAGCCAGCGGCTCGCGGGTAGGCCGCGCGGATACACGCGCCCACGCCAGTGGGGGTAGTTCCAGCCCGAGCAGCCCACGTGCACTCGCTCCACGCGCACATGATCGCGTTAGGCGGCCCCGCTCGCACCCGTCGGCGTGGAGCGCATCCTGTTCGCGACCGACCACCCGTACCGGCCCGGCCCCGACGGTGGCGTCGAGCACTTCCTTCAGACCGCGGGGCTCGATCGGGCCGACCAGGAGCGGATCGCCGCCGGCAACTGGGATGCGCTCGTGGCCGGCATCCGGCACTGACGCGATACGCCTGCAATGGACGTATCGAGCCAAGCTCGCCGAGCGCGCGAGAACACGACCAGACGCAGCCTCGTAATCTGACGACGTGACGCCAGCGCCTTTCGTTCACCCGCTGCGGGTGCGCTATGCGGAGTGCGACCCACAGCAGATCGTGTTCAACGCCAACTACTTCGCGTACTTCGACGTCGCGATGACGGAGCTCTGGCGCGCAGCAATGGGGCGCTACGCAGCCATGCTCGAGCGGGGCGTCGACATGGTCGTGGCCGAGGCCTCGGCACGGTTCCTGAGCGCGGCGCGCTTCGACGATGAGCTCGAGCTCGAGGTGTCGATCGCACGCCTCGGTAGGACTGCCTGCACGACGCGACATCGTGTGCTGCGCGGCAAGGAGGTACTCGTGGAGGGCGAGATGCGCCACGTGTTCGTCGACGCTGCCTCGCTCGAGAAGCTGACGATCCCGGACTGGCTGCGGGAGGCGCTCGCCCCCTGGGCGACCGGAGGCTAGCCGGCCGCAGCTCGAAGCCCCTCGGCCGCGCCAGCGCCGCCACGCCTTCTCACGAGAGCGACGCCGAGCGTGGCACGACCTTCGCGCCCAACTTGCGCTGCGGCCGGCGAGCGAGTGCGGCTGACCGTCGCATCGCGCAGCCCCGCTACCGGGATACGCTTCCCAGCGAGAGCTGGTTGAGGGACGCGGCGCCGTCGATCGTGATCGCCTGTCCGCTGATCTGAGCGGCCTCCTCGCCCGCCAGGAACGCGACCGCGGCCGCGATCTCCGCGGGCTCGACTGCCCGCCCCGTCGGCAAGGCGTCCAGCATCCGCTCGCGCACCGCTTCGGGCATCGCGAGCACCTGCTCGGTGGCGACGAGGCCCGGAAGGACCGCGTTGACGGTGATCCCGCGCGATGCGTTCTCGCTGGCGAGCGTGCGGACCATTCCCAGCTGCCCGGCCTTTGACGCAGCGTACGCCACCTGCCCGGGCAGCCCGCCCAGCGCGGCGACGCTCGAGACGACCACGATCCGGCCGTAGCCGCGCTCGCGCATCCCGCCGAGGCACGCCTGCACGGTGCGGAAGGCACCGGTCAGGTTGACGTCGATGTCGCGCTGCCACTGCTCGGCGGTCATCCGGTGGGCGGGCGCGATCGTGGTGGTGATGCCCGCGTTGGCGACGCACACGTCGACCTCGAGCGCCGGGAACTCATCGCAGGCGACGTCGAGTGCGATGTCGCAGCCCTCGCGCAGGTCGAGCGTATGGACCTCGAAGCCGTCGGCGGCCAGGCGTCTGGCGATCGCCGCGCCGATCCCCCGTGCGGCCCCGGTGACGAGAGCTTTGCGTACCTCGGTCACAATTGGCTTTCGACGATCATCGAAGGAGGGAACGATGACAGACCGCTGGTTCTCAGAGCAGGAGCTCGCGCAGCTCTCACGGCCGACGATGGACCGCGCGATCGAGGCGATCGACGCCGGCGATCTGGATCAGGCGAGACGCCTGTGCGCCGAGATGAAGCACGAGTGGCAGATGCTGCACGACCTGATGGCAGCCGGCGTGCTGGACCTCGTGTCGTTCATCCAGCAGCGCCTGGGAGATGATGGCGTGGCGGAGGCGTGGACCGAGAGCATGGGCCGCGGCTGGCGCCAGCACCACGACGCGATCGTGGCGCTCGACCGGCGCGAGCTGGTCGGCCTGCTGGCGGCCACGTGGCGCGCCCACTCGTGCTCGGGCGTGGGTCCCAATCCGGGCAGCTTCACAATCGGCGAGGACGAGGAGAAGGTCACGTTCACGATGAACCCGTGCGGCTCGGGCCAGCGCCTGGTTCGCAACGGCGCCTATGAGGGGCTGCCGGACGGCGGCGGCACGCGCGAGGCGCACGACTGGTCGTTCGGGCGCAAGGGCTTCCCGCTGTACTGCACTCACTGCAGCTTCATGAACGAGTCGCTTCCGATCCAGTGGTCCGGCTACCCGCTCTACCCGTCGGACCCGCCAGAGGACTACGCGAAGGACCCGTGTACCTGGTACTGGTACAAGGACCCCGACGCGATCCCCGAGCGCCACTACAGCCGCTACGGCGCGGTCAAGCCGCCGCGGGCTTCGCCACGATGACGTAGTCGGGAGTCGGCTTGCCGGCGCCGGGCGCTTGGCTGTAGTCCCCGGACGCGCCATCGCGCCGCGCGACGACACCGACGCCACAGGTCCCGCACTTGCGACCGTCGCTAGGATGCACACGTGGTCCTATACACATGCCCTGCAGGCACACACGGGGCCAACGTGCCGCTGTTCGCGCACCCGTGCGGGGTCGCAGCGCAGGCGCTCGATCGCGCCGGTCACGCCTACACGGTCAAGACGGTCGGCGGGTTCAAGTCGATCCCGCTGAGCCGCCGCGGCAAGCGCGCGGAGATCATCTCCCTCACCGGCCAGCAGGACGTCCCGGTGCTGGTGCTTGACGACGGCAGCACCGTCCAAGGCTCCGGCGCGATCGTCGCATGGGCTGCGGGCCACAGCGCCACGCAGCCCTGAGGCTCGCTCGTCAGCCGTCGTAGGTGTCGACCGCGAAAGCCGAGAACCCGTGGTCGACGTTCGTGTCGCCGACACCGAAGTTGAACCCGACGCCGGGGCTGCCTGTCGCAAACACGTCATCGGTCGCTGAGATCACCTCGACGCCGTTGATGAAGCCCTTGAGGACGTTGCCTTCGATCGTCGCCTCGACCACGTCTCCGTGCTTGACCCCGCGCTCGGCTCCAAAGAGCTTCTGCAGCGAGGTGAAATCGCCCACGGGCCCGTTCCACCGCACGATCTCGGCGTAACCCTCGTCCGTCTTCAGGCACCGCCAGAACACCTCATACCCCGTGCAGTTGTTGGGCTCGATCACGGAGCGCAGACGGATCTGGACCTCCTGGAAGTACGCGTCCGTGGGATTGCGGCTGTAGACGGTCGCCTTGGCGTGCTGGTCGCTTCCCCAGCTGCCCGCCAGCACCGCTGTCGGATCGTCGTAGTCCCCGATCGGCTCGCCGTCGTCGTGCTGCTCGAGGTTGCCCTGCTCGACGCGACGCTCCGCCACGTCCATCCGCGAGGGTGCACCGTAGACGACGCCGTTCTTGGTCACGACATCGGTCCAGTCGATCCCGTCCGCCTTGCCGTTGAGCCACATTCCGCCCTCTGAGATCGGATTCTCGTCAAGCGGGAAATCCGTGCTGTACGACCTCACCGGTGAGCGGTCCGTCATGGCGTGTTCCTCCTGAGATGGCGTTGGCAGATGAAGCGTTCGGACACGAGATCAGCGGTGCAGGGCGAAGCCGTCGACGCCGACGGTCCGGGCTTCCAGGGAGCCGCGTTCGTCCTCGACGATGTATATCCGCCCGTCACCGGGAGGGCCGAAGGCGACGTTGGTGGGCCAGTTCCCGGGTAGCTTGATCCGACGCCCCACGGAGCCGTCCGTCTCGAGCACGGTGATGTCCCCCTGGCCCAGCACCGCCACCCACAGGCGGCCATCCTCGCTGAACGCCATCCCGTCGGGGCCCTGCAGGCCACTCCCCGTGTAGTCGCGGTCGAGCACGTTGCCGAACAGCTCGCGATCGCCGACCGCCGCGCCGTCCTCGATCCGGTAGCGATAGATGTCACCGGTGTAGGTCTCGTTCACGTAGAGCAGCCCGTCCGGACCGAAGGCGATGCCGTTGGTGAACTGCAGCCCGCGATCGAGGAAGCTCGCCTCGCGGCTCGCCGGGTCGAACCTGACGACGCGGCCGTCGATCGGCAGCTCCTTGCAGTCCTCGCGCGGCCCGTCCTCGCCGAGGAAGTCTCCGACGAGGATGCCGGAGTCGGTCATGTAGATCGCGCCGTCGGGACCGACGCAGACATCGTTCGGCCACAGCAGCGCCAGTCCCTCCACATGGCTCAGCTCGCGCGTGAACTCGCCCGTGAGCTCGAGCCGGATCAGCGCGGGATCGAGCGACTCCGCGACCCACACCGCGCCATCGGCGCTGAGCGCCAGACCGTTCGGGCGTCCGGTCTTGGCGAGCGCACGTCTGCTGCCGTCGGCGCCGATCCGGGTGACCGTGCCGCGCTTGACGTCGAGCTCGGTGACGAGCCACGTGCCGTCGGCGAGCAGCAACGGCCCCTCGGGCTGCGCAAGGTCTGAGGTGAGGATCATGGGGTCGGTACTCATCAGATCACCAGTCGAGCCGATCATGTCATAACTGCGCAGGTCGTGTCAACGGGGAATCGCGGCTACGGCGCGCCCTCGGGCAGCACCTGACCGCCGTCGAGAACCAGCGTCTGCCCGGTGATGTACCCGGCCTCCTCGGACGCGAGGAAGCGCACCGCCCAGCCGAGATCCTCGGGCTCGGCGAGCCGGCCCATCGGGATCGCGCGCAGGATCTGCTCCTTGTAGGCCGGCTCGAGCGCCTCGAAGCCGGCGGTACGGACGTTGCCCGGCAGGATCGCGTTGATCGTGATGTGCTCGCCCACCACCTCGAGCGCGAGACCGCGCATCAGCCCGAGCATCGCGGCCTTGGACGCGCCGTAGCCGGCGAAGCCCGCGGCGCCGACGAGGTTGCCGGTGATCGACGAGGTCAGCACCACTCTGCCATAGCGCCGCTGGCGCATCGCGGGCAGGCACGCCTGGATCGAGTGAAGCGCGCCCTTGAGGTTGACGTCCATGATCCGGTCCAGCAGCTCGTCCTCGATCTCGGCGACCGTCGCCTGCGGATAGATCCCCGCGTTTGCCGCGAGAATGTCGATTCGCCCCCAGCGATCGAGTGTCGCCGCGGCCATCTCCTCGACGGCCCCGCGATCGACGACGTCGACCTCGATCGCGATCGCCTCGAGCCCCTGGCCGTGCAGCTCCTGCACCAGCCGTCCGGCGGCGGTCGCGTCGGTGTCGGCGACGACGACGCGAGCGTGCTCCCGCGCGAGCACCGCGGCGATGCCGGCGCCGATGCCGCTGGCGCCGCCGGTGACGACCGCGACACGGCCCTCGAGGCTCCTCATGGTGCGCTGCCCGCGGTTTCGCTCCCGTAGCGGCCCAGCACCGGCCACACGTCGATCACGCGCCCGTCCTCGACGACGTAGTAGCAGTCGTAGAAGTTGACGGTGGTCGGCGAGTAGCCGGGCATCAATCGCACCGTGTCGCCGACCGCCAGCTGCGGCTCATCGTCGAGCTCGATCGCGGTGTGCTCCTCGTGGATGAAGTACTCGCCGTGTTCGAAGCGAATCGCGCCGCGCACACCGACCAGCTCCGGGGGCGTGCGGTCGATCCCGATCGACTTGCGCCCGCAGTCGAGCACGGCCATCGCGCCGCTGCGCGAGATGATCGTCGCCAGCACGGTGAGCGCGGGCTCGAAGCCGGGCACGAGGTTGCGATGGAAGGCGTCCGAGAAGATGTAGGACCCGGCGTGGATCTCGGTGATGCGCGGATTGGCTCCCGTGATGTCCCACGTCCCCAGCCCGCCCGCCGCGACGATCTCCGTGCTCAGCCCGTGGGCCTCGAGCTCGTCGGCCAGCTCCAGCAGCGCCGCGTTGGCAGCCTGCGCCTTGCGCACGCGCTCGGCCCTGTCGGGCTCGAGCATGCAATGCCCCTCATAGCCGAACGGGCCGCGCAGGCGCACCCCTGGTGCGCGCTCGACGTATTCGGCCAGCTCGACGGCCGCCGCAACGGAGCGCACGCCGGCGCGGTGCAGGCCGACGTCGAGCTCGACGAGGATCCCGACCTCGCTGCCGGCCTTCTGCGCGGCGGCGGAGATCTGCTCGACGTTGCCGGCGTCGTCCACCAGCGTGATTACCTCTCCGATGCTCGCCAGGCGCGCCAGCTCCGCCACCTTGCGCGGGCCGACGACCTGGTTGGCGATCAAGACCTCCGCGATGCCAGCCTCGATCATCGCCGCCGCCTCCCACACGGTCGCGGTCGTCAGGCCGATCGCCCCGGCGTCGATCTGCATCTGCCCGAGGATCGGGCTCTTGTGGATCTTCGCGTGCGGGCGCAGCGCCGCCGGCACGCTCGACATGCGCCGCGCCATCTCCGCGATGTTGGCGCGCACCTTGGGCAGGTCCAGGATCAGCGCCGGTGTCGGCGCGTCGCGGACATCGGCGCCGATGAGCTGGCGCGCGTGGGCGAGGTTGGGGAGCTCCGTCATCGTCAGCTTCAGCCTCCCACGTCACCGACCGCCGCCGGCGTGTGCGCCTCCGCGGCTCGCGCCAGCACGTGACATGCCGAGACATGTCCGCCGCGCAGCGACGGAACCTCGACCGCGGGAGGATCGACGCGGGAGCAGACGTCCTCGGCCAGCGGGCAGCGCGTGTGGAAGCGGCAGCCAGAGGGGATCGAGTACGGCGAGGGCGTCTCCGTGCGCACCGCGGGCTTGCGCACGCGCGTGCCGTCGATGCGCGGGTGCGCTTCCAGCAGCGCGCGCGTGTAGGGGTGGCGCGGGTTGGCGAACACGTCGGCGGTCGCCCCGGTCTCGACGATCCGTCCGAGATACATGATCGCCACGCGGTCGGCCAGGCGCGAGATCACCGCGAGCTGATGGGCGATGAAGATCATCGTCAGCCCGAGGTCGCTGCGGATCTGCTCGAGTAGCGACAGCAGCTGCGCCTGGATCGAGACGTCGAGCGCGCTGACGGCCTCATCGGCGATCAGCAGCCTCGGCTTGACCGCGAGCGATCTGGCGATCGCGATGCGCTGGCGCTGGCCGCCGGAGAACTCGTGCGGGTAGCGCCGCACGGTCTCGGGCCTGATCCCGACCCTTTCGAGCAGCTCCGTCGCGTAGTCCTCCTCCTCGCCGCGCTCGATCAGGCCGTGCACGCGCGCCGGCTCGGCGACCGCCGCGCCGATGCGAAGGCGGGGATTCAACGACGTGTACGGATCCTGGAAGACCATCTGGATCGAGCGCCTCAGTCCGCGCAGCTCGGCGCCGGCAGCGGACAGCATGTCCGTGCCTTCGAACATCACCGAGCCCGCGTCGGGCTCGTGCAGCCGCACGATGCAGCGCGCGAGCGTCGACTTGCCGCTGCCCGACTCGCCGACGACCCCGAGCGTCTCGCCCGGGAGCAGCGAGAAGCCGACACCGTCCAGCGCCGTCAGGGTCGCGGGCGGCCGGCGTCGCAGCTTGTCCACGACCGCGTGCCTGTCGACGAAGCGCTTGGTCAACCCGGAGACGGCGAGCAGGGGCTCGGCGGCACTCATACGGCCACCTCCGCGAACGGGCAGGCGCAGCCGTGCCCGGCCAGGTCCGCGTCGAGCGTCACCGGCAACGACCGGCACTCGGGACGGCTGAGCTCACAGCGCGGCTGAAACGGGCACCCTGGAGGCAGGTCCGCGAGGTTGGGCGGCTGTCCCGGGATCGGCGCCGGCGGCGGCTCGTCGGAGATCTCGAGCGAGGGCATCGCCTTGATCAGCCCGCGCGTGTACGGATGGCGCGGGCTGCTCATCACCGCCTCGCGCACGCCGGCCTCGAGCATGCGACCGGCGTACATCACGACCACCTCGTCGCACGTCTCGGAGATGACGCCGAGGTCGTGCGAGACGAGCACGATCGCCATGCCGTTCTCCTGCTGGAACGCCTTCAACAGCGACAGGATCTGCTCCTGGATGGTGACGTCGAGCGCGGTCGTCGGCTCGTCGGCGAGCAGCAGCTTGGGCCTGGTGGAGATCGCGATCGCGATCATCACCCGCTGGCGCATGCCGCCCGAGAGCTGATGCGGGTAGGAGCGCAGGCGCCGCTCCGGCGAGGGCACGCCGACCCTGTCGAGCAGCTCGACGGCCCGCCTGCGCGCATCGTCCCTGCCCATTCCGCCGCGCTTGCGCAGCGTCTCGATCAGCTGGTCGCCGACCGTGAACACCGGGTTCAGGCACGCGGTCGGGTCCTGGAAGATCATCGAGATCTCGATCCCGCGCACGGCTGCGAGCCGCTGCTTGGAGGCGCCGCGCAGATCCTCGCCCAGCCAGCGGATCTCGCCGGCGAGGATCTCGCCTGGATAGGGCACGAGGCCGAGCAGCGAGCGCAGCGTGACGCTCTTGCCGCAGCCCGACTCCCCCACCAGGCCGACGGTTCGCCCGGCGGCGACCTGGAAGTCGATCCGGTCCGCCGCCAGCAGCAGGCCCTCGCCGGCGGGGAAGCCGATCGTCAGATCGCGCACGTCGAGCAGCTCGGCACCGGCGTGAATCTCCGTGCCCGGAGCGCTCATCCCGACCCCGTCAGCGTGAAGTCGCGTCCGAAGCGGTCGGCGATGCCGTCGCCGATCAGGCTGAAGCCGACGCCCGTCAGCACGATCACGAGCCCGGGGAGGGTCGCCACCCACCACGACGTCAGCAGCACGTTCTGGCCTTCGGCGACCAGCGCGCCCCACTCCGGCGTCGGCGGCGAGACGCCGAGGCCGAGGTAGGACAGCGACGACAGCAGCAGGATGTTGAGCACGATGTCCGCCATCGAGAAGACGATGCTCGCGCGCAGCACGTTCGGCAGCGCGTGACGCAGCACGATTCGGGGCGTCGAGTAGCCGAGGATCTGCGCCGCGAGGATGTACTCGCGCTGGCGCTCGACGAGCATCTCGCCGCGCGTCAGGCGCGCATACAGCGCCCACCCCACGGCGAACACGCCGACGTAGGCCCCGGTCAGGCCGGGGCCCTCGATCGTGACGATCGCGAGGATCAGGACGATGAACGGGAAGGCCACCACGGTGTCGACGAAGCGGTTCACGACCGTGTCGAGCCAGCCGCCCCGGTAGCCGGCCAGGGCGCCGACGAGCGCGCCGAAGAAGAACGGGATGATCGTCGTGACGAACGCGAACGTGAGATCGATCCGCGCGCCGTAGATCACTCGGGTCAAGATGTCGCGTCCGAGCGTGTCGGTCCCGAACGGATGGTGCAGCGACGGAGCTTGCAGCGCCTGTGCGAGGTTCTGCTGGTCCGGCTTGACGAAGCCCAGCAGCGGCGCGGCGGCCGCGATCAGCACGATCGCGCCGATGATCGCCATGCCGAGCCACAGGGTCACTTTCGCCCAGCGCCGCTCGCTCGCGGCCCGCCGCCGCAGCCGCGCCGCCACCATGTTGCCGAGCGGGCCCGGCAGCCCGACCGCGACCGGATCGGCTGGCGCCTGAGCGCTCACAGCCGCACCCGCGGGTCGAGCACCGCATACAAGAGATCCGTCAACAAGTTGATCGCCACGACCGCCACGCCGAACACGAGCGTGAGCGCCTGGATCGTCGGATAGTCGCGGGTCGCGATCGAGGACACCAGCTCGCTCCCGAGCCCGGGCAGCGCGAACACGTTTTCGATGATCACGAGCCCCGAGAGCAGGAACCCGATGTTGAGGCCGAGGACCGTCACGGTCGAGACCAGCGAGTTGCGCAGCACGTGCTTGAGCACGATCCGAGGCGCGCTCAGACCCCGCGCCTTGGCCGCCTCGACGAACTCGGCGCCGAGCGTCTCGATGATTCCCACCCGCAGCGTGCGCAGCAGGATCGGAGCGAGGTACAAGCCGACGGTGACCGCGGGCAGCGTGAGGCCGCGCAGGTGACCGACAAGTCCTTCGCCATAGCCGGAGGTCGGCAGAAGACGGAGGTTGAGGCTGAAGGCGAGGATCAGCAGCAGGCCGAGCAGGAACGACGGCATCGCGAAGGTGACCATCGAGAACAGGCGGATCGCGTGGTCCGCCGCGCGATTGCGACGCAGCGCCGATGCGACCGCGAGCGGCACGGCGACCACGATCGAGACCAGGACCGAGCACAGCAGCAGGAAGGCCGTCACCGGGATCCGCTCGCCCAGCAGCGAGCCGACGGTCGTTTTCTGCGTGATCGATTCGCCGAAGCTGAGCGTCAGCGCGCCCTTGACGAAGTCGAAATACTGCGTGGGCAGCGGGCGATCCAGGCCCAGCTGCTTGTTCAGCGTCGCCACCGCGGCGGGGGTCGCCCGCGCGCCGAGCAGGATCTTGGCCGGTTCCCCCGGAACCAGGTGGATGATGACAAACGCCGCCAAGGTGATCCCGATCAGGACCGGAACCGCCTGGGCGGCGCGTCGGAGCAGATAGGTGCCCACAGGGTTACTTCGCCAACCACACCTGGCGCAGCGGCCACCAGCCAATCGGATAGGTCTGGAAGTCCTTCACGTTGGAGCGCACGCCGGTCACCGACTTCGTGAAGAACAGCGGCACCGCGGGGGCGTCTTCCATCGCGATCTGCTGCACTTCGGCGAAGTCCTTCGCTCGCTGTTCTTCGCTGAGCGTGCTGCCGGCTTCCGCGAGCAGCTTGTTGACCTTCGGGTTGTTGTAGTAGGTCCCGAGCGAGTGCAGCCCGGCTTCGGGGTTGAGCGTGAGGCCGGCGATCTCGTCGTCGGAGAGCGTGTCGCTGGACAGCGTGCCGCCTTCGAAGGTGGCTGCCATGCCGCCCTTGCCTTCGAACCAGCCTGACTCCAGCGCTCCCACTTCGCGCTGCACGATATCCACGTTGACTCCGATCTTGGCCCATTCAGCCTTCAGGACCTCGGCGATCTGCTGCTCGACCGGGTCGCCGGAGGGGATCAGCAGTTCTAGCTTGAAGCCCTTGGAGCCGCTCGATTCGGACATCAGCGTCTTTGCCTTTTCGAGATCGAACGGGTACGCCTTGACCGACGCGTCCCAGTACTTCAGCGGCGGGATCATGCTGTTCGCGATCTGGGCGTTGCCGTACAGGACCGTCTTCAGGATCTCTTCCTTGGGAGTCGCGTAGTTCAGCGCCTGCCTGACCTTGACGTCTCCGAGCGGCGGCTTGGTCGTGTTGAGGAAGATCGACTGCCAGCTCAGCGCCTTGGCGACTTCGACGGAGATCCCTTCCGTGCCGTTGAGCGAGGCGACCTGGTTGTAGGGGATCGCGGCGGCGACGTCGGTTTCTCCCGAGCGAAGCTTCAGCACGCGCGTGTTGGCGTCGGGCACGTATTCGAAGACGACGCCGTCGAGCAGCGGCTGACCCGCGCGCCAGTAGTGCGGGTTGCGCGCCAGCACGGTTTTCTGGCCGCGCACGTATTCGGTCAGCATGAACGGGCCAGAGCCCACCGGATGTTCGGAGAACGCCTTGTCGCCGATCTTTTCGACGACCTTCTTGGGCTCGATCGAGGAGGCGAACATCGCGACATCGTCGAGCAGCGCGCCGTTGACGTGCTTGAGGTGGATGATCGCGGTATGCGGGTCCACCACCTGGACGTCCTTGATCGCTTCGCCCAGCGCCGGGTAGCTGACGTTGATCTTGGGGTTGGCGAAGCGTTCGATCGAGAACTTCACGTCTTCGGCGGTGACGGGTTCCCCGTTCGAGAAGGACGCTTCACGCAGATGGAACGTCCAGCTGAGGCCGTCCGCTGATTTTTCCCAGGACGACGCGAGACCGGGTTCGACTTCGCTGCCCTGGCCCATCTCGACGAGCTGATCGAAGATCTGGGTGATGATGAAGATCGAGCCGTTGCTCGGCGCGTTGATCGGGTTCAGGCCCACGTCCGCGTCTTCGGCGCGCGCAAACTTGAGAACGCCCCCCTGGACCGGCGTGCCCGCTTCGCTTGCCGAGCTTGTGCTGCCGCTGCTACTGCTGCTGCTTCCACACGCCGCCAGGAGCGCGCTCACGAGCAGCAGCGCGGGCAGCGCCGCGATCCGCGGGAGGAGACGGTGAGATGACCGACCGGGTGAGGCACTGCGGACACCGATAGAGCGTCGCATCAAGGCGTGTCCCCTCTTTCTATTTCGCGGCTTATCCAGTACGCCTGATTATCTGGTCATCCTACCAGATGATTTCCGAATATGCAATGGTGGTCCGATCACCTGGTGAGTGCCGTTTCGACCCTGTCCAAGCCGATCAGGTGGGTCCGATTGGAGGAATCCAACCGTTGGATCGGGTCACGTCCTCGTCCTGGCGGAACTCGGTCACCTCAACGGGGACGCCGCATGGAGGGTCCCCCGCGACGAACGCGGATGCGCGACCGCGGCCGCTGCCCAAGGCCGGCGGCAGCGAGCCCTCGGGCGCGAGCGCCGCGGCGCCGGCGGGGACGTCGTCGACACCGAAGCAGATGTGATGCAGGCCCTCCCCGTGCTCGGCCAGGAACTCGGCGATCGGGCTCGTCTGGTCGAGCGGCTCGACCAGCTGGATGAAGGCGTTGCCGCAGTCGATGTAGGTGAGCCGAACGTGTGGACGCTCGAGCTCCTCGCTGGAGATGACCGACAGCCCGTAGCCGGCTCCGAAGCGCGCGAGCGCGGCCTGCGTGTCGCGGACCGCGATCGCCACATGGTCGAGCCGGCGGATCGGCGTCACGCGAGCCTCGCGAAGATGTCGATCTTGGCTGCCGCCGCGGCCTCGACCGCGGCCATCTGGCGATCGTGCAGCGCGAGCATGTCGTAGCCCTCGAGCGTCTGCTCGAGAGCCTCGCTGGTCGCGAGCAGGTACGCCTGGCGCAGCTCGAGGTTGACGTTGACCTTGGTGATCCCCAGCTCGATCGCCCGCGAGATGTCCTCAGCGGCGAGCCCGGAGGCGCCGTGCAGGGAGAGGTGCACCCCGGTCGCCTCGCGGATCTCGGTCAGCCGCTGCCAATCGAGTCGTGGCGGCTCGGCGTACGTACCGTGAACGTTGCCGATCGAGACAGCCAGGCAGCTGGCCCCGGTCTCCGCGACGAAGCGTCCGACCATTGTCGGGTCGGTGAGGCCGCCGGCAGCGCTCGCCCGGGCGACATCCTCGCCGCCCGCGAGGTGACCGAGCTCGCCCTCGACCTGCGCCCCGCTCGCGGCGAGCAGCTCGCGCGCGGCGCACACCAGCGCGACATTGCTGTCGAACTCGAGCTTGGAGCCGTCGGCCATGACCGCGCCGCATCCGAGCCGCGCGGCGTGCTCGATCAGCCCGAGATCGGCGACGTGGTCGAGCTGAACGCAGACCGGCACCGCGGCGCGCCGCGCGCACGCATGCAGGGCGTCGATCAGCGCCGGCCCGCCGGCCCTGGCGAAGGCGCCACGGCTGACCAGCAGGATCACCGGGCGTTCGCGCGACTCCGCCGCGCTCAGCACGGCCGTGGCCGCCTCGAGGTCGTAGGCGGTGAAGGCGCCGACCGCCCGTCCCGAGCCGGGCTCGCCGAGCACCTGCGAGAACGACGCGATCACGACGGCGCCGCGATCTGCTCGACGAGCTCGGCGAGCGCGTCGTCGCCGCCGACGTTCCCCGGGAACACGACGAACGACATGCCCGTGCGCTCAGGCGTGTCGACGCTCCACAGCGAGATCCCGTCTCGCAGGGGGCCGAGCACCTCGGCCAGCTCGCTCTGCAAGCCCTCGCGGAGATTCACGGCCGAGGTGATGCCACCCTTGGACACGACGACGTCGGCGTGCTCGCGAACCCGCGCGAGAATCGCTGCCAGGCCCGACGCGATCGCCGCGCCCGCCTGCGGCCGGTCAGCGCTCGCCAGCACTGCGCGCGAAGTCGCCACCACTGCCAAGCCGCCAGCGTCCAGGCGCTCGGTGGCAGCCGCCGCGGCAAGCGCGATCTCCTCCGCGCCGCGCCCGTTGACAAGTCGCTCCGGGCGCACCCAGACGACGCTCTCGGGCCGCTGCCGGGCCAACGCCTCGAGCTGCCGGGTGCTTCTCTGCACGTGCGAGCCGCACAGCACCAGAACCGCCGACTGCGACCGCGGCAGCGGCTGGTAGCCCGCGGCGGCCGCGCCGGAGAGAATCCCGACGAGGGCTGGGGCGCTGCGGACGGCGACGTCCGCGCCCGCCCGCTCGGCCTCGCGCAGGCCGGCCGCCACGATCTCGAGGTCGGCGTCCGCGACGCTGTCGACGGCGAGCACTGCCGGAGCACGGCGTGCCGAGAGCTCGACGAGCGCATCTGCCACCGCCCGCGGCCCTTCGCCGCGAAGCTGCTGGAGTTGCAGCTCGCGCCCGGCGGCGGCGGGAAAGAAGCCGCCGGAGCGTTCCTGTGCCCACACGAGCAGGCGCGCGCTGGCGTAGGCGAAATCGGGGTCGCGCGCGTACTCGGTGCGCTCAAGCGTTGTCCGCTCGCCGTCCTGCTCGAGATAGTGGACGCCTCCTTCGGTGACGCGACCGGCGGCGGGCAGCGCGGGCACGAGCATCAGCACCGGCGTGCGACCGGGGAAGACGGCGTCGCGCAGGCCGACGTACTCGGGCAGCAGGTGTGCCCGCAGCGTGCTGTCACCGCGCAGGACGACCCGCGAGCCGGGGAACGCCGCCGCGGCAGCGGCAGCGGCCTCACCGGTGACGACCCGCGCCCGATCCGCCGAAAGCGCGCGGGTATTGGTCAGCAGATGCACAGCGGGCGGCTTCGTCTCCGCCACCGCGGCGAGCAGCTCCGCGCCCCATTCCAGGGCCACCGGCACGCCGGCCTGCGCCTGCGCGCCGGTCGGGTCATCGTCGAGCACGATCAGGGGAGCATCCGCGCTCATCAGTTACGCCGCCGCGACCGCGTCGCCCGGGCCGGCCCCCGGATGCTCCGCCAGCTTCGCGGCGACGTCGAGGATCATGTCCTCCTGTCCGACGACGGCCTTGCGCCGGCCGAGCTCGAGGATGATCTCCCGCGGATCGACGCCGAAGCGCTCGCCGGCGCGCACCGCGTGCAGCAGGAAGCTCGCCGGCACCCCGGCGTAGCCGAGCGTCCCCGTGAGACGATCGATCACGATCGGCCCCGGCATCAGCTCCACCCGCACATAGGAGTCGGCCACGTCCTGGAGCTCGAGCAGATCGACCCCGGTCTCGTAGCCGAGGCGCCCGAGGACGGCCACCAGCGGCTCGGCCTGGCAGTTTCCGGCGCCTGCCCCCATTCCGGCCAGCGTCACGTCGACGAGCGAGGCGCCCTCTTCGACCGCGGCGACGCTGTTGGCCACGGCGAGCGAGAGGTTGTTGTGCTCGTGAATGCCGATCTCGACATCGTTGGGCAGCGCCCCGCGCAGCGCCGCGACGGCGGCGCGCACGTCGTCGCGCATCATCGCACCCGCGGAATCGACCAGGTAGACGGCTTCGCCGCCGGCATCGGCGACGATCCGGGCGTTCTCGGCGATCCTGCTCGGCGCGGCGATGTGAGCCATGTTGAGATGGCTGTGCGCGGCCATCCCCAGCTCGCGGGCGAGACCGATGTGCTGCACGCCGATGTCGGCCTCGGTGCACACGGTCGAGACCCTGACCACCGACGCGCCGGCGTCGTGGGCGGCGCGGAGGTCCTCCTTCGTGCCGATTCCCGGCAGCAGCGCGGTCGCGATGCGGCTGCGGGCGACGACGGCGGCGACCGCCGCGATCAGCTCCGGATCCGGATACGCGGGAAAGCCGTACTGGCGCGAGGCGGCCCCGAGCCCATCGCCGTGGCCGACCGCGACAGCCCACACACCGGCGCGGTCGAGCGCCCGGCCGACCGTCGCGACCTGCTCCGGTGTGAAGCGGTGGGCGACCGAGTGCGAGCCGTCGCGCACGGTCGTATCGACGATCTTCACCGCGCGGCGCTCGCTCATCCCGTCACCCGCGCGTCGGCGAACAACTCGGCGACACGCACCGCCGCCGAGGTCATGATGTCGAGGTTGCCCGCGTACTCCGGCAGGTAGTCGCCGGCGCCCGTCACCTCCAGCAGGACCGTGACCGTGCCGTCTGCAAGCAGCGGCTTGGCGGTCAACCGATAGCCCGGGACGTAGCTGCAGACGGCGGCGACGGTGGCGGCGATCTCCTCTGCCACGACGTCCAGCTCGACCTCGCCGACGTCGGCGAAGACCGCGTTGCGCATGACGACCGGCGGATCGGCCGGGTTGAGCAGGACGATCGCCTTGCCCCGCCGGGCGCCGCCGACGCTCTCCAGCGCGCGCGCGGTGGCGACCGTGAACTCGTCGATGTTCTGGCGCGTGCCCGGACCGGCGGACCGGGAGGAGATCGTCGAGACGATCTCGGCGTAGGCGACCGGCGCGACGCGCGAGATCGCGGCGACGATCGGCACTGTCGCCTGCGCGCCGCAGGTGACCAGGTTCACGTCGGGCGCGCCGAGATGCTGGCTCAGGTTGACGATCGGGATCACCGCGGGCCCAAGCGCCGCCGGGGTCAGGTCCACGGAGCGGATGCCGCGCTCGGCCAGCATCCGCGCATGCTCGGCGTGCGCCTTCGCCGAAGTCGCGTCGAACACCAGCTCCAGGTCCTCGACGTGCGCCAGCATGTCGGCGAGTCCGCCCGCAGTCGTCCAGTGCCCGAGCGCGGCGGCGCGCGCAAGCCCGTCGGAGTCCGGGTCGATGCCCGCGACGCCGCCGAGATCGAGCGCCGGGGAGCGGTCGATCTTGAGCATCAGATCGGTGCCGATGTTGCCGGAGCCGGCGATGCCGACTCGCATTGGCCGCTGCTCAACGCGCATTTCCGTCATGCCTCCCCCTCGACCAGGGCAGCCGCGGGAAGCGGTCGAGCGCGAACGGCTCGAGCACCTCCGGACGCCGGCCGGTTGCGATGAACTCCGCCATCGCCTCGCCGGCGGGCGGTCCGAGCGTCATCCCTTGCATCGCGTAGCCAGTTGCGACATAGACGTTCGCGAACGGCGCAACCACGTCGACGACCGGCAGGCCGTCCGGCGCGATCGGGCGCAGCCCCGCCCACTCACAGCGGACACCCGGCTCGGCCCAGTCGAGGAACGAGTCGCGAGCGCCGGCGATCGTGGCATCGAGCCGCCGCCGGTCCAGGTGCAGGTTGACGCCGCTGAACTCCATCGTCCCGCCGATTCGCAGGCCCTCGCCGAAGGGCGTGCAGCCGACGTGGATGTCGGCCAGCAGGATCGCGTGCTTCGGGACGACAGACGGGGAGACCAGGAAGCTGTAGCCCTTGCCGGCCTGAACCGGCAGGTTGACCCCGAGCAGCGCCGCCAGGCGCGGCGTCCACGAGCCCGCCGCGAGGACCACCGATTCGGCCTCGCGATCTCCGGCGGCGGTGCGCAGCGCGGCGACGCGCGTCCCCCTGACGATGAAGTCGAGCACCTCCGCGCCCTCGAGGATCTCGACGCCGATCCCCCGCGCCGCGGCGGCAAGCGCGCGGTTGAACGACTCGGGGCGCACGTGCCAGTGCTGCGGCACCACGAACCCGGCCCGCACCTCAGGCGCCAGCGCGGGCTCGACCTTGCGCAGCTCCTCATCGAGCAGGATCTCATCCGGCAGCTCGTAGCCGAACTCCCGCATCGGCGCCAGCTTGGCCAGCTCGGCTCGTAGCTGCGTCGGATCGCGCGAGGCCATCAACATCCCCTGGCGGTGAAGCTCGAACTCGAGCCCGTCATCGACCATCGCGTCGACCAGGTCGAAGACCCGCGCTCCGAGCGCCGCCAGCGCTTGCAGACCGTGCCGGTATGCGCGCTCGTTGCAATACGACCAGAAGCGCATCAGCCACGGAGAGAGCTCGCCGAGCTTGGCGGGCTTGAAGTACAGCGACGAGTCGCGGTTCATCAGCGCCCGCATGCCCATCAGCGTCAGGCCCGGCTCGGGCAGCGGCCCTGCCTGCGCGGGGCACAGCCAGCCGCCGTTGCCGGCCGATGCGCCGCTGCCGATCCTGTTCGACTCGACGACGGTCACCTCGGCGCCGCGCTTGGCCAGGTAGTAGGCGGTGCAAAGTCCCGCAACGCCGGCGCCGACGACGATCGTGCGCTGTCCCTCACTCACGAGGGGACACCCGCCGTCACCTGCACCTCAATCAGCATCCCCTCGACGGCGAACGCGCTCACGAGCGTCGTGCGTGCGGGCGGCGAGGATGGGAAGCGTTCCGCGAAGATGCGGTTCCAGGCCGCGAAGTGCCCGCCGTCGGCGAGATAGCACTCAACCCGCAGGATGTGCTCCATGGCGGAGCCGCCGGCCTCGAGAACCGCGGCGACGTCGTCGAGCACGATCCGGGCCTGGGTCTCGAAGTCATCGGAGCGCACCTGGAACGTCGCCGGATCGACCGCCGCGCGCCCTGACAGGAACAGCAGATCGCCCCAACGCATCGCGTCAGCCATCAGCGGGCGTGCGGCCGTGGGCGTCGTCCCCGCCCGGGTGATCGATTCGGCGCTGCTCGGCAATGCCGCTCCTCTACTGGACTGATGACCTGATAAGCCGGTTATAACATCATTGCTCTCAGCTTGTCAAGCAGGCACGACCGCCCAGCACACGCCCGCAGACGCCCAGCACACGCCCGCAGACGCCGAGCAGCCGGCAGGCGCGAGCCGATGGCCGGACAATTCGGAGGCCGTGGGACGCGGGGCGGGTTGGGTCAGGCCGCGCCGACGTCGCGGTAGTGCTCGCCGACCGCGAGGATGTGATCGCGCATCCGCGAGGCGGCCAGCTCAGGGTCCGAGGCCGCGATCGCGTCGTAGATCAGGGAGTGCTCTTCAATGTCCCAATGGCGGAAGTCGTCGCGTTCGTACAGCTCGCCGGCGCGCTCGAGCATCAGCTGCACGAACGAGCCGATCACCCCGGAGAGGACCTCGTTGTGGGCGGCGTCGGCGACGGCGATGTTGAATTGCGTGGCCGGCTCCAGCGCCTCCTCGGCAGGGGCGCCACCCTGCGACTTGAGCGCCTCGATGGTCTCGGCGATGCGCTGGAGATCGGCTTCGGTACGCCGTTCTGCGGCCAGCCTGGCGACCTCGACCTCGACCACCAGCCGCGCCTCGATGAAGTCGCGCGTCACACCCTTCATCAGCGCTTTGTCCAGCTCGGAGATCTCGATCTCCCGCTCCGGCGAGCGCTCGGCCACGAACACACCCAGTCCGTGGCGTATATCGACGAGACCGAGCAGCGCCAGCCCGTTGAGCGCCTCGCGGACGGTCGAGCGTCCCACGCCGAGGCTCTTCATCAGGTCGCGCTCGGAGGGAACCCGCGTACCGGGTGGAAGGTCGCGCACGGCGTCGGCTAGCTGCGCTCCCACCGTTTCCGCCAGCTTGCGACGGGGAGCCTTGCTCAGCGCGAGGTCCCGCTCCTCTCCTGTTCCCTGCTTCGCCGCCAAGACACGTCAAGGATACAGGCGCGGCCTGCCGATCACGCAAGATCCTGATCAGCTGATGACCGTCTCTCCAATACATAGCTGATAACACGCTGAGCTGGACACCTGAGGGTCGGCTATCCTCTCAGCATGGGCTCTGCGCTCGACTCCGACGGTGTCAATGCCCTCTCGCTGAAGCGCGCGCCGCGACAGAAGCTGACCGAGACCGTGGCGCAGCAGCTGCTCGCCGCGATCAGCGAGCTCGAGCCTGGGGCTCGCGTCCCGTCCGAACGCGAGTTGACCCGCGACCTGGGCGTCGGCCGCTCGACAGTGCGCGAGGCGCTGAATGGCTTGGCGCTCCTGGGTGTCGTCGAGATCCGCCACGGCCAGGGCGTGTTCGTCGTCGATCGCAAGGACGAAGACGGTGGGCCCGACGCGCTGCAGCGGGCGCTCATGAAGGGACTCACGCAGGAGTTCCTCGAGGCCCGCCTCGTGGTCGAGGTGGAGATCGTCGGCCTCGCTGCGCAGCGCCGAACCGACGCGGACCTGCAGCACATCCTCGACACGATCCAGCAACTCGAGCAGGCCCGCGGCGCACCGGTCGAGCTGGCGCTGGAGCCGGCCACGCAATTCAACGTGGCGGTCGCCGAGGCCGCGCACAACGAGGTGCTCGCAGCCGTCGAGGAGTCGTTCGTCGGGCTGATGATCGAGCGTGCCTCCGAGCTGTACGACAGCGATGAGTTCCGGGAGTGGGACATCGCGGAGCACAGGCGCATTCTCGAGGCGATCCGCGACGGCGACTCCGATCTCGCCAAGCGGCGCATGCGCGACCACATCGTCGCGATCGGCGAGCACTACAAGCGCGTCGGCAAGATCTGACGCCGGCACGGAGCGCGTTCCGCGCGGCCCGGCCGTTGCTGGCGCATCAACCGGGCAGCGCGGCGTGACCTACACGGCGCTCAGCACGAACTGTCCGACGAGCTCATCGAGGTGCTCGGCGGTGCCGGCCAGCGTCTGGGCGGAGGATGAGATCTGCTCGGTCGAGGCGGCGGTCTGCTCGGTCGAGGCCGACACCTGCTCGGTCGAGGCCGAGTTCTGCTCGGCTACCGAAGCCACGTCGGCGACGCTTTCGAGGACACCCTGGGTGGACGCCGTGATCTGCGCCATCGCCGTGGTGACCTCGGTGATGCGGTCGTTCATGTCGGTGACGGAGCCGCCGAGCTCCTCGAACTTGTCGCGCGCCTCATCGACCGTATGGACGCCGTCCTCGGTGCGCTGCGCGCCGAGCTCGACCGCCTCGACCGCGCGATGCGTCTCGGTCTGAATCTCGCCGATCAGGCCCTCGATCTGCGCAGCGGCCTGCTGGGAGTCCTCGGCGAGCTTCCTGACCTCCTCGGCGACGACGGCAAAGCCACGCCCCTGCTCGCCGGCGCGAGCCGCCTCGATCGCGGCGTTCAACGCCAGCAGGTTGGTCTGCTCGGCGATCCCGGTGATCGTCGCGACGATCCCGCCGATACGCTCGGACTTCTCGCCGAGCTCACGAATCCGCTCGCTCGCCGCGCCAGTGGCCTCGGCGACCGCCGACATCGCCTGCGAGGCTTTCGCGGCCGCATCCATGCCACCCTGGGCGATGTCCGTCGCCTGGCGGGCCGCCTCGCCGGTCTCGCGCAGGTGCTCTGCCGACTGCTCGGTGGCGGCCGCCATCTCCTCGATCACGGAGCGCACGCTCTCAACCGAGTGCACCTGGCGCTCAGCGCCCGAGGCCACATCACCGACGGCATGCGCGATCTCACCGACCGCACGACCGGCCTCCTCGCTCGTGGAAGCCATCTGCTGCGAGGCAGCGGACACCGTCTGCGAGGTCGCGGTGACCTCGCCGAGCATGCCGGTCAACTTGCTGCGCATGTCCCCGTAGCTGACGATCGCGGACTGGGCGCTGTCGAGCATCGCGTTGAAGATCTCCGCCATGCGCCCCGCGTTCTGCCCCTCCTCGACGGGCACCCGCGTGGTCTTGGCGGCCACCGTCACCGTGAGGTCCCCGCCGGCCATCGACTCCAGCCCGCCCTGCAGATCGCTCAGGCAGTTGCGCTGCAGCGAGTGCATGCGCTCGGTGAGCGCCTCCATACACGAGTGGTCGCCGAGGGCGTCCCGCAGCTGCTCGCGCATCTGCTCGTAGGCGGCGATCGAAGCCTGGGTCTTTTCGAGCATCGCGTTGAACGTGCCGATCAGCGTGCCGATCTCGTCGTTGCGGGTGCTCTCCAGTGGCGTAGTGACCGGGACGACGCCGACCGTCAGGTCGCCGTCGGCGATCATAGCGAGCCCGTTGCGCAGGTCGTTGAGGCAGTTCTCGTCGAGGCTGCCGAGGCGCTCTCCGACGCCGTTCAGGCCGCGCACGATCCCACGTGAGAGCAGCAGCGCGACTGCGAGCGCCGCGGCGAGCGCCGCCATAGCAAGCACGAGCACGAGCGCGACCGTGGAGGTTTCCGTCGAGCTCGCCGCGCTGCTGGCCTCGCGGTGGCGGAGCGCCGCATAGCTTTCCAGCGATTTCGAGAGGGCGTCGGCGGCTTCGTTGGCGGGACCGGTGGCCAGCTTCACCAGCGCCGGCGTGATGCCCCCGCGAGCGAGCTGATCGACCCGTTGATCGAGCGCCTTGTAGCTGTTATACGCGGCTTCGAAGCTCGCCTGCGCCTTGTTGTCGGCGGCGGAGGTCGCACCCGCGCGCAACGGCTTGTAGATCGCGTTGAAGCTCGCGACGTCTGCTTCGTGACTGGCGAGTTCCTTGCCTGAGGTGAGCGCGTTCAATAGCTCCGAGCCGGTCATGTTCCGTGCCGACGTGCTCGCTTCTTGAGCCAGCGTCGCAGCGCTGTCGCCCTTGCGGATGGTGCTCGAGACCGACGAGATGCCACTGATCGCGATCACCAGCGCTACCGCGAAGGCAGCGATGACGACGATGAAGCCCGCGAGCATCTGGTTACGCACAGACGAGGTGACGAAGCGCTTGAGGAACAATGGGGCCGCCTTCTTGCTGGTGGGGTGTCTACTGCTGGCTGCCTGCTGCTAGCCTGCAGGTGTTTTCTTAGAATTCGCATCGGTCGAAGCGCGCGCTCGCTTGAGCCATGCGGGGATGCGCCCAGTACCAGTCGCCGCGTTGACACGGCCCACCCGTGAGGAGACACA
>Ga0181536_10000196_pt1 | contig 70238 bp, 67 predicted proteins | sample PEATcosm2014_Bin_41_FD_121105 | JGI IMG/M metagenome (GOLD analysis project Ga0181536, IMG submission 121105) | Peatland microbial communities from MTU Mesocosm Facility, Houghton, MI, USA - PEATcosm2014_Bin17_60_metaG | ecosystem: Environmental > Terrestrial > Soil > Wetlands > Peat | place...
GAGACGGTGAGACGGTGAGACGGCAGGAGCTGAGCAGCCGGCACCGGTCAGCCGGCGTCCTGCGGGATGAGGCGCCGGCCAGCGGCTGACGGGATCGGCGCCCTCAGCAGGAGCTTGCCCCGGCGATGCTCCTGAGCTCCTGAACGCGGGCCGCCGGGTCATCCGAGCCGAAGACAGCCGATCCGGCCACGAACATGTCGGCTCCGGCCTCGGCGCAGCGGCCGATGGTCTCCGCGGTCACCCCGCCGTCCACCTGCAGCCAGACCGATCCGCCGAACCGGCTGATCAGCGACCGGGCCCGGCGCACTTTCGGCAGCACCACGTCCAGGAAGCCCTGGCCGCCGAAGCCCGGCTCTACGGTCATCAGCAGCAGCATGTCGATTTCCGGCAGCAGGTCAGCGTACGGCTCGACCGCGGTAGCCGGGTTGATGCCCAGGGCCGCCCTCGCTCCCGCAGCCCGGATGGCCCGCAGGGTGCGGATCGGCGCACTGGCCGCCTCAGCATGGATCGTGACGTTCCGCGCGCCCGCCTCCGCGTAACCGGGCGCCCAGCGATCGGGGTCCTCGATCATCAGGTGACAGTCCATCGGCAGCTGCGCGTGCTTGAGCAGCGCCTCGACCACCGGCAGGCCGATTGTCAGGTTCGGGACGAAATGGTTGTCCATGACGTCGACGTGCAGCCAGTCGGCGACGCCGGCGACCGCGGCGGACTCATCCGCGATCCGGGAAAGATCGGAGGCGAGCAGGCTTGGCGCTATCTGGATAGTCATCTCAGGGCGAGTCTAGGGCCGTCATGGCAGACTGACGAGGCAAATTCCGCGGACTGTCACAGCCCGCAGCTAGGTTCGATTATGTATTCGAATCGCCCACTGGCAGGGAGGCCGCTCGTTGACTACCGAGGCATCGGACCGGCTGCTCGACCGCGTCCGCAAGCTCCTGGCGAAGGCAGAGGACGAGAGCGTCACGCCGCCAGAGGCCCAGGCGCTGACCGCCAAGGCCGCGGAACTCATGGCCAGGTACGGCATCGACCGGGCCATGCTCGCGGCCCGGCGGCCGGAGACCGATCGCCCGGCCAGCCAGATCATGGACATCGGCAACCCGTGGGCCAGGGTGAAGGCCCACCTGCTCTGCGGGCTGGCCGCGGCGCTGCGCTGCCAGTGCATCATGCTGCCCGCGGCCGGCGGCAGCCGGATCCACATCTTCGGCTATGCCTCCGACCTTGAGCGCACGGACGTGCTCTACACCTCAGTGCTGATCCAGATGTGGCATGGCCTGGCCGGCGCGCAGCTACCCGACTGGAGCTGCAGCCCGCGTGCCTGGCGGCGCAGCTGGCTGCTCGGATTCGCGGCCGCGGTCATCGCGCGGGTGCGTGCCGCCGAGCAACGGGCCGAGCAGCAGGCGGCTCCGGGCTCCGGGCCGGCGCCTGGCGCCGCGATCGTACTGGCCGACCGCGCGCTCGTCATCAGGCGCAACGTCGAGCATGCGTACCCGGTGACCCGGCAGGCTCGGGTCACCTACAGCGGCAGCGGGTACGGCGCCGGCTATGAGCAGGGCAGGCGCGCTGACATCGGCACCGGCCGGCTGGCGCCGGGCCGCCGGTCGCTGACTCGCGCCAGCCGGGGCTAGCGGGGTCCGGGGGCAGCGGGACTGGCGGAGGTGGCGGTCGGGCACGCGGGTGGCGGTCGGGCTGAGGTGGCGCCGGTCAGCTGGCAGGGCGCCGGCGCAGCAGCGCGAGGAAGATGGCATCCGTGCCATGGCGGTGCGGCCAGAACTGCGCGTACGCCCCGTGCGGATCGGGACAGCGCAGGCCGGGCATGCAGGCGGGCACTCCGGGCAGGCCGGCGAGCACTGCGGGCGCGTCCAGCACCTCGGCGTCGCCGCGGGCCGCGAGCACGTCGGCCACGACGTCACGGGTCTCGGCCAGATGCGGAGAGCAGGTCACGTAGGCCACCACTCCGCCCGGCCGGGCCGAGTCGATGGCCGTGGCCAGCAGGCCGCGCTGCAGCGGGCCGAGGTTCTCGATGTCCGCCGGGGACCGCCGCCAGCGAGCCTCTGGCCGGCGCCGGAGCGCGCCGAGCCCGGAGCACGGCACATCCGCGATCACCCGGTCGAAGGCTGCCTGCCGCCAGCCGGGCCGCATTCCGTCCGCCGCGACGACCGCGGCGGAGCCGGCCGGGGCGGTGGCGGCCCGGACCATCCGGGCCCGCTGCAGCCGCGGCTCGGCTGCTGCCAGCCGGGCACCGGCTCCCGCCGCCAGGCCCGCCAGCAGCCGCGCCTTCCCGCCGGGCCCGGCGCACAGGTCGAGCCAGCGGCTGTCGCCGCCGGTGACCGGCGTCCTCGCCAGCGCCAGCGCGGCCAGCTGGCTGGCCTCGTCCTGCACGCCGGCCCGGTGCTCGGCCACGGCCGGGATCATGGCCGGATCGCCGTCGGACAGGCTGACACCGAATGGCGACCACCGGGCAGCCGGCCCGAAGGCCGCCAGCTCGGCCGGGTCGGCCAGGCCGGGGACGGCGCAGAGGGTCACCCGGGGCCGCACCCCGTCGGCGGCCAGGGCCGCCTCCGTCTCCGCCAGCCCGCCGTCCGGATCCTCGCCCAGCGCCTGCAGGAACGCGGTCACGATCCACCGGGGATGGCTGTAGCGGACCGACAGGTGGCCGACCAGGTCCTGATCGCGGTCCGGCGCCGCAATCATGAGCCAGGTCTCCAGGTCACGGCTGGCGATGCGGCGCAGGATGGCGTTGACGAATCCGGCCGGGCGAGGTCCGGCGATGTCCTTGATCAGGTCAACTGAGGTAGCCACCGCGGCGTGCGGCTGGATCCTGGTGGCCAGCAGCTGATGCGCGCCCAGCCGGAGCACGGCCAGCACCGGCGGCTCCAGCGTGTGCAGCTCGCGGTCGCTGCAGACGGCGACGATGGCGTCGTAGGTTCCGCTGCCCCGCAAGGTCCCGTAGCAGAGCTCCGTGGCCAGGGCCGCATCGCGCCCGGTCAGGCCCCGCTCCGCGAGCATCGCCGGCAGCACCAGGTTGGCGTAGGCGTCTCGCTCGGCTACCGCGCACAGCGCGTCGCAGGCCGCGCGCCGGGCCGGATCCGCGCGGTTCCCGCCACGCCGGGCCGGCGCCCGGCCGCGCTGGCGTTCCTGGCGGGCTGCCACGTCAGCCGAGCACCAGCGGACGGCCCTCCGGCCGCAATCCGCGGGCCCAGTCGGCCGCCCGCATCACCCGCTTGCCGGTGGGCTGCACATCCCCGAGCTGCACGGGCTCGGTCCCGGTACCGGCGAGCACCCGGTCGCGCAGCAGCCGCAGCTCGCCCGGCGGCAGCGCGGCCGGGCCGTCCTCGCCGGGCGCGGCCAGCGTGACCGGGCCGAGCTTCATCCGGGCGCCGTCCAGCGCGGTCCACGGACCGGGGACAGGCGTGCAGGCCCGGATCAGCCGGCTGATCGACAGCGCCGGCTGCTTCCAGTCCACCCGCGCGTCGGCCGTGCTGAGCTTCGGCGCGTAGCTGACTCCCTCGGCGGACTGGGGCCGGGCAGTCAGCTCGCCGGACTCGATCCCGTCCAGCGTGGCGACCAGCAGGCCGGCCCCGGCGACGCTGAGCCGGTCCAGCAGCTCGCCGGCCGTATCCTCCGGCCCGATCAGCTCGGTCATCACCCCGTAGACCGGGCCGGCATCCAGTTCCCGTACCAGCCGGAACGTGGTAGCCCCGGTGATGTCGTCGCCGCTGCGGATGGCGTGCTGCACCGGTGCCGCGCCGCGCCAGGCGGGCAGCAGCGAGAAGTGCAGGTTCACCCAGCCGTGGGCCGGGATGTCGAGCGCCTGCTGGCCGATCAGCGCGCCGTAGGCGGTGACGGGAACGCAGTCCGGCGCGATCTGCCGCAGCCGGGCCAGGAAGTCGGGGTCGCCGGGCTTGGCGGGCTTCAGCACTTCCACCCCGGCCTGCTCGGCGCGCAGCGCCACCGGGCTCGGCGTCAGCTGCAAGCCCCGGCCGGCCGGCGCATCCGGCCTCGTCAGCACGGCCGCGACGTCGTGCCGCGAGCCCAGCAGCGCCTCCAGGGCGGGCACGGCGGCCTGCGGTGTGCCGGCGAAGACCAGGCGCATCGGCTAGAAGGCCTTGCCTTCAGTCGGATGCGGCGATACCCGCACCAGCGGCACCGGCTCGCCCCACCACTCGGCGTTGCGGATCTCCTTCATGGCCAGCTTGCGCTGGGCCGGATCGAGCCGGTCGATGAACAGGATCCCGTCCAGATGATCCGTTTCGTGCTGAACGCATCGCGCCAGCTGGCCGGTGCCCTCCAGCCTGACCGGCTCGCCGTGCATGTTGAAGCCCGTGGCCACGACGCCGTGCGCGCGCTTGGTCGGGTAGGCGAGCCCGGGGAAGGACAGGCAGCCCTCGTCGTCGATCTCCGCATCGGCCGAGAGCTGCAGCGACGGGTTGACCAGGTGGCCGAGCTCGTCGTCGACGCAGTAGGTGAAGACGCGCAGGCCGACGCCCAGCTGCGGAGCGGCGAGCCCGAGACCGGGTGCGTCGATCATGGTGTCGGTCAGGTCCTTCACCAGCCGGCGCAGCTCGGCGTCGAAATCCGTGACCGGCTCCGCAGGCGTCCGCAGTACCGGATCACCGAACAGTCGTATCGGCTTGATGCTCACCCAGGTCCTCCCGGCAGATGCCAGCGCGATCCTCCGCGCGCGTCCAGTCTATGAAGTTGGCCGGCTAGTCGCGCTGGCCCGCCGACCGGGCCTTGAACGCGGCTTTCCGGGCCGCCCGTGCGACGCCGGGGTCGGGGTGGTGGTCGCTGAGCGTGGTCAGCAGCCCGATGACGCCCGGATGCTGAACCTGCCACAGCCCGGCCACGATCTCGGCCTGGGCCGCCGCGGGAAGCTCCGGCAGCAGCTCGGCCACGACGTCGCGCGGGTCCGCCTCTTCGAGCAGCCCGGCGCCGAGGTCGACGAGGAGCCAGGTCCTGTCATCCGGGCTGAGCTCGGCCTGCTGGCCATGCTCGTGCAGCCAGACGGCCGCGTGCGCGCGCAGCAGCGGCTCGGCCAGCGCGGCCCGGACCCGGGCCGCGGCGGTATCCCCGATCCGGTCCAGCACGGCGAAGGCGGCGCCGCGCAGGCCGGGCGAGCCATCTGCCGCCGCGTCGATCAGCTCCGCGGCGGCCTGCTCGGGCGACCGCGCATTCAGCCAGGCGGTGATCTCGGCCTCGCCGTCTTCGGCGTCGCAGCTGGCCAGGGTGGCGAGCAGGCCGGCCGCGCCGGCCTGGTCGGCGCCGCCCAGCACGGGCACGTGCCAGCCCTGCGCACGTAGCCTGCGGTGCACTCCCCAGATCCCCAGCGGCGACAGGCTGACCGTCAGGCCGCCCGCTGACTCGTCCGTTCCCAGTTCCACCACGCCGAGGTCAGCCAGCGTCTCCAGGGCGAAGGAGAGGGCCGCGGCCTCCTCCCGCTCCCCCGCGGCTATCTCGGAACCCGAGCCGGCCCGGCCCGGCCCGGCCGCGGCCGCGTAGGCGTCGAACAGGCCGTCCATCCGCACCGGGGCCCCGACCGTGTAGAGGGCGGTGGCCAGTCCGTCCAGGTCGTCGGCGTCCAGGATGGCGGCCAGGGCACGGTCCCATGCGGTCAGGACCTGCTCGGCATCCCAGCTGTTCAGCGGCCCGCGGTCGTCAGCCGCAGCGCCGCCAGCCAGGCCGGTGGCCACGGCTACCCGCCAGGCGGCGTCCACCTCGTGCGGCGCCAGGTCGAGGGCGGCGGCGGCGGCCGTCGTGTCCTCCCTGGAGAGCGCAGGCTGCGCCGGGCCCTGGCCGGGCGAGGCCGCGGCGGGCCGGTCAGCTGCCCACTGGCGCAGTTCCATGGCCGCGCGCATCAGGGGCGCGACCCTGGCCGCCACGGCCAGCTCATCGCGGGGCGCGAGCCGGACCGACGGCAGCCGCGGCCGGTCCCGCCGCGCCCGGCCTGGCTGGTCACTGACACCGGCCTGGTCGTGGCCCTGGCTCGCACCGGGGCCCTGCCCAGCCGGCCTGCGAGCGGCGGCAAAGTCGGGCCGGTCCGGCCGGTCCGGCCGGTCCGGCGGCCCGGCATCGCGCTGGTCGTCCGGGCCGGCCGGGCCATGGTGCCGGGGCAGGCCGGCTTCCTCGTCCGGGCGGGCCAGCCTGACGTGCGTGCGCTGGTCTCGTCGTGAGGTCGCCACGCAAGCACCCTATGGCCTGAGCGCGCTGTAGTCAGATCAGCTCGGCCGGGTCGAGCTGCAATCGCACGGTACCGGGATCCTTGCGCGCTGTCCTGACGGCCTGCGCGCGGCGCAAGGACTCGGCCAGCGCGGCCCCGGCTGACCGGGGCGTGCGCACCAGGAAGCGCACCACATCCCCGGCTGGCCCGGCTGGCCCGCCCGGCTGCGCGGCCGGCCCCGGGACAGGACCGAGTACCTCCGCGGTAGCGGGCAGCTCCGCGGCATCCAGCAGCGCGGTAGCCGCGCTGAGCGAGCCGGTCAGCGAGGCCATCCGGATCGCCGGCGGGAACCGCAGCTCAGCCCGCTCGGCTAGCTCCCGCTCCGCGAACGTCACCGGATCCCACCGCACCAGGGCCTGCACGGCGGGCGGCCCGGCGTCGGCGACCACGATCACGGTGCCTCCGTCGGCGCCCGCCCTGACCAGGGCCGCCGCATTCATCCACCGGCGCAGTGCCTCCTCGGCGGCGCGCAGGCTGGGCCGGGTGAGCAGCTCCCAGCCATCGAGCAGGACGGCGGCCGCGTAACCGCCGTCAGCGGCGGGCTCCGCGCCCGGCGTGGCCACGACGATGGCGGCGCTGCCCGGAACGCTATCCAGCACGGTGGCGCCGCCCGAGGTGCGGACCGGCGCGGACGGGAAGGCCCGGCCGAGCTCCTCGGCCGTCCGCTTGGCCCCCGTCACCACGGCCCGAAGCCCGGTATGCCCGCATTGCTCGCACCGCCGCGGCACGAGCGCGCCGCACCAGCCGCAGCGCAGCGGGGCCTGCGGGCCCGGCAGCGTGCCCGGTCCGCCGCACTGGCCGCACCGGGCCGGCCCGCGGCAGCGCTCGCAGGCCACGGCGGCCAGGTAGCCGCGGCGCGGCACCTGGAAGAGCACCGGGCCGGCGGCCAGCGCCGCGCGGGCCGTGCGCAGTGCGAGGCTGGGCAGCCTGGCGGCCCGCGCGGCCTCGTCCCTCGCCAGTTCCGCATCATCCCCGGCCGCCAGCACGGCGGGCGCCTGCCGGCGCACAGTGGCCCGGTCTGCCTGCAGCGGCTTCGCCCAGCCGCCCGACACCATCTGCTGCGCCTCGGCAGTCCTGGCGAAGCCGCCGATCAGCGCGGCAGCCCCGGTCCGGTAGGACCGCAGGGCCAGCACCTCCCGGGCATGGGGATAGGGGGCACGCGGCTCGGCGTGCAGGTCGTCTCCCTCGTCCCAGAGCGCGACCAGGCCCAGCCGCGCCACCGGCGCGAACATCGCCGACCTGGTACCGGCCACGATGCTCACCTCGCCGCGCAGCACCCGTAGCCAGCGCCGGTACCGCTCGGCCGGCCCCAGCCCCGCCGCCAGCGTGATGTGCGTGCCCGGCCGCAGCGCGGCGGCCAGCGCGGCATCCACGCGGCTCAGGTCCCGCACGTCGGGGACGACGATCAGCGAGCCGCGCCCGGCGGCGGCCACGGCGGCGGCGGCCAGCGCGATCTCCTCCGGCCAGCTGGTTCCGGGCAGCGCCGACCAGATCGCCCGCGGCGCGCGGCCGTCGGCCAGGGCGGCCAGGAACTGCGGTCCGGCCGGGTACCTGGACCACGGTCCGGGCGGCGGCGGCTCGCAGCCGGCCGGCGCGTCCCCGGCCGGCGCGTCCTCAGCCGGTGCATCCGCGGCCCGTGCCTCTCCTGCCCGTGCCTCCGCGGCCGCGTGCCGCGGCGGGATGGCCAGCCGCAGCACGTCGGCCAGCGTGCCGCCGTACCGGTCAGCGACGGCCCGGGCCAGGCCAGCGATCTCGGGCGTCAGCACCGGCTCCGGTGAGACGACCCGCTCCAGGTAGCCCAGCTTGCCCTCGTGCTGGCTTTCGGCGGTGCGCTCCAGCAGGTAACCGCTCGTGAGCCGGCCGGCGAAGCGGACCCGCACCCGGCAGCCTGGCACCGCAGCATCGGCCAGCGAGGCCGGGACCAGGTACTCGAACGGCCGGTCCAGGTGCGGGAGCGAGACGTCGGCGGCTACGACGGCTACCGGCATGATCTGGGCGGGCTCCCGGCCGGCCGGTCCCGGCCCGGCGGTCAGCCCGGCTGGCGTCCTGCCCGCCTGCCGCACCGCCTCAGCCACGCTCCCGTCCTACCAGATGGCACCGACCAGGGCGGGCGCGCCGGCGACGAGCCACGCCGACCTCGGGGCGCGCGGACAGGCGTGCGCAGCGGGGGCCGGGCGGTCCGCCCGGCCGCCGCGGCAGGCGGTCGCCCGGAGCCTGGCTCAGGCGCCGGCCGCGGACCGGAGGGATTCGGCGCGGTCGGTCCGCTCCCAGGAGAAGTCCGGCTCTTCCCTGCCGAAGTGACCATAGGCGGCGGTCTGCGAGTAAATCGGCCGGAGCAGGTCGAGGTCGCGGATAATGGCCGCCGGCCGGAGATCGAAGACCTGCATGACGGCGTCCTGGATGCGATCCACCGGCACGTGCTCGGTGCCGAAGCATTCCACGAACAGGCCCACTGGCTTGGCCTTGCCGATGGCATAGGCGACCTGCGCCTCGCAGCGCTCGGCCAGCCCGGCGGCGACCACGTTCTTGGCCACCCAGCGCATGGCATAGGAGGCGCTGCGGTCGACCTTGGACGGGTCCTTGCCGGAGAACGCGCCGCCGCCGTGCCTGGCCATCCCGCCGTAGGTATCAATGATGATCTTGCGGCCGGTCAGCCCGGCATCGCCCATCGGGCCGCCGACCTCGAATCGTCCGGTCGGGTTGACCAGCAGCCGGTAGTTGGCCGTGTCCAGCTCCAGGCCGGCCAGCACCGGCTCGACCACGTGCTCGCGGATATCGGGGGTGAGCATCGCCTTCAGGTCGATGGCCGGGGCGTGCTGGGTCGAGACGACGACGGTGTCCAGCCGCACGGCATCGTTGCCGGCGTACTCGATCGTGACCTGGGTCTTGCCGTCCGGCCGGATGTAGGGCACCGCGCCGCTGCGGCGGACCTCTGACAGCCGCCGGGCCAGCCGGTGCGCCAGCGTGATCGGCAGCGGCATCAGCTCGGGTGTGTCCCGGCAGGCGTAGCCGAACATCAGTCCCTGGTCGCCGGCGCCCTGGCGGTCGAGTTCGTCGGCGCCCTCGCCCTCGCGGTACTCGAACGCGTCGCGCACGCCCATCGCGATATCTGGCGACTGGGAGCCGATCGAGACCAGGACGCCGCAGGACGCGCCGTCGAAGCCCTTGGCCGAGGAGTCGTAGCCGATCTCCAGGACCTTCTCCCTGATCGTCTCGGGAATGTCGACATAGGTGTCGGTGGTGACCTCGCCGGCCACGTGCACCTGGCCGGTGGTGATCAGCGTCTCCACCGCGACCCGGCTGCGCGGGTCGCCCTTCAGCATGCCGTCCAGGATGGCATCGCTGATCTGATCAGCCATCTTGTCCGGATGGCCCTCGGTAACCGACTCGGAGGTAAAAAGACGACGGCCCACCTGACACCCTTCTTCGCATGCTGAGATCTCGCCGAAGTGTAACGTGCCCGGATGACCCGGCGTGGTCGCGATGCCCGCGGGGATGCCGGCCCGGTCTCCTACTCCAGGCGCGCGGCGACCAGGTCCCAGACCGCCTCCGCGAGCGCCTCCTTGGGCCCGCGGGGGATCTTGACCTCCAGGCCGTCGTGATCCAGGACGACCGCCTCGTTGTCCGCGGTGCCGAAGGCCAGCCCATTCCCGACCTGGTTCACCACGAGCAGGTCGCAGCCCTTGGCCGCCAGCTTCGCCCGCCCGTTCGTCAGCAGGTCGCTGGTCTCGGCGGCGAACCCGACGATGACCTGCCGCCGGGGCCGGGAGGCGGTCAGCTCGCGGAGGACATCGGGGTTCTCGGCCAGCTCGATCGGCTCGGGCACGGAGCTGGTCTTCTTGATCTTGCCGTCGCTGCGGACCGCCGGGCGGAAGTCGGCGACCGCGGCCGCCATCACGATGGCATCGGCCGCCTGCGCCGCCGCCCGCATCTCGTCCCGCAGCTCGCGGGCCGAGACCACCCGGATCACCCGGACGCCGGCCGGGTCGGGCAGATCGGTGTTGGCGGCTACCAGCGTCACCTCGGCGCCGCGGCTCGCGGCCGTCCTGGCCAGCGCGTAGCCCTGCCGGCCGGACGACCAGTTGCCGAGATACCGGACCGGGTCGAGCTCTTCCCTGGTGCCCCCGGCGGAGATCACGACCTGGCGGCCCGCCAGGTCAGGGCTGAGCCCCGCCGCTCCCCGGTCGAGCACCCGCAGCGCGACCGCCAGCAGCTCGGCGGGCTCGGGCAGCCGGCCCGTGCCGACGTCCGAGCCGGTCAGCCGGCCGATGGCCGGCTCCAGCACCACCGCGCCCCGGCTGCGCAGGGTCGCGACATTCGCCTGGGTGGCGGCGTGCTCCCACATCTCCGTGTGCATGGCGGGCGCGAAGACGACCGGGCAGCCGGCGGTGAGCAGCACGGCGGTCAGCAGGTCATCGGACATCCCGGCGGCCGCCCGGGCCAGCAGGTTGGCCGTGGCCGGGGCGACCATCACCAGGTCGCTGTGCTGCCCGAGCCGGACATGCCGGACCTCGTGCACGTCGTCCCACGGGCTGGTGCTGGCCGACTGGCCGGAAAGGGCGGCCCAGGTCGCCTCGCCGACGAAGCGCAGCGAGTCAGGTGTCGGCACGACGCGCACGCGATGACCGGACTCAGTGAACAGCCGCAGCAGCTCGCAGGCCTTGTAGGCGGCTATCCCGGCGCCTACGCCGAGGACGATGCGCATCGGCGCTTACCTGGCAGCTCCGGACTCAGCCGCTTCAGGCTTCCGGGCTCTCCGCGGTCAGCAGGCCCTGGCTGATCTCGCGCAGGGCGATCGACAGCGGCTTCTCCTGCACCCGGGTCTCCACCAGCGGGCCGACGTACTCCAGCAGGCCCTCGCCGAGCTGGGCGTAGTAGGCGTTGATCTGCCTGGCCCGCTTCGATGCCATGATCACCAGGCCGTACTTGCTGTCCACGACCTTCAGCAGGTCATCGATCGGCGGATTGATGATGCCTTCTGAGATCGGAGTCCCTGCCACCGTGTGCCTTCCAGGTCGTGATCACGTGTTACTGGCCAGCTGAGCCAGCACCAAGGCTACCAGCTGGTCGCATACCTCATCGACCGACGTGTTGACCAGGGTGATGTCGAACTCGGCCTCGGCCTCGAGCTCCGCCCGCGCGGCCGCGAGCCGCCGGGCGACGACGTCGGGCGGCTCGGTCTCCCGGCCGGTCAGCCGGCGGACCAGCTCGTCCCAGGTCGGCGGGGCCAGGAAGACCAGCAGCGTGCCCGGCACGGCCGCGCGGACCTGGCGGGCGCCCGCCACGTCGATCTCCAGCAGCACGGGGACGCCCGCCCGCAGCCGCTCCCGCACGGGCGCGAGCGGAGTCCCGTACCTGTGGCCGGCGAACTCCGCCCACTCCAGGAACTCGCCGCGCGCCACCATGGCGTCGAATTCCTGATCACTGGCGAAGTAGCGCTCGCGGCCGTTCACCTCGCCTGGCCTCGGCCGCCGGGTCGTGACCGAGATCGACTGCCAGATCTGCGGGCAGGTCTGCCGCAGCCTGGCCACGACCGTGCTCTTGCCGACGCCAGACGGACCAGACAGGACCGTGAGACGCGCAGGAACAGGGGCGCCCGCGCCCGGTCCGCCCGCAGCGGGCAGCCCGGCCACGGACCTGTGTCCCCCGGCCCCGTCCGCGATCCCGCTCGCGTCGGTCAGATGTCGCCGCCGAACTCGCTCTCCAGCGCGGTGCGCTGGTTGGCGCCCAGGCCGCGAACACGTCGTGACTCGGCGATGCCCAGCCGCTCCATGATCTGCTTGGCGCGCACCTTGCCGACGCCAGGCATGGACTCGAGCAAGGCCGACACCTTCATCTTGCCGACGACGTCGTCGGTCTGGCCCTCCTTGAGGACCTGGGGCAGGGTCGTCGAACCGTGCTTGAGTCGGTTCTTGACCTCTGCACGGTCTTTGCGTGCCTTGGCCGCCTTCTCAAGCGCCGCAGCCCGCTGATCGGGGGTGAGTGGAGGAAGAGCCACGCGAGGTCACCTCGGGTTTCGTGTCGAAAAAGTCGCTCCGCGAGGGGAAACTAGCGAGTTCGGAACGCCACGGCAACGTGAACCCCCGTTTGTGGCGCCATAAATCGTCCAATATCACGTTACGCTGTCAGAGAAACACTTACTGTAACTGACTTTGCAGGCTACAGCACGCCGCGCGTCGCCGCAGGCGCCGCGCCGGATCCGTCAGCTAGTGCGAAAATGACCGCGCCGCCGGCGCCGCCGACGGCGTCAGGAAGCTCGGCGGCGCACCGCCTCCGCTCGCCGCAGTGACGCCGCCACGGCCGCGGCGGCAGAACCGGGGTCGGCCGCGCCGGTGATCGGGCGGCCGATCACGAGCAGGTCGGCGCCGGCCCGCAGCGCCTCCTCCGGGGTCGCCGTCCGCGCCTGGTCGTTCAGCGCCGCCCCGGAGGGCCGCACCCCCGGCGTGATCAGCATGATGCCCGGACCCACCTCGGCCCGGACGGCGGCGACCTCCTGCGGCGAGCAGACCAGCCCGCTGGCGCCCGCGTCGACCGCGAGCACGGCCAGCCGCCTGACCGCGTCGCTGACCGGGCCGGCCAGCCCGATCGCGTCCAGGTCGGCGGCGCTCAGCGAGGTGAGGATGGTAACGCCGACGATCCTGATGCCGGGCGCCGCGGCCACGGCGGCCCGGATCGCGGCCGGCCCGGCGGCCGCGTGCACGGTGAACAGGGCCGGCCGCAGCCGCGCCACCGCCCGCGCGGCGCCGGCCACCGTCGCCGGGATGTCGTGCAGTTTCAGGTCGAGGAAGACCTGCACGTCGCTGGCGCCCCGGATCGAGGCCACCGCCTCGGGCCCGTACCTCAGGTACAGCTCAAGGCCGATCTTCACCGTACTGACGTGCGGAGTCACCAGGCCGGCCCAGCGCGCGGCAGTCTCCAGGTCAGGCGCGTCCAGCGCCACGGCTATCGGTGCGCTCATGGCATCCTCCTCGCGGCGGCGGTCCCGGCCAGCCCCCGGCGCGGGGCGGTGCGCGGCTCGTGCGCCAGCCCGACGACATCGGCGAGCCGCTCGATGCCGCGCTGGGACAGCTCCTCATCCAGCTCGCGCAGGATCCTGACGCATGCGCTCGGGTCATGGAAGATGACCGTGCCCACGCTGACCATCGAGGCCCCGGCCAGGATCATCTCGAAGGCATCCCGCCCGGTCCTGACCCCGCCCATGCCGATGATCGGCACGCCGGGCAGCGCCGCGCGGACCTGCCAGATGCAGCGCACAGCCACCGGCCGGATGGCCGGCCCGGACAGCCCGCCGGTCTCCCCGGCGAGCACGGGGCGCATGGTGTCGGTGTCGATCACCATGCCCAGCAGCGTGTTGATCAGCGACAGCCCGTCCGCTCCGGCCGAAACGCAGGCCTTCGCGACCGCGACGATGTCGGTGACGTCGGGCGAGAGCTTGGCGAACACCGGGATGTCGTAGCGGGCCCGGCCGCGGACCTCCTCGATCACGGCCGCGGCGGCCGCCGGATCGCAGGCGAACACCTGGCCGCGGTGCTCCACGTTCGGGCAGGAGATGTTGACCTCGATGGCGGTCACCCCGGCCGCCTCCGACAGCCGGGTGGCCAGCTCGGCGTACTCGGCTACCGTGCCGCCCGCGATCGACACCACCGCGCGGGCGCCGCGGGACAGCAGCCAGGGCAGGTCCCGCTGCAGGAACGCGTCGATGCCGGGCCCCTGCAGGCCGATCGAGTTCAGCATTCCGCTGGGCGTCTCGGCCATCCGCGGCGTCGGGCGTCCCGACCGGGGCCCGAGCATGACCGACTTGGTGACGATGGCGCCGATCCTGGAGATATCGAAGAACTGGGCCAGCTCCCGGCCGCTGGCCGCGCAGCCCGACGCGGTCAGGATCGGATTCGGCAGCTCGACGTGGCCGAGCCTGGTCCGCAGGTCAGCTGCCATGGCCTGGCCTCCTCGGGGTCGGCTGCGGCCCGGCGGCCGCGCCATCGCCGTTCCCGGCCGCCAGCGCGGCCTGGGCGGCCTGGGAAGCCCGTCTGGTCCTCGGCTCCCAGCCCGGCGCGCCGAACGCGTCAAACGGGATCGTGCCCACGTCATCCCAGCGCACCTGGTTACCGCGGAAGACTGGCCCGTCAGTGCAGGAGCGGACCATCCGGGTGATCCCGTCGTTGCCGATGACCGGCAGCACGCAGGTCATGCAGACCCCGATCCCGCACGCCATCTCTTCCTCGACCGCCACCTGCACCGGGATGTCATAACGCCCCGCCAGCATGGTCACCTGCCGCAGCATGGGCATCGGGCCGCAGGCGTAGATCACGTCGGTGCGCGCCTCGTGGATCACCTGGCCGAGCACGTCGGTGACCACCCCGCGCAGGCCCAGCGAGCCGTCCTCGGTCGTGATCGTCGCCGTGCGGCCGCCGCGCCGCGCCGTCAGCGCCCCGAACACCCGGTCGCCGCTGGCCGCGCCGAGCAGGAAATCCACCTCGCAGCGGCGCTCCCGCAGCCGGGCGGCCAGGGCGAACAGCGGCGCGCTGCCGTAGCCGCCGCCCACCAGCAGGCAGCTCACCGGGTCGCGCGGCAGCGGGAACGGCCGTCCCAGCGGGCCGGCGATGTCCAGCATGTCCCTGGCCCGGCGCTCGGCCAGCCACCGGGTGCCCGGGCCGTGCGCGGCGAACACGAACTCCACCGTGCCGCCATGGTCGGGCCGCACGTCGTGGATCGAGAAGGCGCGGCGCAGCAGCATCGGGCTCTCCGGGCCGCCGACCGCCAGCGCGACGAACTGGCCGGGACGGAATCGCGCCGCGATCGCCGGCGCCACGATCGTCATCGCGTAGTAGGCGTCGACCCGGCGCACCGTCAGCACGGTGCCCCGCACCTGCACGGGCCCGGTCTCGGGCTCATTCTGGCCGCTGGTCACCCCGGCCCGCCTGTCTGGCCCGGCTCGCCCGCCCGGCCCGATCCGCGCAGCCTGGCCGCGTGCTCCTGCAGTGACCGCACGCCTACCTCGTCCCTGTTGATCGCCTCAATGCCCTGCACAGCGGCGGCCAGGCCCTGCACGGTGGTCACGCAGGGAATGCCGCGCCGCACCGCCGCCGTGCGGATCTCCCAGCCGTCCCGCCGCGGCCCGGACTGGCCGGGGCCGCCGAATGGCGTGTTCACGATGAGGTCCACCTGGCCGGCCAGGATCCGGTCCACGATGGTCGGCTCGCCGTCGGGCCCGGGGCCTTCGCTGTGCTTACGCACGATCGTGGCACGAACGCCGTTGCGGCGCAGAACCTCGCCGGTTCCGCTGGTGGCCCAGATCTCGAAGCCCAGGTCGGCCAGCCGCTTCACCGGGAAGATCATCGACCGCTTGTCCTTGCTCGCCACCGACACGAACGCCCGGCCCTTGACCGGCAGCGACCCGTACGCGGCCGCCTGCGACTTGGCGTAGGCCGTGCCGAACACCTCGTCGATGCCCATCACCTCGCCGGTGGAGCGCATCTCCGGCCCGAGCACGGTATCGACGCCGACGCCGCTGGCATCGGCGAACCGGCCGAACGGCAGCACGGCCTCCTTCACCGCGATCGGCGCGTCCATCGGCAGCGAGCCGCCGTCGCCGGAGGCGGGCAGCATGCCCTCGGCCCGCAGCTGCGCGACGGTGGCCCCGAGCATGATCCGCGCCGCCGCCTTGGCCAGCGGCACCGCGGTGGCCTTGGACACGAACGGCACGGTGCGGGACGCCCGCGGGTTGGCCTCCAGCACGTACAGCACCCCGGCCGCCAGCGCATACTGCACGTTCAGCAGCCCGCGCACGCCCACGCCGCGGGCGATGGCCTCGGTGGACTCCCGGATCAGCGCGACGTACTCGTGGCCGAGCGTGATCGGCGGCAGCGCGCAGGCCGAGTCGCCGGAATGGATCCCGGCCTCCTCGATGTGCTCCATCACCCCGCCGAGATACAGCTCGGTGCCGTCATACAGCGCGTCCACGTCGATCTCGATCGCGTCGTCCAGGAACCGGTCGATCAGCACCGGGTGCTCGGGGCTGATCTCGGTGGCCCGCTGCACGTACGCGGCCAGCGTCTCGTCGTCATAGACGATCTCCATGCCGCGCCCGCCGAGCACGTAGGACGGCCGGACCAGCACCGGGTAGCCGATCTCGTCGGCGACGGCCTGCGCCTGCGCGGCCGAGGTCGCCATCCCGGACCGGGGGGCCAGCAGGCCGGCCGCGGCCAGCACCGCGCCGAACTCGCCGCGGTCCTCGGCCAGGTGGATGGCCTCCGGCGAGGTGCCCACCACCGGCACCCCCTCGGCCGCCAGCGATCGCGCCAGCCCCAGCGGCGTCTGCCCGCCCAGCTGCACGATCACCCCGGCCACCGGCCCGGCCGCCTGCTCGGCCGCGACCACCTCCAGCACGTCCTCCAGCGTCAGCGGCTCGAAGTAGAGCCGGCCGGAGGTGTCGTAGTCGGTCGACACGGTCTCGGGGTTGCAGTTGACCATCACGGTCTCGTAGCCCGCCTCCGACAGCGCGAACGAGGCGTGCACGCAGGCATAGTCGAACTCGATGCCCTGGCCGATCCGGTTCGGGCCGCTGCCCAGGATGATGACCTTGGGCCGGTCCCCGGCCGGCACCTCCGAGGCCATGTCATACGCCGAGTACAGGTACGGCGTGCGCGCCTCGAACTCGCCCGCGCAGGTGTCCACGGTCAGGTAGGCCGGCCGCACGCCGAGGTCGCGGCGCAGCTGCCGGATCTGCGCCTCGCTCATCTGAGTGAGCTGGCCGAGCTGCGCGTCGGAGAACCCGGCCGCCTTCGCCGCGGCGAGAGTGGCGGCGGGCGGCGGCGCGGCTCCGGTTATCCGTTGCGCATGCTCTTCGATGCCGGCGATCTGGTCAATGAACCAGGGGTCGATGCTGGTCACGGCGGCGACCTCGGCCACCGTGGCGCCCGCCCGCAGTGCCTGGTGCACGCCCGCCAGCCGGCCGTCGTGCGGCACCGCGCAGCGGGCCAGCAGCTCGTTCTTATCGCCGGGCGGGCGCTGCCAGCTCAGCGGGGCGGCCCGGTTCTCCAGCGAGCGCAGCGCCTTCTGCAGCGCCTCGGGGAAGCTGCGGCCGATCGCCATCGCCTCGCCGACCGACTTCATGTGCGTGGTCAGCGCCGGGTCGGCGCCGGGGAACTTCTCGAACGCGAACCGCGGCACCTTGACCACCACGTAGTCCAGGGCCGGCTCGAAGCTGGCCGGGGTCTCGCCGGTGATGTCGTTGCGGATCTCGTCCAGGGTGTAGCCGATGGCCAGCCGGGCCGCGATCTTGGCGATCGGGAAGCCGGTCGCCTTCGAGGCCAGCGCGCTGGACCGGGACACCCGCGGGTTCATCTCGATGACGACCATCCGGCCGGTCCGCGGGTGCACGGCGAACTGGATGTTGCAGCCGCCGGTGTCGACGCCCACGGCGCGGGCGGTGGCGATCGCGACATCCCGCATGTGCTGGTACTCGCGGTCGGTCAGGGTCATGGCCGGGGCGACGGTGACCGAGTCGCCGGTGTGCACGCCCATCGGGTCGATGTTCTCGATCGAGCAGACGATCACCACGTTGTCGTGCCTGTCGCGCATCAGCTCGAGCTCGAACTCCTTCCAGCCCAGCACCGACTCCTCCAGCAGCACCTCGGTGACCGGGCTGGCGTCCAGCCCGGCGCCGGCCATCCGGCGCAGCTGCGCGGCGCCGGAGGCGATGCCCGACCCGGTGCCGCCGAGGGTGAAGGACGGCCGGACCACCAGCGGGAAGCCGAGCTCCGCGGCGGCCTGCTCGCACTCGGCCAGGGTGTGGCAGATCCGGCTGTCCGGCACCTGCGCGCCGATGCCGGTCACGATCTCCTTGAACCGGCTGCGGTCCTCGCCGGCCCGGATCGCGTCGATGTCGGCGCCGATCAGCTCCACGCCGTAGCGGGCCAGGGTGCCGGCGTCGTGCAGGGCGACGGCCGCGTTCAGGGCGGTCTGGCCGCCGAGCGTGGGCAGCACCGCGTCGGGGCGCTCCTTCGCGATCACCTTCTCCAGCACGTCCAGGGTGATCGGCTCGACGTAGGTGGCGTCGGCGAACTCCGGGTCAGTCATGATCGTCGCCGGGTTGGAGTTGACCAGGCTGACCCGGATGCCCTCCTGCCGCAGCACCCGGCAGGCCTGGGTGCCGGAGTAGTCGAACTCGCAGGCCTGGCCGATGACGATCGGCCCGGACCCGATCACCAGGACCGACCGGATATCAGCGCGCCGCGGCATGCTGCTCGCCTTCCTTCCGAAACGCATGATCGCGGAGATCTGTCAGTCGTAGCGACTGAGAAATTACCGTGATCATGAAGACCGCCCCCCGAGCGCTCATCGTGCCGCCGCCATCAGCTCGCAGAACTCGGCGAACAGGCCGGTCGCGTCGTGCGGGCCGGGTGCCGCCTCGGGGTGGTACTGCACCGTGAAGGCGGGCGCGTCCAGCAGCCGCAGCCCCTCGACCACGCCGTCGTTCAGGTTGACATGGGTGATCTCGGCCGCGCCGTAGGGCGTGTCGAACCAGCCGCGGCCGGGGGCCGTGCGGCCGTCGGCCGCTGCGTCCGTCGCCGCGTCCGGCATGGCCACCGCGAACCCGTGGTTGTGGCTGGTGATCTGGACCCGGCCGGTGCGCAGGTCCTGCACCGGCTGGTTCACCCCCCGGTGACCGAAGCGCAGCTTGTAGGTGGGCAGGCCGAGCGCCCGGCCGAGGATCTGGCTGCCCAGGCAGATGCCGAAGGCGGGCACGCGGGCCGCCAGCACGCCGCGCATTGCCTCGACGGCGTAACCGGCCGCCGCCGGGTCGCCGGGGCCGTTGGAGAAGAACACGCCGTCCGGGCTGGCGGCCAGGATGGCGTCTGCCGTCGAGGTGGCCGGCAGCACGGTGACCTCGCAGCCGAGGCTGGCCAGGTATCGCGGGGTGGCTGCCTTGATGCCCAGGTCGACGGCGGCTACCCGGTACCGGACGGGGGTGCCGTCGGGCGGGCTGACCACGTACGGCTCGGTGACGGACACCTCGCGGGCCAGGTCGGCCCCGGTCATCGGCGGGCTGGCCAGCACCCGCTGCAGCAGCGCGGCCGGGTCGTCCCCGGTGACCGAGATCCCGGCCCGCATCGCGCCCCGGTCGCGCAGGTGCCGGGTCAGCGCGCGGGTACCGCTGATCGCGATCCCGGTCACGCCGCGGTCCGCGAGCTCCTCCTGCAGGCTGCGCTGTGAGCGCCAGCTGGACGCCATCCTGGCCGGCTCCCTGACCACGTATCCGCTCACCCAGATCCGCCGGGACTCATAGTCCTCGTCGTTGATGCCGGTATTGCCGATATGCGGGGCCGTCATGGCCACGATCTGGCGGCAGTAGGACGGGTCGGTCAGCGTCTCCTGGTAGCCGGTCATGGCGGTGTTGAACACCATCTCGCCGAAGGTCTCGCCGGCCGCGCCGAACCCGGTCCCGCGGAACGTCGTGCCGTCCTCGAGCACGAGAATGGCGGGCGGCGCCGCCGACTGCCGGGCAGGCCGGCCGGGCCGGGCCGGCCGGGCCGCTGACCGGGCGGTCATCGGGCGAGCTTCCCGTCGAGCACCGTCGCCTCGCCCCGCAGGAAGGTGGCGATGACGCGGCCGGGCAGCGTCATCCCGGCGAACGGAGTATTGCGGCTCCTGGACGCCTGCGCCGCGGGATCCACCCGGTCGCTGGCGTCGGGATCGTAGAGGACCAGGTTGGCCGGGAAGCCCACGGCGACCGGGCTGCCGTGCTGCGCCGGGCCGAGCAGGTCCAGCCGGCCGATGGCCGCGGGCCGCTGCGACATCCGGTCAGCGACTCCGGCCCAGTCGAGCAGCCCTGGCTGCACCATGGCCGCGTGCACGACCCGCAGCGCGGTCTCGAGCCCCGTCATGCCGAACGCGGCGACCTGCCACTCGGTCTCCTTGTCCTCCAGCGGGTGCGGAGCGTGGTCGGTGGCGACGCAGTCGATGGTCCCGTCGGCCAGCCCGGCTCGCAGCGCCGCCACGTCGGCCTCGGTCCGCAGCGGCGGGTTGACCTTGAACACCGGGTCGTAGCCGACCGCGAGCTGCTCGGTCAGCAGCAGGTGGTGCGGCGTCACCTCGGCCGTGACGCGCCAGCCCTTGGACTTGGCCCAGCGGATGATCTCGACCGAGCCGGCCGTCGAGACGTGGCAGACATGCAGGGCCGAGCCGACGTGCGCCGCCAGCAGGCAGTCCCTGGCGATGATCGCCTCCTCAGCCACGGCGGGCCATCCCGTCAGGCCCAGCGCGGCGGAGATCTCGCCCTCGTTGACCTGGGCTCCGTCGGTCAGCCGCGGCTCCTGCGCGTGCTGGGCGATCACGCCGTCGAACGCCTTGACGTACTCCAGCGCCCGGCGCATCAGGACCGCATCCGAGACGCACCGGCCATCGTCGGAGAAGACCCGGACCCGCGCGTCAGAGTCAGCCATCGCGCCGAGCTCAGCCAGCTGCCGGCCGCCCAGCCCGGCGGTGACCGCTCCGATCGGCCGGACATCACAGCGGCCGGCGCGCCGGCCGAGGCGCCAGATCTGCTCGACCACCCCGGCCGTGTCGGCCACCGGGTCGGTGTTGGCCATGGCGTGCACGGCGGTAAAGCCGCCCAGGGCCGCGGCGGCCGTGCCGGTCTCCACGGTCTCGGCGTCCTCGCGGCCCGGCTCCCGCAGGTGCGCGTGCAGGTCGACGAGGCCGGGCAGGGCGACCAGTCCGCCCGCGTCCAGCACCTGCGCGCCCGGCGGCGGCTCGGCGGCCGGCCCGACCGCCGTGATCATCCCGTCGGTGACGCTGATGTCGGCGGGCCCCGCGCCGACCACGCTCGCTCCCCTGATCAGCCACGACGCCGCGGCGCCCGGCCCGGAGCCCCGCCAGTCAGTGCCCTGCCGTCCGTCGCTCATCGCTCTGCCTCCGATCCGCCCAGCAGCAGGTAGAGCACCGCCATCCGGACGCTGACGCCGTTAGTGACCTGCTCGACGATCGTGGACCGGGCCGAGTCGGCGACCTCGGCGGCGATCTCCACTCCCCTGTTCATCGGGCCGGGATGCATCACGATGGCCGACTCGGGCAGCAGCGCCATCCGGCCGGCATCCAGGCCGTAGCGCCGGCTGTACTCCCGGACCGTCGGGAAATAGGCGGCATTCATGCGCTCAGCCTGGACCCGCAGCATCATCACCACGTCCGTCTTGGGCAGCGCCGCGTCCAGGTCATAGCCGACCGAGCAGGGCCAGCTCCCGACCGCGACGGGCAGCAGCGTGGGCGGCGCGACGAGGCTGACATCGGCGCCGAGCGCGTGCAGCAGCAGCACGTTGGAGCGCGCGACCCGGCTATGCAGCACGTCGCCGACGATCGTGACCCGCAGGCCCTCCAGCCGCCCCAGCCTGCGCCGCATGGTGAAGGCGTCCAGCAGTGCCTGGGTCGGGTGCTCATGCGCGCCGTCACCGGCGTTGACCACGCTGCCCCGTACCCAGCCCGCCAGCCGGTGCGGAGCGCCGGAGGCGCTGTGCCTGATCACCACCGCATCGGCGCCCATGGCCTCGAGGGTCAGCGCGGTGTCCTTCAGGCTCTCGCCCTTGGCGACGCTCGAGCCCTTGGCGGAGAAATTGATCACGTCAGCGGACAGCCGCTTGGCCGCGGCCTCGAAGGAGATCCTGGTCCGGGTCGAGTCCTCGTAGAACAGGTTGACCACGGTCCGGCCCCGCAGCGTCGGCAGCTTCCTGATCGGCCGGTCGGTGACCTGGGCCAGCTCCTCGGCCGTGTCCAGGATCAGCAGCGCATCCTCGCGGCTAAGGTCGGCGGCTGAGATGAGGTGGCGCTTCATCGGCCCGCTCCCGTACTAGCGTCCTCGCCGAGGATCACCGCGTCCTCGGCATCTACCTCGGCCAGCAGCACCCGGACGACCTCCCGCTGGGAGGTCGGCAGGTTCTTGCCGACATAGTCGGCGCGGATCGGCAGCTCGCGGTGGCCGCGGTCGACCAGGACCGCCAGCTGCACGGCGCGCGGCCTGCCGATGTCCTTCAGTGCATCGAGCGCGGCCGCCACGGTGCGGCCGGAGTACAGCACATCATCGACGAGGACCACCACCTTGCCGTCGATGCCCGCGGCCGGAACGTCGGTGTGGCCGAGCGCCCGGGCCGGGCGCAGCCGGAGGTCGTCCCGGTACATGGTGATATCCAGCGCGCCCGCCGGGACGCTGCGCCCCTCGACGTGTGCCAGCCGCTCGGCCAGGCGCTGCGCCAGCGGCACCCCCCGGGTCGGGATGCCCAGCATCACCACGTCCCGGCCGCCGTTGGTCCGCTCGAGAATCTCGTGCGCGATCCTCGTCAGCGCGCGCCGGATCTCATCCGGCTCCAGGACAGCCTTACTGGCCCGCAGCCGCTCGCCGCTGCGGCTCTCGTTGCTGCGCCGCCCGTCACGCGCGCCAGCCGCGCCGTAGCCCAGGCCGCCGGCCGTTGCGGCGGACGCTGCCGTGCCGCGGGCAGCCGGGCTGCCCGGAGCCAGGCCGGGGGACTCGCCGCTGGGGGGCGGGTCGGCCTCGTTACCGAGCTGATCGTGTGCATGCATGCAAATGACCCCCTTTCCCGCCTCACAGGACGGGGCTTAAAGGACGCCTGTCTGCACCACCGTACCAGGCCAGACACGAAAAGCCGGACCGGCCGCACACCAGCCAGGCCTGCCCCGCCGGCTGACCGCTTCGCCGGGCCAGCCGCAGGCCCGCCCCGCCCCATCAGCATCACGGGCCGCACCCACCAGGATCACGGGCCCCACCGCACCAGGATCACGGGCCCACCGCACCAGCATCACGGAGAGTGATTTCTGCCACAGTTTGTCCGGATTAAGACATCCTTACCGTGACGTTTCAGAGGACTGACGAGTGCACCGCAGGCGGCCGGATCGCCGTCCGCGCAAGGCTTCCGGCTCCCTTTGGGTACTTCGTTAGCGCTGCGGGCAGGGATGCGGCGAGGCGGGTAAGTTCATCCGCTTTTTGCCATTCGGCTTGACCTTGCCGCCAACGCGGCCTACCGTCACTGTGCGTAACCATGACTCATAGCTACGACAGGCCAGGGGGCCAGGCACTATGCCATCTGACTACGCCAAGACACTCGGCGCGCGACTGCGCGCCATCCGCACGCAGCAGGGCCTCTCTTTGCACGGCGTCGAGGAGAAGTCGCGCGGCCGCTGGAAGGCCGTTGTCGTGGGATCTTATGAGCGCGGCGACAGGTCGGTCACCGTTCAGAAACTGGCCGAGCTCGCGGAGTTCTACGGCGTGCCCGTGTCCGAGCTGCTGCCCGGCGACGTGCTGCCGACTCTGATTGCGCCCGCCCCCAAGCTCGTCATCGACCTTGAGCGCATGGCCCAGCTGCCGAAGGACAAGGCAGGACCGCTTGCCCGTTACGTCGCCACCATTCAGAGCCAGCGCGGCGACTACAACGGCCGGGTGCTGTCCATCCGCCAGGAGGACCTGCGCTCGCTCGCGGTGATCTATGACAAGACGCCTGCGGACCTCACTGAGGAACTGATCGGCTGGGGAATCCTGGACTCTGATGCGCGGGCTGCCATCGAGCCCTTCTGAGCTCACCGGCCGGGCTAGCCACGAGCCGGCCCCCTGGCTAGCCGGCTGACAGCAGCGGCAGCAGCGGCTGAGCAGGAATCCCGAGAGCGTCCTCCGCCAGGGACACGAACGTGTCAGCGTCGCGGAGAAGATCATCGGCCTCGCCGATGGAGACCGCCCTCGGCAGGCCTGCTTCAGCCGCTGCTCGCTTTCCGGCCCCGGCCGCGAAGAAGGCGGCCCACTCGCAGAGCGCCGGCTCCACCCGCGGCAGCAGTTCCCACACGCTCTTCGGCCGCTGCCTGCGCGTCGACCCTCCTGGCTCCGATCGTGCCGCCACGACAGCGGCCGCGGCCCGCAGCGCCGCGAGATGGGCAGCGACGTACCTGGCTCCTGCCGACGTCTCGGACCCGGCGGCCGCCAGTCCCTGGCGCGCGGATTCCATCAGGGCCAGCGCGGACGGCGCTACCCGGCACTTCGGCCGGTCCGGCCGCACCCGGGCGATCGTGCTCATCGACAACCTCCTCAGCGAGAGTGCGCGGCCGGGCGGGCCGCTTCCCTCGTCCCGCCCGGCCCGGCCCGGCAGCCCCTAGGGGGTCGGGCACCGGGCTCCGCCCGCTCTATTCGAACAGAGATTCGGCTCCCTGTCCACTCCCTGGCATCTGCGTTCGAAGTTACCGTGCGGGTCTGACACTCACGCATCGCCGGCCGCGCCACGCCGCGGCACCGGCCGCCGGCGGCGGCTCCCAGCGGCTGACCGGCGGCTAACCGGCGGCTCGCCGGGGCCGCTGATCCGTCGGCTAGGCTGACTCGCGTGCCAGCCAGCCCACCGATCCGGGAAATCAGCCGGGCGGACTTCCTGGCCGACCTGAGGTCGCTTGCTGATATCTATTCCGCTGCCATGCTCGCGCGATCCGCTGAGCTGCCTGGCCGGCTATCGATCATGGAACGGCACGCCGGCTATCCCGCCTTCCGGGCGCTGATCGCCAGCGGCGGGCCGGACGCCAGCCCGGTTGCCTTCGCCTACGGGTTCCATGGCGAGGCGGGCCAGTGGTGGCACGACGTGGTGCTCTCCGCGATAACCGCCGCGACCGGCTATGCCGCCGCCCGCGGCTGGCTCGACGACCCGATGGAAATCGCCGAGGTCCATGTCCATCCGGATTATCAGGGTCTGGGCATCGGCCGCAGCCTGCTGCTCAGCCTGATCGCGGGACGGGCTGAGCGGACCGCGCTGCTGTCGACGCAGGACACGGAGTCGGTCGCCCGGCGACTGTATCGGGGCCTCGGCTTTACCGACCTGCTGACCGGCTTCAGCTTCCCGGGCGGCGGTCCCCGCTACGCGGTGATGGGCGCGGCACTCCCGCTGCCGGACCGCGGCGCCGGCTAGCGCGTGGGCGAGGCCGGCGGCTATCCGGCCGGCGGCTATCCGGCAGGCCGGTCGGCCAGGCCGAGGAGCTGGTAAATCTCCCTGGTGGCGCGCGAGCCGTTCAGCGTGTAGAAGTGCAGTCCCGGCACGCTCTGGGCTAGCAGCTGCTCGCACATGGCCGCGGCGTACTCGACGCCGATCTTGCGCACCGCCGCCTTGTCGTCGGCGTGTTCCCGCAGCTCCGCTGCCAGCCCGGCCGGAAGCCGGGCGCCAGACAGCAGCGCAGCCCGCTCGATCATCGCGGCGCTGAGGATGGGCATGATGCCGGCGATGATCGGGACCTCGCAGCCGCGGCCCGCGACCTCGTCGCGCAGCCGGAGGTAATCCTCGACATTGAAGAACATCTGAGTGATGGCGAAATCGGCGCCCGCGTCGCACTTGCGGACGAAAAAGTCAATGTCGGACTGGCGGCTCGGTGATCTCATGTGGCCCTCGGGGAAAGCGGCGACGCCCACGCAGAAGTCGCCCGACGCCTTGACCAGGCGGACCAGTTCCTCCGCGTAGGTCAGGCCGTCCGGATGCGGCAGCCACTCGCCGGCCGGATCGCCAGGCGGATCCCCGCGCAGCGCGAGGACGTTGCGCACGCCGACGTCCGCATAGGACCCGATGACATGGCGCAGCTCGGAGACGGAGTGGCTGACCGCGGTCAGGTGGCCGACCGGCGTGAGCGTCGTCTCTGCCGCGATCCGGCCGGTCACCCGGACCGTGCGATCGCGGGTCGACCCGCCGGCGCCGTAGGTGACCGAGACGAACGTCGGCCGCAGCGGCTCCAGCTGCCGGACGGCCAGCCACAGCCGGTCCTCCTCCGGCGCGGTCTTCGGCGGCATGAACTCGAACGAGAAGGACTGGCCGCCCTCGCGCAGCAGGTCGCGGATGGCGGGCGGACCAGGAGCGCGGCCGGGCGTCATACCTCCCAGGCTAGTCGTGCGGCGCAGGCAAGTCGCACGGTGCAGGCTAGTCCGGTGGCGAAGGCCGGTCGCGCGGCGGCGCGAACGGCGGTTCCGGCCGCGAAGGCTAGTCTCGCCACTATGGCTGATGACCCGGCCGACCTGGAGCGCATTCGCGATCAGGTCGGGAACGTCCTTTCCGGTTTCCTCGGCCTGCAGGGGACGGTGCTAGCCGAGATCGACGCCGAGATGCTGCCGTGGCTCGACGCCATGCGAGACCTGCTGGCCGGCGGCAAGCGGCTGCGGCCCGCGTTCTGTTACTGGGGCTGGCGGGCGGCCGGAGGCGCCGACTGCCGGGAGATCTTCGCCGCCGCCGCGGCGCTGGAACTGCTGCACGGCAGTGCGCTGGTGCATGACGATGTCATGGACGGCAGTGAGACCCGGCGGGGGCGCCCGGCCGTGCACCGGCAGTTCGCGGCCCGTCATGCTGCGGGCGGCCACCGCGGCTCCGCTGAGGGCTTCGGCACCGGGGCAGCCATCCTGATCGGCGACCTCCTGCTGGCCTGGACCGGGCAGCTGTACCACGGCGGCGGCCTGGACCCGGCCGCGCTGCGACGTGGCCAGCCAGTCCTCGACGCGATGCAGACCGAGGTCATGTGCGGCCAGTACCTGGACCTGATTGGCCAGGCCGCCGGTGATGGCACGGTCAGCAGCGCCCTGCACGTGATGACCTACAAGTCGGCGAAGTACACGATCGAGCGCCCGCTGCAGCTGGGCGCCGCGCTCGCCGGGCCCGGCCGGGCCGGCCGCGCGGCGGACCCGGCTGGCCAGCAAGCTGATGAGCCGGTCATGCGCGCCCTGTCCGGCTATGGCATCCCGCTTGGCATCGCCTTCCAGATCCGCGATGACGTGCTCGGCGTCTTCGGCGATCCGCTGCGGACCGGCAAGCCGGTCACCGGGGACCTGCGCGAGGGCAAGCGCACCGTCCTGGTCGCCATCGCCAGGGAGCGCGCCACCGCGGCCCAGGCCAGCGTGCTCGACCGGCTGCTCGGCGACCCGCTGCTGACCGAGGCCGGCGCGACGGAGATCCGCACGGTCCTGGCTGATACCGGCGCCGTGGCCGAATGCGAGAAGCTCATCGACCAGAACATCAGTGCCGCCCTCTCGGCGCTCGCCGCCGCGCCTGTCGCCCCCGAGGCCAGGAAGGCGCTGACCGAGCTGGCGTCCATCGTCACCGAGCGGCACAGCTAGCGCCTGGTCACGCCCGCAGCCTGGCGGCCAGGCCGGCGGCCGCGGCGGCCGGGTCGGCGGCCTCGGTGATCGCCCGCACGACGACCACCCGCCGCGCGCCCGCGGCCAGCACCTGCCCGAGGTTCGTCTCATCGATGCCGCCGATCGCGAACCACGGGCGGCCCGCGCCGGGCGGCGCGGCCCGGTCCAGCGTCGCTGCGTACTGAAGGAGACTCAGGCCGGTCGCCGGCCGTCCCGGTTTCGTGGGCGTGAGCCAGACCGGCCCGGCGCAGAAATAGTCCGCCTCGGCGGCCGCGCTCGCCGCGCTGGCCTGGGCCTCGTCGTGGCTGGACAGGCCGATCAGCGGGCCCGGCCCGAGTATCTGCCTGGCTGCCGCCGCGGGCAGGTCGTGCTGGCCCAGGTGCAGGACGTCCGCGCCGGCCGCGTAGGCGACGTCCGCGCGGTCGTTGACCGCGAGCAGCGCGCCGTGCTCCTCGCAGGCCGCGCGGAACACCGCCAGGAAGCGCAGCTCCTGGCCGGCCTCCAGGCCCTTCTGCCGGAGCTGGACGATGTCCACGCCGGCGCCGAGCACCGCGTCGAGGAACTTGGCCAGGTCGCCCTGGCGCTCCCTGGCGTCCGTGCACAGGTAAAGCCGGGCTGCTGCCAGCCGGGCACGCAAGTCGGTGGACATGCCCCAAGCCTGTCACGCGGGACATCCTGCCCAGACGCCGAGTGCAGCTCATCAGCCCGCGGGCCGACCCGCCGTCCGCAACAGCGTGAAAACGTACCTGCTGTCGCTGTTACAGCAGCAATCACGCATCCACGTCGTTGCCCAGAGCCGAGTCAGCCGGGCGGACGGCGGTCAGAAGGCGAGGGCCTGGGCCCGCCGGTTCACCTCGGTGCTGCGGTGCTCGCTGATCGCCTGGACCGGGGTTCCCGGCAGCGTCTCATCGTCGGTGAACAGCCAGCGCAGCGCCTCTACTTCGGAGAAACCGCAGTCGAAGAGCAGCGTCAGCGTGCCGGGCAGGCCGCGGATGACCTGGTCGCCGTCCAGGAACGCAGCCGGGATCGCGTGCTGGCCGGCCGGCCTCTGCACGGCGAGCAGCTTGCGATCGCGAAGTAGCTGCTTGACCCGGCTTGCGGGCAGGCCCAGCTGGTCAGCAGCCTCGGGAATGGTCAGCCAGTTGCCGACGATGGCGTCGGTCGGGGGATCGATCTGTGCCACGTCTCCAGACTTTCCCACATCATGGGGCCGGCAAAACCCCGTCTATGCCCTGCACTGCCCGCCGGCGGCAGCCCGGGCTGGCGCCTTTCCCGGCAAGCTTCGCATGTCAGGACCGCAGGCAATCGCGGACGGCAATCCCTGGCTGCGCCAGCCGCGCCGGGTCGACGGGCTGCCCTGACTCGATCACCCGGCGGCCCTGCAGCAGGTCACGCGGCGCGTTCACGGCCAGCAGGGCGACCAGCCTGTCCTCGCGCAGCCAGCACGCCGACCAGCGCTCGCCCGCCGGGTCCCCGCGCAGCAGCAGCCGGCCGGCGTCACCGTGATACCCGGCATACTGCACCATCCGGCCGAACTGCTCGGACCAGAAGTAGGGCACCGGGTCGTAGCCGACGCTGCCGCCGAGCACGTTGGCCGCGGCAGCCTCGGGCTGGTGCAGGGCGATATCCCAGTGCTCGAAGCGCAGCTGCCGCTGGTAGCGCGCCGACCAGAACGAGGCGCAGTCGCCGGCCGCGAAGACCCCTGGTACCGAGGTGCGCAGCTGCCCGTCAGCCGCCACGCCGTTGTCGATCGCGACGCCCGAGCCGGCTAGCCAGCCCACTGCCGGGCGCACCCCGACCGCCGTGACGACCACATCAGCGGCCAGCAGGCTGCCACCGGCCAGCATCAGGCCCGCTGGCTGCACCGACTCGACCGGCTGGCTCAGCCGCAGTTCCACCCCGGCGGCCGCGTACCAGGGCTCGGTGAGACGGCCGGCCTCCGGGCCGAGCGCGGCAGCCAGCGGCGCCGGCCCCGCCTCCACGACGGTCACCCGGCAGCCTCGCCCGGCCGCCGCGGTGGCCAGCTCGGCACCGATCCAGCCGGCGCCCACGATGGCCAGCGCGGCGCCCGGCTGCAGCAGGTCCCGCAGCGAGAGCGCGTCGTCCAGGGTGCGCAGTACCCGCTGCGGGCCGGGACCTGGCAGCAGGACGGGGCTTGCCCCGGTGGCGATCATCAGGGCATCGAAACGATGCTCGGCGGCGTCGGTCCTGACCACCTCGTCCCCGAGCGCGACCGCCTGCTCCCCCAGCCGCGCGTCGACGCCCAGCGCGGACAGATCTGCTCGCAGCGTCGTGTCGTCCAGTGCGCCGGTCAGCACCTTCTTCGACAGCGGCGGCCGGTCGTAGGGCGCCCGCCGCTCGGCGCCGACCAGCGTCAGCGAGCCGGCGTAGCCGAGGGCGCGCAGCTCCTCGACGGTCCGCAGGCCAGCGAGACCGCCCCCGACGACCACGATTCGCTCCGGGACGCATCTGCGCACCAGTTCCCCGCTTTCCGCATCGCCCCGCTGCCGCCTCAGCCGCTGCCGCTTCAGCCGCCCCGCTGCCGTCCCAGCAGCGTGACGGCCGAGCATGGTGGCACCATCCTGCCGGGCGGCCCGCCGCGGCCGGGACCGGGCATGCCCCAGCGCCGCTGCCCGCCGCGCGCCGCCCCCGGCTACGGCTTGCTCCCTCGCCCGTTCAGGTCCTTCCGGTCCAGGCACTACCCTGGGTACATCGCGCGGGAGTCCGGTGCGGACCGGACTGAGAGGGCGGCTAGCAGTCGCCGACCGCAGGAACCTGATCCGGGTCATGCCGGCGAAGGGAGCGCATAACCATGAGCACACCGGCCCGGCACGTCACCGCTGACGTGCTGGTCATCGGCGGCGGGGTCATCGGCCTGGGCATCGCCTGGCGCGCTGCCCAGCGCGGCTTCCAGGTCATCGCCGCCGATCCAGCGCCCGGCCAGGGCGCCAGCCGCGCCGCCGCCGGCATGCTGACGCCGATCGCCGAGGCCGCTTACGCCGAGCGCGAGCTGTTCGCGCTCGGCCAGGACTCGCTGCGCCGCTACCCGGCCTTCACCGCCGAGCTGACCGAGCTGACCGGCCGGCCGACCGGCTTCCGCCCGAGCGGCACGCTGCAGGTCGGCTATGACTGCGATGACATGGCCGTGATCGAGGAGTTCCGCATCCTGCAGGAGTCCTTCGGAGTTCACCCGGAGCCGCTGACCGGCCGCGAGTGCCGGGACGCCGAGCCGATGCTCGATCCGGCGGTGCGCGGCGGCCTGCTCGCGGCCGACGACGGCTCGGTCGACCCCCGGCTGCTGGTCAGCGCGCTGCTGGCCGCCGCCGAGCAGGCCGGGGTCAGGCTGATCCGGCAGGCGGCCGCCGAGATCACCATGAGCCGCGACCGGGCCGGCGGCGGCACGCTGGCCGACGGAACCACGGTCAGCGCGCCCTGGGTGGTGCTCGCCGCTGGCTGGCAGTCGGCGGCGGTGGCCGGGCTGCCGGCCGGCTCGGTCCCGCCGGTCCGGCCGGTCAAGGGGCAGATCCTGCGGCTGCGCTCCACCCCGGCGACGCTGGCGGCCGGGCTGCGGCCGGGGCTGCTGCGCCGGACCGTCCGCGGCGTGGTCCGCGGCTCGACTGTCTACCTGGTGCCCAGGGAGAGCGGCGAGCTGGTCGTCGGCGCCACTCAGGAAGATCTCGGCGCCGACACGACCGTCACCGCCGGCGGCGTCTGGGAGCTGCTGCGGGACGCCCGGCTGCTGGTACCCGGCATCACGGAGCTCGAGCTGGCCGAGGCGGTGGCCGGCCTGCGGCCGGGCACGCCGGACAACGCGCCGGTCATCGGCCCCAGCCAGCTGCCCGGCCTGGTCCTGGCCACCGGCCATTTCCGGGCCGGGGTGCTGCTGACGCCCGTGACGGCCGACGCGATCTGCGACTACCTCCAGGCAGAACGCCTGCCGCCAGCCGTCATCCCGTTCGCCGCCGCGCGGTTCGCCCGGCAGGATCAGGAGGCCGCGTCATGGAGGTAATCATCAACGGCGAGCGGCGCCGGGTGGCGAGCCCGATGTCGCTGGGAGATGCCGTTTCGATGCTGACGACAGCAGCCAGCGGAGTGGCCGTGGCGCTCAACGGCGAGGTGGTGCGACGGGCGGACTGGGCGTGCACGCCGCTGTCGCCGGGCGACCAGGTCGAGGTGCTGACCGCCGTGCAGGGAGGCTGACCATGGACGATCCGCTTATCATCGCCGGGGAGACATTCAGCTCCCGGCTGATCATGGGCACCGGCGGGGCGCCCAGCCTGGCCGTCCTGGACCGGGCGCTGGCGGCGTCGGGGACCGAGCTGACCACGGTCGCGATGCGCCGGGTCAGCCCGGGCTCGCCCGGCTCGGTGCTGGACGTGCTGGCGGCCCGCGGGATCCGGGTGCTGCCGAACACGGCCGGCTGCTACACCGCGGCCGAGGCGGTGCGGGTGGCGATGCTGGCGCGCGAGGCGCTGGGCACCAGCTGGGTGAAGCTGGAGGTCATCGCGGATGAGCGGACCCTGCTGCCGGACCCGATCGAGCTGCTGGCGGCCGCCGAGCAGCTCACCGCCGAGGGCTTCACCGTGCTCCCCTATGCCAATGACGACCCGGTGCTGGCCCGGCGGCTGGAGCAGGCCGGCTGCGCCGCGGTCATGCCGCTGGGCTCGCCGATCGGCTCGGGGCTGGGGATCGGGAACCCGCACAACATCGAGCTCATCGTCGAGAGCGCCGGCGTGCCGGTCATCCTGGACGCCGGCATCGGCACGGCCAGCGACGCGGCGATCGCGATGGAGCTGGGCTGCGACGGGGTGCTGCTGGCCACGTCGGTGACGCGGGCCCGCGACCCCGAGCTGATGGCCGACGCGATGCGCTGCGCGGTCATCGCCGGCCGGCAGGCCCGCCGGGCCGGGCGGGTGCCGCGGCGGCGGCATGCGCTCGCCTCGTCACCCCCGGCCGGCTGACCGCCGCCCGGCTGATCGCCGCCCGCTCACCGTGCCCGCCGGCCCGTGATCAGGCGTGACCGGCCGGTCGCTGCCGGTGAGCAGGGACGCGGGCAGCGCAGTTACGGGCGCGCACGCACGGTGGCCGCCCTTAAACTTCTCCCGATGGATACCACGCTGTCACCACCTACCGGGCAGCTGCTGGACGGGCGCTACCTGATCGAGGCCCAGCTGGCACGCGGCGGGATGGCGACGGTCTACCTCGGCCGCGACATCAGGCTCGATCGCCCGGTGGCGGTGAAGATCGCGCACCCGGAGCTGGCCAGCGATCACGAGTTCATCACCCGCTTCATCAGCGAGGCGCGCTCGGCGGCCCGGCTGTCAAGCCCGCACGTCGTGGCCATCTACGACCAGGGCTCCGACGGTGACATGCATTACATCGCCATGGAGTACGTGCCCGGCCAGACGCTGCGCGAGCTGCTGAACTCCCGCGGCCGCCTCAGCCCGAGGGAGTCGCTCGACATCATCGAGGGCGTGCTCGCCGGGCTCGCGGCGGCGCACGAGGCCGGCATCATTCACCGCGACGTCAAGCCGGAGAACGTGCTGCTCAGCCGGGGCAACGTGGTGAAGGTGGCCGACTTCGGGCTGGCCAGGGCGCTGGCCGGGGTGAGCCACACCAAGACCGGCATGATCATCGGCACGGCCGCGTACCTGGCTCCCGAGCAGGTCTCCAGCAGTACCTCAGACGCGCGCACCGACGTCTACGCGGCCGGCGTCATGCTGTTCGAGCTGCTGACCGGGACTCAGCCGCACACCGGCGAGACGCCGCTCGCGGTGGCGCACAAGCACGTCAATGACGTGGTGCCGGCGCCGTCCAGCGTCGTGCCCGGGCTCCCGCCTGCGCTGGACGCGCTGGTAGCGCTCGCGACCAGCCGCGACCCGGACCTGCGGCCGGCCGATGCGAGCCACTTCCTGCTGGCCATTCACGAGGTTCGCGGCGGCATGCCGCTGCCGGCCGGGGTCCGCGGCCGCGGTCAGCATGCCGCGCCGGCCGGCGAGAATCCGGCGGACGCGAGTCCAGGCGACGCGGATCCGGGCGCGGCCCGCGGCGCGGGCCGCGGCGCCGCCCATGCCGCGACAGGCAGCGCCGCTGACGGCACGCTCGCGGGCGCCGCGGCCGCCGGGCCGCGCGGCCCGCAGGCTGCGCCGGCGGCCGCCGCGGCGGCTTCGGCCGGCTCGCCCGCCTCCCGGCGGCCGCCGGCCGGGCCGGCTGGCCGGACAGCGCTCACGGACCGCCTGCTGGGAGCCCCGGCTGTGCCGCCGGCGGACACCTACCAGGCCATGAACCACACCATCGTCGTGCCGGCCGGCGGCATCGACATCGACGACCCGGACGAGCCCGCCGGCTACCGCCGCCGGTCACGGCGCGCGGACCGAGGGCCGCGCGAGCCACGGCTGCAGCGCTGGCTGTTCAGCCGCCGGCTGGCCTACCTGGCCGCCGCTCTCGCCGCGGTGCTGGTGATCGGCCTGTCAGGCTGGTGGTACGCCGCCGGGCGGTACACGACGACGCCGGACGTGGCCGGGATGTCGGTGAGCCTCGCGCGGACCGAACTCAGCAATCTCGGCCTCGCCGTCCGCACCGGTGCCCGCCTGCACAGCAACGTGCCGAAGGGCGAGATCATCCGCAGCGACCCGGCAGCGGGCGCGCGGGTGCGGCACGGCGGCACGGTGACGCTCGTCACCTCGCTCGGCCCGGTGCAGATCACCGTGCCGCAGGTGACCGGGATGCCGGTGGCCCAGGCCGAGCAGACGCTCAAGGCAGCCGGCCTGACGCCGGGCACGCCGCTCGGGGCAGTGTCCCCGAGCGTCCCGGCCGGCGAGGTGATCAGCACCAATCCGGTGGCGGGCACGCTGTGGCCGAAGAACAAGCCGGTGCAGATCACCGTCAGCTCCGGGCCGCCGCTGCCCAGCTTCGTCGGCCAGCAGGTGTCCGCCGCCCAGGCCACCGCGCAGCAGGGCGGCTACCAGATCACCTGGGTGCAGGACGCCAGGAGCAGCCAGCCGAGCGGCACGATCACCCGGCAGTCGCCGGCCGCGGGCACGCCCGTCGCCGCGGGTGAGGTCGTCACCGTCTGGGTCTCGCCCGGTCCGCCGCTGGTCACGGTGCCCAACGTGATCGGGATGGGCGCGCAGCAGGCCGCTCAGGTGCTGCAGCAGGCCGGATTCCAGGTGACCGAGAACAAGCAGGGCCTGGGCAATCGCGTCTACAGCATCAGCCCGAGCGGCCCGCGGCTGCCGGCCGGCTCCGCGATCACCATCAACGTCGGCTTCACGCTGTTCTAGCGCCTCATGCCGGACGGCTCAGCTCGCCTGCGCGGCAGGCCGATCGGCGCGCACGCGCCGACGTCGGGCGGGCTCGCGTCCGGCAGCCTGCGGTACGCCGCGGCCGTCGGCGCCGAGGCCATCCAGGTGTTCGTCGCCAACCCGCGCAGCTGGGCGCTGACCCGGCGCGACGCCGCGCAGCAGGCGGCGCAGGAAGAGGCGCTGCGGGAGGCGGCGGCTGAGGCTCGGATGCCGGTGTTCGTGCACGCTCCGTACCTGGTCAACGTGGCCTCTCCGGATCCGCGGCTGCGCGCCCTGTCGGCCGGGTCAATCCGGCACTCACTGGCCAGGGGCGCAGCGATCGGCGCGCGCGGCGTGGTCGTGCACACCGGCTCGGCGACCGACGGCAACCGCGACGGCGGCCTGGCCAGGGCACGGGAATGCCTGCTGCCGATCCTGGCCGGCATCGGCGCTGACGCACCCGATCTGCTGCTGGAGCCGATGGCCGGGCAGGGCAACGCGCTGTGCTCGCTCGTCGCCGACCTGGGCCCGTACCTGGACGCGCTGAGCTGGCATCCACGGGCGGGAATCTGCCTCGACACCTGTCATCTGTTCGCCGCCGGGCATGACCTGGCCGGCCCGGCCGGGCCGGCCATCGTGCTGGCCGAGCTCGATGCGCTCGCGGCCGGGCGGCTCCGGCTCGTGCATGCCAACGACTCACGGGACTGCTGCGGCTCGACGCGGGACCGTCACGCGGCCATCGGCCAGGGCCAGATCGGCACGGCCGCGTTCGCCAGCCTGCTGAGCCACCCGGCGACCGACGGGGCGGCCTTCGTGGTCGAGACTCCTGGCGGTGCGGCCGGTCAGGCCGCCGACATCGCGGCCCTGCGTGAGCTGCGGGAGACGGCTAATCTAGCCGGCCCGCGGCCCCGCCGGGGTCGCGGGCGCCCGGCCGGTCAGGGCGGCGGGCGCCCGGCCGGTCAGGGCGGCGGGCGCCCGGCCGGTCAGGGCGGCGGGCCCTCGCCGGGCTGCTCCTGATAGGAGTAACGCTGCTCGCGCCACGGGTCCGCCCGGTTGTGATAGCCGCGCTCCTCCCAGAAGCCGCGGCGATCCCTGGTCAGGTACTCGATGGCCCGCACCCACTTGACGCTCTTCCACGCGTACAGGCCCGGCAGCACCAGCCGCAGCGGGTATCCGTGCTCCGGGGTCAGCGCGCCGCCATCGCGGTGCGTCGCCAGCAGCGCGTCGTCAGCGGCAAAGTCCCCGATCCGCACGTTCGCGCTGTAGCCGTAGTCAGCCCAGATCATCACGTGCGTGACCGCGGGATCAGGCGGCGCGAGCGCCAGCAGGTCGGTGGCGGGGATGCCCGCCCAGCGGATGGCGGGGACAGTGAACTTCGTCACGCAGTGCAGGTCGGCGACAAGCTCGCGCCGCGGCATCGAGCTGACCTGGCTCCAGTTCCACTGATGCGGCGCACCGGACTCGGTGGCGCCGAAGATCCGCAGATCCCAGGTGTCCGGATGGAAGGCCGGGACGGGACCGTAATGCAGCACCGGCAGCTTCCGCGGGATGTACTGGCCCGGCGGCAGGACCAGCGACTGCGCGTCGCATGCCGCCGCCATCTCGCCGCTGGCCTGCTCGCTGGCCGCGTCCGCGGTGCCGGTGCCGCCTGGCTGGCCGCCTTCGCCGGAGCCGGGCGCCGCGCCCCCCGCCGGGTGAGCATCAGCCGCCCGTGCGCTGATCAGCCGGGCGCCAGGCCCGTACTCGTCAGGCGCAACGGCTGGCCCGAAGCCGCCGACCGCACGCGCATCCGTTTCCGGCTGCATCATTGTCCGGCTGCCTGCCCCTTCTCCCGTTCACGCCGCCTGCTGGCCACGCGACGACCTAACACCCCGCGAGTGCAGCTATCTTGCCATCCCCCGGCCTGGCGCTTACCTGCGCCCACCGCGGATGCGAGGCCGGCCGGATGCGCTAGGCTACCCCTCGTGCAGCGCGTGTACTGGTTTGCGTTCGGCTACCGGCCCGGCCCCTGGACGGTCGCCCGCCAGACTCTGCGCTGACGCAAGCGACTTAGGGAAAGCCCCGGGCCACAGTGGCCCGGGGCTTTTCGTCATGATGGAGACAGGGAGGACATGATGGTGGTGGTGATGGCCCCCGAGGCCACGCAAGCCGATATTGACGCGATCGTCGGGCTGGTGAGCGCCGCCGGCGGTGACGCTTTCGTGAGCCGCGGGGTATCCCGCACGATCATCGGGCTGGTCGGAGATGTGGAGCAGTTCGGCGCGCTGAACCTGCGCAGCCAGCAGGGCGTGAGCGACGTCGTGCGGATTTCAGTCCCGTACAAGCTGGTCAGCCGCGAGCATCATGCCAACAGATCGGTGATCACGGTCGGCGGGGTGCCGATCGGCCCGGACACCTTCACGGTCATTGCCGGCCCGTGCACGGTGGAGACCCCCGAGCAGACGCTGACCGCCGCGCGGATGGCGCAGGCGGCCGGGGCCGCACTGCTCCGCGGGGGGGCCTTCAAGCCGCGCACCTCGCCCTACGCCTTCCAGGGCCTGGGCGAGACCGGCCTGAAGATCCTGGCCGAGGTGCGCGCCGAAACGGGCCTGCCCGTGGTCACCGAGGTCATTGACCCGGCATCGGTCGACCTGGTGTCGTCCTACGCCGACATGCTGCAGGTGGGGACGCGCAGCATGCAGAACTTCACCCTGCTGCAGGCCGTGGGATCGGCGGCCAAGCCAGTCCTGCTCAAGCGCGGGATGAACGCGACTATCGAGGAATGGCTGATGGCCGCCGAGTACATCGCGCAGCGCGGCAACCTCGACATCGTCTTGTGCGAGCGCGGTATCAGGACGTTCGAGACGGCCACCCGCAACACTCTGGACATCAGCGCGGTCCCGGTCGCGCAGCGGCTCTCGCACCTGCCGGTGATCGTCGATCCGTCGCACTCCGGCGGCCGTCGCGACCTGGTGCTCCCGCTCAGCCGCGCGGCGATCGCCGTCGGCGCCGACGGGATCATCGTCGATGTCCACCCGCAGCCGGCGACTGCCATGTGCGATGGCGATCAGGCACTCACCGGCGATGACATGCGCCAGCTCGCTGCGGCGGCGGCCCGGCTGCCGCAGCTGGTCGGCAAGACCCTGACGCCCGCGCTGCAGCCGGCGCACGCCGGGTAGCCGTGCCGCGGCTGACCGTACCGGCGGCGCGCAGGCTCCTGGCCGGGGCACGCGTGGCCCGGCTGGCGACGGTCACGGCCGGCGGCGCGCCGCATCTGGTCCCCGTGACCTTCGTCCTGTCCGGGGACGTGCTGTACACGGCGGTCGATCAGAAGCCGAAGGCCACCACGGCGCTGCGGCGGCTGGCCAATATCCGCGCGCAGCCGCGCGTGTCGGTGCTGGCTGACTACTACGCCGAGGACTGGGGCCGGCTCTGGTGGGTCCGCGCTGACGGCACCGCCGCGGTCACCGACGAGCCGGACGCGATGGCCGGCCCCGCGGCGCTGCTGGCCAGCCGCTATCCGCAGTACCGGCAGCAGCCACCGCGCGGGCCGCTCATCGCCGTCACCATCACCAGCTGGGCCGGCTGGGCAGCCTCGGGGTAAGCGCCGCCGGCGACCCGTCACATCCGGGCAACCGCCGGGATCACGTGCTCCCCGATGACCTCGAGCGGCCGCACGCTCCAGACATTCGCGACCGCGCCGATCGCCGCGCCGAAGCCCATCTCCGCGAGGCGGCCGAGCTGATCGACGACCTCGGCCGCCTTCTCGCCCTTCTCGCCGACGTCAAAGATGAAGTAGCACGTCTTGAGTATCTCGTCATAGTCGCGGCCCTCTGCGTCACAGTGCCCGCGGAGCACGTCCAGCTTGCGGCCGAGATCGGGGCCGGGGAAGAGGTTGCAGGCCTGGGCGTACCGCGCGACCAGGCGCAGCGTCTTGCGCTCGCCCGATCCGCCGATCATGATCGGCGGATGCGGCTGCGAGACAGCCGCCGGATGGTTCAGCGGCCGCTCCAGCTGGTAGTGCTTGCCGCGGTACGGGGACTCGTCGCCGCTCCACATCTGCCGGCAGATCTGCAGCGTCTCCTCCAGCCGCTCGAATCGCTCGGCAACCGGCGGGAACGGGATGCCGAGGCCGCGGGCCTCCTCCTCGTTCCAGGCCGCGCCGACGCCCAGCCAGGCACGACCGCCGGATAGCACGTCGAGCGTCGTCACGATCTTCGCCAGCACGCCCGGATACCGGTAGACCGCGCCGGTCACCAGGGTCATCAGCCTGGCCCGCGAGGTAAGCCCGGCCAGGTAGCCCAGGGTCGTGTAGGCCTCGAGCATGTCGTGCTCGGGCGGTCCGATCATGTTGATCTGGAAGAAGTGGTCCATCAGCGCGATGAACCCGAAGCCCGCCTGGTCAGCTGTCCTGGCCACCGTGGCCAGGTCTGCGCTGAGGCCTCGCTCGGCCGCCGGGCGGGTGAAATCAGGGATCTGCAGTCCGATCTGCACGTGGCCACCTCCGCGTCCCAGCCTGCCACAGGCGGCACCGCCGCCGCGCGAAAGCCGCGGCGCGGAGGCCGCCCTGCAGCCAGCCGGGCTTGCTGGCGGCGGCCATGGCGGCGGCGGGCAGCGCGCAGCGCAGCGGTTTCCCGGGTAAAGCCTCCTTTGCCGTTTCATTGTGAAAGCCTTAGCGTGGATCAGGGCCCGCCCGCCAGGGACCGTGCCCGCAGCGCCGACCGGAGTACCCAGATGCCCAGGAACCTTGGCATGGCCGTCGCCGTGGCCTGGGCAGCGTCCGTGCTCGCACTGGCCCTGGCACCGCCGCCAGCATCCGCTCACGCGGCTCATGCCGCTCGCCCTGCCCATGCTGCCCGGGTCTCCCCTGATGCCTGGCGCATCGGCGTCACGGCGCACTACGGGCCGGCCGGTAATGCCTCAGGCTTTGCCGCCGTGGTGGCATCGGGTCCGGCTGAGGCCTGGGCGTTCGGCGGCACTAATCCCGGCGGGCCCAGCGCGCCGGTGGCGCTGCGCTGGGATGGCCGGAGCTGGCAGCGAGTCCCGCTGCCGCCCGGCCTCGATGACTTCATCAGCGTCGCAAGCGCGCCGACCAGCAAGGACATCTGGGCTGCCAGCTACTACGGCGGCTACCTGCTGCACTGGGACGGGGCGCGCTGGACGGTCGCCCGCCGGTGGAGCAGCCAGGGCGCGCTGACCGGGGTCACCGCCGTCAGCCCGCTGGATGTCTGGGTCTTCGGCACGTCGCCGGCCGGCGGTCCCGGCCTGGGCACATGGCACCTGGAACACGGCAGGTGGCTGGCGGTGACCGGGCCGGACGCCGGCATCTACCGGGCGAGCGCCGTGAACTGGCGCGATATCTGGGCGATCGGCGGCACCGCACGCGGCAGCTTCGTCGAGCACTTCGACGGCCGAGCCTGGGCGCGCGTGCGAACGGTGCCTGAGCTGGCCGGCGCCCGCCTGCACGACGTGCTGGCCGTTTCCGCCCGCAGCGTCTGGGTGGCCGGCAACCTGCCAGCCCGCCGCGGTGTCGGCCCCCTGGTCGTGGCGCACTGGAACGGCAGCTGGTGGCGGGCCTTCATCCTGCCGGTGCACGTCGGGGCCGGCCGGCTGGCATCCGACGGCCACGGCGGCGCCTGGATTACCGCGACCACCGGCGGCCAGCGCATCGGCGCGATGTTCCTGCACCTGTACTGGTCCGGCGGCCACGCCTGGACCACGGTCGACCACGGCCTGGGAAATGGCGTCAGCGACATCGCGCTCGTTCCCGGCACCGACTCGCTCTGGGCGAGCGGCGGCTTCCTCACTCACAGCGGCGGCGATGCCGTGATCTTCGCTCGGGGCGGCACGTAGCCGCTCCCCCGGCGCCCGACCCGCCGGGCCTGCCGGCATCCGGCCTGCTAGCTGCGGGTTCCTCGGAGCCCACGACGGGCTCGGACACCGCTATCTGGGCCTACGGGCGCGTCCGCTGAGCCCGCGCCGGGTTCCCGTCCGACGGGGGGGAACCCGGCGAGCGGGCAGCCGGCCCAGTCACCGGACCGCGGCCGGCCGTCAGTACCGGCTGGGGGTGTGCTCCTGCGCGGCCGCCGCGAGCTCGTCGGCGAGATCGTCGGCGTCCAGCCTCGCCTCGATCCGGCGCAGGTCCTCGATCCTGGCCCTCGTCTCGACCTGCCGCGGCGTGAGCAGCGAGCAGCAGTCCTGGTCCGGCAGCTCGGAGATGGCCAGCGTGCTGATCCGCCGTGCCTCGGTCACGATCTCGGACTTGTCGAAGCCGACCAGCGGCCGCAGGATGGGCAGCGACACCGCGTCATCGAGCGCGGTGATGTTCGTCAGTGTCTGGCTGCTCACCTGGCCGAGGGAATCGCCGGTGACGAGAGCGGTCACCCGCAGCCGGCGGGCCATGGCTGCAGCGGTCTTCAGCATGAGCCTGCGCTGCGCCATGATCTGCAGCCGCCCGGCACCGGAAGAGGCAAGCTGCCGCTGTGCCTTGCCGAAGGCGACCACGAACAGGCGCGACTGACCCTGGAAGCGGTCCAGCTGGCGCACCAGGCCATATGCCTTATACACCGACTCCGGGCCGGTCAGCGGCATGCCGGAGAAATGCAGGTAGCTGCAGCGCAGGCCGCGGCGCATCATCCGGTAGGCGGCGACGGGCGAGTCGATGCCCCCGGACAGCAGCACCAGCGCGCGCCCGCTCATGCCCACCGGCAGGCCGCCCTGGCCGGGCGCTCCCTCGGTGAAGACGAAGACTTCCCGCTGATCGACCTCGACGAACACCGTCATATCGGGCCGGCGAAGGTTCACCGGGTAGCCGTATTCCTGCTGGATCCTGGCGCCGATGCGGACGGCGAGCTCGGCCGAGGTGACCGGGAATCGCTTATCCCGGCGCCTGGCCCGCACGGCGAAGCTGCCGGTCCGCCCGGCCGCCAGGTCCACCGCGGCGGCTATGGCAGCCTCCGGGTTCTTGCTGACCCGCACCGCCCGGCACACCCTGGCCAGGCCCATGACGTAGCGCATCCGCTCGGCGACCAGGTCGGCGGCGGTCTCCGCGGCCAGGCCGCCCGCCTCGCCGCCCGCCACCCGGAGCACGATGACGCCCTCACGCTGCCAGATCCTGATGCCGATCCCGGTGTCACGGACGGCGCGCCGGATATTGTCCTGCAGCAGCCGCTCGAACTGCTGGCGGTTCTTGCCCTTGAGCACGATCTCGCCCAGCTTGAGCAGCACGCATGGCTCATGCAGCGCCGTCGTGAGCTGCGGTGCATCGCTCGCGGTGAGGGGAACGGCTGGCATCGTCCCAGTCTGCCACCTGCCGGGCAGTCCGCCGCGCGGTCCGGATCAGGGCGTGCCCGGACGTTCAGCGGCCGGCCACTAGCGCCATCTCGGTGGCGCCGGTGCGTGACCGGCGCCGATACTGATGGTGATGCCGCCTTGGCGATGCCGCCACCGGCTATCTGACCGGGACGGCCGAGGAACGAGAGCGCATGGCAACCTGCACCCAGTGCGGCCACCGGTCAGGCACGCCCGCGCAGGCGTGCCCCGCCTGCGGTGCCGCGACGGCCGCGCCGCCTCGCAGCCAGCCTGGCCGGCCCGCCTGGCCTGCGCCGCCGCGCCGCGCGCACGGCGGCCGCGTGCTCATCCTCGGCACCGCGGCAGCGGTCCTAGCGGCGGCCGGCGGCGGCACCGCCCTCGCGCTCGCCCGCTTCGGCCGGCCGCACGCAGCCACGGGTGCCCGGACGAGCCAGCGGCCCCTGACGACCCCGGCCAGAGCCTCAGCGGGCAGTGGCCAGCCGGCCGCGACCCCATCTGCTGGCCCCAGCCCGGTGACCCAGGTCGGCAGCAGCCTGGTCGCGGTCCGGCCCGCGCTGGCCGGCCGGCCAGGCACCGCGTCGCTCGTGACGTTCCTGACCGGATACTTCACCGCGATCAACCAGCACGACTACCTGGCTTACCGGCGCCTGTTCAGCCCGCAGAGCCAGCTGGCGCTGACCCGGGCCCGGTTCATGGCCGGCTACGCGAGCAGCGCGGACTCGGCGGCGGCACTGGATGCCTTCTCGGCCCCCGCGCCCAGGCAGCTGGACGTCACCGTCAGCTTCACCAGCCGCCAGCGGCCCGGTGCCGGGCCGGCCGGAGGCACCTGCACCGACTGGCGGATCACGCTGTACCTGACCAGGCAGGGCACTTCGTACGTGATCGGCGCCCCGCCGGCCGGCTACCGCGCGGCCTTCCGCAGCTGCCCCTAGCCCGGACCCGGCTCGCCGGGGCCGGCCGGGACCGGCGGGCCGCGACGGGCCCGCTGACCCGGGGTCGTGGCGTCAGCCGAAGAAGACCTCCGCCTCGGCGTAGCGCTCCGGCGGAACGACCTTCAGCTCGCTGGTCGCGTCCGCCAGCGGAACCCGCACGATGTCGGTGCCCCGCAGCGCGACCATGGTGCCGAAGGCGCCGTCAGCGACTGCCCGGACCGCATGCACGCCGAAGCGCGTGGCCAGGACCCGGTCGAACGCGGTCGGGGTGCCGCCGCGCTGGATATGGCCGAGCACGGCGACCCGGGCTTCCTTGCCCGTTCGCTGCTCGATCTCGTCCGCCAGCAGCTGGCCGATGCCGCCCAGGCGGACGTGCCCGAACGCGTCCAGCTTCTCGTCGGCGACGGCATCGTCCGAGGTTTTCGGGTGCGCGCCCTCGGAGACCACGACGATGGGCGCGTATCTGGTCTGGAAGCGGTGCTGCACGTACGCGCACACCTGCTCGATGTCGAACGGCTTCTCCGGGATCAGGATCACGTTGGCGCCGCCGGCGATCCCGGCGTGCAGCGCGATCCAGCCCGCGTGACGGCCCATCACCTCGACGATCAGCGCCCGGTGATGGCTCTCGGCGGTAGTGTGCAGCCGGTCGATCGCCTCCATCGCGATGTTGACCGCCGTGTCGAAGCCGAACGTGAAGTCCGTCGCGCCGAGGTCGTTGTCGATGGTCTTCGGCACGCCGACGACGCTGGCGCCCGCCTCGGTCAGCTTGGCCGCCACGCCCAGGGTGTCCTCGCCGCCGATGGCCACGAGCGCGTCGACGCCCAGGCTGGCCAGGTTCTCCTGGATTCGCTCCACTCCGGGCTTGCCGCCGGACGCCGCGGACTCGGCCAGCGGATTCGTCCGCGAGGAGCCGAGGATGGTGCCGCCGCGCGGCAGGATGCCGCGGACCGCCTGCACGTCCAGTGCCATCGTGTCGCCCTCGAGCGGCCCGCGCCAGCCGTCCCGGAATCCGATGAATTCCATCCCGTGCTCGGCCACGCCCGTGCGCACCACGCCACGGATCACAGCATTCAGACCAGGGCAATCCCCGCCTCCGGTCAGGACTCCGACTCGCATGACTGCTCCCTCTCGACGCTCTTCGCCCGTCAGACTAGTGTCCATGAGCGTCCTCTCGATAGACGCGGGAACGACAGGCGTCACCGCCCTGATCGTGACTGCGGACGGCGCGGTGGCAGCTCGGGGATACCAGGAATTCCGCCAGTATTTCCCACAGCCGGGCTGGGTGGAGCATCTTCCCGAAGGAATCTGGCAGGCCGCGCTGAGCGCATGCGCGCAGGCGCTGCAGTCGGGCGGCGGTGACGACGTGCAGTGCGTCGGCATCACCAATCAGCGCGAGACGGCGGTGATCTGGGACCGGGCCACGATGGCCGCGCCGCGCCGGGCCATCGTGTGGCAGGACCGGCGGACCGCCGGCATCTGCGCCGAGCTGCGCGAGCGCGGCCTGGAGCCGCGGGTATCCGCGCTCACCGGGCTGCGGATCGATCCGTACTTCACCGGTACGAAACTCACCTGGCTGGCCCGCAATGAGCCAGCCCTGTGGGCGGGCGTCAGCGACGGATCGCTCGCGATCGGCACGGTCGACTCCTACCTGATCGCCCGCCTGACCGGCGGCAGGCGGCATGTGACGGACGCGTCGAACGCCTCCCGCACGCTGCTGTTCGACATCGAGGCCGGGCAGTGGTCGGCCGAGCTCTGCGAGATCTTCGGGGTGCCGCCGCACGCGCTGCCCGAGGTCGTGCCGTCGACCGGCACGGCCGGCCACACCGATCCGGGTGCGTTCCTCGGCCTGTCCGTGCCGGTCGCCGGCATCGCCGGGGACCAGCAGGCGGCCATGTTCGGGCAGGCGTGCTTCGCGCCGGGCTCGGTCAAGTGCACCTACGGGACTGGCTCATTCGTGCTGACGAATACCGGGCCATCCATCGTCCGGTCACGGGCCGGCCTGCTCGCCACGGTGGCCTGGATGAACGACAAGGGCGACCTCACCTACGCGCTGGAGGGCTCGGTCTTCGTGACCGGCGCCGCCGTGCAGTGGCTCCGGGATGGCCTGGGCCTGCTCGACAACGCCGCGCAGAGCGAGGCCCTGGCCGGCTCGGTGCCCGACGCGGGCGGCGTGACGTTCGTCCCCGCCCTCACCGGCCTGGGGGCGCCGGACTGGGATCCGGACGCGCGCGGGGCCATGTTCGGGCTGACCAGGGGGACGACCAGGGCCCACCTGGTCCGGGCCGCGCTGGAGGCCATCACCTTCGAGGTGCGGGATGTCTTCGACGTCATGGCCGCGGAGACCGCCGGCCAGGCGGCCGACGGGCCGGCGGTCTCCGCGGCGGCTCCGCTCAGGGTGGACGGCGGTGCGAGCGTCAACAACCTGCTGATGCAGCTACAGGCGGACCAGCTGCAGATTCCGGTGGAGCGCCCGGTGATCGCGGAGACGACGGCCCTTGGCGCCGCCTTCCTGGCCGGCCTGGCCTGCGGCGTATGGTCGGCACCGGGCGAGCTGGCCGCCAGCTGGCAGCTCGACCGCAGGTTCACGCCCGGGCGCAGGGACGAGGACGGCTACGCTCGCTGGCGCCGGGCCGTGCAGCGCACCAAGGGCTGGGCCAGCTGAGAGGGCCTTGCGGCAGCCGCCGCAGTCGCCCCGGCAGAGCGCGAGGGAACGCTGATGGCGGAATGAACCTGCAGCAGATCGGCGCCGGGCATCCGCGGATCCGGCAGGTGCAGTCCGTCCAGGCCAACTCAGCGCCGAATCCGCACCGGCTGCTGGTCGCCGAGGGGCTGTGGGCGCACAATCTGCTGCTGCGCACCGGCACGCCGGTCGACACCTTCTTCTGGTGTCCGGAGGCCGCGTACGGCGACGAGGCGCGCATGCGGGCTGAGCAGGTGGCCGCGGCGGCCCGGTCCAGCTTCCAGGTCTCGGCCAGGACGCTGGGGCGCATGTCCGAGCGGGACCGGCCTGATGGCCTGCTGTCGCTGGCCCGGCTGCCGCAGTGGTCGGCCGACGACATCATGCTCGGCTCGTCCGCGCTGGTGATGGCGGCGGACGGAATGGAGATCCCGGGCAACCTCGGCACGCTCATCAGGACCGCCGATGCGTGCCGGGCGGACTGCGTTGTCCTCACCAACCGGCGCACCCGGCTCACTCACCCGAAGGTCTTCCGGGCCAGCCAGGGCATGGTGCTGACCATGCCGGTGCTGGATTTCGGGCAGCCCGAGGACGCCGTCACCTGGCTGCGGGAGCGCCGGTTCGACGTCTACCTCGCCGATACCGAGGGAGCGGAGAACTTTCGCTCGGTCAGTTACGCCGGCCGGCGTGCCGCCTTCGTCCTCGGCGCCGAGCGCTACGGCATTGCCAGGGCCTGGGCCCAGCCGGACTTTCAGCGCGTGAGCATCCCGATGCTCGGGCACGCCGACTCGCTCAACGTGTCGGTGTCGGCAGCCGTGCTGCTCTACGAGGCCAGGGCGCAGCAAGACGGCTGGTGACCGCGGCCGGGCGGGCCAGCGGACCGCGTCAGCCGTCCGCCCGCTCCTGGGTGCTGGCCGGGCTGACGACGCCATCCGGGCCGGCCGCGCCGTTGCGGGCGCCGGCGCTGCCGTCCAGGTCGGCCGGGCTGACGCGGTCCGCCTTCAGCCGGCCGGGCCGCAGCGCCGGGCGGCGGCCCTTGCCCCGCTGGGCATACTCATCGACGTACTCCTGGCCGGACAGCCGCATGATCTCGTACATGATCTCGTCGGTGACCGCCCGCAAGATGATCCGGTCCTCGTGCAGGCCGTAGTACCGGGAGAAGTCGAGCGGCTTGCCGAACCGGACTCCGGGCCGGATCCGCAGCGTCGGCGCGATCTTGCCGGGCGGCTGGAACTCGAAGCCGCCGATCATCGCCGTCGGCACCACGGGCGCCCTGGCCTCGAGCGCCAGCCTGGCCACCCCCGTCTTGCCCCGGTACAGGCGGCCGTCCGGCGTCCGCGTGCCCTCCGGGTAGATGCCCAGCAGGTCCCCCTGGGCCAGCACGCGCAGTCCGGTTCGCAGCGCCCGCTGGCTCGCCTCGCCGCCCGAGCGGTCAACCGGTATCTGCCCGACCCCACTGAAGAACGCCCTGCTGAGCACGCCCTTCAGGCCCCGGCCAGTGAAGTACTCGGACTTAGCCAGGAAGATCACCTTGCGCGGCAGCGGCAGCGGCGCGAAGAAATGATCAGAGAAGGACAGGTGGTTACTGGCCAGGATCGCGGCACCGGTGCGCGGCACGTTCTCGGCGCCCTCAGCCCACGGCCGGAACACAATCCGCAACACGGGGCCGATGATCGCCTTTACCACCCAGTAGAACACTGTCACATGGTCCCATGACCCTGCGCCGCCAGGGAATCTCCAGGAAATCTGGAGGTCGGCCCGCGTCCGCCGGAGCACCCCAGCCGGTAGTGCAGATCCGGTCGGCGTGCGACGATTCATAGGTGACCGGCAGCCGGGGGCGAAAGGACCAGTTATGCCAGTTATGCCAGGTGCCGAGCCGTTCAGCCATCAGGGCGGCGGCACGGGCGTGCTGCTCTGCCACGGCTTCACCGGCAGCCCGCAGTCGCTGCGGCCGTGGGCCGAGTACCTGGCTGCCGCCGGACTGACCGTTTCCCTGCCGCGGCTGCCGGGCCACGGCACGACCTGGCAGGACATGGCCAGGACCCGATGGGAGGACTGGTTCGCCGAGGTCAACCGGGCCTTTAACGAGCTCCGCGGCAGCGCTGAAGAGATCTTCATCATGGGCTTGTCAATGGGCGGCTGCCTGGCCCTGCGGCTGGCGGAGCTGCACGGCGACGCGGTCAGCGGGCTGGTCCTGGTCAATCCCTCGGTGACGGCCGACACCCGCATGTTCGTGCTGGCGCCGGTGCTCAAGTACCTCGTTCCTTCACTGAAGGGCATCACCAGCGACATCAAGAAGCCGGGCGTGACCGAGGCCGGGTACACGAGGATCCCGGTCAAGGCGGCCGCCACCCTGCCGGGCCTGTGGCGGATCACCCAGCAGAATCTGGCCCTGGTCAGCCAGCCGGTGCTGGTCTACCGGAGCCTGCAGGACCATGTTGTCGGGCCGGCCAGCCTGGAGGCGCTGCGCGCGGCGCTGCCGGACGGCAGGCTCGAGGTGCGGGAACTGGCTGACAGCTATCACGTCGCGACCCTGGACAACGACGCGGAGGCTATCTTCAAAGGCAGCCTCGAATTCGTGCAAGCCCATCGTGCAGGCAGGGACTGAGCTAGTGAACGGCACCAACGGGGACGCGGGTCGGGACGCGAGCAGCGAGGAGGAAGCCTGGCGCGACCTGATTGCGCACTATGACCTGCCAGCCGACCGGGCCACGATGGCCACGCCCTGGCCGGCCCGCGAGGACCTGCCAGATGACCGCCTGCCCGATCCCGGCCAGCCCGCGGACCTGAGCGAGAGCGGCGGCCCGGGCGAGACGGCCAGGTCCGCGGAGCCGCCCGCCGGCCCGTCGGTCGCGGACAGCAGCGCGGGCACCGGGCCGGCCGGCCAGGCGCGCGTCGTGCGGCACGCGAACCGGGTTCCGCCCCCGGCGAGCACGAACGAGGATGCGGCGGAGGAGGACGAGGAGGAGGAGGAGGAGGAGGACGAGCATTACGTTCCGCCGGACCCGCCGCCGCTGCCGCGGCTCGATCCGGTGGCCAAGGGAGCCTGGGTCGCTCTGCTGGGCGGGCCCGCCTACCTGCTGACGGCCACGATCCTCGGCTGGCCTATCGCCGACTGGCAGGCGCTGGCGGCCATCGTCGCGTTCATCGGGGGGTTCGCCATCCTGGTGGTCCGGATGGGTGACGGGCCGTCCCGCGGTGACGACGACGACCACGGGGCCGTGCTCTGATCGCGGCTAGCTGTCGCGGGCCAGGTAAGACGCGCCGATCAGGCCGGCGTCGGCGCCGAGCTGCGCCAGCCTGATCTCCGCGAACTGGCGGTAGGTACGGCCGGTCAGGCACTGCTCGAATGCCGCGCGGGCCGGCGCGACCAGCAGGTCGCCTGCTTCCGAGACGCCGCCGCCGATCACGAAGCAGCCGGGATCGAGAATCGCGGCCAGATCAGCCAGGCCCGTGCCCAGCCAGCGACCGACGATATCGAAGCACCGGAGCGCGCCGGTGTCCCCTTCCTGCGCGGCCTGGGTCACCGCCGGACCGTCAATGCCCTCGGCGCTGCCGCCGCCCAGCTGCAGCAGCCGCACCGCGGCGCCGGGAGAGCGCCGGGCGAAATCGCGCGCCTCGGCCACCAGCGCGCTGCCGCTGGCATACTGCTCCCAGCAGCCGCGATTACCGCAGCCGCACAGGCGGCCATCAGGAACGACGCGGTAGTGGCCGGGCTCTCCGGCTACCCCCCACCGGCCCCGGTACAGCCGGCCATCCAGCACGAAGCCAGCGCCGATGCCGGTGCCGACCGTGATCAGCAGCACATGCTCCTGGCCACGAGCGGCGCCGAGTCGCATCTCGGCCCAGGCCGCGGCATTCGCGTCGTTCTCCACGATGACCGGCAGCCCGACCAGATCGGCCAGCTGCTTCTGGATGCGCTCGTCCCGCCAGGCGAGATTCGGGGCGAACAGCACCGTGGACCGGGTCTCATCGACGAAGCCGGCCGCGCCGATGCCCACCGCCTCGACCTCGTGGCGGCCGAGCAGTTCCATGATCGCCTCGCCGATGACGCGGACCGTCTGATCCGGGCGGGCCGCGGGCGTGGACCGGCGCAGCTTCTCGACGATCCTGCCCTGCTCATCCACCACCCCCGCGGCGACCTTCGTGCCGCCGACGTCAATCCCGATCGTCAGGCTCATCCACTGGCCCTTCGTCTCGCCTGACGGGGGTGCTGTCCTGACCAGCCGGGCCCGGCGGGCCGGTGTCTGGCTGCGTGCCGTCCGGCCGGGCCGTCTCAGGCTCCGCCTCAGCGGGCCGGGAGCGGCCCTCGGGGCGGCTGCTGCTCTCCGCCCTGCTGCGGGCAAGCGCGGCGTCGAGGGCGGCGACCGCATCCTGCACCGTCATGGCCACGGCCTCGCCCGCGCCGGAGATCTGCGCACCCAGCCCGGGCCCCGACTCACGCATCCTGCGGGCGGCGCGGCAGATCGGGCACCAGGCGCACTCGGGCGACTCGCCCAGATCCGGCGGCGGCTCGGTCGTCGCGGTCCGCCAGACGTCGGCCGGGTTATCGCTGCGGCCGCCGCCGAGCGTCCGGCGGACCTGGCCCTCAATCTCCCGGCGCATGCTCTTCGCGCTGGAGCGGATCAGCCAGCGCTGGAGCTCGGACAGCAGGGCGCCGCCCGGCTGAGCCGGCTTGCGCGACCGGGCGCCTGATCCGGCCGCGGGTGCGGCCGCTCGAGTCGCGCCTGCCCTGGCCGCGCCCGCTCGGGGCGCGCGCGGTGCGCCCGATGGGGCAGCAGGCTGGCTCGCGGCCTGCTGCCGCCTGTCCCCGGCCGCCGGCGCGGGCCCGCCCCGGACGGCCTCTTGCCTCCCGCCGGACCGCCCGACGCCGGCGCCGCCGTCCTGCGCCTCGCCGGCCCCGGAGTCGCCGGTTCGCGCCGGATCGCCCGCGGGACCGGTACTCGCCGCGCCGTCCACGGCCGTCGCCCAGACATCCCGGCCATCCCGGCTGCCCGGTGCGGGCTCGCCGCTCCCGGACGGACCGGCCGCCGCTGAGCCGCCGCCCGCCGGACCGCCCGCCGCGGGACCGCCCGCCGCGGGATTGCCCGCCGCGGGATTGCCCCGGTCTGCCGGATCTGGCTGGCCGCTGCCGGCGCTCTCAGGCATGTCACTCACCCCCGGAGGCTGCGTTGCTGCCCGCAGCGCCGGGCGGTGGCGCCTCGGCGCGGGACTTGAGGCCTTTCAGTGCCGTATCGATGATCGTCTTCTCCGCTCTCCGCCTGAGCATGCCGATCATCGGCACCCTGGTGCCGACCGCAAGCTCGTACGTCACATCTGTCCCTGACGTGGCCGCGACCAGGGAATAAGCACCCGACATCTCCGACACCACGGACCCGGCCTCGGCCAGCTCCCAGCGGACCGCGGCCTCGCCATCCCATTCGTATCCGAGCACGTAACTGTCCCTGACCAGCCCCGCATCCAGCTCGAAGCGAACGCGGCGGGCCCGGCCGCCGGGACCTGAATCAAGCACCGTGGCGGAGCGTACGCCGGTCGCCCATTCCGGGTACGCGGCGAAGTCAGCGATCACGTCCATCACGGCGCCGCGCGGCGCCGCGATGGTGATGCCGGAGCTGGTCCTGTCCGCCATGATCGGAGCGTACCTCCCCCGCCGCAGCGAATGTCTCCGGCTGCCGCCGGACTCAGCCCGCCGCCGCTTCCCGCTGCCGCCACTCGAGGACGTAGGGCCGGCCGGTGGCCCGGAAATGACCGACGTTGATGCACTCCGTGCTGCCGATGCGAACCTGCCTGGCCAGCGGCTGATGGACATGGCCGAAGAGCAGGTACCGGGGCTGGGTCTGCCTGACTGCCGCCAGCAGCGCCTCGCTCCCCCGCTCCATCCGGCGGGCCACTGTGTCGAAGAGCAGCTCAGGCACCGCGGGCGGAATATGCGCGCAGAGCACGTCTACCTCGCCCACATCCGCCACCTTCGCCGCAAAGGCGTCGTCGTCGATCTCGTTCGGAGTCCGGTACGGCGTGCGCAGGCCGCCGCCGACGAAGCCGAAGGTCCAGCCGCCCAGCTCGATCCGCTCCCCGTCCAGCACGAGCTGTCCTGCTCGCAGGTGCGGGCCCCAGAGCCGGGGGATGTCCACGTTCCCGTAAGTGAGATAGGCGGGCGTCGGCATCGCGGCGAACAGCTCGGCGTACTGCCGCGACACCGCCGCCTCGATATGCTGGCGCGGATCGCCCGGCAGGCCGGCCCGCAGCCGGGCGGACATCTCCCTGGCCTCGTCGAAGCGCTGCGCGGTGCGCAGCCCGACCAGCTCGGCGGCGGCCTCAGCACCGAACAGGTCAGCGAAGATACCGCGCGAATGGTCGGCGTAATCGATGAACAGCAGCAGGTCGCCCAGGCAGATCAGCGCGTCGGCGCCGTCGCCGGCATGGCGCAGCGCATCGCTGCGGCCATGGACGTCGCTCACCACGTGCATCCGCATGGCAGCCACCTTAAGCACGCCGCCGTAGCCCGGCGAGAGGCACCGGCCACGCTCCCCCCAGCGCCGTCACCCGGTACCCCAGCCCGTGTTATACCGTCCTGGAAGGCCCGGGGCCGCAGACCGGGCAGGATCCGCCTGAGGAGGCCACGTGCGCGATTACAGCGTTCCCGCGCTGGCGGACGTCCACGCCGGTGCCAGCCTGGCTGATGTGGTCATCAGGCGAGCGGCGGCGCGGCCGGATGCCGTCATGCTGCGCCGGCTCGACAGCCAGGGCGGCGGCTGGCAGGACGTTACCGCCGGCCAGTTCCGCGCGGAGGTCACGGCACTGGCCGGCGGCCTGGTCAGGACCGGCATCGAGCCGGGTGACCGGCTCGGCGTGATGTCACGCACCCGGTACGAATGGACGCTCATCGACTACGCGATCTGGGCCGTCGGGGCCGTCAGCGTCCCCGTCTACGAAACATCGTCGGCCGAGCAGGTGGAATGGATACTGAGCGACTCAGGCGCCCGGGCCATCTTCGCCGAGACCAGCCGCCACCAGGACATCATCAGCACCGTCCGGGACCGGCTGCCCGAGATCCGCGACGTCTGGTCGGTGGAGAAGCTGGACGAGCTGTCCGCGACGGGCCGCGATGTCAGCGACGAGGAGCTGGCCCGGCGGCGCGGCAGCCGGACCGCGGATGACCTCGCCACCATCATCTACACCTCCGGCACGACCGGCAGGCCGAAGGGCTGCGAGCTGACTCACCGCAATCTGCTGGCCAATGCCCGCAACGCGGTGGACGGTGCGCTGCCTGAGCTCTTCGAGATCCGCGATGCCTCGACCATGCTGTTCCTGCCGCTCGCGCACTCGTTTGCCCGCATCATCGAGGTGGCCTGCCTGGAGCGCGGCGCGATCCTCGGGCACTGGCCCGATACCGCCACGGTGGCCGAGGGCCTGCAGACCTTCCGGCCGACATTCCTGCTCGCCGTGCCGCGCGTGTTCGAGAAGCTCTTCAGCACCGCGCAGCAGCAGGCCGCGGCCAGCAGGGCCAAGAGCAAGATCTTCGCCGCCGCGGCCGGCACGGCGATCGCGTGGAGCCGCGCCCAGCCGGCCGCCGGGCCGGGCCGGGCCGGCGCCCCGCTGGCGCTGCGGCACGCCCTGTTCGACCGCCTCGTCTACGCCAAGCTGCGAGCCGCCCTCGGCGGCCAGGTCGGGTACGCGGTCTCCGGCGGCGCGCCGCTCGGGGAGCGGCTCGGCCACTTCTTCCGCGGCGCCGGCATCATGGTGCTGGAGGGCTACGGGCTGACCGAGACATCGGCCGCGGCCACCGTGAACAAGCCGGGCCGGAACAAGATCGGCACTGTCGGCCTGCCGCTGCCCGGCGTCAGCGTGCGGATCGCCGAAGACGGCGAGATCCTCATCGCCGGCCCGAACGTCTTCCCCGGTTACTGGCACAACGAGGCGGCCACCGCCGAGGTGCTCGGCGCAGACGGCTGGCTGCGCACCGGTGACATCGGCGCCCTGGACGACGAGGGCTTCCTGCAGGTAACGGGCAGGAAGAAGGAGCTGATCGTGACCGCGGGCGGCAAGAACGTCGCGCCAGCGGTGCTGGAGGACAGGCTGCGCGCGCATCCGCTGGTCAGCCAGTGCATGGTGGTCGGCGACGGACGGTCCTTCATTGCCTGCCTGGTCACGCTGGACGCCGATGCGCTCGACGGCTGGAAGCAGCAGCATGGCAAGCCGGCCAGCGCGACGGCAGCCGACCTGGCCAGTGACCCGGACCTGGCCGCCGAGATCCGGGCCGCGGTCGACGAGGCCAACAAGGCAGTGTCGCGTGCGGAGTCCATCCGCAAGTTCGTCATCCTCGGCAGCGATTTCACCGAGCAGAGCGGGCACCTGACGCCATCGCTGAAGGTCAAGCGAGGCGTGGTGGCCAAGGACTACGCCAGCGACATCGACGCGCTCTACGGCTGACCGGCTGCCGGTCAGCCGTCCAGCACGCCGGCCAGCCGCTCGGCCACCAGGTCCCAGCGCCACTCCCGGTCGACCCAGGCCAGCCCCTTGTCCCCCATGGCGGCCGCGCCGGCCGGGTCGGACAGCAGGTCAGTCAGCCTGGCCGCCACGGACTCCGTGCTGTGGCCCGGTACCACATAGCCAGTCTCGCCGTTGATGATCGCGTCGGGCGCGCCACCCGAGTCCCCGCCCAGCACCGGCAGCCCGGTGGCCGACGCCTCGAGGTAGACGATCCCCAGTCCCTCGACGTCCAGGCCGCCGCGGCGAGTCCGGCAGGGCATCGCGAACACGTTCCCGGCGTCGTAGTAGGCGGGCAGGTCCTGCCACGGGACCGCCCCGGTGAACAGCACCGAGCCGGCCACCCCGGCCTGCCGGGCCAGGCGGCCGAGCCCGGCCCGGCAGGGACCGTCGCCGACCAGCAGCAGCAGCGGGTCATCCGGCGACGCGGCCAGCACCCGCGGCCACGCCCGGATGAGCGTGTCCTGCCCCTTGCGGCGCACCATCCGGGACACGCACACCACGACCGGCCGGTCCGCCGCGATGCCCAGCCGCCTGCGGATGGCCGGCCCGCCGGCGCCCGGCCGGAATGCGGTCGTGTCCACGCCGGGCGCGAGCCTGACCATGCTGGCCGCGGCCCGGCGGGACAGCACGGCCGCCAGCCGCAGCCGGGTGTACTCGCCCAGGTACGTGACGACATCGACCTCGTCGCCGATCCGGCGCAGCAGCTGGCTGGCGGCGGGCAGCGCCGCCCAGCCCGCCTCGTGACCGTGGGTCAGCGCGACGATCCGCCGGGCCCCGGCGCGCCGCAGCGAGGGCGCCAGCAGCCCGAGCGGCGCCGCGGCGCCGAAGAGCACGGTGTCGCGACCATGGTCCTGCAGGATCGCGGCGGCGCGGCGGGCGACGGCCGGAGTGGGCAGCATCAGCGACGTCGGGTGCCGGATCACCGGGAACGGCTGGCGCGCGTCGAAGGCAGCCGCCCCCTCCCAGCGCGGCGCGTAGACAGTGACCGTGCCCGCGGGCAGCCGGGTGACGAGCGCGTGCACGAACGACTGAATGCCGCCGCGGCGCGGCGGGAAGTCGTTCGTGACGACCAGGACGCTGCTCATCAGGACTCCCGTGGCGCCTGCGGGCCGCGCGGGCCGCGGCAGCGGCAGCCGCCGAAAGCCAGCCCATCGCCGGTAACCAGCCCCATCGCCGGTAACCCAGCAGAGCATAGCCGCCGATGCCACCGGAGTACCGGGCCGCGGAGCTGGCCAGGGCATCAGCGCAGGAGCCCGCGCAGCCCTTCGGCTGCGCGGGCTCCTGCGGACGCCGGTCGCCGCGGGCTATGGCCGCACCGCGGCGTCGAGGTTCTGCGTGTACCAGCCTGATAGCTGGACCCGCTCGACGTCCGCGCCGGTATGCGGCGCATCGATGAGGTAGCCGCCGCCCACGTACATGCCGACGTGCGCGCCGCCGAGGAACACCAGGATGTCGCCCGGCTCCAGGGCTGACGTGCTGACCGCCGGCAGCTCGGCCCACTGCTCCTCGCTGGTCCGCGGGATGCTCACGCCCGCCGACGCCCAGGCCTCCATGGTCAGGCCGGAGCAGTCGAAGCCGTCCGAGCACGGGCCCGTGCCGCCGTAGACATACGGGCAGCCGAGCTGGGCGTAGGCGAACGCCACGGCCTTCTCAGCCTGCGTGCTGGTCGGCCCGGAGTACTTGACCGGACCAGGACTCGGGCTCGGGCTGCCCGGCCCGGCCGCGGCCTGCTGCGCCGGGGTGAGCTGGGCCAGCAGCGACTGCTGCTGGCTGATCAGGCCGGCCAGCTGCGTCTTCTGCTTGCCCAGGCTGGTCTTCAGGGCCAGGATGCCCGCCCTGGTGCGCTGCGCGGTCTGCTGCGCGCTGCTGAGCTGCCTCGCGGCGGCGACGAACTGGCTCATCTCCGCGCTATCGGCGGAGGACAGCTCCAGCAGGATCGACGACTGGTTCAGTACCTGCTGGGCGTTACCCGAGGTCAGCAGGGCCTCCGGCGAGTTGACGCCGCCGTCCTCGTAGGACGTGGCGGCGATCCTGGCGATCTCGGTGCGCATGCCGTTGAACTGCGCGCTGTACCTGGCGACCTCCTTGTTCACCAGCGCGAGGCGCTGATCGGCCGCGGTGAACTCCTGCTGCGCCTGATCATACTTCTGGTCGAGCACATTGGACTTGAGGGTCAGCGCGCGAAGCTTGGCCTGTACCTGCGGGATCGTCGCCTGGGGCGACGCTCCGGCAATGCCGCTGGATGACAGCAGCAGCCCGGCCGAGGCCACGATGACCGTGACGGCCGCGGCCCGATGACCGCGGATCCTGCGCAGCCCTGCCGTGCGTGCAACTGCCCGGCGAGCCGACGGCGGCGTATGCACCTGCGTGACACGCTCCTTCTCCCACTGTCCGCCTACCGGGTCAGCTGACGGGTTCGGGCTGTGGAAGTCGCCCTACGGCCGGAGCGGCATGCCCTGGCCGATTCACCCCTGGATGGCCTGTCGCGGGCTGGGCCCGCGGCCGTCCGGTTGGGTCCCCGGTTCCCTCGCCGGCTGTGCGGCCAGCTTGAGACTCGGCGGCGGCCGATCGCCGCCGCCGGTCTGGCGGCTACTGAGCGATCGGACTGGTGCCTGACACTAGTGAGTCTGCGGTGGTGCATTCAACCGCTTCGCGAAGTCTCGTGGTTCGTGTCGTTCGTTCCGCCTAGATAACAAGGCCATAACGAATTGCGTGACGGCTGCGGCACCGGTGCCGCCAGGGGCCTCCGTGGCCAGCCGGCGGCTTCCGGCGCGCCTGAGCGCCACTGTCGGTGCCCGGCTTTACCGTGACATCCGTGACCGGGCTGCTGGCAGGAATCGATCTCGTCGTCGTGGACGTCGAGACGACCGGCTGGCTGGCTGACGAGGCCGCCATCACCGAGATCGCCGCCGTCCGGCTCGGCGGCGGCCAGCTGACCGGCGAGTTCTCCTCGCTGGTCAACCCGGGTCACCCGGTCCCGGCCGATATCACGCAGCTGACCGGCATCACCGACGACATGGTCCGCCGGGCGCCTCCGGTGGCTGCCGTACTCCCCGTCTTCCTGGCCTTCGCCCGCGGCGCCGTGCTGGCCGCGCACAACGCGCCGTTCGACCTGAGCTTCCTGACCGCCGCCTGCCGCTCCAGCGGCATCGGCTGGCCGACCGCCGCGGTCATCGACACGGCGGTGCTGGCCCGGCTGGTCCTGCACAACGCCGAGGTACCGGACTGCCGGCTGGCGACGCTGGCCGAGTTCTTCGCCGCTCGGACCATGCCGTGCCACCGCGCGCTGGCGGATGCGCGGGCCACCGCTGATGTGCTCGCCGGGCTGCTGGGCAGGCTGGCCGCGCCGAGGCCGGGGGCCCTGGCCGTGCTCGGCGGCTGACCAGCGCAGGCGGTACGCTACTGCCGCAGCCGGGGCGCGGGCTCCCGGCCTGCCGAGGAGGCGGCTGTGGTCACCGCTATCGTCCTGATCAAGGCCGATGTCGCGCGCATTCCGGAGACGGCCGAGCTGATCGCCCAGATGCCGCAGGTCAGCGAGGTCTACTCGGTAACCGGTGAGTTCGACCTGGTGGCGATGGTCCGGGTCAGGCAGCACGAAGAGCTCGCCGACGTCATTCCCGGCGGGCTGAACAAGGTCGCCGGGGTCACCCACACGGAGACTCACATCGCGTTCCGCACGTACTCGCGGCACGACCTGGAGGCGGCGTTCGCGATCGGCTACCCCGAGCCCGCCTAGCCAGCCGCCGTCAGCGGACCAGCCGCCGGCTCGCCGCCGCCCAGCGCACGAGCAGGTCGGCGGCGGCGCCGGAGTCGACCGCGGCCGCCGCCCGCGCGTAGCCGTCGGCCAGCGCCGGCGCGAGCGCCGCCGGCCCCGGCACGCCCGCCTCGGCCGCCAGCGCGGCGGCGGCATTCAGCAGCGCGACATCCCGCACCGGCCCGGCCTGGCCGCCGACGAAGGCGCGCGCCGCGGCCGCGTTCTGCGCGGCGTCCCCGCCGACCAGGTCTGCCGGCCGGGCTGGCGCGATCCCCAGCTCCGCCGGGTCGAACGCGGTCTGCGCCACCGTCCCGTCGTGCACGATCCAGACCTCCGACGGCCCGGTCGTGGTCAGCTCGTCCAGCCCGTCGCTGCCGTGAAAGACCAGCGCGGAGGTGCCGCGGCCGGCCAGCACGCCGGCCAGCACCGGGCCCATCCGCCCGTCCGCGACGCCGACCGCCTGCGCGGCCGGGCGGGCCGGGTTGGCCACCGGCCCGAGGAAGTTGAAGACCGTCGGCACGCCGAGCTCACGGCGCGGCACCGAGGTATGCCGCAGCGCCGGGTGATAGAGGGGCGCGAACAGGAACCCGATGCCGACCTCGGCGACCAGCTCCTCGGTGGCGGCCGGCGGCAGGTCGATCACCACCCCGAGCGCCTCCAGCACATCGGCCGTACCGCAGGCCGACGAGGCCGCCCGGTTGCCGTGCTTGACCATCCGCGCGCCGGCCGCGGCCGCCGCGATCGTGCCCATCGTGGAAATGTTGACCGTCCTGGCGGCGTCACCGCCGGTGCCGACAAGATCAACCAGCCGGCCCTCGATCGCGATCGGCTGAGCGTGCGCGAGCATCGCCCCGGCCAGGCCGCTGAGCTCAGCGGGGGTCTCGCCCTTCATCCGCAGGGCGACCCCGAAGCCCGCGATCTGCGCCGGGGTCGCCGCGCCGTCCATGATCTCGTTCATGGCCCAGGCCGACTCCTGCGCAGTCAGAGCCTCCCCCCTGATCAGGGCCCCGATCAGGGCGGGCCAGGCTGTACGCGAGTCCATGGATGGCCACCTCGGTGCCGATCGGGCTGGGGGTCAGGGTCGGGCAGGGCTTGTCGTTTCGCAGCCCTGCGGCAGCTGGCGGATCAGGGCTGCGCGACGGGCGCGCCAGCCGCGCGCTGGCGCATCAGCCCGGCCAGGGCCAGGGCCAGCGCGGCCGGGTCGATGGGCTGGCTGACCACCGCGTCCGCGCGGGACCAGGTCGCCAGCCAGCCGTCGTCGGCCCGGCCGACCACCAGCAGCACCGGCGGGCAGTCGTAGATCTCGTCCTTGGCCTGGCGGCAGACGCCCATGCCGCCGGCCGGCTGCGCCTCGCCGTCCAGCACCATGACGTCCGCCCCGCCCCCGTCCAGCAGCCGGATCAGCGCCGGACCGGTGGCTACCTCGATCACCTCGGCCTCCGGCACGTCGGGAGCGGGACGGCGGCCGATGGCCATCCTGATCCTGGCCCTGGTGTCGGCATCATGGCTATACACAACAACCTTCATGGAAGTGGATGCTACCGACCTGGGGGGTCGGGACGCGTACCCCTACGCGGTGTCGTAATAATGGGCCCGTGGCGTCAGCAACTACCGAGGTGGCCCCGCGCCCGACTGCGGCCCGGCCGAATCTCGTCAGCGTGGGGACAATCGTCTGGCTGTCCTCCGAGCTCATGTTCTTCGCGGCGCTGTTCGCGATGTATTTCACGATCCGCGCGGTGGACAAGGGCATGGGCAAGGCGTGGCCGCAGGCGCACCTCGACCTGCCGCTGGCCACGGTCAACACGCTCGTGCTGCTGCTGTCCAGCGTGACCTGCCAGATGGGCGTGTTCGCCGTCGAGCGGGGCCAGATCGGCCGGGTCAGGTCGGTCTGGGATCCTCGCGGCTGGGGCCTGCGCGAGTGGTACATCCTGACGTTCCTGATGGGCCTCTACTTCGACTGCGGCCAGGGCTGGGAGTGGCTCAGCCTGATCGGCGACCAGCACGTCACGCTCTCGTCGAGCAACTACGGATCGGTGTTCTATATCACCGAGGGCTTTCACGGGCTGCACGTGGCGGGCGGCCTGATCGCCTTCCTGTTCCTGCTCGGCCGGACCTTCGCGGCCAAGAGATTCACGCATGAGCAGCAGGTCAGCGCGATCGTCGTGTCCTATTACTGGCACTTCGTCGACGTAGTCTGGATCGGCCTGTACACGACCATCTACCTGATCCACTGACCGGGAACTAGGGAGAGCAGTGAGCTGGATCACCGCAAGGCGGCGGCACCCGGCAGCCGGATACGCCGTCCTTCTGCTGGGCCTGCTCCTGGTGGGAGCGGCCTACGCGGTCATCACCGGGAGCGGCGGCACGGCCGCGGCGTCGTCGCCGACGCCCGCCAACGCCGCGCAGATCGCCGAGGGGAGGAACATCTTCGAGGCCGAGTGCGCCACCTGCCACGGCATGTTCGCCCAGGGCCAGGCCGGCATCGCGCCCAGCCTGATCGGAGTGGGCGCCGCGGCGGTTGACTTCCAGGTCAGCACCGGCCGGATGCCCGCCGCGGAGAACGGCGCGGAGAACGTGCGCAAGTACCCGCGGCTGGACACCAGGCAGACGCACGCGGTCGCCGCGTACATGCAGTCACTGGGCGGCGGCCCGGCCATCCCGTCGGCCGCCGAGGTCAGCACCAGCGGTGCCAACGTCGGCCTCGGCCAGCAGCTGTTCACCGCCGACTGCGCCCAGTGCCACAACTTCGTCGGCGCGGGCGGCTCGCTGACCTACGGCAAGTTCGCGCCGCCGCTGACGCAGTCCACCCCGACGCAGATCTACGAGGCCATGCTGACAGGCCCCGAGGCGATGCCGGTGTTCAACAACACGACCATCCTGCCCAGCGAGAAGCGGGACATCATCGCGTACGTCACCGCCACCCGGGCCGAGCCCAACCCGGGCGGCGTCAGCCTGGGCCGCGTCGGGCCGGTCACCGAGGGCCTCGTGGCGTTCCTCGGGCTGCTCCTGTTCATGGTGCTGGCGGCCCTCTGGATCACGGCGAAGCACGGGAAGCGCCAGGTGGGCCCGCACGGGGAGAGCGAGAGCTGATGAGTGAGACGACGGGCCGGGACCTTCCCGGCGAGCACGGCCAGCCGGAGCAGGCGGCCGGCGACGCCGCGCAGCAGGCAGATGGCCCGGTGGCGCCGCACCGCGTGATCGGCACCCCGTCACCGGCCGAGGCCAGGGTCATGCTGCCGGAGCGGGACCAGCCGCCGGCCCGCGAGCTGCCGGCCGATCCGGATGACCCGGTCGTGGCGAAGAAGGCCGAGCGCGTGGTGGCGGTCTGCTTCGTGCTGTCGATGCTGGCCGGCCTGGGCTTCATCGCCGCCTACGTGATCTTCCAGGTGCACACGATCAGCGGCACCCGGAACTCCAACCTGGCGCTGGGCACCACGATGGGCCTCGCCTTCCTGTTCCTCGGGATCGGCGCCACCATCTGGGTACGGCGGATCATGCCGCAGGTGGAGATGACCGAGGAGCGCAAGCCGCTCGCCTCGCTGACGGAGGACCGGGCGGAATTCGCCGAGACCTTCCGGGAGGGCGCTGACGCCAGCCAGTTCGCCAAGCGGCCGCTGCTGCGCCGGACCCTGATCGCCGCGACGGTTCCGGTCGCCGTGGCGCCGATCATCCTGCTGCGCGACCTCAGCCCGCTGCCGGGCACCAGCCTGGATCACACGGTCTGGCGCAAGGGCATGCGGCTCATCGTCTACGGCACGAACCGGCCGATCACCGCGGCCGAGTTCAGTTCCCCCGGCGGGATGATCACCGTCGCCCCCGAGGGCTTCCAGGACGACTTCGACGCGATGGCCAAGGCGGCCGTCATCATCATCAAGTTCCGGCCCGGCCAGCTTTTCTTCGGCCCGCACGTGCGCCCCGGCGGCCCCACCAGGGAGGGCACGGTGGTGCCGAACTGGACGGTCGACAACATCGTGGCCTACTCGAAGATCTGCACCCACGTCGGCTGCCCGGCGGCGCTGTATGAGCAGACCACCCATCACATCCTGTGCCCCTGCCATCAGTCCACCTTCGACGCGACCCGCGGGGCCGAGGTCATCTTCGGGCCGGCCACCCGGGCGCTGCCGCAGCTGCCGATCACGACGGACGCGCAGGGCAACCTGGTCGCGCAGGGCGATTTCAACCAGCCCGTTGGCCCGAGTTTCTGGGAGCGATCATGAGCGTCGAGCATGGCCTCGAGGGCGTCGGCCGGACGCTGGATGACCGGCTGCGCGCGGCCAAGAGCGTCCGTCATCTGCTCCGGAAGATCTTCCCTGACCACTGGACCTTCCTGCTCGGCGAGATCGCGCTCTACTCCTTCATCATCCTGCTGCTGACCGGCACGTTCCTGACGCTGTTCTTCCAGCCGAGCATGACCGAGGTCGTCTACCACGGCTCCTACATCCACCTCGACGGCGTCAAGATGAGCGAGGCCTATGCCTCGACCCTGAACATCAGCTTTGACGTGCGCGGCGGCCTGCTGATGCGGCAGATCCACCACTGGGCGGCCGACCTGTTCGTGGCCGCGATCCTGGCGCACATGCTCCGGATCTTCTTCACCGGCGCGTACCGCAAGCCGCGCGAGGCCAACTGGCTGATCGGGCTCGGGCTGTTCACGCTGGCCCTGCTCGAGGGCCTGTTCGGCTACTCGCTGCCCGACGACCTGCTGTCGGGCGCTGGCCTGCGGATCACCGAGGGCGTGCTGCAGTCGCTCCCGATCGTCGGCACCTACCTGGCGTTCTTCCTGTTCGGCGGCCCCTACCCGGGCAATGACATCATCCCCCGGATGTACATCCTGCACGTCCTGGTCATCCCCGCGCTGCTGCTGGCGCTGATCACCGGGCACCTGTTCCTGATGTTCCACCAGAAGCACACCCAGATGCCGGGCAAGGGCCGCACCGACCAGAACGTGGTCGGCGCGCCGCTGTACCCGTACTTCATGGCCAAGACCGGCGCGTTCTTCTTCTTCACCTTCGCCGCGGTCTCGCTGGCCTCCGCCTTCGCCCAGATCAACCCCATCTGGCTGTACGGCCCGTACAACCCGGTGGCGATCTCGGCGGGCTCCCAGCCTGACTTCTACATGGGCTTCCTCGAGGGCTCGCTACGGATCATGCCCGCCTGGCAGACGACCATCTGGGGGCACACGATTGCCTGGAACGTGTTCGTCCCCGGCCTGCTGCCGCTGGGGCTGATCATGACCGGGGCCGCGATCTGGCCGTTCCTGGAACGGTGGATTACCGGCGATAAACGCGAGCATCACGTCAACGACCGGCCGCGCAACGCCGCCACCAGGACCGCGATCGGGATGGCCGCCGTCTCCTTCTACGGCGTGCTGTGGCTGGAGGGCGCCAACGACGTCCTCGCCGACCACTTCGATGTCCCGCTCTACACGATCACCTGGATAGCCAGGTTCGCGGTCATCCTGGTGCCGTGGGCCGCGTACTACGTCACCAAGCGGATCTGCCTCGGCCTGCAGCGCAAGGACGCCCACCTGCTGGAGCACGGCATCGAGACCGGCATCATCCGGCAGCTGCCCAACGGCGAGTTCATCGAGGAGACCCGGCCGGTGCCCGAGGAGGCGCGGGCGGTGCTGGAGTACCGGCCCGAGTACCCCGCGCTGCCGGCCGGATCCGACGCCGAGAACGTGCCGGCGCCGCGGATGCGCGGCGCGGTCGGCAAGCTGCGGGAGCGCATGTACCACGTGGTGACCGAGAGCGTGCCGCTGCCCGAGGGTAACGGGCACGGCAATGGCCACGCGGCCATCGAGGGCAACGGGCACGACGAGCACCCCGCCACCGTCGGGGCCGGCGCCTCGGCTGCGCTGCCCGCCGGTGACGAGCCGCCGGCCGGCGGCCGGGCGGAAACCGATGACCAGGACGACCAGGCCGGCCTCTAGCCGGGCCCGTGGCCGTCCTGGACGCGCCCCAGCGAGCGCACCAGCCCGCGGACGAACTCCGCCGTCTCCGCGGGCCAGGGGAAGCCCGGCAGCGCCGTACGCAGGCTCACGGCGCCATGCAGCGCAACCCACACCGCCGTGGCGTCGGCGACCACGTCGGTGCTCGCGGAGGCCCCGGCCAGGGCGCAGTCCTCGATGCCGCCGACGAGCAGGGCGAACGCCTCGGCGCCGAGCTCGAGTACCGGCTCGCCGGCGGGGCCGAGCCGGACCGGCTCGCAGTAGTCCTTCGCGCCAGTCCGCCGCTCGGAGAACAGCACGCCATACCGGGCCGGGTGCTCGAGCCCGAAGGCCACGTACGCCTGGCAGCCCGCCACCAGCCGGCTGACCGGGTCATGGCCGGCTGACTCCATGCCGGCCTCGATCGCGTCCGTCAGCTCGTCGAAGACGCGCAGGACGACGGCCAGGACCACGGCGTCGCGGTCCGGGAAGTGCGCGTAGATCGACGGAGCGGCGATGCCGACCTCCCTGGCCACCGCGCGCAGCGTGACCGCCTCGTCGGAGCCGGACCGCTCGATCAGGGCGAGGGCGCCGGACACGATGTCCTGCGTCAGCCTCGCGCCCTGGCCGCGGGCATTGCGCTGGCGCCGCTGGGCGCTGCTGGCGCCGCTGCCCGTCCCGGCGCCGCTGCCCGTCCCGGCGCCGCTGTCCGTCCCGGCGCCGCTGCCCGCCGGAGGCGCTGTGGTGCTGCTGGGCCCATTCATATTTCTACTTTACATCTGTTAGCTCATCTGTCTATGCTTACAAGCGTAAGTGAACGTGCGTAAGCAATCGGCCGTTAGGAGATTGAGATGAGCAGCGCTCCCCTCGCCCGCGGGGTCCCGGCCGCAGCCGGCAGCCAGCCGCCCGCCCGGTGGCCGGGCGGGCACCCCCGTCGCCGCCGGATCCTCCTCGTGCTCTGCCTGAGCCTGCTCGTGGTGGTGATCGACAACACCATCCTCAATACCGCCCTGCCGACCCTGGCCAGGGTCCTGCACGCGGGCACCAGCTCGCTGCAGTGGATCACCGACGCCTACACGCTCTGCTTCGCCGCGCTGCTCGTGCCCGCCGGAGCGCTCGGCGACCGGTACGGGCGCCGGCTCTCGCTGATCGGCGGGCTGACAGTCTTCGCCCTGGGCAGCACGCTGGCGGCGGTCGCGTCGGGCACTGGCATGCTGATCGGCGCGCGGCTGGTGATGGGGCTCGGTGCCGCGTTCGTCATGCCGGCCACCTTGTCCATCCTGAACGCCGTGTTCCCGCCGCAGGAGCGCCCGCAGGCCATCGCGGCCTGGTCGGCTGTCGCGGGCGTCGGCATCGTCATCGGCCCGACCCTGGGCGGCCTGCTGCTGGCGCATTTCTGGTGGGGCAGCGTCTTCCTCATCAACGTCCCGCTGGTCGCGCTGGCCCTGGCCGGGGTGGCGCTGACCGTCCCGGAGACCGCCGAGCCCGGCGGCCATCGCCTTGACCTGGTCGGCACCGTCCTGGTGGCCGGATCCCTGTTCGCGATCGTGGATGCCATCATCGAGGCGCCCAGCCGCGGCTGGACCGCTCCGCTGACCCTCGCCGAGGCCGTGGCGGGCCTGGCCGCGCTCGGCGTGTTCGCCTGGTGGGAGCTGCGCACCGCGCACCCGCTCATCGATCTGAGGGTCTTCGCCGTGCGGGCCTTCTCGGCGTCGGCTGGCGCCGTCACCGTGATCTTCTTCGCCCTCTTCGGCAGCCTGTTCGTGCTGACCCAGTACCTGCAGCTGGTGCACGGCTACAGCCCGCTGGCCGCCGGCGTGCGGGCACTGCCGTTCGCGCTCGCGATGGCCGCCGCGTCACCGATCTCGCCGGTCCTGGCCGGGCGCCTCGGCAGCCGGGTCGTCATCCCGGCCGGAATGGCGCTGATGGGCGGCGGCCTGCTGGACCTCTCCACGGCCGGAGTGCACACGGCGTACCCGCAGGTTGCCCTGGCCGTCGCGATCATGGGCGCCGGCATGGGCCTGGTCATGGCACCAGCCAGCACGACCATCATGACGACGGTGCCCGCGCACCAGGCAGGCGCCGGCAGCGCGATCAACGACACGATCAGGGAAGTCGGCGGCGCTCTCGGCGTGGCGATCGTGGGCAGCCTCGCCGCCGCCGTGTATCACTCCCGCCTGAGCAGCACCCTGGCCGCCGCGAAGGCGCCCGGAGCGGTCGTGCACCAGGCAGCCAGCTCCGTGGCCGCGGCCGACATCATCGGGCGGCAGGTGGGCGGCGCCGCGGGCGGCGAGCTGGTGGCTGCCGCGCACAGCGCCTTCGTCACCGCGATGGCCATGGGCATCCGGGTCGCCGCAGTGGTGGCGCTGGCCGCCGCGGTCGCGGCCGTCGTCGCCCTGCCGCGGCGCCCGAGGCCAGAGCCGCAGCCGGTCCGGGCCGGGCAGCAGGTCATGCCGAAGCTTGCCCGGGCGCGCTGAGCTCCCGGCAGCCAGGGCCGTGTCCCGATCCCGCGGGTCAGCGGGTCCGGGACGCGGCCGCTGGCTTGCCGGGCTTCCGGGGAGGTCACCCGGGCTAGCGAGCCGTCGTGCTAGGAGCCGGCCGTGCGAGCGGCCCGTGGTGCCAGCGGCCCGGCGGGCCAGCGGCCCGGGCTAGCGGCCCGGCGGGCTAGCGGCTGGCTGCCTGGCCCTGGTCCGGCCCCTGCGGCCACAGCGGCGCCGGGATCCGCAGTCCCGGGTCCGCGCCCCAGCGATTGCGGTAGGCGACCTCATGCGCAGGCCGTCGCGCCGCGACGCCCCAGCGCCCGGCCGGGTACCCGAACGACACGCAGCAGGCCATCACCCAGCCCTCATCCGGCGGCACGCCCAGGATCTCCAGCGTCTCCGGGCCGTGGTAGCCGCCGAGAACAGACGTGAGGGCGCTGCCGACCCCGTCCGCCCGGGCCGCGAGCTGCGCGCTCCAGACAGCCGGGAAGATCGACCCGCCGCTGCGGTCGCCCTGGGCGAAACCGAACATCAGCAGCGGCACATCCTCGAAATGATCCGCCAGATGCTGCGCGGACTTCACCACCCGCAGCATCGCGGCGCTCTGCGAATCGCCGGGCGCGGCCCCGGCACGCTCGATCCTGTCCCGGTAGGGACCGGCCCACAGCTGGCTCATCGCGTCCCGGTACAGCGGCCCGAGCTGCGCCTTCACGGCCGGATCGTCGACCAGCAGGAACCGCCAGTGCTGGGTGTTGCCGCCGCTCGGCGCCCGGATCGCCGCGTCCAGGATGCGTTCCTGGACATCCAGGGGCACCGGATCCGGCCGGACCCGCCGCATGGCCCTGGTCGTGTACAGCGCCTCGTAGATGTCCATCATCCGCCTCGCCGCGCCCCTGGCCGCGTCAGCGGCTCAGTGCGCGTACAGGCCGCGGTAGTACTCGAAGACGAAGCCGATCAGGCTCAGCAGCACGGCCAGCAGGCCGATGAGGAACATCCACCAGCCGATGGTCACGCCCAGCGCCGCGGTGGCAGCGGCCAGCGCCACGAACAGCGGCCACCAGCTGTGCGGGCTGAAGAAGCCGAGCTCGCCGGTGCCTTCGTAGATCTCCGCCTCCGGGTCGTCCTCCGGCCGCGTCGGCAGCCGCCGGCCAGTGAACAGGAGGTAGAACCCGACCAGGAACGCTAGGCCCACTGAGAGCGCGAGCGCGGTCGTGCCCGTCGGATCGTGCGAGAAGTGCCAGTAGACCAGGTCAGCGCCACCGAAGAAGACGGCGCAGCCCAGGAACAGGTAGGCCTCGACTTTCACTGGCCCGCTCCGATCGACTGCCGTTCAGGAGCGCGATCGCGCCCGGTCCTGATTTCCGGATAATGCAGGTCGAAGGCCGGCCGCTCGGACCTGATCCGCGGGATCGAGGTGAAGTTATGCCGAGGCGGCGGGCACGACGTGGCCCATTCCAGCGAGTTCGCGAAGCCCCACGGATCGTCGGCCGTGACGGTCTCCCCCGTCTTCCACGTCTTGTAGACGTTGTAGAGGAAGATGAACGTCGATGCGCCGAGGATGAACGAGCCGATCGAGGAGATGTCGTTCAGCGTCGTCGCCACGTGCGGCAGGAACGGGTAGTTGGCCACCCGGCGCGGCATGCCCATCACGCCCAGCCAGTGCTGGACCAGGAAGGTCATGTTGAAGCCGATGAACACGGACCAGAAGTGCCAGACGCCGAGCGTGTTGTCCAGCATCTTCCCGGTCCACTTCGGCCACCAGAAGTAGAACCCGCCGAACATGCAGAACACCACGGTCCCGAACAGCACGTAGTGGAAGTGCGCGACCACGAAGTAGGAGTCACTGACCGCGAAGTCCAGCGGCGGCGAGGCCAGGATGACCCCGGTGAGGCCGCCGAACAGGAACACCACCAGGAAGCCGATGATGAAGAGCATCGCCGGCTCGAAGGAGAGCTGGCCGCGCCACATGGTGCCCACCCAGTTGAAGAACTTCACCCCGGTGGGCACGGCAATCAGGAACGTCATGAAGGAGAAAAACGGCAGCAGCACGGCACCGGTCGTGAACATGTGATGCGCCCACACGGTCAGCGACAGGCCCGCGATTGCGATGGTGGCCCCGACCAGGCCCTTGTAGCCGAACAGCGGCTTGCGGGAGAACACGGGCAGGATCTCGGTGGCGATGCCGAAGAACGGCAGCGCCACGATATAGACCTCGGGATGGCCGAAGAACCAGAACAGGTGCTGCCAGAGGATCGCCCCGCCGCTGTTCGCGCTGAACACCTGGCCGCCGAGCTTGCGGTCGATCTCCAGCACCAGCAGCGCCGCGGTGAGCACCGGGAAGGCCAGCAGCACCAGCAGGCTGGTCAGCAAGATGTTCCAGGTGAACATCGGCATCCGGAACATGGTCATGCCGGGGCAGCGCATGCACAGGATGGTGGTCACGAAGTTCACGCCGCCGAGGATCGTGCCCAGGCCGGCCAGCACCAGGCCCATGATCCACATGTCACCGCCGATGCCGGGCGAGTAGACCGAGCTGGTCAGCGGCGAGTAGGCATACCAGCCGAACGCCGCCGCGCCGTTCGGCGTCAGGAAGCTGAACAGCAGGATGAGGCCGCCGAACAGGAACAGGTAGTAGCTCAGCAGATTCAGCCGCGGGAACGCCACGTCCGGCGCCCCGATCTGCAGCGGCATGATCTCGTTGGCGAACCCGACGAACAGCGGCGTCGCGAACAGCAGCAGCATGATCGTGCCGTGCATGGTGAACAGCTCGTTGTACTGCTGGTCGGACACGATGTGGTTATCGGGGGCCATCAGCTGCGCGCGCATGATCATGGCCATCGCGCCGCCTATAAGGAAGAAGGCGAACGAGGTGATCAGGTACAGATGGCCGATGATCTTGTGGTCGGTGGAGGACAGCCAGTCCGCCAGGATGGAGCCCTTGCGGTAGCGCTGCGGTGCCGCGACGGGTTGCGGCTGCTGCTGAGCCGCCTCGAAGAAGGTCACTGAGCACCCCCAGATGCATTCTGCGCCGCCTGCTGCCCCAGGATCCAGGCATGGAACTGGACCGGAGTGACGATCTTGACCCGGAACAGCATCCGGCTGTGGTAGAGACCGCAGAGCTCAGAGCAGTGCCCGATCGAGCTGTCGGTCTTGATCGGCGTCACCTGGAAGTGGTTCGGGTGGCCGGGAATGACGTCCCGCTTGAAGTCGAACGGGACCACCCAGAACGAGTGGATCACGTCGATGGACGTGAGGTTGAAGCGCACGCTCTCGTTGTCCGGAATCTCCAGCAGCGGCAGCTGGCTCTCGTTGTCGTCGGCCCCGAGGTTGCCGTTCCACATCTCGCCGAGCTCGGTCACGCCGCTGGACGAGCCCTTGACCGGGTACTGCGGGTACTGGAACTCCCAGCTCCACTGGAATCCGGTGACGTTCACCACCACGTCCGGGTGCGCCGACAGCAGGTCAATGTTGTTCTCGTCCCTCGCGGTGTAGTAGAAAAGCACGCCGATCATGACGAACGGCAGCACCGTGTACATGACCTCGATCGGCAGGTTGTACCTGACCTGAGGCGGGATCCCGTCGGACCGCTTGCGGTGGAAGATGATGGCCCACAGGATCAGGCCCCAGACCACGACGCCGACGCACAGGGCGGCGAGCCAGGACCCCTCCCACAGGTGCAGCGTGAGCAGGCCCTGCCGGGTCACCGGATCCCGCATGCCGAGGCGCGCGATGTCCGAGGCATCACAGCCCGTCGTCAGCGCCAGCAGGCCGGCCAGCATGGTGGCACGTGGCACCCAGCGCCGCAGCTGGCGCGCGGTCCCGCCCCGGCGCGGCCGCGGTGAAATGGCCCCGGCGCCCGGGGCACTGCGAATCGGACTCACGGATGGCCTTCCCAGCGGGTACTCCCGGCGCCACTGGCCGGTCAGGGGTCTCCTCCTACAGGCTGTCGTGGAAACAGTACAACGCAGCGCCTCGGCACCGTGGGGGACCCCCGGCAGAGAAGGCACAAGGCGAGGGCCTGACGAGGGCGGGAGGAGGCCGGGAGGA
>Ga0181536_10000198_pt1 | contig 70006 bp, 61 predicted proteins | sample PEATcosm2014_Bin_41_FD_121105 | JGI IMG/M metagenome (GOLD analysis project Ga0181536, IMG submission 121105) | Peatland microbial communities from MTU Mesocosm Facility, Houghton, MI, USA - PEATcosm2014_Bin17_60_metaG | ecosystem: Environmental > Terrestrial > Soil > Wetlands > Peat | place...
ACCTTCTTGGAACCTTGGCCTTCAGCCGGCCGCCACCGCTCGGGCCATGAGTGTTTCGTGAAAAACGGCATTCCGGTGGTCAGGACAAACGCGTCAGGTCAAAATGAGAACTGCTGACCAACCCCCTTAAAGATTGACACATGGCGTCCTCTCTTCCACGTCATGGCCCGGCTCGTCCGGGCCACCTGTTCAAGCACGGTGCGGCGATAGGTGGCCCGGACGATCCCCCGAACGAGTCGGCGGAGGGCCATGACGTGATGGGGTGAGAGTCACACTTTCAGCGGATTGGTATGACTCCGCGCGCGACGGAACGTGGCGCGGGCTATCATGTCACCCGAGACCTGCCCGTGGGGCATGCCGCCCGCCGCCCGCGCCTTGGCGGCAATCGCCTCATCCGCGCCGTCGCCCATGCGGAAATACGGGCTCGGTGCGATGGCGGTAAACGTTACCATTTCGGATTTCCACGCACGAAACGCCACGATTGTTCTCCTCCTCGCGGTCAGCCACCCAGTACGCCCTGGGTTTCCACGTAGAGCGAATACACCGACTGACTTGCCGCCATGAACAGGCGGTTGCGCTTGCGGCCGCCGAAGCAAACATTGGCGCAACGCTCCGGCAGCAAAATACGTCCGATCAGCACACCATCCGGTGCGAACACGGCGACCCCGTCGTCGGCCGCGCCGCCGGAAAATCCGCACCAGACATTGCCGTGCACATCGACCCGAATCCCGTCGGCGAAGCCGGGCATTCCATTGAAGAAGACCCGTCCGTTGACTGCCTTCGTGCCATTCTCGACGATATCGTAAACCCACGTCGTCTTGTCGCCAGCACCAGGTGTATCGACCACGTATAGCCGCGACTCATCCGGCGAGAACGCCAACCCATTCGGCCGCTGCATATCGCCGACCGCCACCGTCAACTGCCCCGAGACCGGGTCCAGCCGATAAACCCGAAACGGATGTTCCCGCGGCGCGGGATGGCCCAGGTAGTTGCCGCGGGTGCCGGCACCGTTGTCGCTGAACCAGATGGTGCCGTCGGATTTCACCACCACGTCGTTTGGCCCGGTGAGTCGTTTGCCCTCGAAACTCTCGGCCAGCACGGTGATCGTTCCGTCATATTCCGTCCGCGTGACGCGTTGCGTGTCGTGCTCGCAACTCACCAGCCTGCCCTGGCGATCGCGCGTGTTGCCGTTGGTATAGTGCGATGGCTCGCGAAACACGCTGATCCCGCGGGTGGTTTCATCCCAGCGCAGAATCTGATCGTTGGGGATGTCGCTGAACAGCAAATATCGCCCGTCACCGAACCAGACCGGCCCCTCGGTGAAACGGAACCCGGTGGCGATGCGCTCGATCGCGGCATTTCCCAACACCAGACCGTGAAAACGAGGATCCAGCGCCACGATGCCCGGATCGGGATAACGGATCGGCGCGGGTGATTCCCAGCGCGACAGGCCAGAGGTCATGCGATGTTCCCTTCCCTCGGTTCGATTGACAGGGCCTATCATAGCAAACCGCGAAAGCCGTACGGCAAGGGTCGTTCGGGCGCGGTTCAGGCCAATCGCTCGAACGGTCCGCCCGACCGTGAATCAGCTTCTGCTGTCATCGCGAGGAGCGAAGCGACGACGCGATCCCCCCGATGGTGCGCACTCGGCGGGAGATTGCTTCGCCTTCGGCTCGCAATGACAGGATTGTCGGCTCGCAATGACAGGATTGTCGGCTCCCACAGGCAGCCGTGACACTTCAGGCGATTCCCCTGGGGCGCGATACCGTGTCGAAGCCGGCGGTCCGGCCAGGCCACACCATCACAGTACACCGACACGCCACGATACGACGAGGAACGGGCTCAGTCGGCCGCGCCCAACAGGTCCTCGGCCGCCGCGCGCGCCGCCTCGGTGACGGTTTCGCCGGCCAGCATCCGGGCGATCTCCTCCCGCCGGTCTCGCTTGCCAAGCGGCTCGACAGTGGTCGCCGTCCGCGCGCCCTTGGCCGCCTTCGAAACCCGGAAATGCGCCGCGCCACGGGCCGCCACCTGCGGACTGTGGGTCACCACCAGCACCTGCACTGCCTCCGAGACCCGCGCCAACCGCTCGCCCACCGAGGCCGCCGTGGCGCCGCCAACCCCCGAATCGACCTCATCGAACACCAGCGTCGGAACCGTCGAACCCGCCGACAGCACCACCTTTAACGCCAGCATCAACCGCGATAACTCGCCGCCCGAGGCGATTTTCGCCAGCGGACCAGGCTCCTGTCCAGGATTGGTCGCGATAAGGAAACGAACCTGGTCGGCGCCGCCGGCACCCCAGGTGGTTTCCGCAGTGTCCGTCACCTCGACGAAAAACCGTGCCTTATCCAAACGCAACGGCGGCAATTCGGCCATAACCGCGTCGCGCAGGCGTGCGGCCGCTTCGCGTCGGACATCCGTCAGGACCCGGGCGGAGGCCACGTACTGGTCTCGGGTTTCCCGGGCCACGCGATCCAGTTCGATCAGTTCGGCCTCACCCGACTCCAGGTGCGTCAACCGTTCGCTCAACGTGTCCAGCAGCGTCGGCAGTTCCACCACGGCGACACCGTGTTTGCGCGCGGCGGCACGCAGAGCGAATAATCGCTCTTCGGTTTGTTCCAACAGGCGTGGATCGGCATCCGCATCGGCGGCGAGACGGCCCAGGATCGTGTCCGCCTCGGCCAACGCCTCCTCCGCGCGTTCAAGCGCGGCCAGCGCCTCCCGCGCCGGATTGGCCTGATCCGCCAAATGCGCCGGAACCAGCCGTTGCAGCAACCGCGAGGCCGACCGCAAAACCGACGCCGGGCCCGCCGCCCCGCGCCGGTCACGCGGAGTCAGTTCCGCGATCGCCGCGGCGATGGCCTCCGCCTGGCGTTCGTTCTGTTGCAGACGCTGGCGGTCGGCGACCAACTGGTCTTCCTCGTTCAACCGCGGCGCCAGCGTGGCCAGTTCGTCCACCGCGTGGCGCAACCATTCCTCGTCGCGCCGCGCCGACTCGATCGCGGCGCGAGCCGCGTCCAGCCGATGCATCGCCTGCCGCCACGCGCGCCAGGACCTGGCCACCACGTCCCGGCAATCGGCCGGAACACCGAACATGTCCAGCAATGTCGTGTGGCTGGCGGGATCGGCGAGACCCATTTGCTCATGCTGACCCTGCACCTCGACCAGCAGCGCGCCGATCCGCCGCAGCAGGCCGACCCCAGCGGGCTGATCGTTGACGAAAGCGCGGGAACGGCCATCCTTCGTGAGGATCCGGCGCAACACGATCTCGTCCTCCGCCTCCAACCCTTGGTCGGTCAAAAGCGCCAGCACCGGATGGTCGAGCGACAGTGAGAAAACGGCGGCCACACTGGCCTGATCGCAGCCGGCACGGACAAGGCCCGATTCGGCACGCATGCCAAGCGCGAGGCCCAGACTATCCAGCAAAATTGATTTTCCCGCGCCCGTCTCCCCGGTCAGCACCGTCAATCCTGGACCAAAGGACAGATCCAGGCGATCGATCAGCACTACATCGCGGATGGACAGCGCCGTCAGCATCGTGCGACGCCGGTCAGGACATCAAAACAGCGCGTGCCAGGCACGGCCAAGGAACCCGCGCGACCCGTTCGATGGGGCGGGCAGCCCCTCCGAGACCACACCAGAAGCGGCCAGGTCGTTGTAGGCCTCCTGATACCATACGCTCCCGGGGTCATTGTACCCCAGGACAGCCGCGGTTTTCTTCGCCTGATCCCGCAGACCCAAGGCCAGATACACTTCAACGATGCGAGCCAGCGCCTCTGGCACATGCGCGGTGGTTTGGTAGTCGTCGACCACCCGCTGGAAGCGGCCGATCGCCGCCTGATAGAGATGCTGCGCCTGGTAATAGCGGCCGATTTCCATCTCCTTCCCCGCCATATGATCGCGGCACAAATCAATCTTCAGCCTGGCGTCGTTGGCGAAGGGGCTGTTGGGAAAGCGGTTCACGACCTCCTGCAACGCCGCCGTGGCCTGCTCGGTACCCTTCTGATCGCGTTGGATGTCGGCGATCTGCTCATAATAGCAAAGCGCCCGCAGATAATAGATATAGGCGATGTCGCGATGCACCGGGTGCAGCTGGATGAATCGGTCCAACGTCGCGATCGCGTCGGTGTACTTGTTCTGCAAGTACTCCGAATACCCCTGCATGATTTGCGCATCGACCGCCCAGGTCGAGAACGGATAGGTCTGTTCGAGCGTGTTGAACTGGTCGTTGGCTTCCGAATAACGGCGAGTGTTCAACGCGTCGAGACCATTGTTGTACAGCACCTCGACCGGCGGCGTCGGACCGGTGGTCTTCTCCTTATCCGAGTCGCCACAGCCGCTGAGGAGGGGCACGGCGAGGCAGAAGAGGAGCGTCAGGGAGCGAAAGGGTAAACGACCCTGGTGCATCGGGGGGCTCATTTTGGGGCTCATCGGGGCGCTTATATCACGCCGTGACGCGGCGCGAAGGCCCGCGTTCAGGCCGCGACGGCTTCGGTCCCCGCCGCCCGCGTGATATCGGCCCATGCGCCCTGGCGCGCGAATAAAGCCCTCAGCAGCTTATTGTTCAGGCTGTGACCTGGGCGGTTGGCGATGAACCGGCCATGCAGCGCCGCTCCAGCCAGCGCGAGGTCACCCACGGCGTCGAGCAATTTGTGCACGACGAACTCATCCTTCATGCGCAGGCCGCCCGGGTTGAGGACCTGCGATCCATCCACCACGATCGCGTTGTCCAGACTACCGCCCTTGGCGAAGCCCAGTTCCCGTAAGTGATTGATGTCGCTGGCCAGCGCGAACGTGCGAGCGGGCGCCACCGCCTCACGGAAGTTCTCCGGCGTCAGCCGCAAGGAGCGGGTCTGGCGGCCGATCGCGGCCTCCGCGAAATCGATCGAGACCTCAAGGTCCAGAGTGGGAATCGCGGTGCGGGTCCCGCTGCCATCAAAGGGTCGCAGTTCGGCGAACGCCTTACCCTCGGCGACCCGCACGGGGCGGAGGATCTCGATCACTCTACGAGGCGTTTCGAGGGAGACGATACCGGCGCACTCCAACAGAAAGGAGAAGGGCGCGGCCGAACCATCCATGATCGGGACTTCCGGTCCATCGACCTCGATCAGCACGTTATCAACTCCGGCGCCGGCGAGGGCCGCCATGAGGTGCTCGATCGTGCCCACCCGCGCGGAACCTTCGCCGATGGTTGTACAGAGTTCGGTGTCCACCACGCGGTTGTAAGTGGCCGGGATATCGCGGCCGAGGTCAGTGCGGCGAAAGACGATGCCGTGGCCAGCGGGCGCGGGGAGCAGTGTGAGGCTGACGCGACGGCCGGAATGCACCGCGATGCCGACGCAGGGAATACGGGATTTAAGCGTACGCTGCGTCCAGAGCGACGACACAGTCTCCGGCACGGTCTGGCCCGTCGGTCCGTCCATCTGCTCTGATCCCATCCTGTTCCGTCCTGATCCGAGGGGCTGGCAAGCCGTCCCCAGTCTTCAAAGCCTATCTAAGCCAGCTGGGCCAGTCAGGCCATTCAAGGATTGTTGCCGAGTATTTCTGGTCAACCCCTTGATTTTTCTTGTTTTGCCGCAACGCGGCACAACCGCGCGCGCACATTGCAATGCATTCAGGGCCTTCGCGGTTGCCATCCCGGTCAAGCGGAGTACGATACCAGGGAGTATCAGCGGGCACAGTTGCCCGGAGGGAAACGCCATGATCAAGCAATTCGACAGTTCCTACGCCGGCCACATCGACCTGGAAAACGTTGGCTACCTCGGCACGCCGGTCAATTCCCGGCACTACAGCAACGACCAACTCATCACCGCCCATCACAAGGCCGAGGCCCAGGCGCAGGCGATGGATCGCCTGGGCTACGGCGCGTTCTGGATGGCCGAGCATCACTTCCAGCCGGAAGGGACGGAATGCCTGCCCAACATCATCCTGCTGGCCGTGCACCTGACGCATCTCACGAAGCGGTTGAAGATCCATACCGGGTTCAACATCACGCCGATGTGGCACCCGCTGCGCCTCGCCGAGGATTTTGCCGTCGCGGATATCCTGACCAACGGCCGCGTCGTGTTCGGCGTCGGCCGCGGTTACCATACGCGCGAGGTGGAGACCTTCGGCTCGCCGCTGATCGACCAGGCGGCGAATCGCGAATTGTTCGAGGAACAGGTCGAGATCATCTTCAAGGCCTTCAACAACGAGTCATTTTCGCACAAGGGCAAGTACTACACGCTGCCTCCTGAAGTGCCGTATCGCGGCTATACGTTGAAGGAACTGACTTTGGTGCCGCGGCCGAAGCGGTTGCCCGTGGAATGCTGGCAGCCGATCCAGAGCGGCACGGCGCGCGCGCTGGACTTCATGGCGAAATACGGCATCCAGGGCGTGATCGGCGGCGGCTCGGCGGAGGGCGGTGTCACCGACCGGGTCATGCGCGAATGGCAGGCGGCGCATGAGCGGATCGGCATGAACCTGGAACTCGGTGAGCGGATGGCCATCGGCTTCCAGTTCCATATCGCCAAAAGCAAGGAAGCTGGAATGAAGGAAGCGGCGGGATATTACGAAGAGAACATGAAGATGTTCGGCGAGTTGCGCCTGGTGAAAGCGCTGACCGACGAACAGATCGAGGCGATGCGCGATCCGCGCCTGGTGCCGAACGTGAAGCTGCCGCGGATCGAGGACGCGGTGAAGGCGGGCGGTTTCCTGACCGGCACGCCGGATGACATCATCGAGCAACTGAAGGCCCTGGAAAAACGTTACCCAGGTCTGAGCCGCGTCACCGTCGCCCAACCTCTGGGCCTGCCGTTGTCACTCTGCCTGGAACAGTTGGAATGGTTCGCCAAGGACGTCATGCCCGCGTTCAAGACGACCTGATCGTCATTTGCCCCCTCTGACCCGTCATGGCCCTCCTCCGATCTGGTCGGGGGAGGGCCATGGTGGTGCGCGCGGAGAACGGTCTGTGCCTGATTCGATACCCGGTCTCCGGATGAGCACTGTCTACGAGGCCCCACGCATCGAAACCGGCACCGACACGAACGGCTGTGCGAACACGCTGGCGATGGACCGTTCGGCGCCATGCGGGGCGACAACGTACAACACGAGCCATGTGCAGGTAGGTCTTGATGGTCGCGAAGCCAATCGCGCCGGCCCATGAACGGCGGTTTCGGAAAAGGCACCCATCCGTGAGTAAAATGCGATTGATTGACACGATCGCCCTGGCATCGTTGCTGGCCCTGGGGGCCTGCGTGCGCCCGGTTGCCCCGACCGTCTCGGCGGATGGTGATTATCGAGGGAGCAGCACACGATTTCAGGTGCTCCGCCGGACCTGCCCGCGGCCCGGCCTGTTGCGGCTCAGCGTGCGCAACGCCATCTTGTTCTATCCTTGGGAAAGCCAGTTCATCCAGGTATCGATAATGGATAACGGCACGCTGTCGGGTTCGCTCCCTGGTGTGCGACTGACGGGAACCCATGATGCCACAATCATCCAGGGCGACGTCACGGACGGCCAGTGCGGTCTGCATTTCACCTTGAAAAGGGTTGGTGGCTGAGCGGAACGTCCGCCCAGTACCCTACGCCGGAATGCGCACCGGCATCGAACTGAATCCGTGGATGAAGTTGGAGTAGATCCGCCTGGGCTGCTCCACGACCTCGATGATCGGGAACCGCTTCAGGATTTCTTCCCACAGGATTTTCAACTGCAATTCCGCGAGCCGGTTGCCGACGCAGCGATGGATGCCAAAGCCAAACGACACATGCTGCCGCGGCCGGGCGCGGTCGATGATCAGCCGGTTCGGATCGCCGATCGCGTCTTCATCGCGATTGGCGGAGACGTACCACATCACCACCTTGTCGCCCGCCTTGATCTTGTGCCCGCCAAGCTCGGCATCCTGAAGCGCTGTCCGGCGCATATGAATGACCGGCGTCACGTAGCGGATGATCTCGGAGACCGCGCTCTCCGCGAGGCCCGGATTGGCCATCAGTTTCCGGTACTCGTCCGGAAACTGATTGAGCGCCATCAGTCCACCGGTCATCGAGTTCCGCGTCGTATCGTTCCCACCCACGATCAGCAGCACGACATTGCCGATGAACTCCATCAACGGCATGTCCCGGGTCGATTCGCCATGCGCCAGCATCGACAGAAGGTCGAATTTTGGCGGCTGCTTCTTCCGTTCCTCAAACAGCCCGAGCATGTATTCGGCCATCTTCTTCAATTCGGCGAGGCGTTCCTCCTCCGAGTGGACCAGCGCGTCAGGCGAGCGGACGTTGCAGATGGCGACATCGGACCAGTAGGTCAGCTTCGATCGTTCCTCGAACGGAAAGTCGAACAGCGTGGCGAGCATCATGGTCGTCAGATTGATCGAGACATGCTTGACCCAGTCGAACGTTTCGCCGCGCGGCAGGGCGTCGAGCACACGGCCGGTGCGCTCGCGGATCAGGCCCTCCATGTTCGCCAGGTTGCCGGGCGCGACGATCGGGCTCGCCACTTTCCGCTGTTCGTCGTGTTTCGGCGGATCCATGCGGATGAAACTCGGGCGTTGCATGCCCTTCGGCTGGTCCTCGATCTGGATGCCACCGGCTTCGTTTGAGTAGACTTGGTGATTGACCTCGACGGACATCACGTCCTTGTATTTCGTGACCGACCAGTACGGGCCGTAGAGACTGTCGCGGCAGTAATGTATCGGCGCCTCCCGGCGCAGCCGCTCGAAATACGGGTACCAGGTATCGTTCTGATACAGCGCCGGATCGCTGACATCGAACTGGTCCAGCGGTTTGGTCCAGGCATCGCTGCCTGGGTCGTAGTGGACGGGCGCGTTCATGATCGGTCTCCCATGCGTTTCGTGGGATCGCAGCACGCGCCGATCCCCGCCGTCAACAAATCCCTCTGGAAACCAATCGTCCGACGCGCCACTATCCGTCCATGCCTATCGAGACAGAAGCCACACAGCACCTCCGGCGAGCCGCCCAGGCGGCGCGCGGGGCATCGCGCGTGCTGGCGGGGACGAGTGAGGAGCGGCGGAACACCGCCCTCCGCATCATGGCCACGGCCCTGCGCGACCACCGGGTGGAGATCCTGACGGCCAACGCCGCCGACCTCGCCGCCTTCAGCGGCACCAACGCGTTCCGCGACCGGCTGACCCTGAACGATGCCAGGGTCGAAGCCATGGCCAGAGGGCTTGAGGACGTCGCCGCCCTCCCCGACCCCCTGGGCCGCGTCCTCGCGGACTGGACCCGGCCGAACGGGCTGCGCATCCAGCGAATCTCGACGCCGATCGGGGTGATCGGAATGATTTACGAGAGCCGGCCGAACGTGGGCGCGGACGCCTCGGCGCTGTGCCTCAAGTCGGGCAACGCGGTGATCCTGCGCGGCGGCTCGGACAGTCTCAACTCGGCGCGAGCGATCAACACGGCGCTGGTGCGAGGCCTGGAAGCGGCGGGACTCCCGCCCGGATGCGTCCAGGTGCCCCCCAGCGCGGACCGGGCGTATGTGGCGGCGATGCTGGCGGGGGCTGGGTTGATCGACCTGATTATACCCCGCGGCGGCAAGTCCCTGGTCGAGCGGGTGCAGCGGGAGGCGCGAGTTCCGGTGCTGGCCCATGCCGAGGGGCTCTGCCACACCTACGTCCATGCCGCCGCCGATCCGGACATGGCGCCCGCCGTGGTCGTCAATGCCAAGATGCGCCGTCCCGGCGTTTGCGGGGCAACCGAGACCCTGCTGATCGACCGCGCCATCGCCGCCACGCAATTGCCGCGCATTGTCGCCGACCTGCGCGCGCTTGGCTGCGACTTTCGCGCCGACGCCTCGGCCCGCGCGGTGCTACCGGATCTGCCGGCCGCGAACGATGCCGATTTCGATACCGAATGGCTGGACGCGGTCATTTCGGTCGCCGTCGTGGATGGGTTGGACGCGGCGCTGGCACATATCGCCCGCCATGGCAGTTCCCACACCGACGCCATCATCACCGAGGACGCCGCCATCGCCGAACGGTTTCTGGCCAGTGTCGATAGCGCGGTCGCGCTGTGGAATGCCTCCACCCAGTTCTGCGATGGAGGGGAGTTCGGGTTCGGCGCCGAAATCGGCATCGCGACCGGACGCATCCATGCGCGCGGTCCGGTCGGATTGGAGCAGTTGACCATCTACCGCTATGCGATCCGCGGGAACGGCCAGGTGCGTGCCTGATCCTCTCCCGCGGTTCGGGGACCGCCGGCGGACGCGGGTGGGGCTTCTGGGCGGTTCATTCAACCCGGCGCATGAAGGCCACCGCCACATCGCGGAACTGGCCTTGGCCCGCCTCGGGCTGGATCAGGTCTGGCTCATGGTGTCACCGGGCAACCCTCTGAAACCCCTCAAGGGCATGGCGCCTTTGGTGAATCGCCTGGCTGGCGCCGCGGCGATCGGCGACGGGCGGCGGGTCATCGCCACATCGATCGAAGCCGCGCTCGGCACCCGCTATTCCGCCGACACGTTGCGGGTCCTGCGCCGGCGCTTTCCGCGAGTCCGCTTTGTCTGGATCATGGGCGCCGACATCCTGACGCAACTGCCGCGCTGGCGCCGCTGGCGGCAGATCGTGCGCGATCTGCCGTTCATTGTGCTGCCGCGGCCAGGCTATACGCTGCCGGCGCTGGCCGGCCATGCGGCGCGGCGCTTGCGCCGAGGGCGGCGTCCGGCGCATGAAGCGCCGGTCCTGTCGCGTGCGCGATCCGGATGGGTATTCCTGCCCACGCCTCAAAACGCCACCTCCGCCACCGCGATCCGCGAAGCCAGCCGCCCCAAGGGAAGCTAAGGAGCCGTATCATAGCCTCGACGCCCAAACCGCCGTCCTCACCCGCGCGCCATCAGCCGAGGCCGAGAAAGCGCGCCGTGAAACCTGTGCTGGCGGAGGCTCCGGCTTCGCCAGGCTCCCCGCGCAAGAAGACCATCGCCGCCGGCCCAAAAAAGGCCGCGCCTCGGTCGCCGAAAGCGAAGACCGAGCCGTCGCGGGTGGACGCGATGCAAAAGCTGATCGTGACCAGCCTGGAGGATGACAAGGCGGAAAACGTCGTCACGCTGGACCTGACCGGGAAGGCGATGTTCTGCGACCGGATGGTGATCGCCTCGGGGCTCGCGGACCGCCAGATCACCGCGATGGCGCAGCATCTGCGGGAAAAGCTCCATGCGGCGGGTCAGAAGCGTGTGCAGATCGAGGGTCTGGGCGGCTCGGATTGGGTACTGATCGATGCCGGGGACATCGTGGTGCATCTGTTTAAACCCGAGGCCCGGACAATGTACGGACTGGAGAAGATGTGGGGCGAGGACCTGGATGAAGCGGTAGCCGGGTAATTTCCAACGTCCGTCCGTCATGGCCCGGCCTGAGCGGGCCACCTGGCGCAACACGAGGTTGGTTCAGATGGTCCGGTCGAGCCGGAGCATGACGATGTGACGAAGCGCCTCGCCGTGAAATCGGAAACGTTACGCCATCGTTGCCAGCCGAATCACTCTGGCGTCAGTAGCTCAGCGGTTCCGGCTCGACGGGCGTCCACCGCTTCGCCTTCACCACTGACAGGAACGACTCGTTTGAAGCGTGGTGGTTGGTGGGACTCATGCTCAACGGCGGCGAACCGAAAATATCCCGCCATTTATTCATGCTTTCGAGCGAACCGATGAAGCTGTCCAGCGTCAGGTCGCGCCCGGCGCGCTGCAGCACGTCGATGATACATGTGGCGGCCGACCAGCCCGCCTCGCCGAGATAGTTGATGTCGATCCCAAACTTCTTGCGATAGCGTGTCCCGACATCCTGCACGGCGGGACGTGGGTCGTCCGGATACGCGTAGAGGCCGGGCGACATCGAATAGAACCCCTCGGCCGGTTCGCCAGGCGCCTCCGCCACCGCGGTCGAGTAACTCGCGAACTGGCCGCAGAAATCGACATTCCAGCCCATCTTCCGCGCGGTTTGCAGAATGATGGTGGTGTCTTTCACGATGGTCCCCATGCAGATCAGGTCGCAACCGGCGTCGCGGAGCTTCGCCAGCGGGGCGTTGAAGTCGGTATCCGTTGGCCGGGACGCGGCGATTCCGGCGACTTTCATCCCCGCGGCTTCGGTTTGCGCCACGACCCCGGCATGCACGTCCTTGCCGAAATCCGTGTCCTCATACATCGAGCCGATGACTTTCTTGCCGCGCTTCTCGACAAAATATTTCACGCCGGCGCGCATCTGGTCGTAGTACGACGCGAACTGGCCGAACTTCAACCGGTTGAGCGGCTCATACATCGATCGCGCGCAGGTCAGCGGGAAGACATTCGGCACGCCCTTCTCGATCATCGCCGGCATCACAGCGTCGTTGTGCGGTGTGCCGCCATTGGCGAGGGCGAAGAAGATGTTGTCGTGATTCAGCAACTTGTTCATCGCCTGCACGGCTTTCGGCACGATGTATTCCATGTCCTCGCTGACAAAGCGGATCTTGCGGCCGTTGATCCCGCCCTTGTCATTGATCTCATCGAACGCCATCCGCATCGCCTGGACGTTGTTGGTGCCTTGCACGGCGGTAACGCCGGACAGATCGGTCATGTTGCCGATGATGATTTCGGTAGCGCTGACCCCGCGCGTCTCGGCCAAGGCGTGCCGCGCGATCAGCGGCGCCGCCAGCAGCCCCGTCGCACCCGCCAAAGCGTGACGGCGTGTCAATCCTGTCTTGATCGTCATATCTCTTCTCCCTGTCGCACCGGCAATCCCGACGCTTGTTGCGCGGGCTCCCCCGATGGAGGGATCGAACAGCCGCGTGGTATGAAACTACAGCACCCTTCTCCCCGCGGGCAACCCGACCCGCCGTATCCCGAGCCGCGATATCGACGTCGTTCCGCGGACACGCGGGAACAGGCGAGGGCCGCGTATGATTCGACACGCGGATTGGCTCCTGCCACGGTAAGCCGCAAGGCGACAACAGCCCGGGGAAATGGAGACCACGACGATGACGCACCGCCGATACTGGGTGTTTTTTCTGCTCTTTCTGTTCAATGTGATCTGCTATCTCGATCGCATTAACATGTCCGTCGCCGGGCGTTCGATCGCGGGGGACTTCGGCCTGTCGCCGGTGGCGCTCGGTTACCTGTTCTCATCGTTTCTCTGGGCCTATGTCGTGATGATGCTGCCGGGCGGCCGGCTGGTGGACAGTCTGGGGCCCCATCGCGTCGCCGCCATCGGCGCCGCGTTCTGGTCCATCTCGCAGATGCTCAGCGGCGCCGCGACCGGCTTCGTCACCTTGTTGCTGACCCGCCTCGGACTCGGCGTCGGCGAGGCCCCGACCTTCCCGGTCAGCTATCGCAGCGTCCGCGACTGGGCGCCCTACACCGAGCGCGGTGTGGTGGTCGGTTGCATTCAGGCGGGAACCCTGCTCGGCCCGGCGCTCAGCGCGCCGCTGGTGGCGTGGCTAATCGCCGCGACGTCCTGGCGCTGGTCTTTTGTCGCCACCGGTGCGATCGGTCTGGTCTGGGTCGCGGTGTGGCTCGCCTTCGTTTCGACACCGGAGAAAACGTCCTGGCTGCCGGAGCCGGAGCGCCAGCGGATCCTCGCCGAACGCCACGGCACCGAGCCGATGGCTGAGCATGGTGGCGTCGGCTACCGCGGTCTGCTGCGCTCGCCATCGATGTGGGGGCTGGCGATCTCGCAGGGCTGCGCGGTGTATTCCGTCTATCTCTACCTCAGCTGGCTGCCCGACTACCTGCAAACCGCGCGCGGACTGTCGATCATGAAGTCTGGCGTGTTCACCTCGGTGCCATTCTTCGTCGGCGCGGCGGTGATCATCATTACCAATTGGATCGGCGACAAGATTCTGACTCCACAAACGATGCGCGACGGCGGCCGGCGAATCGTGGTCGTGACCTGCCTGGCATTGTGTGCTCTGGGCATGGCGATCCCGTTCGTCGACTCGCTGACGCTGGTGATTATCCTGACCATCTTCCCGATCAGCTTTGGCGGCACCGCCTCGGCGACCAACGCGGCGCTCTGCAACGACCTGCTCCGTTCGAAGGCCGACAGCGGGCGCGCATTCGCCTTCATGGTGCTTGGCGGCAATGTGTTCGGCCTGCTGGCACCGATCGTCACCGGCTACATCGTGCAGGCCACCGGCAGCTTTTCTTCCGCCTTTATCCTGGCGGGCGCGCTGTCGCTGATCGGCGCAATCGTGTCGTTCACGTTGACCCGGCACACGCTTGGCGAGGAGACGCCGGTCGCGGTCGGCGTGGCGCGAACCGCGGGTTGATCTGGTTTCATTCCGGCAGCAGGCCGGCGAGACGCCGCATCGGAACCGACAAAATCCGTTAAGGAACGGCAACCGGTGCGCGAGCTTGCGCGGGTGACGCCAGTCGCGCCAAATCAGGCCGGGACGATGGGAAATGAAACGCGGTGCGCATGCGGGAAAAGACTCATCGTCAGCGCCTGGTACGCCTGAAACCCCGCCCGGCACTCCTGATCCGATCCAAATGCCCGCGAGCGATGGCTGGCCTGATCCGCGGTCACAATTTAGCGTTTGGCTTGGATTATCTTAGGTCCGTGCGCGAAAAATCGTGCTGACCGCTCGAATTCCTGATACCTTCCGGCCCAGAGCCAACCCGGGGGGTTACAAAGATGCACCGTCATCTCTTTGCCGTCGCGGCCAGTCTCGTCGTTTCCGCTTGCGTCGTTCAACCGCCGCCGGGCTATTGGGCGAGGACAGCCTCTCCGTATCCCCAGTCGTACTATTCCTCGCCCTACGCACAGACCTGGAACACACAGCCAGCGCCCGGGATGCCATACTCACCGCCGCCGCGGACATCCTGGTCGCCACAACCGGCATATTATGCGCCACAATCGGCACCATACGCGCAGCCGGCCTCCTACTCGCAGCGACCGGAAGCCTTCCCGCCGCGGTCTGAAAGCGACTCTCCCCACGAACCGGGAAACCCGCGCGCGACATTCGCCGACGAAACGGTCGATTACGGGGTCCCCCCGACCAATACGCTCCATCTGCGAGACTTCGACGCGCCGACCCCGACGCATATCGAAGGCGCCCATACGATCACGACAATCGAACTCGAAAACATGCTGGCTTCGGACCACCCCCCGGCGCTGATCGACGTCATTGGTGGCGAGCAGACGGTCAGCCTGCCAAATGCGGTATGGTTGCGTGACGCCGGGGTAGGCCGTCATCTCGATGACGATGTCCAGGCCTGGTTCGACCTGCACCTCTCGCAACTGACTGGTGGAGATAAATCGCATCCGTTGGTATTCTTCTGCGCATCCCGGATGTGCTGGTTGGCGCATAACGCGACGCTGCGGGCACTCGATCTGGGTTATACGAACGTTTCCTGGTATCGGGGTGGCCGCGATGCCTGGCAGGCCGCTGGATTGCCGATGACACAAGTTGCCCCGGCGCACGTCGACGACTGAAGCGGGACCGGTGCTCCGCGAGGCGTTCGCGCCAATCCGCATCCTGGCCGACGAGGCCTGGTCGCCGCCGCGGATGCGCGTGTGAGGTATAAAGCGGCTATCGAGAGCAGCACCGCCGGCCCGATGGTGATGTGAACAGCGGCGGCGTCGTTCTGATCGCCTGGCTCGACAAGGCGCGCGCCACCAGGTTCGTTCCCACACCGATCCCGCTCTCTGCTAAAGAATACTCCATCCGACTGGGGAGACCTACGATGGGCGTCCGAATCCTGCTTGTGCTCAGCTTTATTCTGTTGGGTCTCGCGTCCTCGCGTGCCGATACGGTCGACCTCCCCGGACTGCAACGTGACTCGCAGGCGTATGTCACCAGCCTGACCAGGCGCGTTCCCGCCGGGGGCACGCCGGCCGCGCGGCACGCCGCCGAGCAACAGGCTGCCGCCGCGATCGCGAAGCAGGACTGGCCGGCCGCCGTGACCGCCCTTGAAGCGCGCATCGCCCAGGGTGACGCGACGGCAAAGCAGTTTCTGGATCTCGCGGCGGCACAGTCGCGGCGCGCTCCACCCAACTCGCGCCTGGCGCTGTTCGCCGCCTGGCTGGCCGTCACCAACAGCCAGGCGGGAGAGGCGGAAATCCCTGGTCTGCTGCTGATGGCCGATGCGTTGCACGCCTTGGACCGCGACGCCCAGGCGGTGCTGGTGTGGCAGGCGGTGGTCGATCGGGCCCCAGACAATCCCACGTATCAGAAGGCGCTGAAGGACATGCAACGGTCCGTGGGCGTGCTCGTACGCAAGGTGCATACCGAGACTGACGCCGATCCGCCGCGCGTCTGCGTGGAGTTCACCGTCCCGCCTGTCCGCCGCTCCGACTTCGCACCTGAGGACTGGGTGCGTCTGACGCCGCCGGTACCGGACAGCGTCGTGACGCGAGAGGGCGATCAGATCTGTGTCTCTGGTCTGCCCCCCGGCACGACGACCCAGCTCACTCTGCGGGCGGGTCTACCGGGCGAGGGCGGGCTCACTCTGGTCAAAGAGACCACGCTGCCGCTGGCGGTTCCCAACCTGCCGCGGCGCATCGTATTCGATACGCGCGCGTTCGTGTTGCCGCGCGGTCAGGCGCTGTCGGTGACGATGACGACGATCAACCTCTCGGCGGTGTCCTTGCGGCTGATTCGGCTGACCGAGCGCAATGTCGCTCAGTACCTCCGCGGCGCGAAACTGGGCGAGGCGGTCGACCTCTGGCGAGCCAACAACCTCGCCGAAGAGGCCGGGCGCGAGGTTTGGACCGGCACCGCACAGGTGACGAAATGGGAGGCCAACAAGCCAGCCCGCACCGCATTGCCGTTCCCCGACGCGCTGACCGCCTCGGGGCCCGGCCTTTACGCGCTGATCGCGGCGCCAGGCGATGGCACCAGCAAAGACGATGACTCCTCGGCGGTGCAGATGATCCTGCGCACCGATCTGGCGCCGACGGTCTGGCGAGGCTCCGACGGGCTGACGGTGCAGGTCCGCGGCTACTCGGATGCGAAGCCGCGGGCCGGCGTGCGCCTCGCGTTGTTGGCGCACAACAACGACATCCTCGCCGAGGCGCGGTCGGATGCCCAGGGATTTGCTCGTTTCCCGGCGCCGTTGCTGTTGGGCGAAGGCCCGCTTGCGCCGGCTGCCCTTCACGCGTTTGGGGCGGATGACGATTTCGCCGCGCTGGACCTGAATGTCGCGTCTTTCGACCTGTCCGATCGCGGAGTGGAGGGGATACCCCATCCCGGTCCCCTCGATGCGTTTGTCTGGCTGGATCGCGGGATTTACCGGCCCGGCGAGACGGTCCAGGTCATGGCGATGCTACGCGACTCCGCGGGGCTGCCCCTGAATATTCCGGCGACGGTGACGATAAAGCGGCCGAATGGGCAGGTGTTCTATCGGGCCACGCCGCCGCGCACCGGCGATGCGTCGCTGTACCTGCCGGTAGCCTTGTCGTCCGGCGCCGCGGCGGGGACGTGGCACGTCGAGATCAACGCCGATCCGAAGGCGCCGCCGATTGGCTCGATGGACTTTCGGGTCGACGCCTTCGTCCCGGATCGCATGGCGGTCGAAGCCGGACCGCTGCCGCCGGTCCTGATCCCGGGCCAGACGGCTCGGATTCCGGTCTCCGCGCGGTTCCTGTATGGCGCGCCCGCCGCGGGACTGACCGGCAAGGCGAGGCTGCGGCTGGTCCTCGATCCGGATCCGTTTCCCGCGCTGATCGGCTATCGCATTGGCCTGGTGAGCGAGACCTACGCACCGGATACCCGCGAGTTGGAGATGGCGGATACCGATGCCGAGGGCCACACGACTCTCCCGGTCGCGATCGACCAGGCGCCCGACGTGACCAGGCCGGTGAAGGCCGAGATCGATGTCGAGGTCGACGATCCCGCGGGCCGGGCGTCGCGAACCAGCGTGTCGATCCCGGTACTGCCGTCGGGGCCGTCGATCGGCATCAAACCCTTGTTCCCGGACGATGCGGTGGACGCGCCGGGCGAGGCGGCATTCGACATCGTCGCGGTCAGGCCCGACGGCAGCCGGACCGCCATGGCGGCGAAATTGCGCCTGGTCCGGGAGCGGCCGGACTGGCGGATGGTCATGCGCGGCTCGCTCGCGCGCTACGAGACGGTTTGGAAGGACGAGCCGCTGGAGACCCAGGAGGTCGCCATTTCGGACGGGCAGCCCTTTCATTTCACCAGACGGCTCGATTTCGGCCGGTACCGGATCGAGGTCACTCAGGCTGGCGGGATGGCGGTGACGTCGTATCGTTTCCGATCCGGATGGGCGTCGTCCGACAGTCCCGACGTGCCTGACCGGGTCGACGTCTCGGCCGACCGGAAGTCGGTGCCGGTGGGACAATCGGTGCGCATTCATATCGCGCCGCCTTTCGCGGGCGAGGCGACGTTGCTGGTGCTGTCCGACAAGGTCCTGGCGTCGCGGACCCTGTCCGTGCCCGAGGGTGGCACCACCGTCGATGTGTCGGTCGAGGCGAGTTGGGGGCCCGGCGCCTATGTCGCCGTCCACGTCTTCCGCGGTGGCGCCGGCACACGCCCAGGCCGCGCGCTGGGCCTGACCTGGGTTGGGGTCGACCCCGCGGCCCGGATGATGCCGGTCAGTATCAATGTGCCCGACAAGACCCTGCCGCGCGGTCGCCTGCTTGTGCCAGTGAAAGCCGAGCCCGGCGCATGGCTCACGATGGCGGTGGTGGATGAGGGAATTCTGCGGCTCACGCGTTTCGTGTCTCCGGATCCGGCGGCGCATTATCTGGCCCGGCGGCGGTTGGGTCTGGATATCCGCGACGACTGGGGCCGGCTGATCGCGCCCGGGGACGGTGCGGCGACCTTGCTGAAACAGGGCGGCGACGACGACGGCACGCCGTTGCCGGACATCCCGGTGCGCACCGTGACGCTGTTCACACCACCGGTGCAGGCTGGCGCGGACGGCACCGCGACGATTCCGATCGACATCCCGGACTTCAACGGCCAGGTACGGCTGATGGTCGTCGCCTGGCGAGGCAGCCGGATCGGCGCCGCCTCGACGGATCTGGTGGTGCGTGATCCATTGATCGCCGAAGCGTTATTGCCCCGGTTCCTCGCCCCCGGCGACGATGCGCGGCTGGCGGTGTTGCTGCACAATGTGGACCTGCCCACGGGTGAGGCGAAGGCCGTCATCAGCACGGAAGGGCCGTTGACGCTGGTCGGCGCCGACACCGTCTCGGCTGTGCTCGAACCGGGCCAGCGCGCCGTGCCGGGGACCATACTGCATGCCACCGGCGCCGGCCGCGGCATCGTGAAACTGTCGATCACCGAGCCTGGCGGGTTCAACCTCCTGCGTGATACGGCGATCACCGTGCGGCCGTCGCGGGGTCTCTCGTCGATCGTCGTGGGTTCGGAACTGCCGCCGGGGATCGACGCACGCATCGCACCGGCGACGGACCAGTTCATTCCCGGCACCTGGCGGGCCTCGGCGAGGTTTGGCGGGCCGGTTCGGTATGATGCCGCCGGGATCGCCCAGGAACTCGCGGTTTACCCATGGTCCTGCCTGGAACAGAGCACGAGCCGCGGTTTCCCCTTGGCGGTGCTGCCGGACGGGCCGATGGCGGGCGACGACCGGGCGGGCCGCTTGCAGATGGCGGTGGCCTCGGTGTTGGACCGGCAACGCTTCGACGGCGGGTTCGCGCTGTGGGCCGCGTCGGGTGAGGCGGAACCATGGCTGACCCCCTACGCGACGGATTTCCTGTTGCGCGCGAAGGCCGCCGGCGCCGTAGTACCGGATGCCGCCCTCGCGGACGCGTTGAAATTCCTCCGGGACGCGGCGGACGACGAGAGCAGCGAACCCGAGGCCAAAGCCGCCCAGGCCTATCGCCTGTATGTGCTGGCGCGCGCCGGACAGGGAATGCCGGGCGCGGCGAGGGTGCTGGCGGAGGGGCTCGATCAGTTGCCGACACCGCTCGCGAAAGCACAACTCGGCGCGGCGCTGATGCTGGCGCAGGACCGGCCGCGGGCGGAGGCCGCGTTCGCGGCGGCGCTGGGCGCACCGGCGCGGAAGTGGTGGTACAAGGATTATGGCAGCGCGCTACGCGATCAACTGGCGATCGTGGTCCTGCTGAAGGAAAGCGGGGTATTGCCCGAGCGGCTAACCGCACTGACCGCCGCCCTACCCGGTACCGACTTGCGGCCGGACTCGCTCTCCACCCAGGAGTCCGCCTGGGCGGTCGCCGCGGCCGCCGCGCTCGGCAAGGATGGGCAACCGGCGCGGATCCAGGTGGATGGGCAGGATTTACCCGCGGCGCCATCGGTCACCTCGGTGCTGAGCGGTCCGGTCACCGTTCGCAATCTGGGCGAGCGGGCCGTCTGGCAGTCAGTCTCGGTCACCGGAGTTCTGGCGCAGGCGCCGCCGGCCGCTCGTTCCGGTATGCGGATCACCAGAAAATTCTTCCACGAGGACGGTACTCCGGTCGATTTGGACACGTTGCGGCAGAACACCAGCTTCGTGCTGCTGTTGGAGGGCCGCGCCGAGGATGGCCAGGACCATCACGCCCTGATCGTCCAAGGCCTCCCCGCCGGTTGGGAAGTGGTCGGACGATTGAACGAGGGCGCGGTACCCGGCATGGCCTGGTTGGACAAGCTGTCGGCCACCGAGGCGCAACCTGCCGCCGATGACCGCTACGCCGCGGTGGTGGCTTTGGGTTCGGACGCTCCCGCGTTCCGCGTTGCCGTACGGCTGCGCGCGGTCACTCCCGGTGCGTTCGAGCTTCCCGGCGCCGACGTGACCGATATGTATCGACCAGGTGTGTTTGCCCGTCAGGCGGCCGCTCGCATCAAAGTGTTGTCCGCGGAGTGATTGTTACAATGCCGGTTCCAAGATGGTCGGGCGGCCCGGGGCGAGCGATCATGGTTCCCTGGCACGTGGGGGTGCCGGCAGGATGAGGCGCGCGGTGACGGCCGTGGGACTGGCGCTGCTCGTGATTGCGGGCACCGCGCTTGCCCTCGACCGGCTGTTTCCGCCGAACCTGAGCCGTCTCGCCACGACCGGCACCGAGGTCCTCGATCGTCAGGGCAGGACCGTGGCGCTGCTTCCCGCGCCCGGCGGCGTGTGGCGGTTCCGGGCCGCGGCGGACGATGTCGCGCCGGTGCTGCTGCGAACCCTGATCGCGACCGAGGACCGGCAGTTCTGGTGTCACCCCGGGGTCAACCCGCTGGCGCTGCTGCGTGCCTCCCTGCAGGACCTGCGCGCGGGCCGGATCGTTTCCGGCGGCTCCACGCTGACGATGCAGGCGGCGCGGCTGCTGGAGCCGCGACCCAGAACGGTGCGGTCGAAATTAATCGAGATCGCGCGGGCACTTCAGCTTGAGTGGCATTTTTCCAAACGTGACATCCTGGGTATCTGGCTCACGTTGGCGCCATACGGCGGGAACCTGGAGGGAGTGCGCGCGGGAGCGCTGGCATGGTTCGGCGCCTCGGCCCGGAATCTGAACGAGGGGCAGGCGGCGCTGCTGGTGGGACTTCCGCGGCGACCGGAAGCACTTCGGCCGGATCGTCATCCGGAGGAGGCACGCGCTGTCCGGGACCGGATTCTGGCGGCGGATGGAGGGGACGTTCCGCGGTCACGGCTACCATTTCCCCGCCATGCACCGCAGGCGGTGGCAGGCCTGGCCCGACGGGCGCTGACCGAATCGGCGCAGGTCAGGACGACGCTCGATCTGCCACTGCAGTTTGCTTTGGAACGGTTGGCGTCCGACCAGCTCCGCCGATTACCGGCGCGGGCCTCTTTGGCTCTGCTGGTCGTCGACGCGCACACGCGGGAGATCCGCGCGATCGTCTCCGGCGGCGAACGGATGAGTGAACCGCGGGCGGGCGCATTGGACCTGACGCGGGCGGTGCGCTCGCCGGGATCGGCGATGAAGCCGTTCATCTATGCCATGGCGTTTGAGGACGGGATCGCCGGACCGGACACAGCGGTTGAGGACCTGCCCCGCCATTTCGGCGCCTATGCGCCCGAGGATTTCGATCGCGGTTTCGCCGGCGGCGTGACGGCGGGTGAGGCCTTGCGACGGTCGCTGAACCTTCCGGCGGTGACGCTGCTGGAGCAGATTGGTCCGGCGCGGTTCGCGGCCCGGCTGAGGCTGGCCGGCGTCGCGCTGCACCTGCCGCCGGGCGCGGCGCCCTCTTTGCCTCTGGCGCTGGGTGGCGCCGGGATCACGTTGCGGGACCTGACAGGTCTGTATGCGGCGTTGGCCACCGATGGGTCGGCGGCAGCGCCGAGGCTTCTGCCGGAATTGGCGACGCCGGCTGGGCCTTTCTTGCAACCTCGGGCGGCGGCAGCGATCGCGGCGGCCCTGACGCAGCCGTTGCCGGATTCCAGCCTGCCCGGCATCGCCTGGAAGACCGGCACGAGTTGGGGCGGTCGCGACTCCTGGGCTTTGGGGTTCAACCGGACGCATGTCGTGGGGGTTTGGGTCGGGCGGCCGGACGGGACGCCTCTGCCAGGGGCGACCGGACGCGGGCTGGCCTTGCCGTTGCTGGCGCGCGTGTTCGAGGTCTTGCCCGCCGCACCGCGAGACCTTCCGGCAGTGGGGAGGCCAGCGCTCGCCAGGTTGGCGTCGTCATCGAACGCGCCGCGGTTGTTGTTCCCGCCGCCCAACGCGGTGGTAAGCGGCGATGGACCGGTGACGCTGCGCGTGATGGGGGGCCGACGACCGCTGACGTTTCTGGTCAACGGGGCTCCTCTTGGCACGGACCCGGCACGGCGGGACGTTTCGTGGACTCCGCCAGCAGCCGGCTTCTATTGGCTAACGGTGCTCGACGCGGACGGCGGCGCCGCGCGGGTCGGGTTCCGAGTAAAGTGATGGCATCGTGAGTTCGTGACCCGACGGCCGCGATTGGGTCTCGCCGAGGTGCCCGAATTGCCGCTACTTCAAGCAACGCCGCCTACATGAGGCCCATGCCAAGGGAGACCGTCATGACCGCCGTGCTTAAAGGCAAGACCGCTTTCGTCACCGCCGCCGGCCAGGGGATTGGCCGGGCCACCGCGCTCGCTTTCGCCGCCGCCGGAGCGCGGGTGATCGCCACGGATGTCGACGAGGCGAAGCTGCGTGGCATCGCCACCGATGCGATCCGGATCGCGAAGCTGGACGTGTTGCACGCCTCCGACATCGAGCGTGCCGCCCATGATGCCGGCGCGGTCGACGTTCTGTTCAACTGCGCCGGTTTCGTGCATCAGGGCACCGTTCTGGACGCGACCGATGACGAATGGTCGTTCGGGTTCGAGCTGAATTGCCGCTCGATGTTCCGCACCATGCGCGCCTTCCTGCCGGGGATGCTGGAACGGGGGCACGGGGTCATCCTCAACATGGCTTCCGTCGCGTCGAGCCTGAAAGGCGTGCCGTCGCGGTTCGTCTATTCGGCGACCAAGGCGGCGGTGATCGGGATGACCCGCTCGGTGGCGGCGGATTATGTGACACGCGGCATCAGGGCGAATTGCCTGTGCCCAGGAACGGTGCAGACGCCAAGTTTGGATGAGCGGATCGCGGTGAACGCCGAGGCGGCGGGCTCGGTCGAGGCGGCGCGGGCGGCGTTCGTGGCACGGCAACCGATGGGTCGCCTGGGCTCGCCGGAGGAGATCGGGGCGCTGGCTGTTTATCTGGCCTCGGATGCGGCACAATTCATCACCGGCCAGGCTGTCGTGATCGACGGTGGGCTGACACTTTGATCGATATGGGGGGACTGACATGAAACTGTTGCGTTATGGCCCGGCGGGGGCTGAAAAGCCGGCGATGCTGGACAAGGACGGGGCGATCCGCTGCCTGGCGGGCGTGCTGCGGGACATCGACGGCTTCGCGCTGTCAGCGGCTTCGTTGAAGATGCTGGCCGGGATCGATCCGGCTTCGCTGCCTCGGGTCGAGGGCAATCCGCGGATCGGCCCCTGCGTCGTACGGCCGGTCAATTACATCTGCATCGGCCTGAACTACGCGGATCATGCGGCGGAAGCCGGCATGCCAGTCCCGAAGGAGCCGATCATCTTCCTCAAGTCGCTTGGCGCGTACAGCGGTCCGAACGACGACGTGTTGCGGCCGCGCGGGTCGAAGAAGCTGGACTGGGAGGTCGAGCTTGGCATCGTCATCGGCCAGACCGCGCGCTCGGTGCCGGAGAACCATGCGCTGGATTACGTCGCGGGCTACTGCGTCTGCAATGACGTCTCCGAGCGCGAGTATCAACTGGAACGCGGCGGCACCTGGGACAAAGGCAAAGGCTGCGACACGTTCGGCCCGACCGGTCCCTGGGTGGTGACCAAGGACGAGGTGCCGGACCCGCAGGCGCTCGCGCTGTGGACCGAGGTCAACGGCAAGCGCATGCAGAACGGCAGCACCGCGACCATGATCTTCGGCGTGGTGAAGCTGGTGAGCTACGTCAGCCATTTTATCACGCTGCATGCCGGCGACGTGATCGCGACCGGCACACCGCCGGGGGTCGGGCAGGGCGTGAAGCCGGAGCCGGTGTTCCTGCAGCCGGGGGACGTGATGCGGTTGGGTGTCGACGGTCTGGGGATTCAGACGCAGCGGATCTTGCAGGCCTGATCGTCCACCTCGTCATGGCCCGGCTTGTCCGGGCCACCTGACCCAGCAACCCGCCATGGCAGACCGCCCGGCCAGGCAAGGCCATGACGACCTGAAATCACACCTCCAGCCACTCCCGCCGGATCTCCGGATTGGCGTTGAGATCGGCCGGCGTGCCCTCGAACACGATGTGCCCATGGCCCATCACGTAAAGCCGGTGGGAAATCTTCAACGCGATCGTGAGTTTCTGTTCCACGAGCAAAATCGCCACGCCGCGGCTGGCGATTTCCGCCAGCAGCACACCGACCTGCTCGACCAGCAGCGGCGCCAGGCCCTCGGTCGGTTCGTCGATCAGCACCAGATCGGGATCGCCCATCAGGGTGCGGCACATGGTCAGCATCTGCTGTTCCCCGCCTGACAGCACGCCAGCCAGATTGTGCTGGCGCGCGGCGAGGTTGGGAAACAACCGGAACACATCCTCAAACGTCCAACGGCCGAATTTGCCAGCGCGCTTCAGGCCGAGTTCCAGATTTTGCCGTACCGTCAGCGTCGGAAACACCTGACGATCCTCGGGCACGTAGCCGATCCCGGCGCGCGCGATCAGATCGCTGCGCATCCCGGCGATATCCTTGCCGCGGTAACGAATTTCCCCTTGCGGCGGCACCAGCCCCATGATCGCCTTGCACGTCGTCGACCGGCCCACGCCGTTGCGCCCCAGCAGGCTGACGATCTCGCCATCGTCCACCGACAGATCGACGCCATGCAGAATATGGCTCTGCCCGTAAAACGCATGCAGGCCGCGCACGTCGAGCATCATTCTTCGAGTGCTCCCAGATAGGCTTCCTGCACCGCGCGGCTCGCGCGCACTTCGGCGGGCGGACCGGAGGCGATGACCTGGCCGTACACCAGCACCGTGATCGTGTCGGCGAGATCGAACACGACTTTCATGTCGTGTTCCACCATCAGCAACGTCTTCCCCTCGGTGACGCGGCGGATCAGCGCCATGGCGTTGTCGGTCTCGGTGTTGCTCATGCCCGCGGTCGGTTCGTCCAGCAGAATGACCGAGGCGCCGCCGGCGATCGTCATGCCGATCTCCAGCGCGCGCTGCTCCGCGTAGGAAAGCAGCCCGGCGGTGACATCGCGGCGGCTTTCCAGGTTGAGGTCGCGCAGCAGGAATTCCGCCGCCTCGTTCAGTGCCTTCTGCCGCCAGAGCGGCGACCAGAAGGAGTACTTAAAGCCGCGGCTCCAGAGCAGGGCGCAGCGCAGATTCTCGAACACCGACAGGCGGTGAAAAATCGAGGTGATCTGGAAACTGCGCGACAGCCCCATCCGGTTGATCCGGTGCGCCGGCATTTGATCGATCCGCGCGCCATTCAGCAGGATTTCGCCGGAGGACACCGGAAACCGGCCGCTGACCAGGTTGAAGCAGGTGGTCTTCCCCGCGCCATTCGGACCGATAATGCAATGACGTTCGCCGTGCGCGATATCCAGCGTCACACCTCGGATGATCTCGGTGCCGCCAAAATTTTTCCGCACATCCCGCAAACTCAGCGCCGGAGTGTTCATCGCCGTGCGTCCGCGGGTTTCAGGTCCGCCGTCAGAGCCTCCCAGATTTTATGAAAGCGCGCGGCCTCGTAGCGCAGCCAGACGCCGCCGAACAACAGGCAGCCGATCGAAATCGACCAGGCCACCGGCGAATGGACATCGATGGCGCTGCCGAACAGCACGAGCTTCTTGCCTTGCGCCGCGCCGATCGTAAGAAACGACAACAGCTCCACCAGCCCGACGAACCCGAGCAGCACCGCGACGCCGCAGGGCAGTAGCCGGAGATAGGGAATGGTCAGCCGGCCGAGGCGCCGGCCGCGCAGCAATGGCTCATGCGCCAGGATCATGCCCGCCAAACCTCCGGGCGCGAAAATGACCATGCCGATGAACATGACGCCGACATAGACCAGCCAGGAATTCGACAGCAGACTTACCCCGCTCTGCAGCAGCGTGATCAGCACCGCGCCGAGTACCGGACCGGCGAACACCGTGGTGCCGCCGATATAGGCCATCAGCAACGCATTGGCCGACAGCGGTGCCGCCAGCGCGTCGAAGGTCACGATTTCATAGGTGATGGCATAAAGGCCGCCGCCAATCCCGGCGAACAGGCCCGACAGCGAGAATTGCAGGAAGCGCACGACGCGCGGGTCATAGCCCATGAACTGCACCCGCTCGAAATTATCTCGCGTCGCGTTGGCCATGCGGCCCAATGGCGTATAGGTCAGAAACAGCATCGCGGCGGCGGCCAGCAAGGTCCAGGCGAGGATCAGATAATAGACCTGAATGCCGGACGAATAACTCAGTCCGAACAGACTGCGGTCGATCATGCGATTGGTGGTAACGCCGCCTTCGCCGCCGAAGAAATGATGAAACATCAACGCCGACGTGGTGACCAGTTCGCCAATGCCCAACGTGATCATCGCGAAGGCGGTGGCACGTTGTTTGGTCGCCATGTAGCCGAACACGGCGGCCAGCGCGAGGCCGGCCAATCCCGCCACGAGTGGAACCAGCTCCATCGGTAGGGGCACATCGCCATCGCCGATGGCGTTCAGCAAATGCACGGTGGTATAGCCGCCAATGCCAAAAAACGTCGCGTGGCACAGCGAAAACAGCCCCGCCTGGCCGAGCAGCATGTTGTACGACAGCGACAGAATGACCATCATCCCCATCTGGCTGAGCATGGAGATCATGAAGCCGGAATGCCGGTGATGCCCCCAGTCGTAGAACAGCCAGGGCAGCACGAGTGCCAGCAGAATGGCGAAGATCCAGAGGCCCCGCGCCTTCATGTATCGCGGGTCCCCATCAAACCGCGCGGCCGGAACAGCAGGATCAGCACCATCATCGCGAAGGGCAGCAAAGCGCCGATACGCGCGACCGGCACCGACAGGAACTCGCCCAATAGGTCGTCGGGCAAAGCGGTAACGCCGAGCGGGCGGAGGAGATCCAGGATGGAATAGTCGATGACGACGGCGAACGTCTGGATCATGCCCATGACGATGGAAGCGATGAAACACCCGGCCAGCGATCCCAGGCCGCCGAAGACCACGACAACGAAGACGATGGGGCCCATGGCATCGGCCATGCCCGGTTCCGTCGTCTGGTAATTGCCGCCGATGACGCCCGCGAGGCCGGCCAACAGACAGCCGCCGGCGAAGACCGTGGTGAACACCATGGGCACGTTATGGCCGAGCGCGGAAACCATGCCGGGATGGGTCAACGCCGCCTGGATGATCAATCCGATACGGGTCTTCTTCAGCAGCAACCAGGTGGCCAGCAGCATCCCGCCCGAGATCAACAGCATGAATCCTCGATAAGCCGGGAAATTCGCGCCATAAAGCGTGAATAATGGGAAATCCAGCAGTGCCGGCACACGATAAGGCATCGGCAGCATGCCCCAGGTCATCTGCACCAGACGCTGTATGATGAAGACGAGACCAAAGGTGAACAGCAACTCGGCGATATGGCCGTTGTGATGCACCCGCCGCAGGCCAAAGACTTCGATCCCCGCGCCAACCAGACCGCACAGGATCGGCGCGATCACCAGAGCCGGGAAAAACCCCAGCAGTTGGCTCACCTGAAACGCCAGATAGGCACCGAGCATGTAAATGCTCGCATGGGCGAAATTCAGCACGCCCATCATACTGAAGATCAACGTCAACCCGCTGGCCAGCATGAACAGCAACATGCCGTAAACAAGCCCGTTCACCAGGGAGATGATGACAATCTCCATCAGGGGCGTCCGGGCGCGGGATCAGTTCGTGGGTCGTTTCATTTTGCACGTCGTGGGCAACGCCAGATCGGCGGCCGAGGCCGTGAAGTAGGTCTTCCAGCCAAAACCGGTATGCTCGGAATCGTATTTCACGTCCTTGCTGAAAACCCCGGCATAATAGGGCATCAGCAGCTGGTGGTCGTCCTTCCGCATGATGTTTTCCTGGCCGACGAGGTCCTTCGCGTGCATGTCTTCCAGCGCCAGCGCCACCTTCAGCGGATCGGTCGAGCCGGCCTTGTTGATCGCTGTCCGCAGCATATCCAGCATGGTCATGAAGTTGAGTGTCGAGAAATCCGTGTCGTGGCTTTTACGCCAGTCGATTGTGAACTGCTCGGCCTCGGGCACTTTCAGATCGACCGGGACATTGCCGCTATATTCCATGATCGACGTCAGCCGATTCTCGCCCGCTGGGCCGATCGCGGTCGGCCCGCCGATCAGATGCGCCAGATAGGTGTCGAACCGTACATTCAGCCCCTCATCCACCGCCGCCTTGATCAGCAGATTGAGGTCGCGGTTGTAATTCCCGGTGATCACGCTTTGCGCGCCCGAGGCTTTGATCTTGGTGACGTAGGAGGAGAAATCCTGCACTTTGCCGAACGGCATCAATTCATTGCCGACGATTTCGATGTCCGGACGGTACTTCGCCAGATATTTCATGGTGTCGTCCCGGATCGATTGGCCGAACAGATAATCCTGGTTCAGCAAATAGACCTTTTTGACCGAGTCCGGCAGGGCTTTGATCCGGGTCGCCGCGCGCATTTCGACACTGCCAGCGAAACGGAATTGCCAGAAGTCGCATTTTTCATTGGTCAGCTCGGTCGCCAGCGCGCCGCAGTTGAGATACAAAACCCGGTTGTCGGGATTGCGCGCGTTGTGCTTCGACACGCCGTCGATCAGCGCCGCCCCGACATTCGAGCCCGTGCATTGCATGACAAACGGGATGTTCTGGTCGGTGACGGTCTGGAGCGCGATCAATGCCTCGGCCGGTTGCAGTTTGTCGTCGAAGGGCACGAGTTCGAACTGGCGGCCAAGCGCGCCACCCTGGGCATTGACGCGGTCAAACAGGACCTTGAAGATCTTCAGAAATTCGTCGCCGCCGGAGGCGAATGGACCGGAAAATGGATCCACGTAGGCGATTTTGATTGTTTCGGCGGCCATCGCTGGCCACGCGTAGAAGACTGACATGGCCAGTGCGCACACAGCCACGATCCGTCGGATCGGAGACGTCATCGTTCCCTCCCAGGCGGCCGGGGGCATGTCAGGTCGGCCGTTCACCACATGTGGACCAGACTGGCAGTCGGCCATGGCCTCGTCAATCGCACCGCCGTTCGAAACCGCGCACCGGTACGTCGCGATCACGTACGGAATCAGTCTCGGAATATCGAAGTCCGTCAGCGGGCCGGGATATGTTTCCAATCGTCGCCGAACGGATTGGGACCTGGTCATGCCACGGTCGTGCCGCGGTCACCTGTACCATGGTCGCTGTCAACTCGCTGAGAAGCCTTTACAAAATCACATCGGGTCAGTCAGCGAGACATTGAGCAATGATTATCCGGTCAGAGCGGTCCGAGATCGCCCACGATGCCGCGAACAATATGAGCCACGCCGCGGAATTGAGCTGGCGACGTCACGATTATCAGTCTCCGACAAAGGGAGAAGGCGGGCCGCCGAAGCAGGTTCGCGAATTGCCATCCGCCACAACAGTTGGCTACTTGTCCGGTCCCGAATAAACGGCACCCGATATGCCGCGGGCGGCGGGAATCGGCAGGCATGGCCGACCGTCTTCCTGACGGCGCTGACCTGCGAGCGAATGTCATTGCGGCGGATATTTTTTCCAGCATATTGATAACCATAAGCGTTCCGCTGCTCCGGACGGACCGCGGTTCATTCGCCGGGCTCAGCCGCCAAATCGTACCAGGGGCACTCGTTCCCCGTACGATACAACCTTGCCGCGTCGGTTGTCCGCGTCTTCGGACAAACATCCCGCGCGCGTTCTTCCAATCTCCGGCGGACAGTCTCAATTTCCTGGCCAAATACGACCAGCTTCGCGCAACTCATTCCCTCCCAAACGTGCGTCGAGAAATTTGGATGCAATACGGCCGCGCCGCCGCCGTTGCCGAAGTTCGAGCGGTCACCGGTGTCGAGGTACGATTCCGCCGCCAACCCTTCCGCGATCAGCACATCATGCTCCGCCAATTCCACATGGTGGTACATCACGCCCGCCACCGTCACCTGGGCGACACTGGTCCCGTTGATCAGGTATTTCACCGGGATCAGCACATCGTCGACAAACACCGCGTGGTCAGGCGAAAGCAACAAATCACGATGCGGCTCGCCCGGCCCGAATGCGTCCGCCATCACGCGCACCGGCCAGACCTGCTCCGGCTGGGGATGGCGGGAGCAGTCGACCCGCCGGTGGCCGATCCACACGATCGGAGCAGCTCGACCATCAAACAGCGTCACGTGATCGCCGATCGTCAGAGCCTCGACCGCGACCTCGCCGCGCTCGGTCGCGATGCGCGTGCCGGTGACGAAACAGGGCGCCGTGCTGTCCATCGTCACCAACGTGCCAATCCCGGTGTCAGGCGCGACCCGGAATGAAACATTCGTGTACGGGCCCGCCAAAGTCTGCTGATATAGGGTGCCACCCTCGGTCACCGTCAGGACGCCCGTCCCCGTGTCCAATGCCGCCGACCCGCCGCTGCTGTATGTCAGGTCAGGCAAATCGATCGCGCCGCCGGCATTGATGACCGTGCCATCGACGGTCGCCCCGGCGGATATAACTTCGGTGCCGCCGCTGCTTATCACGGTGCCGGTGATCGCGGCGCCGGAGTAGGAGTATTGGCTGGCGCCGTCCAGCAAGACGGTGTCGGTGACGGTGCCGCCGTAGCGCACGAGTTCAGCGCCGCCGCTGCTAACGACCGTTGCGCTGACCACGCCAAAAATCTCGACAGTCTCGGTGCCGCCATTACTAACGGTGGTGCCGCTGGCCACGCCGCCGCTGAACACGTACTCGGCGCCGCCACTGCTCACCACGATGAAGCCGGCGCTGCCGCCGGCATCCACGTTCGCGGTGCCACCACTGTCCGCCACGGTACCACTGGCGAATCCGCCGGACTCGATCGTTTGGACGCCACCGTGCAGGATGGTGGCGCTGGCCACTCCGCCGGGCAGGGTCTGGTTACCGCCATTGCTCACCGTGGTGAAGCTGGCCACCCCGCCGGCGGACACGGCCTCGGTGCCGCCGTTGCTCACCACGGTGAAGCTGTCGGCTCCGCCGGAGGCCACGGTCTGAAGGCCGCCCATCAATGTGGCGCCGCTGGCGACGCCGCCGAACGATACGACCTCCGTGCCGCGGGCGCTGATCACCGCGAAGCTGGCCGTGCCGCCGGCGGACACCGTCGCGGTGCCACCGTTGCTCACCAGGGTGTTACTGACCGCACCACCCGCCGCTACGATCTGGACGCCGCCGTTCATGGTGGTGGCACTGGCCACGCCGCCGGACACGATCTGCCTGCCACCGCCGCTCACGGTGTTGAAGCTGGCCATACCACCAGACGAAACGGTCTCGGTACCGCCGCTGTTCACCACCGTTCCACTCGCGGCGCCACCGGAGACCACGATCTGGACGCCGCCATTCAGCGTGGTGCCATTGGCGAGGCCGCCGGATACCGTTTGCGACCCTCCGCTGGTAACGGTCGTGGCGCTCGCCACGCCGCCAGAGGCCACGATCTCGGCGCCCCCCTTGCGCAACATGGTGGTGTCGGCCACGCCACCGGACGCCACGGTTTGAATGCCGCCGATCAGCGTCGTGCCACTGACCACACCACCGGCCACACCCTGAGTGCCGCCGCCACTCACCGTCGTGCCGCTCGCCGTGCCGCCAGAGGACACAGTCTCCAGGCCGCCGCTGTTTATCACGGTGCCATCGGCCGAGCCTCCGGAGGACAAAATCTCCATGCCGCCGCTGTTCACGATCGTGCCGCTGATCACGGCGCCGAAGGCAACCGCCTCGGTACCGCTGTTCACCACGGTGCTGGTGGCCGCGCCACCCGAGGTCACGATCTGGAAGCCGCCGTTTAACACCGTGCCGGTGACCAAGCCGCCAAGCACGGCCTGCGTACCACCGCTGCTCACCACGGTGGAGAGGGCCACGCCGCCCGAGAACACGGTTTCAATGCCGCCGCTGCTCACGACGGTCAGACTGGCCAGGCCGCCATTGAACACGGCTCCGGAGCCGCCGCCGCGCACCTGGGTGCCATGGGCCACGCCGCCGGTATAGACAAACTCAGCGCCGCCGCTGCCGACGACGGTGACGCTGGCGAGGCCGCCAGTGTAAACGTATTCGATGCCGCCACCGCCGACTGAGGTCGCGCTGGCCACGCCGCCGTAGTAGAGGAACACGGCGCCGCCGGCGCTGACAACCGTCGAGTTGGCGACCCCGCCCTTGTAGACATACGCGGCACCGCCATTGCTCACCACGGTGCCGTTCGCCACGCCGCCAGAGGACAGGTTCGCGACGCCGCCACTGCTCACCACGGTGAAACTGGCCACGCCACCACGGTAGACGAACGCGGCGCCGCCATCGGTGACGACCGTGGAGTTGGCGACCCCGCCGCTGTAGACGTTCGCGGTACCGCCGCTGCTCAGCAGCGTGCCGTTCGCCACGCCACCCGCGGACAAGTTCGCGACGCCGCCGTTGCTGACCACGGTGAAGCTGGCCACGCCACCGGACAACACATTCAGTTTATCACCGCCACTAAGGACGATCCCGCTGCGGACGGCGCCCGAGGTCACGGTGTAAGTGGTCATGCTATGCCTTTGCCGCTCGACTTTTTGGAGGACTGAGGCCCAGACTACTGGTGATTCCTTAACCGTTTCCTAAGAAGCCGTAACGAACAGCCGGAGGCGGCCGGCACGGTCCAGAGAGCGCGGGAATGGTCACGGTAAAACGCGCCACTCGATTCAGGTGTTGCACGACACGCCGGTCAGCCGGCCCGCGCGGCGAGCGCCAACATACATGCGAACAGTGACGTTCATCGGTCGTCATCGCAATGCGCATGCGCGATACCGGCCACACTTCTCGCGCGGACGCGCCCTTGCCAATAACGACGCGGCGGGCGTGTTCCCGATCAGCCTTGGGCGTCAGTCGACCGGTGTGTAGAGCACGGCTGGCCGATCGGCGGCTGGAAGTATCGTCGCCTGCGCCTTTGCTACCTGCTCCTCGCTGGGCCTGATCCGAAAGGCGATGGCGGTCAGGCAGAAAGCCGAAGGATCACGCTGCACCATCACGGCGGCGAATCCGGCATTAATCAAAGCCGCCCCGAGTGTGTCGCCAGTGAAACCCGTGCGATGTGCCATAAACGCGTTGCCGCGCGACAGGGACGGTCGATGACCATACAGGATGTCGAGCGGCGCGATCGGTCCCATCGGTGACACATAGAGCGTATCTTCCAACTTACCGGCAGCGACGTGACGGGCAACTTCCTGCAGATCCGGCAACGTGATCAAGGCGAAACCGTCCGGCTTTAACACCCGGTGCATCTCCCGCAGAGCCAGAGGCACTTCGTGGGGATAGAGATGCTCGATGTTGTGAGACGAATACACCGCATCGACCGCCCCATCCGAAATAATTGGCATATCGGTTATGCTCGCGATGAAATCGGGGTGGACTTCGGGGTCGATGTCCAGTCGGACCTCTCGCCAGCCTTCGCGGAACACCGGAGGTAGTTTTTCGTGGGCGTAAGTACCGCAACCGACATGAAGCACTTCGGCCGGGTCCCACTCTCTGATTCCGCCGATCTCGGCAAGGCGGTCGCGCTGCTCAATGAGCGGCGCATGTCCTCGGTTGGCGTTCGTGGACTCCGGTTGATCGGCGGATCGCCGGGGGTCAGCTCGCGACACTGGAAACGAGTCTTTCTCAGAGTCAACGCGGAGGTGTTCGATCTGGTCTTGCCCAGGGGACAAATCCCGCGCTTCATCGGTGCGATCAGGCACCAAAACCGGATCGGCCAGGGAGGTCACGGATCGCTCCAATAGGATCTCATGCATGGTATTTGGTTCCGCTCTGAGGTGGCCGACGGCACCATGACAGCCATGGCTCCCGCGGTCGGGGGTTTTTACGCTGGCGTATCGTGTACGGTTACCGGGTAGGCCGTCATTCTTAACTCCATTTTCGCGGCTGTCCCGGTGCGGTGGCGGTACGTTCCGGATGGGTCGATGGCAACCGCCGGCTACCACCTGACGACACTGTCCTCCGGGCCGGTCACTTCGCGCAGATTCGTCAGGGAGGACTGCGGTATCTCGGCCGGGATGCAGATCATGTTGACCGAAACCTTATTGCCGAAGATGTTTTCAGCGTCGGCCCGAAAGTTATTCGCGCTATAGAGCGGCGGGAGATGCCAATAGAGCCGGTAACCATACTGCTGCAGCAGGCCGATCAAATCCGCTGAACGAGCCTGACGATCGTTCTCGACGTACAAAATTGGCCGGAGCCGTTCGATCGTCGCGACGGCGCCTCGCAGTGCCTCGGCCTCCATGCCCTCAACGTCAAGTTTGATGAATTGACAGTCTTTGAGGCCCAGGCTGTCGATGGTGACCAACGGCACTACCTCGCCGGGCTGCGAGCCCATTAGCGATAGCCCGCCATAATTGTGGCACTCGTCCGGATCGAGCCAGGGGACCAACAGGGTGTCACTGGCCGCTCCTACCGCGGCGTGGTGCGTAAACACGTTCGTGCGGCTGTTCAACGCCATATTGGCGCATAGCAGTTGGAACATCAGTCGTTGCGGCTCGAACGCATGCACCACACCGGCTGGGCCGACCAGACGAGACAGATCGACGGTGTGTGCGCCGATGTTGGCCCCGACGTCCAGCACCGTCCTGCCAGGCTGGACGATGAGGCGGAACAGCGCGGTTTCCTCACCCGAGAATTCGCCATATTTTCGTAGGCTGGCGCCAATATACGTATCGTTACGGTTGTAGAGCATAAGGCCGCCGCGGCAGGGCGCGAGTTCGTTGCAGCCACCTGCCTCCCGGAAAGGCATCTGGAGCCTCGACATCGAGGTCCCGGTCACCGGCGGCTGTTCTGGTGCGGCAACATGGCATGAATCCTCAGCTGTCGCGGTTTGATGAGACTTCGTCGAAACCCGTCCCGGACGACTTTGGCTGGGTCGCGCCAGGGCGGTGAGATCGACAACCATGCGATCCACAACTCCCGACCAGTCCTGCCCAGGCTGCTCCTGCCGATACAGACGCACACTCGGGTACCAAGGCGTATCGGTGCGTCCAAGCAGCCATGGGAAATATGGCGCGAAAGGTATCATTGCCCAGGTTTGCACGCCCAGTGCTCCCGCCAGATGCAGCGGTGCGGTGCAGGAACTGATCATCAGGTCCAGTCCGGACATAATGGACGCCGTGTCGGCCAAATCCGCGACCTCCTCACCCAGATCAAGGACGTGAGCCGGCAAGGGACGTGCGTCCTTGTCCTCCCGCCCCGGCCCCACCTGCAGCACGACAAACCTGACGCCCGGCACTGAAAAAAGCGGCGCCACGCTGGCGAGGCCCGGCGAGCGAAAGTGATCGCGTTTGGTGGCCGGGTTGCCGGCCCAGACAATGCCGACCCGCGGCGCGTTACCGCCAATCCGCCTGTCCCAACGCGCCTGCTCGGCCGGGTCGGCGCGCAGATACGGCACCGCCGCCGGTATGCTGTCCAGCCTGGTCGCGAAAGCCCGCGGCAAACTCAGGAGCGGGCAATGCACGTCGAAATCCGGCAGCGGAACGTCCCGGATCGAGACGATCGTGACTCCCTCGATTGTTTCCAGCAATCGGCACATTGACGGGTGCACCGCCACGATAACCCGCCCCGCCTTGGGCACGACCAAAGGCAAGTACCGGGCAAACAGAATGATGTCGCCGAGGCCCTGTTCCGTATAGATCAGGATGGTCTTGCCGCCGATGTCCTCACCGGTCCACACCGGCTGCGAAAGCGGCCCGTGGACGCGGCTGATCCAGGCAAAATCCGGCAATTTCCATCGCCAGTCATATTCCGCCCAGCCAGCCCCCAGATCCCCCTGAAGCAGCAGAAGATGCGCGAGGTGGAAATGATATTCCGCCGAGTCCGGACTCAGGGCGATCGCCTGGCGCGCGGCGAGCGCCGCCTCTTCCAGGCGGTTCATCGCCTTAAAGGCGTGGCTTAGATTAAAATGAGCGTTCGGCTGAGTGGGATCAACGGTGATGGCATGGCGGCAGAGGGCTACCGCTTCCGGCAACGCACCCAGTTCCAGCATCGCTCCGCCAAGGCTGGCATGGATCGCGACACCTCGCGGCTGCAGCGCGATCGCCTGACGGCATGCCGCCAAAGCCTCTTCGCGCCGGCCGAGGTTCAGCAGGGCGGTCCCCAGGTTGGCGTGCGCCATCGCATTGTCCGGCCGCAGGGCAATTGCGCGTCGCGTGACCGTCGCCGAGTCGTCCCAGGCCTGGCGCTCCAATAGCACGGCGCCAAGATTGGCGTGGCTGAGGGCATCGTCCGGTTGGCGCGCGATCGCCGCGCGATACTCGGCGATCGCTTCATCGAATCGACCCAGATCCTGCAACGCCTTGCCAAGGTTACCGTGCGCCATGGCGTTTCCAGGACTGATAGCGATGGCCTGACGATACAGTGCCACCGCATCCTCGCATCGCCCGAGTGTCAGGACCGCCGTTCCGAGATTGATATAGGCATCAACAAAATCGGGCCGCATGGCAATGGCGTGGCGATAAGCGTCGATGGCCTCCTGGAGTCTGCCCTGCGTGGCGCAAAGCAAACCAAAACCATAACTCGCGACGGCATGGCCCCGAGGCGAGGCCAGGATCGTCCGATAGAGCTTCTCCGCCTCAGCGGCACGACCCGCGTGATGATAGCCGATTGCCTCGGCCAGCGCCTGGTCGACCGCGGATCGCGGCGCGGATAGCGGCAGTATGGTGGCTGATTGATTGGGCCGGCGGCTCATGTGGTTGATCTCAGTAATCACCTGGGCGGGATCGTTGTTCGGCGATTGAGCTTCAGACTGCGGCAAACAGGTTAATCATCTGTTTCGCGCTGGTGTGATTGTTTGTGGATCGACCCCTGTTCCACTTTACCGCCCAGAGCAAACGCCGCTCTGGCGAAGCGCTGAAGCCAACCGCCTTGAGCGTTCAGACCAGCCTCGGTGGGCATTCGCGTCGATCGGGAGGTGCGGTGGGACTGATTCCGCGCGATAGGTGCCATGCAACGCTGATCGGGAATGCCGGTCGCGCGGGAAACAACGCCGTCGCGGCCATCGCGGCACAATTGGTGGACGGGCGGAACGCCGTCGGCCACGACGGCGACGCCATGACCGAAACCCGGCAGGTTTGCTCAGAGCCTCTTCACTGGTCGCCGCGGCGTGGTGATGCCCGGCTGGCACCGAGATTGGCAGGGCCGAATTCCTGGTTTCGCGGGCCTTTCGCCTCCCGTTCGCAAGATCCGTGGGACAGGGCCGCTTCGGCGCAAGGCCGCTGTGCGACCCGCGCCGAGGCCTTCAAATGTCAGGAGAAGATATTGTTTCGCTGCTGGTCTGCCATCCCGGCGATCTGCGCATTGGTAAACGCCGCCGTCTGAGTATTGGTGAGGCCACCGATGGCAGTAGTGGTGAGGGCATTGATCTGGTCGGTGGTGAACGCCGCGATCTCCTTCGTACTTAGGCTTGTCATTTCGGAGGCGGTCAGTCCTTGGATCGCGTCGGTCGTGATGGCGGCGAACTGTGCCGTTGACAGGGCCGATAAGACGGCTGAACCGACCGCGGAAATCTCCGCTGATGAGAGGACCGGTATCGTCTGCGTTGTCAAAGCCAAAAGCTGAGTATTTGACAAGTGGAGGATGTCCGCGCTGCTAAGCGCCGCCACCTGGTCGGAGCTCAACGCCGCCACCGCCGCCGTGCTCAGCCCGACCACGTTCGCCGTGCTCAGCGCCGACATCTCATCCGTGGTGAGGACCTTGGCCTGCGCCGCCGACAGCGCCGCCAGCTGCGCCGAGCTGAGCACCGCCAGCTGCGCGCCGGTCAGCCCCGCGGCAATCTGCGTCGTGGTCAGCGCCGCCACCGTCGCCGTGCTCAGCGCCGTCACCTGCGCCGTGGTCAGCCCGGAGATCGCGTCGGTGCCCACCGCGGCGATCTGCGCCGGTTTCAGGTAGCCGATCTGCGCCGCCACCTCAGCGGCGCTCAGCCCGCCGATCGCCGCCGTGCTCAGCACGCCGATCTGCGCGGAATTATGGCGCAAACACCAAACGAAGTCCATTGACCCTGACTAAGGATTGGCCATCATCCCCGCATGAACCAGTACGTCACCGATGGCCTCCGGGTCAAGCTGGCCGAGATACAGGCGACGATCCGCGCCACGAACCAGCGGCTCAAGGTGCTGGAAGCGGAGCGGCTGACCATCAACCGCGCGTTGCGGCTGTTCGAGCCCGAGGACGCGCCGAAGTCGGCGGCGGCGCTTGGCTATCCGGCCGGGGCGTTCAGCCGGGTCATCCTGGATACATTGCGCCAGGCCAGTGAGCCGCTGTCAGCCCGACAGATCGCGGAGAAACTGACCGAGAGCGCGGAGCGTCCGTTGGACAAGCGGGAGTTTGGCGGGTTGCTGGCCAGGGTGCGGGAGGCCATGCCACGGCTCAGTGACCGACTGGACGGGGAGTTGCGGGAGCGGACGACGTACTGGCGGGTGAAGGCATAAACGCTCGGTGACGCCTATGGCGATTTAGGGGTTTCACCGAGGCAAGATTGTGTCACTGTCCATGTAACAGACAGTTACGCCGGGACGTGAACATGACCGTGATCTGGGAACAGAGCGGGGAAGCCTATTATGCCACCGTCACCGCGCCATCAGGCGAGGTCGCGTTCCATCTGATCGTCGAAAGCGTGGGAGGCTACTGGGACTGGGCCGTGTGGCGACCTGATGAGGGCCGGAACGCGGCGCGGCATGGGATCGCTGCTACGGTTCAGGAGGCGATGCGGGAGGCGGAACGGGCTACGCGAGATTAATGTTCGGCGCAGCCTGGGGCCGATCCACCGTGTATTCGCCCACCGGCTATGCCTGGCTAACGATAGGCGAGCTTTCCAGGACGAAATGTCATTGTACGGCGTGATCCATGTTTTGCGAATCCAACTGATTATGTTAGCGGCGAGGCCGAATGAGTAAGAATGACCCCGCCAAAGGCAGAATCGTCATCGCCCGCGCTCCCAGGCATGGCATGGATGTGAGGCTAGGGGTTCACCATAAAACGACGCGGACCTTGGCTACATCCGGGCGGCTTGCTTCTCTTGGCGAGTACGTTGGCCTCATCCATAAAGATGGCGTTTTGGAAGACCCGGTAGCGATTTTTCAGGGCTTGAACCGGCCGTATTTCGGAACAAGCATAGATGGTTCCGTGCATGTGTACGTGGCGACGCCGCCCGTTAGTTACACATTCACAGGCGTTAGTGCGCATTCAGGTCAAGGGCCTCTACCGATACCCGCTCCGAGGAATTCGGTATTCGCGATGTTTGTCACCTTCGCGAAAGACGTGGTAGACGATGTCCAGGGAACTTTCGCCTCTCCGGCGGATACCATCGGAGGGGTGATTCTCTATTGGGAATGGACGATGGCAGACTCGTCGGCACCGGACCTGCCGGACGGCCATCAAACTCGGTATAGGAGGATGGTATGGCGACGGACCTAGTGGGGCTTAGCGAGGTCCTCCCCCCGGACCTGGAAGGCATTCCACCGGCTCCCTTTCAGGCCTGTGCCCGTTACTATGAGCCCATGGACTTCGTCCTGTATCTCCGAGAGGACCTGCCGTATCGCGCTGATCGCGTGGATAGCTTCCTGACGTTGCTTTGGCACCCCAGCGAAGACCGCGCCATCGGTATAAAACTGAAGGGGTTCCGGTACCTTTTTCAAAGACTCCAGGCGATTTTCCGCGCGCAGGGCGTTACCATCACGGACAATGAGTTCCTTCCTCTCGTTTCGGCCGTTGAGGTTGCGACGGTAGCGGGTTTGGGCGCTTCGATGACTGTAGGCGAAGAGCGAAAGCGGCTGACAAAGAGTTACGCAACCGCCAAGACGCTGGTCAAATCTGCCCGATTCGACCAACGGGAACTCCGGCGAGCGGCGTAGATTATCCTATCTTATGCCTCTGCCAATACCCGCAAAAATCCACACTTGGCCCGTTTGACAGCGCCAGTTTGACGGCATGCTGCGTCTGATCCCCGTTGGACACGCGCCGGTTATCCTCCCGCCAGGCGCTTTCCTGGGCATACCGCAGCAAATACGGGCCGGAAATGTGGTGATGGTGCCCTTGTTCGCCGCGCCGTAGCCGGGAGAAGAAGCTTTCCGCCCCGTTCGTATGGATGCCGCCCAGGCTATAGGCCTGCCCGTGGTCGATCCGGCTGACCTGATAGTGCCCGTGCAGAGTGTTCCATGACGCCGCTTCGTCGGCCACCAGTTTGGTTCCCTTGACCACGCGGGAGACCAGCCAACCCGTGGAGGCCGCTTCGGTCGGAAATACGCCGGGGAGCGTCTTGCCGCCCCGCTGGCGGGCGATGACAACCACCTTGCGCTTCCCGGTCTGGCTTTCCACGACGCGCCGATCGCGCCGGTTCTCACGCAGGTTCGCGGGCCGGACATGGCCACCGACGTAAACGCCGTCAACCTCGACCGTCTCGCCATCCCCGCCGACCTGCGCACCCTTCATTTCTGACGCCATGGCTTCGCGGATTTTGTGCGCCAGGACAAACGCCGTCTTGTAGGACGTCCCCAGATCGCGGGAGAGCGCCAGAGCCGCTTTGCCTTTGACCTCATTGCAGAAAATCGCGATCGCCGCGAGATAGGTCTGAACGGGCATCTTGTTCCAGGCGAACAGCGTCCCGCTGGTGACGGTGAACTCCTTGTTGCACGCCTTGCAGCGCCAACGGGCCGGACCGTTCGGGCGGCGGACGTTGTAGACCGCGACACCGCCACACTCCGGACAAACCGGCTCGCCTTTGGTGCCGGGCCAACGGATGCGGGCGAACATCGTCTCCGCTTCGTCGTTGGACATCCGCATGACCTGGGCCAGCGTGAGCGTCCTGGCGGCGGGAGAGAGAAGGAAGTGTTGAGACATGTCATCGCATCCGATGGTATTATTCACCGGATATAGAGGTAGACGCTGGCGGATGCAAGGGCTTATATCATCGGATATGATGATTTTTTGGAGGCCACATGCCAGTAAACGAATGGAAGACCAGCCCGATCACTCAGGCTTATGAAACCAAGGTGAAAAATTTATTAAAGGGCGAGCTAAAGCGTCGTGGAATCACTTATGCCCAACTTGCCGCGAAGTTGGCTGCTATTGGAGTTCAGGAGACAGAGCGGAACTTGAACAACAAAATCAGCCGAGGGGGATTCACGGCGGCATTTCTGGTTGAATGCCTGGAAGCCATTGGATGTCACACGGTGCATCTGGAAGATGCGTGATTTCAGGGTATCTATCTGTGCGGCTATCGTTCTCGTTTTGATGCCTGAATGGAAGGTAGCCGGCGCGGAATTACCAAAACAAACGCCAGCTCAGCATTATCGGCCAAGTGCCAAGCCCCCACAAAATCAATCCCAGCCACATGCATCCCAACCCGATGTATCCCAGGCAATTCGCATTCCGCTCGTTGTGGCGATCCCGGAGATATTCACCCCAATTCCAGAAGAGTGGACCCATCCCTATCAACCCGAGACACAACCCGAACCAACCGAACAATCGTGGCAAAGACGGACTGCTGTCGCTCAAACCGTCTTTGATGGACTCCTGGTGATTGTAGGTTGCCTTCAGGCTTATCTCATTTTCCTTCAATACAAGACCTACGAGGGGCAACGCCGAATCATGCGTCGTCAAGCCAATATTGCCAGTCAGCAGGCTGGCATCATGGCTCAACAACGAACCTTGATGAGCACTCAGGCAACGACGATGGTCCATCAGTTGGCTTATCTTGAGGCGCTTGAACGTCCCCAGGTTATGCCAATCTTCGAGCGGACTCCATCCGATCTTCTCGGAACCCTTAATTTGCTCGGGTCTGATGATCCCGTGCCATCCCATTATACCATCCGTATCGCGTGGAGGGTTAAAAATTACGGAAACACCGCTGCTATCCTTGAGTCTCTGACGGCTTTTGGATTGTTCGGGAACAAACCTCCGCCCGAGGATTCGATCCATACAGTGTTCAGATTCAATCTCCCACAAGAAGTTGTCCTTGAAAAAGGCAGTTCCACACAAACGCTGGCATGCGGGCGGCACCGTGAAGCAAGGGCGGAAATCAAACTCACCCCTGATCTTTGTGCTGACGTGAGAGATAACAAGATTGACTTTTGGTATATTGGAGAAATCCAGTATCGTGACGTATTTGGATGGAGACATACGCATCATTTCGTGTGGCGATATCACTTCGCCGCGCGTCTCCTTGAGCCCTATCCAGCAGAGCGTAATCGCACTGTAAGCGAGCGTCTTAATCAATCGAATGCTGAGATTAGCCATTATGAAGCGCAGCGGAAGCCAAACGAAAATCCGCCAGACGGAATATTGATATATTGAGCGATCTGTAAAAGGCAGATTTTTTGGCGTTTGCGCCATAATACCGGATCTGCGCCGAGCCCAGCTTGCCCCAGGCGGCAGTCGACAGCGCCGCCACCTGGTCGGAGCTTAACGCCGCCACCGCGACGGCGGTGAGCCCGACCACGTTCGCCGTGGTCAGCGCCGACATCTCGTCCGTGGTCAGCGCCTTCGCCTGGGAGAAGGACAGCGCCGCCAGCTGGGTCGAGCTCAGCACCGCCAGCTGCGCCGTGGTCAGCCCTTCGGCGATCTGCGTCGTGGTCAGCGCCGCCACCGTCGCCGTGCTCAGCGCCGTCACCTGCGCGGTGCTCAGCCCGGAGATCGCGTCGGTGCCGACCGCGACGATCTGCGCCGGCTTCAGGTAGCCGATCTGCGCCGCCACCTCGGCCGCGCTCAGCCCGCCGATCGCCGCCGTGCTCAGCGCGCCGATCTGCGCCGAGCCCAGCCTGGCCACCGCCGCCGTCGCCAGCGCCGCCACCTGGTCGGAGCTCAGCGCCGCCACCGCCGCCGTGCTCAGCCCGACCACGTTCGCCGTGCTCAGCGCCGACATCTCGTCCGTGGTCAAGGCCTTCGCCTGCGCCGCCGACAGCGCCGCCAGCTGGGTGGAGGTAAAACCCTGAATGATGCCGGTGGAGAGCGCCAATAAATCACTGGTGCTCATGCCCGCGATCTGCGCGGGCGTATAATTTGATGTTGTCATGAGGGTCTACCTGCCGTCGGGTTGCATACATGACGACATTTTTTTGTCGCGGCACTTTCACGGAATGCAAGCGTGTAATCGGACAATGCCATCTGAAGAACTCCGCGATTTCGTGAGTTACAGACGGCAATTTTTTTTGCCAGACACGAAACTGCGGGAAATTCATTAAGAACAGGTAAACAGAACCGGCCTGATCGATAAAATTGATGCGTGGGAGGAACCCCGTCCGTTGGACCCGACCAGTGGTGACCAAAGAGTGCTATCGTGTCCCGCTGCCTCTCCCACGGCCATTTTCCCGAAACGCCGGGTCTACCGGTGGCGCACCTGGCGCGTGCCGGTCAATTGGCCAGCCGTGTGCCAACCATGCCGCGTCCGCTCGTTCATAAGGGCAGCGAAAGCAGGCTTAGCCGCGGCGATGTGCGTGTGGCCGCGCCCGGTCGTTTGGCCATGGTGCCTGGCCTCCCTTTGCCGAGGCTGTGCCGCGCCCGATGACCTCAACATGCCGCCGCCCGTCCCACGGCGCGGACACCGTGAACAGGTTGGCCACGCCGACGCCGTCAGCTGCCACGCCTGGTGCGAATCATCTGCCACAAAGTGTCTTCGAACGCCGAGGTAAAGCCGGCAATGTCGCCGATTGTCCGCCGCCAGGCCCGCGAGGTGAATAAGGCCTTATATCGCGCATAGTCCTCCGGATCGTTCGCAAGCTGGACAGCGGTCTCGACATATTTCGACAGGCTCGTGGTGATGCCCCGCGGAGCGCCCACCGCGTGTAACAGGCTCGCCGCCATGCGCGACGCGTACGCCTTCCCGCACAGTGTGAGCAATGGCAGCCGCATGCGGATGGCATCGCTGGCGACCGTACCGGCATTGTAGGGGAATGTATCGAGAAACAGGTCGGCGAGGCCGAGGCGACTCAAATAAAGGTCCGGGTCGGCACGTTCAGAGAAGATGAGCCGTTCCTTCGCGATACCGCCGCGTTCGGCCGCCGCGAGCATGTTCGCCCGCGAATACGCGTTATCCATCGCGAGCCACAACACCGTCCGGCTTGTCTGCCGCAGAATCGACATCCAGGCGGTGAACATCTCCTCGGTTATCTTATAATGCCTCGAGAAGCAACAGAGTATGAAACGGTCTTCCGGCAAATCAACCTCAGCGCGTGACATCTCGCGGCCGAGAGTGCGCTTGCTGTCATTAGCCTGATAAACCTGGGCGATCGCCAGCGGCATGGGTTGATATGATGCTTTGTGGACTGGCGGAATGACCACGTTGTCGCAAAGCAGATAATCGAGTTCCGGTAACGGGACAGGACCGATGAAGCCGAGATAGGTCGTCTGAACAGGGGCCGGTCTCCATCGCAGAACGGGCAAACGGCTTCCCTCGGTGATCCCGTTGAGCTCGATCAGCACGTCAATCTCGTCGTCACGAATGATTTGCGCCGCCCGCTCATCCGAGAGCCCGCGAATGAAGCGGCGATGGTCGAAGGCGGCAAGGACCCGCTTACGCAACTGGGTGCCGTCATCCAGGCTGGAACAATAGCCGAAGACCTCGAAACGTCGGCGGTCATGCCGCTCGAATAACTCTGTGATGAGGTAGCTCATGGCATGGCTGCAAAAATCGGAAGACAGGTAACCTATTCTGATCCGCTCGTGAGGATAGGGTTTCACCGGGGCAAGCCGCCGTGGCGCCGGCTCGGTCTTACGGGCGATCCATGCGGCGGCGGCGTCACGTTGCAGATCGATATCGTCGGTAAGCGCGAGGATGCTGAGCGGGCTGGAATTTCGCACCAAATCCTCCGCCGAAATACCGGGAATGTCTGAGGATGCGACCGGCCATCGGCAGATTCGTTGCCGATTGTGCACCAAATGGTGCACCACGTCGGGTTGGGCGGGGTCGGTCAGCAACACCCGGTACAGAACCCTCTCGGCATCTTCGAAACGACCAAGCTTCTCAAGCAGGCGCCCCTGCTGAATCTCCAGGGCAACGCGCGTCGCGTCCGGCTGAGTCGCGCGCCGCCAGGTGGCGAGCGCCTCCTCCGGATGGCCGGCCGCTTCGAGCACCAGGCCAAGGTTGATGGCGGCGACATGTAGGTCGGGCCTCAGCGCCAATGCGTTGCCATAGGCGACGGCGGCATTGCCGTTGTCACCTTCATGCGCGAACAGCACGCCGACATTGAACCAGGCCGCATACAACAGCGGGGAGGTGTGGTTATTGGCCTCGATCCATTGCTGATAAAGCGCAATCTCGGCGGGACCGGCAAGGTCCGGCCGGGCCCGCTCGATGGCCGACAAGACGTCACCGAACGGAGTCGCCTTAAGCAACGGCCGGATCTCTTCAGCGTACCATGGCGGAATCGCTCCCGCCGCCAAGGTCGTCAGCAAGCCATCGAGCCACACCGCGGCGTTGTCGGCCGGCACAGCGACAGTGGAGGCCTGCTCGAGAAGAACAGGAGGCTCAGATTGGAAATCTCTCATTCACGACATCCCGCGCGAGTGATCGATACGTCATGGTCCTGGGCCGGACAGTTAGCTTCGACCCGCGGAGATCCGCGGGCATCCGCGATGAAATGGAGCACCATTGCCAGGTCCCACTAACCGCTCATCCGGCGCCGCGCCAGCATCGCATCAAACGCGGTTTTGATCTTGGCGACGTATGGGTTCTTGTAAGCGAATTCCTCAGTCTTTTCATCGTGAACCAGCATTGACGCATTGGCCTCAAACACAACGATCTGACCATCCCGGTCGAGCCCGCAGTCAATGCCGCCGTAATCGAGTCCGGTCGCTTTCGCCATCGCCCGAAGCGCGTCCTGATGCGCCGCGTTGAATACCCCGCCAATGTCTTCGAGAAAACGCTCTTCTTCCTTTCTCATCCAGACGTGGTTTGCCATGTCGGTGCGGAAATGGTGCACCTTCCAATCATCGTGAATAGCGAGATGGTAAGGCAATATTTCGCCATCAATGAAAATAATCCGATATTTACGGAACAAGCCGTCGTCTGACCGATAGTCAATATATTTTATCAAATAATAATTGGCCTCCGGACTCCTGGAAACAAACTCAGCGACATCGGCCCAGTTGTCGAACTTATCAAAATCATCACCGCCGTGCGTACCGGCGACCCGCGCCAGCACCGGCGGACGGAACCCCGCGAATTCCCCGTTCAACGCGGCTGCCGCCACGACTGGGCCGGCCACGCGAACCGTCTTTGGGATAACACAACAAGGAATATCGGCAAGGCGCCGTGCGATGCTCTCCCGGTCCGTGTTCATGATCAAACGTGGGTGGTTGACCGTCGGACGGTCAAGGCGTTCCACGAGATCAAGAGCCAATAGCAGCATGTCCCCGCCGTCATCCGCATTGCTGATCATGTTGAATACAACGTCGGCTTTGGTGCGCAGCAGATCGACATTCACCGGCGTATCCGGGATCACGCAATGGAAATGCCGATCGTAACATGCTCTGCCAGCCAGGTAATTGACCGGAGTCGAGCCACCCATCGGCGTATCGAGGAATACCACTGAGAATTCGGCTTTCTCCTGATTGGCACGCCAGGTGATGAACGGCTGCAATTCCTGACCATGCCGGAACATGCTCAGTGCGGCGGCAGTCCGCCGCTTTCGCATCAGAATGTTCCCAAGCTCGACATAGGTATTGTTATCATATGCATTAAGTGCGATCGCACGTTTCAGGCAGCACTCCGCCTCCTCGTCGTCTTCGCACAAGCGACTGAGCAGCCGGCCAAGAGCGTTGTGCGCGATGCCTGAGCCCGGGTGGATCTGGACCGCGAGCCGATAGCCTGACTTCGCCTCGGCCCATCGTCCCTGATCCACCAGGATGCTGCCCAAATTGACGAGAGCCTCCAAATAGTCCGGCATGAGCGCGAGCGCCCGGCGGTAGCTCGCCTCCGCCTCCTTTGGCCGGCCAATTTCGCCCAGGGCATTGCCGAGATTGTTGTGGGCGATGGCTGAATCAGGATTGATATCAATCGCGCGCTCACAACATGCGGCCGCCTCCGCGAACCGGCCCAGAGCGCAGAGGATGCGGCCGAGATTCGAGTACGCTTCGGACGAGCGCGGGTTTAGTTCCGTGGCGCGGCGGTAGCTCGCCATTGCCTCATCCACCCGACCAATGTCGTGCAGCGCGCTGCCAAGGTCATTGTACCCATCGGCTTCACCGGGTGCGAGTTTGACCACCCGGGACAGCATAGCGATGGCCTCCGTCAGCTTGCCTAACTGCAAAAGTGCCTTGCCCGAGGCCTGCCAGCCGAGCAGCTGTCTGGGATACCGTGTTGTCACTCGTTCCGCGGCAATCACCAATTGAGCCCATTCGCGCGCGTTATAAAGCGCAACCAATTCAGTGCCGATCGCAGCGGGTAAAGCCCTCGCGCCGTTCTTCATGCCACGGTCTCCTGACGCTGCCACACTGGCATTGAGAGTTGTTGACGCGGATGATCCGGCACGTCGCTCAATGCGGATCCTTCGGACAAGTCTCCCTGGTCTGGCGACCGTCTGGTCGGACCAGAGCTACCACTGGCGACGACCGAGGACAGATCGACAGGATGGCTTCCAACGGGGTGGCTTTCACCAGCGGATACCCGGAGTTGCCTGTTGATCGGCGACACGACGGCTATTGGCCATTGCCAGGCGACGGCGTGGTTGCCTCCTCCAGTGCCGCGAAAACACGCGCCAGGCCGTTGTCGCCGGGTCCACCCAGCAGTTCTCTGGCACCGATCGCGATCCGAAGGCCGCCGAATGGCCCCAGCTCGACCGGTTGACCGAGCAAGACTCCCAGGTGCGCCAGGCGCTCATAGAGCGGTCGCAGTTCCGCCGGCTGGAGCAGCCGCCCGCGATCCATCGGATCACGAACGCCGAAGGTGAAAATGCTGGGTTGATCAGCCCACACGGGGCCGCGCGGTCGCAGCCCACCGATCGCCACCAGCATGGGGTTGGCCGCGAGCGCCCGTTCGATCGCCGCGGCCCGATCGGCGAGGGCGGCCGCCATTCCGGCGGCCCGGGGCTCGAACGCGTCGATCGCGCCCATGGCGGCGGTCCAACGAAGGGCTGTGCCCAGATTATCGGAATCCCGCGAAGCAGACGGCAGTGGGCGCCGCCCAATCGGTGGCAGCCGCGCCAACGGGAACAAAACGGCGCCAGAGAACGCCGGACCGCCGAAGAACTTCGATCCTGTCACGACCACCGGCCAGCCCAACCTCAGGTACGCCGCGACCGTCTCCGGCTCGATGCGCGCCTGGCAGGCGTCGACGATGACATTCGCACCGCGAGGTGGCGACACCGGCGCGATCAGCCCCGTCTTCGTGCCATGCGTAAGGTAAATGATGGCGTTGCCCATCGCCGCGGCCGCCGCCGCCGCGAAGGCATCGTTCACCTCGTCATCGCACCGCGGCGAACCGTCCGCCGACCGAAGCGGAATCTCCACCGTTGTCCCAGGGCGGCCGGCCAAAGACGTGCCGCTGTCCGGTCCGTCGAACACGCGGCACATAGCCGCCAGGGGCACGCCGGTCCCGGTTTCCGAGGCGGACGGAAGGATTGCCGTCATTGCCTCGTTTGGTCGCTCCGCGGCGATCAGCATCGCCGTCGTCAACAGGGCGTCGGTGCCGGACGGACACAGGATCGCCCGCGCCAATCCGGCGACATCGAAATATTGAAGCAGCCGCGCCTCGATCTGCTCAGTCAGGGCGGTGAGTCGACGCGCGCGCTGTCGCGGCGACGGCGCCTCGACAATATCAAAAAAGGCCTCAGCGGCGCAGTCGAAACCTTGAACCGAAATCGGCGATGCGGTGCTGGACGACGCGCATACCAGTTCCGGCGCCGGCACTGTCGGGCAGAGATACTTGTTCAGACCCGTGCGCGGATCGGCCGCCATGCGGCTGTCGCCGCCAGAAAATAAGGCCGGAATGAAACGCGTGGCATGGCCGCCAGGCCGAACGGGTTGTTGCTTATGCCGCCAAGGCTCGCCATCCATCTCAGATCGACGTGTCACGCTCAACATCCATCCAGCCTTTCGGTCTTCGAGACGGCGCGGTCGCGGCCACTGCCGTGTGGTTTCAGATTAAAATTGAGCCTTGAGGGGACCCGGTTTAAAACGAGAACTGGCACGGTTTGCCGGCGAAGGTAAATTTAAGCCCGCGCGATCCCGCCAATTTTCTAAAACTATCCCTTTCTGATCATCGCCGCAAAACCACCCCTCTTCGCCGGGCCGCCCGAAACCCGCCAAAGCCGAGCCCGGGCGGATCAGGCGGTTTACGTGCCCGTGGCCCTCCGCGCGGGCAAACCGGCCCTCATGACAATGCAACGCCAGACCCTGTGGGGCCGCGCGAATGATGATGTGGTCAAAAAGCTAATAATCCCCTAAAATATCGGGATAATCGCATGCACGAGGACCGATCGCTATCAGAAACGGCCCATCGCATCAGCCGCGGATTGCACGGTTGGTGAGGTCGCGACGATGGGAAACAGGGAGCGCTCGAACTCTTCGATGAACCTGGCAAGGTTTCCGGTGTGGCCGTCTACGCGGCGTCCGCGAACAGCGCCTCGCGGGCATCGTGGCGATTTTGGTCAATGGTCAGCGCCATCGCTTTCAAGACAGGAGCCTCGCACCCTCGCGGCATCCACCGCGACCGGCCACACCCATCGGCCCTGGTCGCACAACCCCCTGGCGGTCCGCGGGAAACTCGCCGGCGTGACCGCATGCACCAACAGGAAACGTGCTGCCCTACATGTCCCGGTTTCGACATGGTGCCCAGGGGCGGCGTCGAAAAATGACGCTCGATCAATAGGTTATCGCCATGTGGGACCGGAGACCGTTCCGTGTGACTCCGGGCGATTCCGTTGAGACTGTCCCACCGTTCGTTACGCGATTGGCAAACGAAAACCCCTCGGCCAGAGAAGCGAGGGGCTGATTATCACAGCGCTTTCGAAAGGACAACAATGCAATGCCCAATATACAGAAAATGGCTGATGTAGACAAGGACGAACTCTGGAAAGCGGCGTCTGAACTGGCACTCGGAGGCTATCCGGTTTTCCCTGTCCGGCTGGTTCGCAGGGCTGATGGCCGCACCGTCAAGCAACCGTGCACGCCGCACGGGCATCTCGATGCCAGTAGCGATCCGCTGGACGTCATGATTATGTTCGGCGAACAGTATCCCGACGCCACTCTTATCGGTGTTCCTACCGGCGAGCGGACGGGTTTCGATGTGCTTGACGCGGATCCCGACGCCGCCGTGTGGGAAGTGGAGCATCTTGCCGAACTGGGTAACGGACGCCGCCACCATACGATGCGCGGGCGTCATTACCTCTATCAGCATGCGCCCGGTTTGCGCGGTTTCGCCGACAAGACCGGCAAGCACATAGCGCCCGGTGTCGACGTGCGGGCGGACGGCAACTTCATCGTGTGGTGGCCGGCGCTCGGTAATCTCGTGGAGGGCCAAGGCATACCGCCATGGCCGCCACGCCTCCTGGAACTGGCTATGAAGGCGCGACCCGTCGTCACTGGGACGGCATCCGGGAAACTCGATCCTCCGCCATCGGTGGACGCGGTGGTGTCGCTGCTTGATGCGATGGAGCATCCGGCGGAATTCCCTCGCGATGACTACGTGGCGGTAAACCTGGCCGCCGTGGGAATCATTCACTCGCTTTCTGGCGATGACGCCGACAGGGCGGATGAGATCGCTGACGCCGTGGTCGAATGGTCAGCGAAGTGGCCAGGAACCGACATAGAGACCGAACAGCGCAAGTGGAACGCGGACTACTCGACCCGGATCCGCGACATATCCGGCTGGAACAACCTGCTCACGCACGCTCGGAGCCTTGGCGTCAACACACAACCATGGATTACCGCGGGGGCAGTCGCGCAGTTCGTCAAGGTGCCGCTGCCTGACCTGGAACCGGCGCCGGTGGCCGCCAAGCCCAAGCTGCGTCTCCTGACACCAGAGGATTGCGAAAACGCGATCGGCCGAAAATACATCGTCAAGGGCATGATCGCCCAAGGTGATGTCGGGTGCGTTTTCGGTGCGCCCGGCGCCGGCAAGTCAGTGGTGGCACCTTATATAGGATATGCGCTGGCACAGGGACGGGACGTGTTCGGGCGCCGGACGCGTGCTGGCGGCGTGTTCTACGTGGCCGCGGAAGACAGTCACGGCATGCGTCAACGGACGCGTGGCCTACGGCTGACCCATGGCGACGCACCGGATTTCCGGGTTGCCGAGGGTCTGTCGAATCTGGCGGACCCGGACGAAGCGACCGAACTGAGCCGACTCGTCGCGAAGCATCGGCCGGCGCTGATCTTCATCGACACCATGGCGATGGCGTTTCCGGGTCAGGATGAGAACACGGCTGAGGCAATGTCTCGTGTGGTCGCCGCGGCGCGCCGGCTTACGGAGCACGGCGCGGCCGTGATCCTGATCCATCATGACACCAAGGCACAGGACGGCACGCCGCGCGGGCATTCGCTGCTGAACGGTGCGCTCGATTTCTCGATGCACCTGGGCAAGACGGACGACTCCGGGATCGTCCGAGGCAAGCTTGTGAAGAACCGCAATGGTCCCTGTGATGTCGCCGTGGCGTTTCGGATCAATTCGCTGGTCATCGGCCAGGATGAGGACGGAGACGACATCACGACGCCACAACTCGCGGTTGTGACAGAGACATCCAAACCGGACAAACTGCCCCGTGCTGCCAAGGCCGCTTTGACCATTTTGAGCGAGATGATCGACGCCAACGGTGGCAAACCGGTGGTCGAATCCGACTGGCGAGACCTGTGTGCGGACGATCGGCGCGTCTCGACGGCGGACGAACGGGATAGCCGAATGCTTGCGTTCCGACGCGCCTATGACCGGCTGATAGACCTGAAGCGTGTCCGCCAAGTTGATGGTTTGGTGTCACTGGCGGGGTCGGATTCCACTGTCACCGATGACCTTAATGACCTGGTGGGCAGCCGGGAATAACACACCGACAAAACCGACAGACACCGACAATGTCGGTGCCGGCATGGCGGTCAGACCACCGACAAAACCGACACATCCCTTTAGGGTGTGTCGGTTGTCGGTGTGTCGCTGCCCGGTCTGTCTGTCTGCCCCTTGGCGGTAACCCAGAAACTGGAGACCTTACAAATGACACACCAACACGTGACGGACTGGCTGGCTGCTGAGTGCGTCCGCGACACGGGCCGTCGCGCCTATATGACGCGTTGCTTGGTAGCTGGGTGGCATGGTGCTTGGCCAGACGCCAACCGCCAGGCACCCGGCTTGAACTTGCGAAGCGACTCCGTTCGATGGGCTTCGAGGCATTCACCGAGAGTTACTCCCGCGGCTTCGTGGGTTTGGCGTTGCGGACATCCGAGTCGACGCCGCCACAACTGTCAGCTGCAACCGTCCAATGAGTGGCGACCCGTTCTATAAATCGGCCGAGTGGCAGATGCTGCGCCTCAAGGTGCTGGCGCGCGACCCGACATGCCGCTGTCCCGGCTGCCACGAGCGATCCACGCGGGTTGACCACATCGTTGAGCGTAGACATGGCGGCCCGGACGCGATGAGCAATTTCCGCGGCCTCTGTGAGCCTCACCACAATATGCGCCGGCATGGCGGAGAACCCCGGTTGAAGGGCTGCACGGCCGATGGCCAGCCGGCCGATTCGGGCCACTGGTGGAATCAGCCGTCTCAAAAATCTCTCACACCTGGGAGCCGAGGCCGTGCCGGGGGTCCGGCCAGAGTAAGTTTGCCCCGCTCTTGTGGGTAGCAACCTTGTAGCTTGCAACGCCCGGCGCTTGCGGAAGGTTTCAGACGCAGGAGCACCCTTGGTAAGGGAGAGGTCGAGAGTTCGATCCCCTCCAGCAGCACCACTCTCCCAAGGGTTTTCAGCATCTTAGATGATAGATCGGAACAGAGTTATTGAGGCATCGCCTCAATAACACGAGTAGTTCTTGATCCGTTCACGCCATCGCGATAGCCTCATGGCATGCCCGATCCCGACAAACTCCGTCCCGTCTCTCGCCAAGATAGTCACGATCTGAAAACGCGACGAAACCAAAAATCCGGGATATGCCTGCCATAAGTCAAATGATGGTAGGTGGCACGGATGCTGGATGAAGCCCAATTCCTCCAGGAACGAGTCCGCGAATGGCGCGCCGAAGCGTCGATAGCCTCGGACAAGATGCGCCCCGTCTATGAACGCCTCGCCGCACATTATGCGGCCTTGGCGAAGGATCGCGCGAACCACCAGGAAGACGACGATCAAAGCCTACACTCCTGCCAGGTCGTTCGCGCTCCGGTTTGAGGGGCGGCGGCGGGTCTCACATGCTGATGCGGTGATGGCGCGAATCACGGCGGAAGGGCTGGTGGAATGCCTTAGGGCGGTGGGTTTCGTGGTAATGAAAGCGGGCCAGGGCGGAGGCGCCTGTCATCGGTTGTGTTCGTCTCGAATCAGCAAAAAGTCTCACATTCGTCGAATTGGATTATTCCCGTCCCAAATGGTAGCCGAACTGCGAATGATCCGGCGGAGTCTGTTATTGTCACCGGTCAACTCCGATATTTCGATGCCTTCGGCGCTGTGATCACTTACTCGGAGGCACGCAAACCGTCCTCGACTCGTCCTCCCTTCGTGTCCGATACGATAGCCACTCGTGATCGCTCGTTGATACATCTCGTCGTAATCGTCGGGCCAAACGGCCCAATGATGAAGGCCTTCGCGGCCCTCCGCAAGAAACTCCGTGAACATGCTTGATGTCCGGGATCGCTGTTGGATAAGTTTGATTTGTAGATCGCCAGAGTTAGCAAGTGCCACAGATACATGAAAGTCGGAATGCGGCTTTCCATCGTATCGGAATTCTGTGATCGGCACCCGTTCCTCATAGAACCAAGGACCAATTCCCGCGACCTTGATCCAGTGATCGAGCGCCTTATCTATGTCCTTGACGACGTATGCGAATAGCCGAATCGGCCCGAATATGCGGCTCATGCTGGCTTTCCGTGAAGGCTTCGGGCGGCCCACCAATCTGACAAGATAGCCTCCCGCACTCCGACTCGATGGTAACCAGACATAGCGCAGAGCCGTGTCAAAGTCACCCTGGCAGGGTTCCCCCAGACACCAAAAACCGCCAGCATGGCGCGTCCTGATCACTCCGCCGGCCAGGGTGACGCCACTGTGGCGGGTGTCGATCGAAGGAACTGTCAGGGCGGTTTCGGGGGAGGCGTGATCCCTCCGGCGTTCCGCCGATGTTCGGTGATCCAGTTCTGAGCCTGGGTCCAGGTCGAAAGGCTGGCGCTGGTCAGGTGTATCTTGCCATCAGGGCCGACGACGTTGACCTGGAATCCATTCATTCCGTCCGTCTCGACCGTGTAGGTGTTCATCAATCGACGTCGCACCTATGGGCACGGGGCACCATACGTAAAAATACGTATCGCGAATGGTCTGGGCCATCACTCCATCCGAGGTTACAGTGCCCCGGCGGTTGTGTGGAACCACATGCCCGCGTTTACCCCCACTCAGGCGCGCGGTCCCATTACGCCGATCGCGCGCCATTCTTTCGGATGGTCGGTGACCTGAGTCCGGATGGCCTGACCTGATGGGGCCGTGGCGGGGCGATCGGGGGGGTAGAGGGCGGGCGGCGCGTGCATCATGCTGACGCGGTGATGGCGAGGGTGACGGCGCGCTACCTCATGATCCCAAGGCGGCTGAAGGCGTGAGGGTCGAAGCCTATTGCCGACATTCCCGGTTCGTCAGTTCTAAGGACCGACTCGTCTACCTCGGTGGCTGTATGTTCCAACACGTGACAGTCGCGAGCCATAATGGCTTGCCGAGTGCCCCAACAGTTGCCCTTGACCATTTCGCCTTTTGTTATGTCATACTTGTCGAATTGGTATATCGTGACTTTGCTCATGGTTGCCTTCGCTTGGCTTGATTAGATTCTTACGTTACGCCCGACAGCAGCCAATGCACGCCAACGTCCCGATACCGGCGAGCGCGCCGAGCACCACGTGGGCAGTCTCAAGCCTCATGGCGAGTCTGACGGAACCGCGTCCTCCTTCCTGTGCTGCAAGGAAGGAAAGCGCTCCGGTGACAGTGGAGGCGACGCCTAAAGCGGTAACAAAGTCCTGTGGTGTCAAGTTCTTCATGGTTGCGTTCCTTTGTCTGACAGGAAACGCCCAGGCATGGCGCCTGGGGTTTCCCGCAACGGTCACTCCACCTACGCAGCCCGCCGAATCGGGCAAGCAGAGAGGCAAAGCAGGTTGTTCGGCTCGTAACCGTCCGCGACGGTCTTCAGATATTCGCGACCATTGTGGACGGCGATTATCACGTCAACGGCGCGACCGTTCACGTTGGTATAGAACGCATAGGTTCCGTTCTTGATGCCAGCAATCGCCTGGTCCTCGGGGAGATACCAAGGCTGGCCATTGTGGAACCCACCAACACCTTCGATGCGTTCGTGAGGGTTGGTGCGATCACGTTTCGTGATGCACTGGATTTCAACTCTGGTAGTCATGGTAGGCGTTTTCCTTTCTCCTTCGGAACACAAATAACCGAAGATGTAGGAACCGCCTTGACCGGACTCCCCCACATCTAGTAGCCGTGGGGTGCAGTCAATGCCGATCTGGGCGGCTCCTGCCGACTGGATTGAATAGGGGGCCGGGGCTTTCGTAGAGCCCCGGCCCTTTCTCAATCCAGAGTATCACTATACCAGCCAGCAAGGCCGTTGACTACCCGATGTTGTGGTCATCGAGCAGCCAACCGCTACCAGTTGGGGCAATGAATCGGCACCCAGACCCTAACAGGCGCATCCGAGTCGCCCCAACCCCCAATGGGCAGATTACTGAAATTTAACCTGTCTAGGGTCTGTTGGCTCCGTTAACCCTCCATTCACACTTTTCTGGCCACACTCTCCACCTGGATTGAGGCCGGCATGGCCATGTGCGACTGTATGGCGGGAATCGGGAACTGGGCCTCCATGCCGGGCAGCCTCTACTATGGTGACAACCTGGTCGTTCTTCGCGAAAGCGTGAAGGACGAGACGATTGATCTTGTCTATCTCGACCCGCCGTTCAACTCCAATGCAACCTATAACGTCCTCTTCAAGGCGCCGTCCGGGCAGCAGAGCCGGGCGCAGATAGAGGCCTTCGAGGACACCTGGCACTGGGGGAACGAGGCGGAGGCTGCGTTCCTGGACGTGCTGCGGAACCCTCGCTATTCCGACGCGGGATCGATGCTTCAGGCCATGCGCGGTTTCCTCCGCGAGAACGACATGATGGCTTACTTGGCGATGATGGCGGCTCGGATGATTGAGTTGCACCGGGTGTTGAAGCCCACGGGGAGCCTGTATCTGCACTGTGATCCGACTGCGAGTCACTATTTGAAGATTTTGTTGGACTCTATATTTGGTCGAGAATTCTTTGAAAACGAAATTGTCTGGAAAAGGTCTGATGCTAAAGGAGACGCTGGGGGACAGGGAGCGAAGCATTATGGCCGTGTAAACGACACGATTCTTCTCTATTCGAAGGACGGGAATAGCACGTTCAATCCGCAATTTACGGAAATGGAACAAACATACGTTGACACATGGTATCGGCATAAAGACCCCGATGGCCGACGCTACAAACTGGATAATATGTTGGGGCCAGGAGGGGCCGCCAAGGGCAACCCTTACTATGAGGTTATGGGTGTCGCACGTCATTGGCGCTATTCGCGGGAGCGAATGGAAAGGCTGATAAGCGAGGGGCGCGTTATACAGACAAAGCCCGGCACAGTTCCGATGTATAAGCGTTACCTAGACGAGACGAAGGGCGTGCCACTCACGACGAATTGGACTGACATCCGCCCGATTCACGGGTGGGCACATGAAAAGCTCGGGTATCCCACCCAAAAGCCACTTGCCCTCTTGGAACGTATCATCACCACATCTTCCAACGAAGGCGACACCATCCTTGACCCCTTCTGTGGTTGCGGAACCGCCGTGCATGCTGCGGAGAAGCTTGGAAGGAACTGGATCGGAATCGACATAACACACTTGGCAATTAGCTTGATTGAACGACGACTCCGCGATGCGTTCCCTGGTGTCAAATTCGACGTGCACGGCACGCCAAAGGACTTGGAAGGCGCGCGCGATCTGGCGTTGCGGGACAAGTATCAATTCCAATGGTGGGCTGTCTCCCTGGTCGACGCGGTGCCATACGGCGGGAAGAAACGCGGTGCTGACAGCGGGATCGATGGTTGGCGTTATATGGCGGCGGGTCGGAACACGGTCGCGAAATGCATCGTGAGCGTGAAGGGTGGAGAGAATGTCAGTGCGCCCATGGTGCGCGACCTGCGAGGTGTGATTGAACGTGAAAAGGCGGATGCTGGCCTGTTTATCACATTGACGGAACCGACTCGCCCGATGATGGAGGAAGCAGCGAAGGCGGGCCTATTTGACAGTCCGTTTGGCGGAAAGCGTCATCCGCGTTTGCAGATCATGACGATTGAGTCCTTGTTGAAGGGTGCCAGGCCGGACCTGCCACCGTTGGCGATTGAAGCGGGCTTCCGGCGTGCGGAGAAAGAGGACCGGGCGGAGCAGGACCAGGGGAGCTTGTTGGCACCGGGTGGGTTGGATGCGCCCGTTGTGGCGGCTCCGGCGGGTCGGAGGGGACGGCGGGGGCGAGACGCTGTCGTGTGAGGGTGGAGTCCCCGGATTGGCGAAACCGTCTTGTGACCGGTCGATTGTAAACTGACCGGATACACACGAGAGGTCGATTACGATGAAAGCCAAGAGGCATGCCCGCGAAGAGATCAGAACCTGGCGAGAGAACCTGAGACTGTCGCAGCAGGACGTAGCGGACGTGTTTGGTTGGAAACGGGACGCGGTGAGCAAGATCGAGACGGGAAAGAACAACCTATACCTTGATGAGTATCTGGTGCTCGTCAAATTCCTGGCGGCGGGCATCCCGACGGATCATCCTGCCCTGGCACTGGCGGAACGACTGAGAGATGGGACCCGCTGACTGGCGTGGCCTGAAGCGGAGTCCCCTGTGCTGATGGGTCCCCGGATCGATCCTGGGGGCGTTACGGTAACGGCTCGATGCCGAGATTCAGAGTCCAACGTCGCGAAACGACTCGCGTCAAAGTTGCACCGAAAGGCGCCCCTGCCCGCCAGGGTGGTAACCCCGGTTTGGGACCCTACTTCCTATGAAAAATCAATGGGTTAGGCTGGTCGCTTAAAGGAATGCGACGCGGCGGCGTGCCGATACCGGTATATCGCGGGGACTGCGGCGCAACCTGGACGCGACTACATCGGGCGGACGATGAGCCATAGCACCCACAGCGCGAGGAGCGACGCGACGTTGATCAGGATGCGACAGATCGCGCTCATGTCACACGTCGCGCGCAAGCAGGTTGCGCACCGTGGAAGCGAACCAGGCGCCACCGCGTGCGGTCTTCACACCGCGCGCATTCAAGGCCTCCGCCACCGCTGCCAGGCTTGTCACGCCGGATGCCTGTATCTGCCGGACGATGGGCAGGAGATTGGCAGCGAAGGCGTCAGCCTCCCGGGCTTGCGTGTCAGAGCCCTTGCGGCCTGCTTCGGCGAGGTTCTTCGGGTTACCCATCACAACCCCTTCGGCGATCTTGGCAGCCATACCAGCCTTCGTCCGTTCGCTGATGAGGTTCCGTTCCTTCTCCGCCAGGGCAGCGAACAGATGCAGCGTGAACGGGTCCACGCCCTCGCCTAGCTCTGTCACGATGAAAGGGACGCCATGCACCATGAGTCCGCTGATGAAGTGAACGTCACGGCTTAGACGATCAAGTTTCGACACCAGGACCGGCATCTTGGCTTTCTTTGCCTGGGCAAGAGCCTGGGCGAGGATCGGGCGCCGGTCGAGAGCATCCGCACCCTTGCCGGTCTCAATCTCGACGTGCTCCTGAGTGATCTCGAACCCGTTGGCTGTGGCGAACCGGGCGATGGCCTGGCGTTGCGCTTCGATCCCGGCGCCGGACTGACCTTGTTCCTTCGTGCTCACTCTCAGGTAGCTAATTGCCGGTCGCATCGGTCGACTCCTTCTCTAATACAAACCACTATGGACCCTTTGCTATTTATATGCAACCGAATTCTGCCCGTGCTTCTGCTTTTTCATCGGTAAAATCAGCATCGGACCCCGGCGCTTAAAGGGCACAGGGGGGTCCAAATAGGAGCGAGAACGGGTGCCCAAGCCGTTCCGCTGCTTTGCGTAAACAATTGGGCATAAAAATTCCGGATCATTGCAATAAAGAGACGTTTCTGGGTTTGACATGGTTGGGGGTGGACCAAGAGCTATGCGGTGTTGGTCTTACGAGGTGGCATTTTCAGGTTTCGACTCTTTCCTTCGGGCGGCGTGCCCGCTGGCGCCAGAGACCGCAGCATGCCGCCGCATGGCTTCACATCGACGATCACGCCGGCATGCCACTCCGATCGGGCCGCCGTCTTGGAGACCGCCAGCCCGGTAGTATGGCGAACTGGCGGACCTTGGCGCCGCACGTTGTCAGCCTGCCAAGCCGACCGATCCCGATTTCGGCAAACAACACTTGGGCGAGAGACGCGAGGCCGAGGGATACAACCCCATGGCGGACCCGAGGCTCCCGACAAGCCGGGCGATCTGACATGATTCCGTCTGATTCCGTCTGATCTTGCGGAAGTCGTCCCATCGGACTACAACGCTAATCCCGGGCACAAACCGAGAACCCGTGAAACCCGAATGTCAGCCCGCTAATCTCAGACTTCGGGAACCGTTCTCATGGCCAAGGCACCTGCATTACACCCCAACGTCACACCGCGCGGCCTGTCGCGCGAGGAAGCGGCCGAGTATTGGGGTATCGGCGTGACGCTGTTTGACCAGCACGCGCCTCCGCCAAAGCGTATCGGCACGCGCAACGTTTGGGACATCCGGGCGCTGGATAAGGCATTCGACCGGTTACCGGAGAAGGTTGACGCCGAGCCGGGCCGTGGCGGCTGGGAAGGTGCCATCCCGTGACCGTGATCCCGCGCCACTACAAATTCCTTGCCCAGGACCGCGACCGTAACGGGAACCTGCGGACGTATCTCCGCCGGCCGGGCCAGCCGAAAATACGGCTCCGGGCGGAACCGGGAACGGCCGAATTCGACCGGGAATATCGGGCGGCGATCGAGGGCCGATCGAAGCGGCCGGCGCGTCCTGCGGCCCGCAAGCCGCTCCCTGGCAGTCTGTGGGAACTGGCGGTCGCATACTTCGGGTCCGTCGACTTCCGGCGCCTGGCCGCCCGGACGCGGCATGTCCGCCGATTGATCCTTGATCCTCTTCTGGATGAGTTGGGTCATCTGCCGGCGGCCGAGATGCTTCCGGCCGATGTCCGCAAGCTGCGCAACCGGAAACCCGACAAACCGGAGGCCGCCAATGGTATCGTGAAGGCGCTTCGTGTGGTGTTCAAGTGGGGTCTGGAGAATGACCTGGTAGCGGACAACCCGGCGGCCAAGGTCTCCTTATATCCTCCAACCGGAGAGGGCTTCACGGCATGGTCACCGGAGGACGTCGCCCGGTTCCGGGCGTTTCATCCCGTGGGCACCATGGCCCGACTGGCGATGGAACTGGCGTTGCGGACCACGCAACGTAGGTCAGATGTCGTCCGGCTCGGCCCGCAACTCCTGGGAACGGACGGACGGCTTCATTTTGTGCAGCACAAGGGCCGCGATCGGAAACCGTCCGAAATCCACATGGCGATAGAGCCGGAGCTTCAGGCCATCATTGACGCGACACTGGGCCGCGGCGCTGAGACGTGGCTTGTTGGCGCACGCGGACAGCCATTCACAGTAGAAGCGTTCGGCAACCGCTTCCGCGCCTGGTGTCATGAAGCCGGGTTGCCCGACCGATCGGCGCATGGACTCAGGAAGGCCGGCGCGTCGCGGTTCTTGGAAGCCGGCGCCACCGATCATGAGACAATGGCGATCGGCGGATGGCGGACTACGAAGGAACTCCAACGCTACGGGCGCAAGGCAAACCGGTCCGTCCTGGCGGACAACGCGCAGGCCAAAGTGTCCCACCGGAATATGACCCAAAGGATGTGGGGCGAAACTTCGCCGCAAGACCTTGATAACGTTGACTCTGAAACCGCAGTGGTGCCCAGGGGCGGAATCGAACCACCGACACTGCGATTTTCAGTCGCATGCTCTACCAACTGAGCTACCTGGGCCCATCGCCGGCCGCGTTGGAGGGGCGTGCTTACCCCACACCCGATCCCCGATCAAGCCGCACTCGGGCTCCGCGACCTCACGCCGCGTCCGGAGACGATGGCGGATCCTCGTCCAACTCCAGAGGCGGACCGGGAATCCGGTATTGCTCGCCCAGCCAGCGGCCGAGATCGACATCGGCGCAGCGTGCCGAACAGAACGGCCGGTTCGCCGCGGACGGCGCACGGCCACAAATTGGACAACGCGGCGGAGCTTTAGCCATCCACAGCCTCAATACGCCAGGCATCACCAGACAGTGACGGGTCAGATCGCGAATTCAACCCCCGACCGGTGATCCGCGCAAGATCCGGCAGGGCCACCGGGTCGGCCTCCAGCGCCGCGATCACGGCGGGTGCGGCACGTAGCATCAGACGCCGACCGGGCTCAGCGCGTGACGCGCGGGCGATCCCCCGCAGCGCTACGAGCCCCATCGCGAGCGGCCCGATCAACGCCTCGTGCAACGGCGCCCGTACCCTCGGCCGCGTGATCTCAGCCAGTCCCAGAGCAGTGAACCCAAGAAACCGCGGCCGCAAGGGATCGCCAGCCAGCGCCGCCGCCAGTGCCGGCCCGAGAGATGCCCGCTGCTTCGCCTTCATCCCCGCGAGATCGACGAAGATCGCCCCGGACAAATTGCGCAGCCGGATCTGCCGCGCGACCTCAGGCAATACCGACATATTCAATGCCAGATGCCGCCTCGCGGCCGTGTCTCGCCCCGCCAGAGCACCACCGCCATCGACATCGATCGCCACCAAAGCCGGAGTCGGGTGCACGGACAGGCGCACACCTGAGGCAAGTGTGATCTCCGGTGCGGCGAGACTATCCACCTCGGACTCGATCGCATCGTCAAACGCCTGAGGCGCGCGTGTGAGCCGTTCACCCAGATCCGCGCGCAGGGAAGCGGCCAGCGCCGGATCGTCCACCCTTACCTCCGCCTTCGAATACCGCGCGGCGAGTTCTCGCAATGGATCGATGCCTCGCCGCAGAAGGCCCAGGCTGTTGTTACCCGGACTGTCCTCGATCCAATTGACCCGGGTGCTCAACCGCGGTCCCTTGCCTCCCTGGGCGGCGCGGCTGATTCGGACGATGAGGGTCGCGCCTTCCGTGACGCCTTTCGCCCCCTCGGAATCCGGCAGGAAACCCTCGGCGGCGTAGGCCGGCCCCGGCGTACCGCCGGTCAGGGCGACAAAGCCGCCAGCCATCGCGGGAACAATGGCGGTGACCCGTCCCCGGTACACGTCACCGACGCCGTCGGGTGACCCTGGCCGCCACAGCGCGTAATCGACAAGGATCCCGTCCGCCAGCGCCGCCACCCGCACCTCGCCGGGACTCCAGGCGGCATGGATCGTCACCTTGTCGCTCGCCGGGGGACTCACGGTCAGGGGACGGGCCAACCGAAGCCGCGTAGCAGCTGCGCGGTTTCGAACAGCGGTAACCCGACCACGCCGGAAAAACTGCCGGACAAAAATCGAATGAACCCCGCCGCCGCGCCATTGATCGCGTAACCGCCAGCCTTGCCCTCCCACTCGCCCAGAGCCAGCCACGCGATCTTTTGCGCCTCGGTCAGGCGGGAAAAGGCGACCACGCTTTCGGACAGACGCTCGGCCCGGCGACCGTCAGGGGCGGTCAGCACGACTGCCGTCAACACGCGGTGACGGCGGCCGGAAAGAAGGTCGATGCAGCCGCGCGCCTCTTGCTCGGTCGCCGCCTTGGGTAATATGCGCCGGCCCACGGCGACCACGGTATCGGCCGCGAGGACGAATTGTCCCGGCGCGGACACGGCATCGGCTTTGGCGCGCGCGATCCTTTCGGCATAAAGCCGGGGCAGCTCGGCCCTCGCCGGCGTTTCGTCAATCTCAGGCGCGATGATCGCGGCGGGCGTGACGCCAATTTGCGCCAGCAGCGCGAGGCGGCGCGGGCTGGAGGACGCCAGTACCAGCGCGGGTAAAATCCCGCTGGGTGGATCAGCCTGGTGCGTGGCGCTCGAGGTTATGGACGGCGCCCAGCTATTTGAAGCGAAACGTGATGCGGCCCTTGCTGAGATCGTAGGGCGTCATCTCGACATTCACCCGGTCGCCGGCCAGGACGCGGATGCGATTCTCGCGCATCTTGCCGCTGGTGTGCGCCAGGATGGAATGTTCATTGTCCAGTTTCACGCGAAACATGGCATTGGGCAGCAACTCCATCACGGTGCCGCTGAATTCGATCATATCTTCTTTCGACATCAGGCCTCTTCGGATTGTTACGGACGGCGCGGACCATGGGCGCGGGCGCTCTCAAGGTCAAGAACCGGCACGATTGGAATACATACTTCCGAGCCGGCGATCGGTTCCGTCACCGCCGGCCGAACATCATTTCGATCTCCGCCTTCGACAGCCGCAGAAAGGTTGGCCGCCCATGGCTACAGGTCGCGGCCCGGGGTGTCGCCTCCATTTGCCTTAGCAGCGCGTCCATCTCGGCCTGCCCGAGCCGGCGGCCGGCACGGATACTGCCGTGACACGCCATCCGCGCGATCACCGCGTCGAGCCGCGCCGACAGCGCCATCGTCTCATCCAGTTCAGCGAGTTCGTCGGCGATGTCGCGGACCAACGGCGCCGGCTCCGGCGCGCCAAGGGCCGCTGGCAAGGCGCGGACCAGAACGGCACCGGGGCCGAAGGATTCGAGCTCCAGCCCGAGCCGCGCGAGGTCCTCGGCGCGGGCCAACAGCCGGCTCGCGTCGGCCTCCGGCAGATCGACGACGGCGGGCAACAGCAAGGGCTGGCTCGGCGCGCCGCCGTCCAGCATGCGGGTTCGGATCGCCTCGTGCGTCAGGCGTTCATGCGCGGCGTGCTGATCCACCAGGATCAGCGTGCCGTCGGCGGCGACGGCGATGATGTAGGTGTCCAGCACCTGAGCCACGGCGGCGCCCAGTGGGTGTTCGTGTCCTTCGACCGGCACGGGCACCGTCCGGGCGGCGGGTGGGGCGGAAAACGTTAGTGTTCCGGCGGACGTTCCGGCCGGCCAAACGGCGCCGTCGGAGACCACATGATCGCCAGACACGGCGGAACCCGAAGCGGAACGCCCAGACTCCTGTCCGGATGGCAGACCCTGGCCCGGCCCATAGCCTGGGACCGACACGGCTTCCGCCATGCCCGGCGGCATCGCCGGCCCGCGTGGAAAACCTGGCAGCGGCAAAGCCCGGATCCCGCCCCGCGCCCCGGGCCGCGACCAGGCCAGTTGCAGCGACGGACGATGTCGCATCAACCCGGGCCCGGGCACGTCCGTCCCGGCGGCGCCGGCCAGCACCCGGCCCAGGGCCCCGATCACCAGCGATCGCACCGCGGCGGGATCGCGAAACCGCAATTCGGTCTTGGCCGGATGCACGTTCACGTCCAGGTCCTCGGGTGGCAGATCGAGCCACAGCGCGACCACCGGATGCCGGCCGTGCGCGATCACGTCTCGGTAGGCTACCCGCACGGCGGTTTTCAGCACTGGATCGGCCACCGGCCGGCCGTTCACCACCAGACCCTGCGCCGCGCCGGTCATGCGCGATATCGTGGGCGCGCACATATAGCCGCTGAGCACCATTTCGCCCCTTGGCTCCCCGTTGGGCTCGCCTCCCGGGCCTGGGCGCGCCTCGCGCACCGGCAACATCGCCGCCGCCGCCTCCGCCCCCAGCAATGCCGCCACTCTGGGCGCCCGTTCCTGCGCCGGCAGATCGAAAACGACCCGTCCTTCATTCTCCAACCGGAACGCGGTAGCGGGCGCGGCCATGGCCAGACGGCGGACCACCGCTTCGGCATGCTCGGCTTCCGTGCGCGGGTTCTTCAGGAATTTGCGTCGCGCCGGGGTGGCGAAAAACAGGTCCCGCACCACGATCCGCGTGCCCGGCGCACCGGCGGCGGGCACCACCGGACCGACCGCGCCGCCCTCCACCGTGATCGCCCATGCATGGTCCATTGGGGCATGTCCCACTGGGGCATGCTCCGTCTCCCGCGGCCGCGAGGTGATCTCCAGCCGTGCCGCCGCGCCGATCGAGGGCAGTGCCTCGCCACGAAACCCCAGCGTATCGATGCGGATCAGGTTGTCGTCGGCCAGTTTCGACGTCGCGTGGCGCAGCACACACAGGCCGAGTTCCTCGGCGGTCATCCCGGCTCCGTCGTCGGTCACCTCAATCCGGTCGATGCCGCCGCCCGCCAGCACCACCGAGATCCGATGCGCCCCGGCATCCAGGGCATTTTCCACCAGTTCCTTGACCGCCGCCGCGGGCCGCTCGATCACCTCACCGGCGGCGATGCGGTTGACCGTGGTCTCGGGCAGCAGGCGAATGCGGGAAGCTTTCATGTTCGCGACTTATCCAAGGCCGGCACCGGCCCGCACCCACCCAGGTGAGCATACTGCCGTGGGTGGCCGAGTGGGGGTGCGGGCCGCTGCCGACTCGCCGCTGGGCGCCTGCCTGACATCAGGTCTCGCCGCGCAGCGCCTTGAAGCGCGCGATCAGGCTGGCGGTGGCGGGGTCACGCGCCGCGGTGGCGGCATTCGGCGCTAACGCCGGCAGGATTCCTCCGGCGATCTGTTTGCCCAGTTCGACCCCCCATTGGTCGAAACTATCGATGCCCCACAGGCAACCTTGCACCGCCACCTTATGCTCATAGAGCGCGATCAGCCGTCCCAGCGAAAACGGATCGAGCCGGCGGAACAGGATTGTGTTGGATGGCCGTTCGCCCTGGCAAACCCGATGCGGCGCGACGCGATCGATCTCCGCGCCATCGGCGCCCGCCGCCGCCATCTCCGCGCGGATCTCCGCCGCCGAGCGTCCCCGCATCAGCGCCTCGGCCTGGGCGAAGGCATTGGCGGCGAGCACGCGATGCGCCTCCGGCCGGTCATGATCCGCTTCGGCGGCGAGGATGAAATCGACCGGTACGATGCGCGTGCCCTGATGCACGAGCTGAATGAAACTGTGCTGCGCGTTGGTCCCGGGTTCGCCAAACAGGATCGGACAGGTATCCCACTCGGTGGCGGCGCCTGCCAACGTGACATGCTTGCCGTTGGATTCCATTTCCACCTGCTGCAAATGTGCCGGCAGGCGGCGTAGCCGGTCGTCATAGGCCAGCACGCAATGCGTCCCATAACCCAGAGCGTTGACATGCCAAATACCGGCGAGGCCGAGCAGCACCGGCAGGTTCCGCCGTAACGGCGCATCCCGGAAATGCTGGTCCATCGCCCAGGCGCCATCGAGCATGGCCTGAAAGCGCTCCCAGCCGACCGTCAACGGGATCACGAGGCCAACCGGCGACCATAGCGAATAGCGGCCGCCCACCCAGTCGCGAAAGCCGAACACCCGATCCGCGGCGATGCCGAACCTGGCGACCGCGGTCAGGTTGGTTGACAGCGCGGCGAAATGCGACGCGACCGCCGCTTCACCGAGGCTACCGGCGATCCAGCCGCGCGCCGCGGCGGCGTTCATCGCGGTTTCCTGGGTGGTGAAGGATTTCGACGCCACCAGCACCAACGTCCGCGACGGATCGAGGGCCTTCACCGCCTCCCGGAACGCGTTCCCGTCGACATTCGACAGGAACACCGCGCGCATCAGCGCATCCGTCCGGCCGATCGTCAGCGCCTCGGTCGCGACCCTGGGCCCGAGATCCGAGCCGCCGATGCCGATCGTCAGCACGGCGGTGAATTTTTGCCCGGTCGCGCCGGTGATCTGGCCGGCATGGACCGCGGTCACGAAAGCCCGCATCTTCTCACGCTCAGCGGCGGCGAGACCCGCGGCGTCATCGATTGCCGCGCCGAGCGCCGCGCGCAATCCCGCATCAGCCGGGGCGCGTAACGCCATATGCATCGCCGCGCGGTGTTCCGTGACGTTGACCGCCGCACCAGCGAACAGGCGGCGGCGGAACCCGTCGAGATCGGCCGCGTCGGCCAGCGCGAACAGCGCATCCAGCGCGGTGTCGTCGATCGAGGAGCGGGAAAAATCCAACGTCAGATCGTCCAGGCTGACGCTGAACCGCGTTGCCCGGTTCGGATCAGCCGCGAATAACGGTGTGATGCGCCGTCCGTTCGGGCGGACGGCAAGCGCGCGGAGCCGATCGAACGCGGCCATTCGCGCTGCGACGGGGCCGACGGAAGCCGGACCAACCGAGTCCCGGTCAGGGTGAGGCGGCATGGCGGTGGACATTTGCCAATGCTAGCGGAAATCCGCGCCGAAGGGAACAAAGGAGGAAGCTCAACGACCCAGGCGATATTATACTTGACTGCCCCAGGACCAGGGAGTAGGCTGCGCTCATAGGAGATACCCCATGGCCCAGTCCGCCCTTTCCGCCGAACACATGCACGATGAAGCCGCCGCGCTGGCGTTCATCGAGGCGCGGCTTTGGCCCAATGGCCCGATCTGCCCGCATTGTGGCGAGACGATCCGCGTTGGGCGCATCAACGCCAAGGGCTTCAAGATCGGCATGTGCAAGTGCTACGCTTGCCGGAAAAAGTTCTCGGTGACGAACAAGACCGTCATGGAGTCCAGCCATATCCCACTTCATGTCTGGCTCCAGGGCATGCACCTGATGTGCAGCAGCAAGAAGGGGTTCAGCGCCAATCAGTTCCACCGCGTCCTGGGCATCACCCTGAAAAGCGCGTGGTTCCTCGGCCATCGGCTTCGCGAGGCGATGCGGAGCCTGAACGTCGAACCCATGGGCGGTGGCGGCCTGACGGTCGAGGCGGATGAGACCTTTATCGGTGGGAAGGCCGAGAACCGGGCATTCGGCCCGATTCCCCCTAAAGTCGCGGTCATGTCTCTGGTGGAGCGCAACGGACGGGTGCGGTCCTTCTCGGTTCCGAACGTGACCGCGCAAAACCTCCGTCCGATCATCGGCCGGCATGTGCACCGCGATAGCCGGTTCATGACGGACGAGTCGGGGATTTACACGGATATCGGTTGGAATTTCGCGGACCATCAGACCGTGAACCATTCGGCCAAGGAATACGTGAGGGATACGGCCTACACGAACACGGTCGAAGGGTACTTCTCAATCCTCAAAAGGGGCGTTTATGGGATTTATCAGCACGTTAGCGAGGCGCATTTGCCGCGTTACCTCTCGGAATTCGATTTCCGCTACTCCTATCGGGTTGCTCGTGGCTACAGCGACTCCGCGCGTGCCGACGTGGCAATCAGGGGCATGGCGGGTAAGCGGTTGACCTATCAAGGAACTCGTCGCCAGAGGACAGAGGAAGTTCCCTTCTAAGCTCGGGCGGGATCATGTGTGGCGGCGTGGGTCGCACGTTAGCGATGCTCGGCAGGGGAACTTTTCCCGGTCAAAGGATCGTAACCCATGAGCGGATCATTCGGGGAGAGTGGTCGTCCAGTACCGGCTGGGATCAGACGGCGCGTCTTGGTCGAGGCGGGTCATAGATGCGCCATCCCCACCTGCCGATATATCGAGGTCGATCTTCATCATATTATCCCTTGGGCGCAATGTCAGGCGCATCACTATGACAATCTCATCGCTCTCTGTCCGAACTGTCACAGGCGCGCCGACAGAGGGGAGATTGATCGTAAAAGCCTCAGGCTTTATAAACTCAACCTTAGATTTGCTCATGATAAATTTTCACAACTGGAAATGGATATCCTGTTCGCGGCTTTCAATCTTATGCCCGGCCAGGCCATATACTGGCCAACTTTGATGAATATTCTCTTGAAGCGGATATTGGAGGCGGGGTTCGTTTCAATCCGGGACGATCCGCGCCTTGGGACCGTCATGGTTGGAGTCAAATTAAGTCCCGACCTTTTGACCATCACACTCGCTGGGCGAGTGTTCATCGAGGGGCTCGGTCTGAACGAACTGTGATCAACGTCGCAGATGGATGACATGCCTTCGGCTCCGTGCTATATGCATGGCACGGGCTGGCCTTCGCATAGCGGCCTCAACATCCGGGCGGTATCTGGGGTGCAATCCGTAACCGCTTGATGTTTAATAACTTTCTCGGCGCCGCCCTTTCATCATAAGGGCGCGAAAATGGCTGTCAATCCCGCAACTCAGACAGAAGTCACGCCTGAAATGGTTCAGGCGGGGGAAGATGCTCTGGAGCACTACTATCTGGGGGACGGTCGCTACGCTCTTCAGGAGTAATTGCTCACCTGGGGTAATTGCGCGCCGTCACGGGCTATAGCCGGTTGAATGGCAGCCAATCGCCGCACTTCGGATCACACTTGACACGGTCACGTCCGGGTCGATTCTAACCATCGGG
>Ga0181536_10000199_pt1 | contig 69442 bp, 67 predicted proteins | sample PEATcosm2014_Bin_41_FD_121105 | JGI IMG/M metagenome (GOLD analysis project Ga0181536, IMG submission 121105) | Peatland microbial communities from MTU Mesocosm Facility, Houghton, MI, USA - PEATcosm2014_Bin17_60_metaG | ecosystem: Environmental > Terrestrial > Soil > Wetlands > Peat | place...
CGCTGACCATCGCCATGGTGGATCCGACGAACGTCTTCGCCATGGACGACATCAAGTTCATGACCGGCTTCAATATCGAGCCGGTGGTCGCCTCAGAAAGCTCCATCCTGGCGGGAATTGACAAGGCCTACGGCACGACCAAGGAAGAAGAAGATCTCGAGACGGTGATGCAGTCGATGTCGGAGTTGAACGAAGAAGACGTCGAACTGCAGGGCGAAGAGCAGGAAATGGGGCTGTCGGAACTGGAGAAGGCCGCCGACGAAGCTCCCGTGGTCAAGTTGGTTAACGTCGTACTCAGCGATGCGGTAAAGCGGGGCGCCAGCGACATCCACATTGAACCGTACGAGAAGGAATTCCGGGTCCGGTTCCGCATTGACGGTGTGCTGCAGTCCATCATGTCGCCGCCCATGAAATTGAAGGATGCGATCACCTCGCGCCTCAAGATCATGGCGAAGCTCGACATCAGCGAAAAGCGTCTGCCGCAGGACGGCCGCATCATGCTGAAGATGAACATCGGCGGCCGCAAGAAACAGCTCGACTTCCGCGTCAGCACTCTGCCCACCCTGTGGGGCGAGAAGATCGTGCTCCGCTTGCTCGACAAGGAAAACCTGCGCCTCGACATGACCAAGCTCGGCTTTGAGCCTGAGTCGCTGGTGAAATTCGAAAAAGCCATTCTGAAACCCTACGGCATGGTGCTGGTTACGGGGCCGACGGGCTCGGGCAAAACCAACACACTGTACTCTTCAATTTCCCGCCTCAACCAGCCCGACACCAACATCATGACGGCGGAAGACCCGGTCGAATTCCAGTTGCAGGGCGTCAACCAGGTGCAGATGAAGGAGCAGATCGGATTGAACTTTGCCGCAGCTCTGCGATCGTTCCTGCGCCAGGACCCCAACATCATTCTGGTCGGCGAGATTCGAGACTTCGAGACGGCCGAGATTGCCATCAAGGCCGCTCTTACCGGTCACCTCGTGCTCTCGACGCTGCACACGAACGGTGCCCCTGAAACCATCACCCGACTTATGAACATGGGTATTGAGCCCTTCCTGGTGGCGACGTCGGTCCATCTGATCTGCGCGCAGCGGCTGGTTCGCCGCGTCTGCAAGGACTGCGCCGAGGTGGTGGATGTGCCGGTGCAGACTCTGATTGACGCCGGCTATACACCCGAGGAGGCCAAAACCGTAAAGATTCAGAAGGGTAAGGGTTGCGGCGTCTGCAACAACACGGGATACAAGGGCCGCTGTGGTCTGTATGAAGTCATGGAAGTGGATGACGAAATCAAGGAACTGGTGCTGGTGGGAGCATCCGCCGTGGAGTTGAAGAAGAAAGCGATCGAGCACGGAATGCTGACCCTCCGCCGCAGCGGATTGATCAAGGTGGCCGCGGGCATGACGACCATGGAAGAGGTCGCCCGCGAAACGATTCACTAGTTAGTCGCGAGTCGCGAGTCCTGAGTCCTCAGGACTGCAGTGACCAACGGCTCGGGACTCAGGACTAAGGACCAAGGACTCAGGACTGACGAAAGGAAACTCGCTATGGGTTTGTCGTTAAGCGATCTGCTCAAACGAATGCTGGAGATGAATGGCAGCGACCTGCACATCACCACGAACTCGCCGCCGCAGATTCGTGTCCATGGACACCTGGTGCCGCTCGACCTGCCGCAACTGACTCCGGCCGAGACCAAGCAACTGGCCTACAGCGTCATGACGGACTCCCAGAAGCACCGCTTTGAGGAGAGCCTTGAGCTGGACTTTTCGTTCGGGTTGAAGGGGTTGGCACGTTTCCGCGCGAACGTCTTCAATCAGCGCGGCGCCACGGCTGCGGTGTTCCGTCTGATTCCCTTCGAGATCAAGTCCTTCAATCAGCTCGGTCTGCCCCCGGTGGTGAGCAAGCTCTGCGAAAAGCCGCGCGGCCTGGTACTGGTCACCGGGCCGACGGGCTCGGGCAAGTCGACCACGCTCGCGGCCATGATCGACAAGATCAACAGCGAGCGCCACGACCACATCTTGACCATCGAAGACCCGATCGAGTTTGTGCACATGAACAAGAACTGCGTGGTCAACCAGCGCGAGTTGCACGCCGACACCAAGAGTTTTGAAGACGCCTTGCGCGCCGCGCTCCGTGAAGACCCGGATGTGGTGCTGATCGGCGAAATGCGTGACCTGGTGACGATCGAGTCGGCTCTGCGCATCGCCGAGACGGGCCACCTTACCTTCGGTACGCTGCACACCAACTCGGCAACCTCGACCATCAACCGCATCATCGACGTGTTTCCGGCGCACCAGCAGCCGCAGATCCGGGCCCAGCTGTCGCTGGTTCTGGAAGGCATCATGTGTCAAAGCCTGCTGCCGCGGATCGACGGCCGGGGCCGCGCCATGATCATGGAAGTTCTGATACCCAACGCCGCGGTACGCAACCTGGTCCGCGAAGACAAGATCCACCAGATCTACTCCGCCATGCAGTCCGGCCAGGAAAAATTCGGAATGCAGACGTTTAATCAGGCGCTGGCCACCGCCTATTTCCAGAAGCAAATTTCGTTGGAAGTTGCCCTGCAGCGCTCTAGCAATGTGGATGAACTGCAGGAAATGATTAACCGGGGAGCTAGTCTGCTGAACCGGCCGACTACGGCGGGGACAACTCTGGCCAGAGGAGCGGCTCCCTCCAAGCACTAAAGAGTGAAGATGGAACGAAAAGCATCTGTTCGAAGCAATACGTCAGTGAGGAGAGGGTAACACCATGCCAGTCTTTACATTTTCGGGCAAGGACGCCAGCGGGCAGAAGATTTCCGGGGAGCGGATGGCGCCGAACAAGCAGTCGCTGGCGCAGGCGTTGCGGCGCGAGCGCATTACTCCGGGAGCGATTCGCGAAAAAGGCAAAGAATTTTCGATGCCGACGTTTGGCTCCGGCAAGGTCGCGGTCAAGGACATCGCGGTTTTCTTCCGCCAGTTCTCGGTCATGATCGATGCCGGTCTGCCGCTGGTGCAGTGTCTGGAAATCCTGGCAGCGAACCAGGAGAATCAGGCCTTCCAGAAAACCCTGACCGGCGTACGCACCACGGTGGAGGGCGGCGCGACCCTGGCCAACGCGATGCGCCAGTACCCCAATGTTTTCGACGACCTCACCACCAATATGATCGAGGCCGGAGAAACCGGCGGTATTCTCGACATCATTCTGCAGCGCTTGGCGACTTACGTCGAGAAGGCGGTTCGCCTGCGGGCTGCCGTGAAGTCGGCGTTGATCTATCCCGTGGCCGTGGTCAGCATCGCCACGCTGATCGTTGGCGCGCTGCTCAAGTGGGTGGTGCCGATCTTCGCCAACTTGTTTGCCGGACTGGGCGTAAACCTGCCTCTCCCCACCCGCATTGTCATGGGGCTGAGCGCGTTCGTCCAAACCTTCTGGTGGATGTTCCTCGTGGGCGCCGTTGGCCTCGTCTTCGGAGTGAAGCAGATCCGCAAGCATCCCCGCGGCCGCTACTACTTCGACAAGGGCCTGCTGTACTTGCCCGTGCTGGGTAACCTGCTGCGCAAGATCGCAGTGGGACGCTTTACCCGTACGCTGGGCACTTTGATCACGTCGGGCGTTCCCATTCTAGAAGGCCTGAGCATTACGGCCAAGACCTCGGGCAACGCGGTGCTGGAAGAGGCTCTGATGAAGGTGCGCAAGGCAATCGAGGAAGGCCGCACCATCGTCGATCCGCTGCGCGAGTGCGGCGTATTCCCCAACATGGTGACGCAGATGATCGGCGTTGGCGAAGCCACTGGCGCCATGGATTCCATGCTGCAGAAGATTGCCGACTTCTACGAGGAAGAAGTGGACGCAGCCACAAAAGACATGCTGGCCATGCTGGAACCGCTGATCATCGGCATGCTGGGCGTCACCATTGGCGGCATCGTGATTTCGCTCTACATGCCGCTGTTCGCCATGATCGCCAAGCTGGCTGGCTAAGAGCAGGTTTCAAAGTGGATAGGTTTCAAGGTTTCAAGGTGTGACGTGCGAGACTTTGAAACCTTGAAACTCTGAAACTTTGTAACCTTGGGTTCTCAATGCATGCGACGTTTGATGAGCGCAATTGGCTGGCCTGGCTGGTTCGGGTCCGCATCTTCATCCTGACCCTCCTCCTGGGCATTGAACTGGCGGTCGCCCAATTCAGTGCGGCGCCCCTGCCCCTGCGCCTGTTTATCAGTACGATCCTGTTCTGGTACAGCCTTTCGCTGTTTTTCGTGCTTCTGCTCTCCTTCTGGCAGGAACATCGCCTGCAGGCGTCGCTGCAGGTCCTGACGGATCTGATCCTCGTCAGCCTGGTCGTTCACGAGACCGGAGGTTGGGACAGTTCGCTGAACTTCCTTTATCCCCTGGTCATCATCGTCGCCAGCGTGCTGCTGCCGCGAGTTTGGGCGCAGTTGGTGGCGGCGCTGGCTTTCATTCTCTACGGGACCGTGCTGGAGCTGAACTACTACGGCGTGGTTCCTTCCTACTGCGCTACGCATCCCGGCCTGAAGGCGCTGCAGGCGATTATCTTCGTCAATCTGTTTGCCTTCCTCGCGGTCGCCTATCTGGCAGGCCTGCTTACGGCCAAGCTGCGGCAGGTGGGCGTGCAGTTAAAGGATGCCAGCGGCGCGCTGGAAAACCTGCAGGCCTTGCACGAGAACATCATCCACTCCATCAGCAGCGGTCTGATTACCACCGGCCTGGACGGCCGCGTCACCCTGGTCAACGCGGCAGCTCAGAAACTGCTCGAGCGCACCACGGCGGACCTGCTGGGGATGCCGGTGAAAGAGCTGTTTCTCGATCCCTTACCCAGCGTGGAGTCGAAGCAAACCCACGCCGAAGTCCGCTTCGATGTGCCGGGGAAATTTCGCAGGACCTTCCGGGTGCGGGTAGCGGCGTTGACCGTGGGAGATCTGACGGAACATGGTTTCGTCTATGCCTTCGACGATCTCACCGAAATTCGCCGCCTGGAGCGTGAAGTTCGCATGCAGGACCGGCTGGCCGCCGTGGGACGGTTAGCCGCGGCCATCGCCCACGAAATCCGCAATCCGCTCACTTCGATTGCCGGTTCGGTCAGCATGCTCTCAGGCGTCCCCGAAATGGGCGAGGAACATCGCCGCCTGCTCGACATTGTGACTCGCGAGTCGCAGCGGCTGAACAGCATCATTACCGACTTCCTGGCCTACTCGCGCGTCAAGCAATATCACTTCGGCAAAGTGGATCTGATCCAGCTGGTGGAAGACACCCTGACGCTGATGGGACACCGCATGGCCGCGGAGAAGACCGGAATCACGATCGAGCGCCGCTTTGCCGTCCGGGAAGCCTGCGCCCTCGCCGACGGCGACAAGATCAAGCAGGTGTTCTGGAACCTCTGTGAGAATGCCGTCCGCGCCATGAAGGACGGCGGCACCTTGACGGTTGCCGTCGAGTCCCTGGGCGACGACTGGCAGGTCGGGTTCAAAGACACGGGAACCGGCATGACCCCGCAGCAGATCGAAAAGATCTTCGAGCCCTTCCAGTCGAACTTCGAAGGTGGCACCGGACTGGGGCTGGCCATCGTCTACCAGATCATGCAGGCGCACGAAGGCAAGGTGTGGGCGCGATCCAAGCCCGGTCAGGGAACCACGTTCGTTCTCCGGCTTCGCCGCCTCGAGGCGGAGCAGAGGGTTTCAGCGCCTGCAGGTGCAGGCCGGGAAACAGTTCAGCCTGCAGCCGTACCTGCGCCTGCTCCATCCATGGCTGCCGCAGCGGGAGGGAAGCTCAATGGCTAACATCCTGGTCTGTGACGACGAACGCTCGATTTGCGAAATGCTCGATATTTCCCTCCGCCGTGAAGGTCACCGGGTGGAAACAGTGCAGGGGGGACAGGCTGCAAAGAACAAGATTGACGGCGCCCTCTACGATGTCATCATCACCGACATCAAGATGCCGAGCGTGGACGGTATTGATGTGCTGCGCCATGCGCACGGGGTCTCACCCGACTCGGCCGTCATTCTCATGACCGCCGTGGACGACTACGAAGCCGCCGTGGAAGCGGTGAAGGCGGGAGGCGCTTCCGACTACATCCGAAAGAGCCCCGGCCTGGTGGATGAGATCAAGCTTGCCATCAAGCGTTCCCTCGAGAAACTCGTTCTCAGCCGGCAAAATTTTGCCCTGCGCCGCGATGCCGCCGCGCACAACTCGCTCGACAACATCATCGGCTCCAGCCCGGCCGTGGAAAAGCTCAAGCAGACGGTGCGGACGGTGGCTTCCACCGCCAGCACGGTTCTCATTCATGGGGAAAGCGGGACCGGCAAGGAGCTTGTGGCCCGGGCCGTCCACGTGTGTTCACCGCGCGCCACCGAGGGGTTCGTTTCAGTGAACTGTGGCGCCTTCCCCGAAACCTTGCTGGAAAGCGAGTTGTTCGGTTATCTCAAGGGAGCATTCACCGGAGCGAACCAGAACAAGCGTGGGCTGTTTGAAGTGGCCGACGGCGGCACTATCTTTCTGGACGAGATCAGCGAGATGACGCTCGCCATGCAGGTCAAGTTGCTGCGCGTGCTGCAGGAGCGCACTGTGCGCCCGGTAGGCGGGACCAGCGAGATTTCCATTGACGTGCGCGTGATCGCCGCCACCAACCGCGAACTCGATAAAGCCGTAGCGGAAAATCTGTTCCGCGAGGATCTCTACTACCGGTTGAATGTGATTCCCATTCGCGTGCCGCCCCTGCGCGAGCGCCGCGAAGATGTTCCCCTGCTGGTCAACCACTTCCTGAAGAAGTACGCCAGCGCGGCCGGACGCAGCATTCTGCGCGTGCATGCGGCATCGCTGGACACTCTCTGCGGATACGATTGGCCGGGCAACGTTCGGCAGTTGGAAAACACCGTGGAGCGCGCCGTCGCCCTCGAAACCACCGACGAACTGCACGTCGAACTGCCCGTCGAACGTCCCAAGGCGCGAGCCGCGGCCGCCTCCGCCGCCGGCGGAACTCTGCCGGAAATCGGCGCGGATGTGGCTCTTCCCCAAGGCATGGGGATGGAAACCTATGTGGCCGGCATTGAGCGCTCACTCCTGCAGAATGCGCTCAACCAGAGTGGCGGCGTGCAGACCAAAGCCGCCGACGTCCTCGGCATCTCCTACCGCTCCTTCCGGCATTTGATGAAGAAGTACGGGTTGTAGTTTTGAGCTACGAGCTTAGAGCTTAGAGCGAAGACGCTTGAGCAAAAGATGTTAGCTCGTAGCTCGTAGCTAGTAGCTGCCCTTCTTCAACTGCTGTTTCCACCCCAGCACCCGCGCCTTGGCCCCTTCCGCCTCGGCTTCCGCGATCATCCCTTTTTTCTGATACAGCACCGACAAGCTGGTATGCGCGAGCACGTCGTCGGGATCAATCTCCGAAATCTTCCGCGCCACAACGATAGCCTCGTCGTAGCGTTCGAGATCCTGCAGGGCACGGGCCAATCCGTGCATCGCTTCGGTAAATGTTGGATCGGCGTTGAGCGACTCTCGATATTGGGCGACCGCTTTTTCCAAGGCACCTTCCGCCATGAGGTCCAACGCGGAGTAGTAGTAGTCTTCAGCCCTCTGGCGGGCGTTTGCGTCAGCCATGTGCGGAAATCCCCGGCGGAGAAAGGGATTCTAACATGGGGAAAGCGAGAGTAGGTCTTAGGCCTGAGGTCCGAGGTCTGAGGTCCTTTCCCTCATATACCTTCGTGCCATTTCTGGTTATCATGAACCCATGTGGTGCATCGTTCGCTTCTTGTGGAACGCTACCCGGGGACATCGCCTGGCGCCCTGGCGCAGTCCCTATCTGCTGTGGCGCATCGAAACCTACACGGGCGTGAAAATGACTCAGATCGGCTTCCTGGAGTTTTGGGAATTCATGTGGCGCGAGCGCCGCGAACTGTGGCGTTTTCTCAAGTGGACGAACGAGATGGAGCGCTACGTCTATCCCAAAGCGAAGACTCTTTAGCTGGCGTTTCCGTTACGCGCCGGTTCCTGCCGCCGCAACTTCACCCAGAAGGATAGTGACTTCGCTGCCCTTGGCCGCGCCCGTGATCTGCGTCGCCGGAGCGCGGTTGGCGGCGATCTCCAGATAGCCCATGCTTCCGAGGACACCGAAGACTTCCCCCGGCGCGCCCTCGGCATAAGCCGCGCGAATGTTGGTAATCTCGGACTTTCCCACCACAATCTTGAACGCGCCGGGCTGGCCCGTGAACAGCGCGGGGGCGTCGTCGGGCGTCACATTGGTGATGAGGTTGCCGAATCGGTCCACCTTCAGCACCACGCCGCGCAACCGGTTCTCGCTGACGGCTTTCGGCTTGGGCGCGGCGAAGCGGACGTAATCTTCGATCTCGTCTCCAAACTTGTGCGAATCCACCATCTTGGCCAGGTACGCCGCCACCGGAGCAAACACATCCCGCGCATGGAACGTGGAGCTCACCGGCTGCCGGAAATAGTGCTCGGCGGTGATGTGGCGCACGTGCATGCGCTCTTCCCGCGCGTAGACCATGGAGAGCACGCCATTGTCGGGCGCAACGAAGTGATAGCCGTCGCTCGAGGCCAGAATCGGCCGCCGTTCCGTGCCCACGCCGGGGTCTACCACCACCACGTGGATCGTCCCGTTGGGGAAGTACGCATAGGCCTGTGAAATGGCCAGCGCGCCGTCGAGCACGTCGAAGGCCTGCACGGCATGCGAAATATCCACGACCGCGGCCTCGGGCACGATGTCGAGGATGACTCCCTTCATGGCGCCGACAAAATGATCGTTGATTCCGAAATCGGTGGTGAGAGTAATGATTGGACGGTGCGGCAACTTTCCCTCGCTGAATTACGAAATAAGAACACGAAACGAGAAGACGAAATTCTCCGTGCCTGCGAAGTTAATTCGCACACAAGCTGTGCGTCAAGGCACGGAGGTAATAGGGAATATCGCGCAGCTGCCGGATCCTGAGTGAAATAGAGATGTTACGCCATGTCTCGCCAATCACCGTCGAGAACCCCTATTTCAGGAACACAGACGAGTTCAGGGCTTGTCCTAAGCGACGCTCCACTTCGACGCGGGTCCTGCTTGGTGAATTCCTTGTCAGTTTCAGGATCATACGCTGCGCGCGAGATGACGGTTTGCATACCTAATTCATAATCGGGCGAGACAGACGCCATTTAGGCGGGTAGGATTGTTAGCGCAGTCCACTAACGAAGCGGAGCACGATAATGCCGAACCGTATCTCCCGCCGGAAATTCCTGGGTGCCGCCAGCACCGTCGCTGTCAGTTCTCTCCCGTGGAAGGGGAGCGGGAAGAATGCGCTCGCAAACACCACGGGCCAGCAACCTGCTTCTTCACAACGTGCCGATCGCATTGTTGACATGCACGTGCACTTCGATGAGGCAAATCCTAATTTCGTGAGCGACCTGCTGAAGCTCTGCGGCTCGCTCAACCTTACCGCCTGTGTCTTGACTCCATTTTCCTCGCGGAAAGTAGTGGCCGAGGCGGCCCGGCAACGTCCTAACCAGATTGTTCCGTTCGGCTACGTTGATCTCGATGCCCACGACGCTGTCCAGCAGGTGGAGCAGTTCCATGCTTTGGGCTATCGCGGCTTAGGCGAACTGGAGTTTGTCAAGAAGCCCTTCAATGATCCTTCCTATTTTCCGGTTTACGAGCTCGCAAACCGCTACTCCTGGATCGTGCTGTTTCATACCGGTATCGTCCTACGGGCAAAATTCGACGAACCCGAGGACGTGGCCTCCGGCAGGATGCGTCCAATCCATTTGGAAGAGATTGCGCGACGGTTTCCGAAGATTACAGTGTTGGGAGCTCACTGTGGGAATCCGGAATACGAGTGGGCCGCCAGAGATAGCGCGCTGGAACCCAAATGTGTTCTTCGACCTCAGCGGGTCCTCGCTGACCAAGATGCGGGAGCGCCTGGCGGATCTCCGCAAGGTCTTCTGGTGGTCTGGAAGCGATTGGGGAACGGATACGCCGAACAAGGATCCCAGCGCTTACATCAAGATTGTGTTTGGTTCGGACGTAAAGCTGGGTGAGATCGAGTCGGTTGTGCACCAATATCAGGCTCTATTCGAAGCCTGCGACGTTCCACCCCAGACGTGCAGAATGATTATGGGCGGCACGCTGGCAAAGATGTTGAATTTGCCCGGGTAGACTCACTTCGTGTGCTGGCGGCGATAGCACTCATCACTCAAGTGCGCTGGCGGGACCCCCTACTCGTACCTCAACGCTTCAATCGGATTCAGTCGCGACGCCTTCAGGGCAGGGAAGAACCCGGACACGATCCCCACCAGGGACAGAATGGTGAACGACACGATCATGACGCCCATCGAAGCGTGCAGGAAGATCGCGCCTTCATGGTCGGCGGTCTTGTAGAACTCGTCGTACAGCGGCATCGGTGGAATCGCCCAGGTCAGGAATTCCGCCACCGCCATCCCGATCACGCCGCCAACGAAAGTCAGCACCAGCGCTTCCAGCAAAAACTGCAGCAGAATGTGCCGCGGCCGCGCTCCGATGGCCTTGCGCATGCCAATTTCCCGCGTCCGCTCGGTCACTGAAACCAGCATGATATTCATCACGCCGATCCCGCCCACGGCCAGCGTGACCATGCCGATCAATCCCAGCACGGCCTGCAGTCCCAGTGAAAACGCGTTGATCATGCCCCGGTCTTCGATAGTGTCCCACTCCGGCGTGGCCTTGTCGTCCTTGGGATCGAAATGATGCCGCCGCGCAATCACCTCACGCGTCGCTGCCAGCGCCTTCTTGTTTAGTTCCGGCGCGGTCGGCTGGATGATGATCTCGTCCGGATCACGAAGGTTCTTCAAATCGCGCATCAATCCGAAAGGAATGAACCCGTCATAGTTGTCGGGTCCCTGATACATGGAATCCTGGATTTTGTTGCGCATGGTGCCGATGACTTCAAAATCCAGTCCACCAATTTCCACGTGCTGGCCCACCCCGGGTGCTCCCTGAAACACTTTCTTCGCGGCCTCATATCCCAGGATCACCACGCGGCGATGATCGGAGAAATCGGTCTCGCTGAAGTAGCGGCCGTCATCCAGATCGAGCTTGCGCATCTGCCCGTACGGCATATCCACGCCGCGCACCTGAATGGACACTACGCGGGTGCCGATCTTGAATCCGAAATCGCGGTCAATCTCGCCGCTCACCGCCCGCACGATGGGAACCTCGTCGCGAATCGCTTCTACGTCCTCCAGTTCGTACTTGACCGCTTTGCCCGCCCTCTGGCCGCCGGCTTGCATGCTGGTTTGGCCGGGCCAGAGCACGATCACGTTGTTTCCCATGTTCAGGAAGGCATTCAGCACGCACCCGCCCAGGCCTTGCCCGTAGGCCAGCAACAATACGACCGAGACCAGGCCCCACATGATGCCCAGCATGGTCAGCACCGAGCGCATGCGATCGCGCATCAGCGATTGCCAGCCTTGCGAAATGAGCTCTTTCAAAAACATAGTGTTCAGTGATCAGTGGTCAGTGGCCAGCGCCAGCTCATTCCTTCAGCCGTTCGTGGTCACTGACCACTAGCCACTGATCCTACTGAATATTTATGTCTCCCGAGCCGGTCCGCACCGAGAGCAACGGCCCGCCGCCGCGGACCTTGCCGCGGATCGACTTCCGTTCTTCCTGCACGCGTCCCTGCACGGTCATTTCGATGGGCGCCTCCACATTCACCGTGCCTGAGCTGGTGGAAATGTCGGCGTCGAAGGCGGCGTTGGCCGGCAGACGCAGGCGGACATTGCCTGACCCGGTGTGAATCTCCCACGCGCCGCTCTGCCTGCCCTCGGCAGTCACATCGCCGCTGCCCGCTTCGGCATGAAATCCTCCCTGGATGCCCCGCACCTCAATATTTCCGGAGCCGGTGTGCAGATCAATGTCACCGGACCCAATTTCTTCGACCTCGATATCGCCGCTCCCCGCGCCGCCCTTCACAGCGCCTGCGATCTCACGCGCCCGCACGTCACCTGACCCTGTCTGCAGGCGCACTTCGCCGGTAAGTTTCGCCAGTTTCACGTCGCCCGACCCTGTCTGCACGTCGACATTTCCGTGGGTGCCTTCAATGATCTGGTCTCCCGAGCCGCTGTGCGTGCGGATGGTGGTGTCGGAGGGCACGGTGATCTCATAGTCCACCGAGATGTCGTGCACATTGAGGTAGTCAATGCGGACGTTGTTGCCTTCCTGCCGGATCGGAGGATGCTGTTCGATCTCGTGGACATCGCCCTCCCGTTTTCCCATGAGCCAGCGATCACTGACGAAAATCTTGCCGCGGATCAGGACCGATCCCGACGAACCGGCCCGCACCGTGACGTCGCCGGAATGGGTAAGCACCTCGAGATCAACCGGCCCGCTCACTTGGAGCGTTTTCTCGAACGTTCCCTGGGGCGTGGAAGAAGCAGGGGCGAGTGTGGAGATAAACAGCACGACCAGCACGATCGTCAGCAAGAACCGGCTGGACACGAAGACGGAGCGGAGAGTGCAAGTGTTATTCATAACGTAGCGACTCCACAGGTGTCATATCCGCGGCGCGCTGGGCCGGATACATGCCCGCGGTCACGGTGATCAACGAAAGGGTCAGAATCGAAATGACAATTGAAATCGGCGAAATGATGGGATGGGGGACAAAGTCGGGCAGCGGCACGACGGTCATGGCCGTGCATGTGCCCACGCCGACGCTAAGTCCCAGAATGCCGCTCACCACAGTCAACATGGCGGATTCGGCAAAAAACTGCCGCAGGATGTCGCGCTTGGTCGCCCCCATCGCCTTGCGCGTGCCAATTTCGCGCGTGCGCTCGGTGACCGACACCAGCATGATGTTCATCACGCCGATTCCGCCCAGACACAGCGTCACAATCGCGACGCACCCGAAGAACAGGGTCACCACGTCGAAGATCTTCGCCAGTTGCTTGGCGCCGTCCATCGTGTCCCAGACGAACAGGGCGTCTTTGTCCAGCGGGTCGAAGTGGCGCACGCGGCCAATCGCGCGCCGGACCTGCAGCACCGCCGCTTCATGCTCTTCCGGGTCGCCTACTTCGAAGACGATATCGTCCAGATAGCCGCGCGTGATTCCCGCGCCCGGCTTTTCCGGCGGAGGAAAGTCGCGCGAAACTGCGGAATAAGGAGCAAACAGATACTCGTTGTCCGGGCCGCTGTAGTTGGAGTTCTGCTTCTTCTCCTGCAGAACCCCGATCACCGAGTAGGGCACGCTCTTCACCAGCACCGTCGCCCCAATCGCCGGTTGCCCGGGGAACAATTGCCGGTGAGCCTTCGATCCCAGAACCAGGACGCGGCGGCCTTCCCGTTCGTCATCGTCGGTAATCAGGCGGCCCTCGCTGATCAGCAGCGAGCGGAAACTCTGGTAGGAAGGCCACATCCCCACCACCCCGCGATTCGCCGAGTTGTACTGGCTCACTTCCGGGATGGTTCGCCGCAACTCCGGGCTGACGTTCTTCACCAGATAACAATCATCGCGAATCAGGTTCGCATCATCCACATTCAGGTGAATCTCCCGTCCCGCGGCGCGTCCGCCTACCTGCGAACTAGTGCGCCCGCCCCACACGATGACCAGGTCCTTGCCCAGCGTCTCCATGTGTTTTTTCTGGTCTACGATGAATCCGCGTCCCAGCCCCACCAGCAGGATTACCGACGCGATTCCCCAAACGATTCCGAACATCGTGAGGAATGTGCGCATTTTGTGCGCCCGGAAGGTAGCAAAAGCCTGTCGCAGGATTTCGGAGAGAGTCATGGAACCAGACCTCGGACCTCAGACTTCGGGCCTCGGACCTTCGCCCCTGGATTTCCGATTTCAGACCTATGCGACTCAGACCTCGGACGCCACGCCGCTTGGCTGAAGTCCGAGGTCTGAGGTCTGACGTCCGCTTTACTGCAGTATCACCTGATCGCCTTCTTTCAGACCGCTCAGCACTTCGGTCTTGGCGCCGTTGGAGATTCCAATGTTGACGGCAACCTTGTCTTTTCCCTCTTTTCCTTTGGGATCCGGCACTTCCACCGAGGCCTTCTTGTCCTTGTCGTAGAGGATGGCGCCTTCGGGAATCTGCAGCACGTTCTTATGCTCTTCTAGGATGATTTCCGCATTGGCGGTCATCTCGGCCTTGAGTTCTCCACCCGGATTCTGGATCGAAACGCGCACTTCGAAGGTCGTGACGTTGTCCTTTTCCACGCCCATGGGAGAAATCTTCGTCACTTTGCCGTCGAACGTCTTGTCCTTGAACGATTCCACCTTGATGCGAGCCCGTTGTCCCAAATACACCTTGCCGATGTCACTCTCGTCCACTTTGCCCTTCACATACACTTCGCTGGTATCGCCCAGCGTCATGACCAGCGTGGCCGATGAACCCAGCACCAGGATCGAGCTGACCGCGTCGCCCATCTCCACATCGCGCGACAACACGATCCCGTCAATCGGCGAGACGATGTCGGTATAGCTGAGCTGCTCCTCGAGTTGCGTCAGGTTCGCCTGATCCTGCGCGACGTTGGCCTGGGACTGCGCGATCTTGGCCTTAAGCACGGTGACTTGCGCCTTGGACACGTTCTGCTTGTTCAAGGCCATCTCGTAATTCTTCTCCGCGTCATCCAGCGCCGATGCCGAAACCACTCCATCCTTCGCCATGCCCAGAGCGCGGTCGTAGGCTCGCTTCAGCAGAGGGACATCCGGGCCTTCCGCATCGACCTTGGCCCGCTGAAAGTCCGCCTGAGAGCTCGTAAGATTCGCTTCTGCCGCTTCGAGCGCTGCGCGGGACTGCGCCACCTGCGCTTCGATCTCGATCTTGTCGAGTTGGGCAAGAAGTTGGCCCTTCTTCACGTGGTCGCCGTAGTCGACCAGCAGCTTCTTCACAATGCCGCTCGCCTTCGACTTCACTTCCACTTTTGTGATCGGCGTGACCTTGCCCGTGGCCACGACGCTCTTGGCCAGGTCGCCCTTTTCCACCTTGGCTAGTTTCGAGGGGTCAATCTTCGTCCCGCCGCTCTTGGCCGCAATGACTCCCACTGCGATCAGCAATATGATGCCCAGTCCGACGCTGCCCCAGATGATCAGTCTGCGACGCTTTTTCTTGTGATTGTTTCCGTTACCGTTCACAACGCCTCCTCGGGGTATTGCCAGCTGGAGATTGGGAGCCATAGCACCCTCACTCCCTTGTACGCGGCCAGAGCTGTTTTTGTTCCTGGGATCTCTAAGATTCGATGAGTCGATCCCAACGCTGCGATGCCTAAGGTGCGAAACGGACTGCCGGACGTGCTAACCTGTCCGCCGCCTGCCAGTTAGACCAGCCCTCTCGGAAAAGGATAGCGGATTGTCCAATCGAAGTTTGTGACCCCGCGCACTGTCCTGGGGACAACTGGCAACTGACAACTGGCAACCGGCAACTGCTTCCAAATGTTAGAATTAGCCTTCCATGGTCGCCTTTGTGCTGCTCCGGGTGCTTCTGATTCTTCTCCTGGTGGCAGCCAATGCCTTCTTCGCCGCCGCCGAATTCTCATTGGTCAGCGTCCGCGACACCCGCATCCAGCAGCTCATCGAGGCCGGACGCATCGGCGCCCGCATCGTGCAGCGTCTCCATCAGCGCCTCGATGAAGTCGTCAACGGCGTCCAACTCGGCATCACCATGGTCAGCCTTACCTTGGGTTGGATTGGCGAGCCCATGGTCGCCCGCCTGGTGGAAGGCATGCAGTTTGTCCACCGCGTCCCGCACGCAGCTATCTATGCTCACACCATCGCCATCGCGATTGCCTTCAGCCTGATCACCTACATGCACGTGCTCCTCGGCGAGCTCGTCCCGAAGACTCTGGCCCTGCAGCGCGCCGAGCAGATCGCCCTCGCTGTCGCCGCTCCCATGGAAGCCTTCCTCACCCTTACCCGGCCGATTCTCTTCTTCATGCGCCGCTCCGGGGGCCTGGCTCTCCGCTTGTTCGGCGCGTCACCCGCCCGCCGCGGCGGTGCCGTCCATTCTCCTGACGAACTCAAGCTCATTGTGACCGCCAGCCGCCAGTTCGGGCAGATTCCCGAGTTTCAGGAAGAAATGATCCACAGCGCCATCGAACTCGACAACATCACCGTCCGCGAAGTCATGGTCGCCCGCCCCGACATTTTTTCTCTGCCCTCCGACCTCATGCTCGACGACGCTCTTGTCCGCGTGGTCGAAGGCCAGCACTCCCGCATTCCCATCTATGACCCGCAGCGTGGTCCTGAGCACATCGTGGGCGTGCTGTACTACAAGGACCTCATGCGCTGGATGCGCCTCCGCCTCAGCAACCTCGGCCAAACCAGCGCGACCCGCATTTCCCGCATGCAGATCGGCCAGATCATGCACGACGTGCTGGTCGTCCCCGAGACCAAAGTCCTCGCCGAACTGCTCGCCGAATTCAAAGAGCGCCGCCGCCATCTCGCCGTCGTGGTGGACGAGTTCGGCTCGACCGCCGGAGTGATCACGGTCGAGGACATTCTCGAGCAGTTGGTCGGAAACATCGAAGACGAATTCGACGTCTCGCCCACCGAACCTGCGCTCGAAGATGAATCGGTGCTCGTCCTCGAAGGTGCGGTCAACATTCGCGACCTGGAAACCGAATACGGCCTGACTCTGCCGCGCGACGCGGGTTTCGAAACCCTGGCGGGATTCATTCTGACGCGACTGCAGAAGATCCCAACTTTGCGCGAGTCCTTCGAGTACGAAGGCCGCCGCTACACCGTCGAAGAGCTGGAAGGTCACCGCATTGCCAGAGTACGCATAGAGAAAGCGGCGAAAGTCGAGGGCGAAGCCGAAGCCGCCAAGAAAGGCGGAGACTGATGTATGCGCGCACTGGCCACCGGCAACTGACAACTGGCAACTGCCCCTGAAACCCGTCCTCCAACGCGTCCTCTACACTCTGCCGGTTATCTGGCTGGTGGTGAGCCTCGTCTTTCTCCTCATTCACCTAGTCCCCGGAGACCCCATCCAGCAGATGCTCGGCGAAGGCGCTCCGCCCGCCGACATCGCCGCCACGCGTCACGCCTACGGACTCGACGCCCCGCTCGGCGAACAGTATCTCCGCTACTGGAAAGGCATCCTGCACGGCGACCTCGGACGCTCCATCCGCTACAACCAGACCGTCTCCCAGCTTCTGATTCAGCGCTATCCCTACACGCTCCGCCTCACGCTGGCGTCGCTGTTCGTGGCTATCGTGCTCTCCATCCCCGCCGGGGTGCACTCTGCCCGCCGTCGCAACCACTGGGACGACCGCCTGCTCTCTGTCGTCAGCCTCTTCGGCCTGTCGTTCCCCAACTTCGCGCTCGGGCCGATTCTCATCTTGCTTTTCGCCATCAAACTCGGATGGCTCCCCGTCTCGGGCGCGGGCTCGTTCGCCAATCTCGTGCTGCCCGCCATCACCATGGGCGGAGCGCTGGCCGCTATCCTCACCCGCATGGTGCGCACCTCGATGCTCGAAGAGCTCAGCCAGGACTACATCCGCACCGCGCGCGCCAAAGGCCTGCCCGAGCGCACCGTCGTCTATCGTCACGCCCTGCGCAACGCCATGGTCCCCGTGCTGACGGTTCTCGGCCTGCAATTCGGAGCGCTACTCGCCGGCGCCATCGTCACCGAGACCATCTTCGCCTGGCCCGGCATCGGACGCCTGACCATCCAAGCCATCTCCAGCCGTGATTATTATTTGGTGCAAGGCTGCATCCTGGCCATCGGCCTGACGTACGTGGCTGTGAACTTCCTGACGGACGTGATGTATTCAGTAGCAAACCCGCGCATAAGACAGTGACATTCAGGATGAAAGGCGGGCGAAGATGAACGGGAGACTGAAAGTAATACTGCCCATCGTGAATGTCGCAGTTGCCGCAATCCTGCTTGGCATCGGAGATACTCGGCCAGTTCAAGAGTGGTCACCGACGCCCTGGGAAATGGCACTGGCCTTTTCGATTAACGCTCCCGCGAACTTGTTACGAAGCCTTGTATCGTTCGAGTGGGACAAGCATATATACCCGCATTGCTCCATGGCGAATGCCGAAACCTGCATCAAGTTCGAGCGGGTGATCGAAATGGCTGTCTTCCTGTTGGGCGTCGCCTTCGTTTGGTATGTTGTAGCTCTCGAAATCGAAGCGACTCGCCGAGGAACGAGAGCGATGGCACGCCTCCGAACTCCGCTGAGAATGCTCGTAGATCTAGTTCTTTTCTTAGCAGGATCGTTTTTCGTCTTTCTATTTGCAGCGAACTTAGGAAGCTGGCGTCTGGTTCTCAGGTCGTGGACTGACTTAGGCGTGGTCCTTTATCTCGTGTGGGGGCTGGCGCTCGCAATTCCCTATGGACGTGATCTCACCCGCTGCCTCGTTCAGAGCCGGTCGGGCCCGGCCGCCTGATCACGTAAGCCGTTCCCAGTCGCGATTATTACCTGGTGCAGGGCCGCATCCTGGCGATCGAATTGACGTGATGCGATCCAAAGCAATCCCAAAATGGTCCGGCTTGACGCAACATTGTTGCTAACTCGTCAGATTCACCACTAACACGTGTCATCCCGAGCGTAGCATTGCGATTGGTTTTTCCAATCGCAATGCGCAGTCGAGGGACCTGCTTTTCGCATCGGCCATGAAAGATCACTGCTACAGCGCCTACATCATCGCCAGCAAGTCGCGCGTGATCTACATCGGAATGACGAATGACCTGCACCGCCGGACCTACGAACACAAGAACGACCTGATTGACGGTTTCAGCAAGCAGTACCGCTGCCACCGCCTCGTCTACTACGAGTCCTTCGATGACGTGACCAAGGCAATCGACCGCGAGAAGCAGCTCAAGCGCTGGAGCAGAGCAAAGAAAGTTTGGCTGATCGAGCGCCGCAATCCCACCTGGGAAGATCTCGCAGCCGAATGGTTCACCCGTCACATGTATGAGCCAGAAAGCAGGTCCCTCCACTCGCCAGTTGACTGCTTCGCAGATCAACTGACTCGGTCGGGATGACAGATAGTTCTAAGTACATGACATCCCATGCGGAACGGCGACTCGGCCGGGTGCCCCACCCTTGTCGCGTTCTGTGCGACAGGGTGGGGATTTTGACTTCTGACGGTCTTCCAAACGCCCTTACCTTCTGGCGGCTTCGATGGCCAGGCCCAGTTCGCGCTCTGCGGCGCGCAGGTGCTCCTCGGCCTTGGCTCCGTGACCATCCATATCGTAGTGGTTGGCGGCACGCGCCCGCTCCATCTCGTGGATGGCTTCCACCACGTGCTTGTGAACGGCATCGAGATCGTGCCAGTCGCGGACTTGGCCGGACAGCGCCGCGCCTGCAACAAACGCCAGGGCAAGAGTGAGAACGGCAAGAACTTTCCTCATAACTTTTTCTCTCCAGTGTGAGAATTTATCCCCGGTAACACCGGGAACTTATTGTACATAACCCGATACATTGCACAATGTTTCTTCTTACATCCGAACTGTTGCTCCGCTCGGCTGTCTGTAGCCAGCCATAGTCAAGCCCCTGGGAGCCGGATGCCCATCCGGGCCGGTCCTTTGCCCAGGTTGGGCTGTAGCGTCTAAGATTGAACCGCTGTGTCCACCGCTGCCATCTCGTTCCGCCGCCAGGTTGCCGGTAATGCCCGCCACAATCCGCTGGCCGCGACGGGCGTCGTCCTGGTCGTCATGTTCGTGATCTGCGCCGTGTTCGCGCCCTGGATCGCTCCCCAAGATCCGGCCGCGATCGATCTGCCCGCGCGGCTCGACGCGCCGTCCCATGCTCACTGGTTCGGCACCGACGAACTTGGCCGCGACATTCTCTCCCGCATTGTTTACGGCGCGCGCATCTCCATGCTGGTCGGCAGTTCGGTCGTCGCCACATCGCTCACCCTGGGGCTCATCATCGGCTCCATCGCCGGATACTACGGCGGTGCGATTGACCGCTTCGTGAACGTTGTCCTGATGAACGCTTTCCTGTCATTCCCGGGGATTCTGCTGGCCATCGCCTTCGTCGCCTTCCGCGGGCCCGGCATTTTCAATCTCGTACTCGCTCTCTCGCTCGGCGGATGGGTCGGCTACGCGCGCCTGGTCCGTGGCCAGGTTCTCGCCGCCCGCGAACGCGAATTCGTCGAAGCTGCCCGCGCGCTCGGCGCGAGCGACCTGCGCATCATCGTGCGCCACATTCTGCCCAATATTATTCAGCCCGTGATCGTGCAGGCCGCGATCGGCATGGCCGGAGCGATTCTCGCCGAAGCTACCATGAGTTTTCTCGGCCTCGGTGTCCCGCCGCCCACCGCCAGTTGGGGAACCATGCTCAATGACGGCCGCGCCCACTTGTTCGACGCCCCGCATCTTGTTCTCTTTCCTGCGCTGGCGGTGATGCTGGCGGTTCTGAGCTTCAATTTCATCGGCGACGCGCTGCGCGACTATCTCGATCCGCGCTCCAGGATCGAAGCAGGACTCTAAGCTGCGGGATCCCTCGCTTCTCCCGGCATTACGGCTGTGGGCTCAAAGGTTGCTTACCTGCTGAGGATCAGTATCCTGCAAAAGCCGCGCCAGTTGCGGCATTCGGCCGGCAAGTCCTTCACGCGCAATGACATAAAATTCTCGCAACATTTCTTTACACTTTGGGTTTCTTCTCCGTGAGCGGCGACAGCCGCAGGAAACCAAAAAACGCAGCGCACACACGGAGAGAGACCATGAAAAACGGAATCAGCCTTACCTTGATGAGCGCGGTCCTGGCGGTGTTTGCGTTGCCAGTCGTCGCGCAGAGCAGCCAAGGTACGCCATCCACGCCGGTCACCGGGCAGACGATTCAGGATCGGAAGGAGAACCAGCAGGACCGCATCGCCAACGGCGTTGGCAGCGGCCAGCTGACTGCGGGTGAGACCGCCAATCTGGAAAAGAAAGAGTCGAATCTGAATCAGGAAGAGCGGGACATGCGCAAGTTGGACGACGGCCATCTGACCGGCGCCGACAAGGCTACGCTGAACCAGCAGCAGAACCAGCTTTCCAAGCAGATTTATCAGGATAAGCACAACTCGGCGGTGCAGAACACGGATCCGAAGAGCGAAGTGGGAAAGCGCGCGGAGAACCAGCAGGACCGCATCGCGCAGGGCGTCAAGAGCGAACAGTTGACCGCCGGCGAAACCGCTAATCTGGAAAACAAAGAGGCCAGGATCAACAAGGAAGTGCGCAACGATCGCAAGGCCAACGGCGGTAAGCTGACTCAGCAGGAGAAGGCGCAGGTCAACCGGCAGCAGAACAAGATGTCGCGCCAGATCTACCGCGACAAGCACAACGGCCGCCGTCAGTAGGATCGAGCCGAGTTCCAAGCAACCATAACCAGCTGTCAAGCAGCGCCTCCGGGTCATCCGGGGGCGCTTCGCTTTGTAGAGCGAGCTTTTGTGCGGCCCTAACTCGCTGAAAACAGGCCAGATCAAATTCTTGACAAAAATTGCATATTGCAATATAAATATCTCGATTTGAAATATAGAGCCCTGGGGCGGACTATGAAGCTGGGCGAGAAAATTCGGTACCTGCGCGAGGTCGAAGGATCGCTCCGCGGTCTGGGGCGGCCGATGACGCAACTCGAACTGGTGCGCGCGATTCGCGAAGAGCTCGGCAAAGGCCGCGTACGCGGCAAAGGGGTGTCCATCAGCCAGTCCTACTTGTCACAGATCGAGAGCGGCGCGCGTCCGCACATGACGCAGTCCTCGCGCGCCCTGCTGGCGAGGTTTTTCAAAGTGCATCCCGGCTTCCTGGTGGATGATCCCGACGGCTACCACGCGGAACTGACCTCGGACTTGCGCACAACCGAAGGCCAGCTTGACGTTTGGTTGTTGCAGGGCTCGGAGCGTTTCGCGAGCGACCCCGAAGTCAGCAACGTGCTGATCAAGGCCGCGCGCGAGAAAGACACGCGCCGCTGTTTGCTGCTGCTGGGCGCCATTCTCGACACGCCCGGACTGGCTGAACGGTTGCTGGAGGCACTGCGGCCCGAGCTTGCAGCGGCAACCAACCATCACCGCACGCCGCATGCGGAAGGGAGGCGAATCCGATGAATTCGACAGGGTTTGGCTGGGCTGATTTCTATTTGATCTGTTTTGCAGTCGGCTTCTGCTTCAGCTTCATTTCCTTCGTGTTTGGAGGCTCGCGCTTTGGACGGCTGCATCTGCCGCATTTTCACGGCCATGGTATCGGACATGGTGTCCCGCATTTTCCGCCAACGGCCGGCCCGGCCGTACACGGCCCCGCGGCGGTCGGTCACGCCCCCGTGGCGGCACACGGTCCTGCGGCGGCGCATGCGCCGGGGGCGCATCAGGCGTCACGCGGCAGCGTTTCGCCATTCAACTTCGTCACGCTGACGGCTTTCCTGGCGTGGTTTGGCGGCACAGGATATTTGTTCACACGCTTTTCGTCGGTGTGGGTCGGGTTGGGATTGCTGTTCTCGGTGGTCAGCGGGCTGGTTGGTGGCGGAATCATTTTTCTGTTCCTGAGCAAGGTGCTGATGTCGGACGAGGAGAACATGGATCCCGCGGACTACGAAATGGTTGGAGTGCTGGGCCGAGTTTCCGTTTCGATCCGCGAGGGCGGGACGGGCGAAATCGTTTACTCGCAGGCCGGAACCCGCCGCGTCTGCGGCGCCCGCAGCGAGGACGGAAGCGCCATCGCAAAGGGAACAGAAGTCGTGGTCACGCGCTACGACAAAGGAATTGCTTACGTCGAGTTGTGGAGCGAGATGTCGGGAGAGCAGTAGCCGACCACACACACAGGAACAAAGGGTTCTTCAAACTGCATTCGTAACAGGAGGCGTTATGTTCGGGTTGCCCACGATGGTAACAATTTGGATTTTTGCCGGGCTGGGAGTGATGGTCATCCTCTTTCTGATGAGCGGAATGGCCAGGCTATATCGCAAAGCGGGGCCGCACGAAGCACTCATCGTGTATGGCCTGGGCGGGACGCGGGTCGTACAAGGACACGGAACGCTCGTGTTCCCGATGGTGCAGGTCTGCCGCGATCTGTCCCTGGAGCTGATGTCGTTCGATGTGGCGCCGCAGCAGGATCTGTACACCAAACAAGGCGTCGCAGTGACGGTTGAAGCCGTAGCACAGATCAAGGTGAAGTCCGATCGTGAATCGGTGCTGACCGCGGCCGAGCAGTTCCTCACCAAGAGCGACCAGGAGCGCGAAGGCCTGATTCGCCTGGTGATGGAAGGGCACCTGCGCGGCATTATCGGGCAGCTCACGGTGGAAGAGATCGTCAAGCAGCCGGAGATGGTTTCCGACCGCATGCGCTCCACTTGCGCCGAAGACATGAACAAGATGGGGCTGGAAGTGATCTCGTTCACCATCAAGGAAGTCAAAGACAAGAACGAGTACATCACCAACATGGGCCGTCCCGACGTGGCCCGCATCAAGCGTGACGCCGATGTGGCCGCGGCTGAAGCCGACCGCGATACCGCCATCAGACGCGCGCTGGCGACGAGGGAATCAGCGGTGGCCAAGGCGCAGGCTGACCAGGAGCGCGTTTTGGCGGAGACCCTTTCCTTGGCCAAGCAGGCCGAGGCGCAGCGCGACTTGGAAGTGAAGAAGGCGCAGTACGTCGAAGTTACCAAGCGCCAGCAGGCGCAGGCAGATAAAGCCTACGACATTCAAACCAACATCATGCAGCAGCAGGTGATCGCTGAGCAGGTGAAGGTGCAGCAGGTCGAAAAAGAACAGCAGGTCAAGGTGCAGGAAGCGGAAATCAACCGCCGCGAGAAGGAGCTGATCGCGACCGTGCTGAAGGGGGCCGAGATCGAGCGTCAGCGCATTGAAACGCTCGCCGCAGCCGAAAAACAGCGGCTGATCGCGGAAGCCGAAGGACATGCTTCGTCGATCCGCGCCCAGGGTGAAGCCGAGGCCGAAATCATCTTCAAGAAAGGCGAATCCGAAGCGAAGGCGATGAACGTCAAAGCCGAGGCTTATCAGGAATACAACCAGGCGGCTGTGCTCGACCGGTTGTTCACCGCAATGCCGGAGGTAGTGAGGGCGCTGGCCGCTCCGCTGGCCAACGTGGACAAGATCACCATCGTTTCGACCGGCAATGGCGATGCGTCCGGGATGAACAAGATCACCGGCGACATCACCAAGATGGCAGCGCAGATGCCGGCGCTGTTCGAGACGCTCTCGGGCATGCCGCTGTCGGAGTTGCTGGGCAAGGTGCGGCAGATCGGCGACAAATCGGCGAAGCCCGCCGATCCGCCGAAGAAATAGCGAGGGGTGCAACTGCTCGTGTGGGGACGGACGCATTCGTCCGTCCCCCCGAGCAAAGCGAGGGCGACGCCGGGGCTTGAAGTTGCTTGTGTGGGGCCGGGTCTTAGACCCGGCCAGGGCGAGCGAAGCTCGGCGGCTGTTGGGAGTGAGTTATGACGAACAAACCAAAGTACGCGGGATTGGGCATTGCGCTGGGCGCGGCGCTGGGCGCGGTGTTCGGTGTTTTGGCAGGAAACATGGGCGTCTGGCTTGCCATCGGGATCGTGATCGGTATGCTGATCGGCGCCTCGTTCCGGCGCAAGTCAACGGAGTGTCCGCAATGTGCGCAAATCCACCGCGCGCATGAACTCAGGAGGCAGGGATGACAAGCCACAGGAAGCTTGGGACCGCAATCATCCTCGTCACCGCGATCGCCGCGTCGATTGGCGTGGGTTGTGGGTTTTCTCAGCATTACGTCGGCCGTCGGCCTCGCGGTGGCCGGCATCGTGATCGGAACTGCAGTGGCGCGTGGAAGGTTTTCGAGCGCGCCCGACGCAACCAAGAGGAATTGAAAAGCCAACCTCGTGAGCGGTTGGATAGGAGCTAGCAGCTAGAAGCTGAATCAAAGAAGGGGGTTCACCATGGCATTACTAGAGCGCGTTTCGACGTTGGTTCGGGCCAATCTCAACGACCTGATTGACAAGGCCGAGGACCCGGAAAAGATGATCAAGCAGGTTATTCTCGACATGCAGAACCAGCTTCTGCAGGTCAAAACGCAGGTGGCGATCGCCATCGCCGACCAGCACCTGCTGGAAAAAAAGCAGAAAGAAAACGAAGACAAGGTGGCCGAGTGGATGCGCAAGGCCGAACTCGCCGTCGACAAGAAGGAAGACGACCTGGCCCGGGCATCGTTGCTGCGCGTGGAAAGCTATCGCGAGCTGAGCGATAACTTCACCCAGCAGGTTGCCGATCAGAAGGCGCAGGTGGAGAACCTGAAGTCGGCACTGCGGCAACTGGAGCAGAAGCTGACCGAGGCCGAGGCCAAGGCCGACGTGCTGATCGCGCAACATCGCCGCGCCCGCGCCGTGGGCAAGGCCAGCGACGCGCGCATGGCCTCCGGCGACGGCTCGAAGATGGCGGCTTTCGACCGCATGAAGCGAAAAGTGGCGCACTCGGAGGCGGTCAGCCAGGCTAAGTCGGAAATCGCCAGCGACAACCTCGACGACCGCCTGGCCGCGCTCGAAAAGGAAGACCGGATCGAGCAGCTGCTGGCGGAGTTGAAGCAGAAGCGGGGGGCGTAGTTCCTGGCGTGGAGAAGAGTTGGTGTAGCGTGGGTGGCCCTTCGACTTCGCTCAGGGCAGGCTCTCGTCCGCGACCGCCCTTTTGGGTACCATCGGACGTAATCTTAAAGGAGGCAGTGTGATTCGGCGTAAAGTGAGCCCGTTCATTCCGGTGGGTCTGCTGATGTTGTCGGCCGGACTCATATTGCACAACTGGACGCACGGTACCTATTGGCATTTCGCCGGCGGGTTCCTGCTGGGCGCGGGGATTGTTCTGTTGATCGGCGGGACGTTGGGGCAGTCGCGGGACGGCACGAACTGAATGCGGGGGGGGCGCCATATGAGTTTCGTTTGAGCGTCACCGTGCCCTGGTCCAGTCTTCGAGCTTCAACTGCTTGACCCGGCGAAACACGCGGTCGTGGGTGACCAGCGTGGCCTCGGCGGCGAGCGCCTGAGCGGCAATCATCATATCGAGGTTGCCCATCGGAGTGCCTGAGTCTTCCAATGTGCTGCGGAGCGCCGCGTAACGCTGTGCGGCCTGCGAATCCCAGGGCATGATCTCGACACGCAGCAGAAACTCGTCCACCGCGAGTTTGAGCCGCGCTGCTTCCGGCTTGCGGGCAACGCCGAAGCGCAACTCCGCTTCCGTCACCACCGAGATCCCCACCTCGGCCATGGGCACCTTCAGCAACCGTTCGCGCACGCGCGGAACGTTGCCTTTGATCACGTAGCTGGCCATGTTGGTGTCGAGCAGGTAGCGGACCGGCATCAGAACAACTTCCGTTTTTGCGGCGGAGCGTCGCGGCGGTCTGCGAGGAAGTCTTCGGGAATCTCCAGGCCGCCGGTCAGATCGAAGAAATCTCGCCAGGAATCAGGCCTGCGGGAAAGAATAACGTCGCCCGTGGCAGGATCGCGCCGGACATAAACCTCCGAGCCGGGGAAACGGAAGTCCACAGGCAGGCGGACCGCCTGACTGCGGCCGTTGCGGAATAGCCTGGCAGTATGAGCCACTGATTGATCCTCCGATCGATACCATAGTATATCACATAGTCTCGATCATGATATATATCACGCTAAGAGGACTCCTCCCGTTCGCGGAAGCCTTGAGACGGGAAGGGTGCTTTCCGCTTCGCATTCCCTTCGCCCTACCAGGGGAAGGCCCTCAGATGGCAGCGGTTTGCCGTGTCTCCGTTGCGCGCAAGATCCATCCGCGGAAGGAGAATCGTCGAAATTCAAAATGAGACAATGCCAATCCCTGTACATCCATTGACGCGCCTGCCCGCATCTCTTTATTCTTAATCCTGATTCCAATTCAAGGATGTCCATGAAAACTGTCTCAATCCTGACCCTGTTGGCTCTGGCACTGGTGGTCGGCAGCTGTGGCACCCGTACTCCCACAACCACGGTCGAGACGACGACCACTGCAAACTGGGAAGCCCAGCTGGTCGGAGGCGTCGGCCAGGCCAGCCTGCTGAATTTCGTGACCCAGTTCACCGTCACCACTGTCAACGGGGCTTCCCAGCAGCTCAGTATTACGGGTTTCAGCTTCTACAATGCGGGAGCGTGCTTCGTGAAGGCCGTAACACCTCCAGTCGGCGTGGCCTCCTTGAACACCAACTCGCAGAACCAGGTGACGGGCTCCATGACGTACACCATTACGTCAGCAGATCCCTCAGGAAACGTCCTCACACTGACAACGACGCCCAATGGCGGCGTCAGCGGCACGTCGAACGCGACTCCGGGGACGATCGGAACGCTGAGCAACGGAATCGTCTGGGGCGATTGGAGCTTGCAAAGCAGCGACCCCAACTGCACCGGCGGTGCCACGCCCCCCATCACAGGCACCTTCATTATGTGCGAGGGCACGACCACCTGCACCGTTCCGACCTAAACGGGGCTGGGCGCGGTGAACCACCGACCGCGAATTCTTCCTCAGCGTTTGTTTTCCTCAATCTTCCCCCATCCAGCCTCACTCTTCCTTCCGGTTGTCCCGCTGCGGTACAGTGGGAGCCATGAAGCACCAGGTAAAGCCGCGCTCGCTCGCCGAGATCGCGGAAGCGGTGGGAGCCCGGCTGATTGGGGATGGCCACATCGCGGTGAGGAGCGTGGCCAGCATCCAGTCCGCTGCACCGGAAGATCTGGTCTTCGTCGAGGACGAGAAGCATCTGGCCGCGGCATTGCAGTCGGGGGCGGGCGCGGTCATTGCTGGAGGATTCGCCGCGTCTGTCAACGGCAGCAAGCCGCTGCTCCTCAGCGATCATCCCAAGCTGGCGTTCGCGCGGGCCGCGCGCTGGCTGCGGGAGGGATCGCTACTGGAAGCCGGCGTGCAGCAGGGAAGTGTGCACCAGTCGGCAGTCATTCATCCCTCGGCTGTGCTCGGACCGGGCGTTCGGATCGAGGAGCGAGCGGTAATCGGCGAGCGGGCGCGCATCGGCGACCGGGCGCGGATCGGAGCAGGTTGCGCCATCGCTGCGGACGTGATCATTGGCTGCGACTGCGAAGTTTATCCCAACGTCACCATTTATCCGGGCAGCCGGCTAGGGGACCGAGTGATTGTGCATGCGGGCGCGGTACTGGGCAGTGACGGCTTCGGTTATGTGCGCGACGGCAAGACCGGCCGCTACGAGAAATTTCCCCAGGTGGGACGGTTGGTCATCGAGGACGACGTCGAGATCGGCGCCAATGCGACGGTTGATCGCGGCGCCCTGGATGAAACGCGCATCGGCCGGGGAACGAAGATTGACAATCTGGTCCACATCGGCCACAACTGCCAGATCGGCGAGGACGTCGTCATTGCGGCGCAGACGGGCCTGTCCGGGAGCATCGTCATCGAAAACGGCGCGGTGCTTGGTGGCCAGGTGGGCATTGGCGAACACGCAACCATCGGCGAAGGAGTCATGCTCGGCGGGCAGGGCGGAGTCTTGCCGAACAAAGTTTTGCGCGGCAAGGGCGTGGCGTTCTGGGGAACTCCGGCGCAACCGCTGCGGCAATATCTGAAGCAACTGGCGACGCTGGCGCGGCTGGCGAAGAGGGACTGATCGTGGCGCTGGTCGTCATCGGCGGACATTCGCGCAGCGTGGGCAAGACCAGCGTGGTGGTCGGGTTGATCTCCGCCCTGCGCGAGTTCCACTGGACGGCGGTGAAGATTACCCAGTATGGGCACGGCATCTGCTCGGCCAGCGGCGGCGCCTGCGACTGTGCAACGGCCGATCATTCCTGGGCAATCTCCGAAGAACGCGACCGCTCGGGCGAGTCTGATACGTCGCGGTTCCTGCTGGCGGGAGCGGAGCGGGCGCTGTGGGTGCGGACCGAACAAGGGCGGTTGGCCGAGGCCATGCCCGCACTGCGGACGAGAATTGCGGGCGCGGGCAACGTGATCATCGAGTCCAACAGCGTGCTGAAGTTTCTGCGGCCGGATTTGTACCTGACGGTTCTCGATCCGGCGACGCCCGACTTCAAGAACTCGGCGCGGGAGTTCCTCGATCGCGCCAACGCAGTGATTCTGCATGAAAACGCAAGCGGGCCGGCATGGCAGGCCGTTTCCCTGAAGCCGGTGGCGGAGAGGCCGGTGTTCCGGATCACTCCCCCGGTGTATGTGACTGGCGAGATTGTCGATTACATCCGAGCGCAGTTGGCGATAGGCGCAATCCCAGGCAAACGGTGAACGCCGCTAATCTCTGTCATCCTTCGCTGCGCTCAATGACAAAAGCTCTGCTCAGGATGACAGAGCGATGGTGAATTGAGAAAGTTGCGGTCAAGAACTGGCCACTGGCAACTGGCAACCGGCAACTGACCCCTGCTCTTTGCTATCCTTGCGCGTGCGGCAAATTCACTCCAGCGCCTGGCTCTTGATCCTCTTGTCGGCTGTTCTGCAGGTGCTCATTTTTCCTCTTCCCAACGTTTATGTCCTTTCCTGGCTTGCGCTCACGCCGCTGATTGTGGCGATACTGCGCGCGCGTCCGGCTGGCGTGCTCGAAGTTGCTGATGCGGTGAGACTGCAGCCTGCCTCTCCCGCGCAGGCGTTTTTGCTGGCCTACGTTTGCGGCATCCTGTGGTACGCGGGGACGTGTTACTGGATCTACGACACCATGCGCCAGTACGGCGGACTCAGCGCGCCGATGGCAGTGCTGGCTCTCTTTCTGTTTTGCTGCTACCTGGGGCTGTATCACGGGATATATGGTCTGCTGCTGAGCTTGCTGCTGGGAAAGAGACGCGACTACAGGCGGGCACTGGCGACCGCGCCCTTTCTTTGGGTAGCGGTGGAACTGGCGCGCACCCGGGTGACTGGATTTCCGTGGGATCTGCTGGGGATCGCGCAGGTGGATAACGCCGCTCTGTGCCGCATCGCGGAGTGGACCGGCGTGTACGGCATCTCGTTTGAGATTGTGCTGGTGAATGTCGCGCTGGCAGCCGCGTTCCTGGTTCCGCGGCAGAAACGCGGGGCGATGCTGGCGGCAGCGCTGGCTGCAGCCGCGGTCCTGCAGGCGGGGAGACTCATCGAGGCACCGGCAATGAGCGCGGACCACGCCGCCCTGCTGGTGCAGCAGAACGTTCCCGTGTCGGCCAACTGGGAAACGCCGCTTTATTTTCAGCAGACGCTGAACGAACTGACGGAGCTAACTGTGAAGTCGGCGGCCGGCCCCGCGACGCCGAGAGCGAACTTGATTGTTTGGCCGGAATCACCCGCTCCGCTCTTCGACAGCGATCCGAGATTTCGCAGCGTGGTCAGCGGTATGGCGCGCCAGGCGCGGGCCTGGGTCGTCACTGGTCTTATTGGAACCGGCTCGCCCCCCGTGAGCGGGGCGAGTCCTCCGGTATTCAACTCCGCTGCGCTAATCAGTCCCAACGGCGATTGGACTGCGCGTTACGACAAGGTTCACCTCGTGCCGTTCGGGGAATATCTGCCTTTTCCCAGCCTCTTCTCCTTTGCAGGAGGCTTGACGAAGGAAGTCGGCGAGTTCGAACGTGGGACGTCACGCAAGCCGCTGGATGCAGGTGGCGAGCCGCTCGGCGTGTTCATTTGCTACGAATCCGTTTTCCCGGATGAAGTGCGGCAATTCGCGAAGCAGGGCGCGCAGGTTCTCGTAAACATTTCAAACGATGGCTGGTACGGAGACAGCGGCGCCTATGCTCAGCATCTGAATCAGACTCGCATGCGCGCGGTTGAAGATCATCGCTGGTTGCTGAGCGCGACTGACACCGGGGTCACGGCTTCGATCGATCCCTGGGGAAGGATTGTGGCGCGAATTCCCCGCAAGGAACGAACGGCACTGGTCGCGCCGTACGCCCTCACCTCCGTAACTACGTTTTATACCCGGCATGGCGACTGGTTCGCCTATGCGTGTGCGATAATTTCTCTAGGAGCGCTGCTGTCGCGCTTCGTTCTCCAAAAACCGCAGGAAGGCTGATCTGTCCTCATGAATCAAGAGCTGGAACAGTCGTACGAGAAGTTAAGCAAGAAAGTCCAAGAGCTCCGGGAGTATCTTTGACGCGGAGAAGCTCCGTCCGCAACTAGCCGAAATCGAAAAGCAGGCTGCCGACCCGGCTTTGTGGTCGAATCCGCAAAGATCACAGCTGGTGATGCGTGAGAAGAAGCGTCTGGGGCACGTGCTCTCGACCGACGCCGACCTGGGGCGCCGCACCGACGACATTGCCGCTTATTTCGACCTCGCCAAAGAAGGCGAAAATGTTGACGCCGACTTAGAGCGCGAGATCGGCTCCCTGCGCGACCTGATTGACAAGCTCGAAACCGAGACCCTGCTTTCGGGAGAGAACGACGCGCGCAACGCCATCGTGACCATCCATCCCGGCGCGGGCGGCACCGAATCGCAGGATTGGGCCGACATGCTGCTGCGGATGTATCTTCGCTGGGCCGAGCGGCAGGGATTTGAGACCGTGCTTTACGACTACCAGCCGGGCGAAGAGGCCGGCTTGAAGTCGGCGACATTCGCCATGAATGGCGAGTACGCTTTCGGACTTCTGCAGAGCGAGATTGGCGTGCACCGTCTGGTGCGCATTTCGCCGTTCGATCAGGCCAAGCGGCGGCACACTTCGTTTGCCAGCGTGTTTGTGTCTCCGGAAATCGACGACAGTATCGAAATCGTCATCAAGCCGGAAGATATTCGCGTGGACACTTACCGCTCCAGCGGCAAGGGAGGACAGCACGTCAACACGACGGACTCGGCTGTCCGCATTACTCACATCGCCACCGGGCTCGTCGCCAGTTGCCAGAACGAGCGCTCGCAGCACAAGAACCGCGAGCGCGCCATGAGTATGTTGCGTTCGAAGCTCTATGAATTCGAAATGGAGAAGAAGCGCGCGGCTACGAAAAAGATCGAGGACTCGAAGCTCGACATCGAATTCGGATCGCAGATTCGCTCCTACGTCTTGCAGCCTTACCGCATGATCAAAGACCACCGCACCAAGACGGAGGTCGGCGACGTGGATCGCGTGCTCGACGGAGATCTGCAGCCGTTCATCCGGGCGTATCTGCTGGCGCGGCGTGGGGAGAAATCGTGAAAGCGGGAAAAACAAAAAGCCGACCGCAGAGGACACGGAGGCCGCAGAGGTCATTAAGGCTTGGCTCCAAGTTTCTTCGTGCTTTTCAGTTTGCCGCCGAGAAGCATTCCGGCCAGACGCGCAAGGCATCGTCCATCCCCTACCTCGCCCACTTGATGGGTGTCGCGTCTTTGGTGCTTGAGGGCGGAGGCGACGAAGATCTGGCGATTGCGGCGCTGCTGCACGACGTGGTCGAGGATTGCGGCGGAGCACCGATGCTGAAGGAGGTCCGGCGCCGGTTTGGCAGGCGCGTTGCCAAGGTGGTGGACGGCTGCACCGATGCCGACACTTATCCCAAACCGCCGTGGCGCGAACGCAAGGAGAACTACATCCGCCATCTGAAGAGTGCGGACGCTGATACGCGGCTGGTTTCGGCGGCCGACAAACTGAACAACGTGCGCTCCATCCTGAGCGATTACCGCGAAGTGGGCGAATCCGTCTGGTCACGGTTCAATGGTGGACGCGAGGGCACTCTTTGGTACTATCGCACTTTACGGGATCAATTTCTCCGGCACAGGCCCAATCGCATTACCCGGCAACTCGAACTGGCGGTAAATGAACTGGAGTTGCTGGCTAGGGGCAACGCGATTTCCGCCGGACAAGAGTCGCACCCTGCAGTTGGGGCATGAAGCTATGTCGCGCATCATGGATCAAATCCGCGCTTCGAAACTCCCCTCCCACATGATGCAATTTGCGGCGCGCGGCGCATTGCAGGTGCCGCCGGCCGAGAACATCGAGATTCTGGTTTATCTTGCCCGGCACAACAAAGTGTTTGGTGAACTGGCGCGCCTGACCCTGGCCGGGTGGGACGAAAAGGCCTGCCTGGCGTCCGCATCCGATCCCGCAACTCCAGCCGAAGTGCTGGACTACTTCATTTCGCCAGAGAATCTCCGCCCGAAGTTGCTGCCGGCGCTCCTCGAAAACCCGTCGGTATCCGAAGGGGAAGTGATAAAACTCGCGGTCTCTGCCCTGCGGGAGACCATTGAAGGAATGCTCAAGAGCGTGCGGGTGCGATCGCTGAGCGGCGTTCTCACAGTTCTCAAGACAAATCCGTACCTGAAGAAAGAAGAGGCTGCGGAGATTGACGCGCTTCTCGGTGCCGGGCAATCCGCAAGCTCTATCGCCGAGGACGGCGAAACTGGGACTAATGGGCAATCTGCTGTTGCGGCGGAGCCCGAACCTTCAGAAACGGGAGGTCCTCAAGCGGAAGTGGTGGAGGCCCAAGCCGGCGCGGAAAAGCCTGATGCGGAGCTCTCCGCGTATCTCAACCAACACGCCCATGAGATTGCAGCCGAAGGTGAGAAGCCCTTTCAGGCTATTGGTGGAATTGTCGAACTGCTCGGGCCCGACTATTTCCCGGTCATAGAAACCGCGGAAGCGCCGCCTAAAGCAGCGCCCTCACCTGCGACCGCGAAGTCCGGGGTCGCGATCAAGAAGGTCCATTCACCAATCGAACCCGAGCGCAAGAACGCTCTGCAGAAGATCAATGCACTCGATGTAAAAGGCCGCATCCAACTCGCACTGAAAGGCAACAAAGAGGAACGTTCCATTCTGATTCGCGACGGCACCAAGGTTGTGGCGCTGGCAGTGCTCGAGGCGCCCAAGCTCTCCGACGGCGAAGTCGAGAAGATCGCCAGCCAGAAGAATGTGCTGGAGGCTGTGTTGCGCCAGATTCCGCTGAAGCGGCGTTTCGTGAAGAACTATATTGTCGTGCGTAATCTGGTAGGGAACCCGCGCACGCCGATCGATCTCGGCCTTGGCTTGATGAAAAACCTGCTGACCCAGGACCTGAAGAACCTTTCCAACAACAAGGAAGTCTCCGAAACCATCCGCAAACTGGCGTTAAAGATGTACAAGCAGAAACTGGAATCTGCCAACAGGAAATGAGACAGTTGCCTTGGCTTCGTTACCGCCGAGTGATGCCATCACCGATCTGCTGAAACGCTCGAAGACGATCGCTGTAGTCGGCCTCTCTGACAACCCGCTGCGTCCCAGCCACGGCGTCTCAGCCTATATGCAGAGCCACGGATATCGCATCATCCCGGTGAATCCGCAGATCGAGGAGTGTCTTGGCGAAAAGGCTTACGGTTCGCTGCTCGACGTGCCGGAGAAGGTTGACATCGTGAACATCTTCCGCCGGCCGGAGTTCGTGGAAGAAGTGGTGGACCAGGCCATCCGACTCAAGGTTCCCCTCGTCTGGATGCAGGAAGACGTAATCCACGAAAAAGCTGCGCAGAAGGCGCGCAAAGCCGGGATCTTTGTTGTGATGGACCGCTGCATCTTGAATGAGCACAGGACGCGGTTGGGCTAAGTCAGCGCGCGACTCCGACAAAAACCACACTGGCATCGTCGCGCACACCAGACCCGTTGGCGAACGAACGCACTTCGTCCACGATGCTCATTGCCGAGGATCCCGGCTTTACCGCATATTCCGCGAGGCGGCTCGGGCCATATTCTTCCTCGCTGGCGTTCACCGCCTCGGTGATGCCGTCACTGTAGAAGATGAGCTTCGAACCTGGCGACAGCGTAATCCCGGTTTCGGAATAATCGCCGCAACCCAGCCCGAGCGGCAGCCCTCGTTCCGTGTCCAGGAAGTGCTCGCCGGCATCATCAATGAACAGTGGCCGCAGGTGTCCGGCGTTGGCAAAAGTGACAGTGCGGGTGGAAGGATCGAGCACGGCGTAAACCATGGTGACGAACTTTCCCGCGGGAAAATCTTCCGCCAGCAACTCGTTGAGTCTGGCCAGCACTTCGCCGGGGCTGCAGCAGGCCTCAGCCAGCGAGCGCAACGCGCCGCGCGTCGCTGACATGAGCAAAGCGGCGGCGGTACCCTTGCCGGATACGTCGGCCAGAACAATTCCCCAGCGGCCGTCGGGGAACGGAATGAAATCGTACCAGTCGCCGCCCACGGCGCGGGCAGGCTCGCTTCGACCGGAAATCACAAAGCCGGGGATAAAAGGAGAGCTCTTCGGCAGCAGGGCCTGCTGAATGGCGCGCGCCTCTTGCGCTTCACGGTCGAGGACAGCGCGTTCCGCACGCTCGGTCGTGACGCGCCGCGCGTTCTCGACGGCAACGGCCACATGATCGCACAGGGCCTGCAGAATTCTGAGCTGGTGGCGCGGAAACGCGTCCAGTTCGGGATGCGATGCCGTGAAGACTCCCACCAGCCGCTCACCCACCCACAGCGGAATCGCTACTTCAGAAAGCGTCGCACCCTCGCATGCAATGTAGTACTTGTCCTGTCGCACGTCGGGAGCGTAGTGCATCTGGCCGGTGGAGGCGACGTGCCCCACCATACCCTCGGTACCAATCTTGAGGCGGAAGCCCTTGTGGTGTGTGGTGCAGCCACGCACGCCAGCCATTACCATTTCGTGACGATCTTCATCATGCAGATAGAGGCCGGCTTCTACGCAGCCGAACGAACGGGCCACTTCATTGACGACGCTGGTGATGAGCTGATCAAGATCGAGAATCGAGGTAATCTTCTGCGCCGTTTTCTGCAGCCGCTGCAGGTCCTCCACGAAGTCGGCAGGCAGAGGCCGGACCTGAGGTTCGTTGCCGGAGACACTAGGGATCGTTGCCATGAAAGCCAATCCTTGCAGAAGGAGGTCTACGCAAGAGTCCGTTTTCTCATCAGATGCCGTCTGGAAGGTTACGATTCTTTCTTTGGTTGCGAGGAACGGCTTTCGCCAGCTGCGGAACGCTGCCTCTTGATCTCTTCCAGCCGCTCGCGAATGCGTTTCTCGATGCCTTCATTGGTCGGCTGGTAGTAAACGCGGCCGCGCAAGTTGTCGGGCAAGCATTGCATGTCGGCCACTTTGTTTTCCAGGTCGTGCGCGTACTGGTATCCCCGGCCATAACCGAGGCCTTTCATCAGAGACGTCGGAGCGTTGCGCAGGTGCAGCGGAACCGGATCGGCGGACGTTTGCTCGACATCCTGCTTGACTTCGCCGTAGGCAGTGTACAAAGCATTCGACTTGGGCGCGGCCGACAGATAGACCACAGCTTCAGCCAGCGCCAGATTGCCTTCGGGCATGCCGATGAAATCCACGGCGTCACGTGCCGCCATGCACAGTGAGAGCGCATTGGGATCGGCCAGGCCGATATCTTCGACCGCCATGCGCACCACCCGGCGCGCAATGTAAAGCGGATCTTCCCCGGCTTCGAGCATGCGTCCGAGCCAGTAGAGCGCGGCGTCGGGATCGCTGTTGCGCACAGACTTGTGCAGGGCCGAGATCAGGTTGTAGTGCTCTTCGCCGGTCTTGTCATAGAGCAGGACGCGCTTCTGCAGCGCATCGCGGACGATGCCGTCGGTGATCTCCCGAGCGCCCGTGTTGTTCTTCTGCGTGTTGTCCTGGGCCAGTCCGGCTGCGACTTCCAGGACGTTGTAGGCACTGCGGGCGTCGCCGCTGGTATAGCTCGCAATCTTTCTGAGCACGTCGTCCGAGGCAGTCAGATTCATTTCGCCCAGACCACGTTTGCCGTCGGTAAGCGCGCGCTTCAGCAGCAGCACGATCTGGTCTTCGGTGAGCGGCTGCAGGACGTAAACGCGGCAGCGCGAGAGCAACGCTGAGTTGATCTCGAACGACGGATTCTCGGTGGTCGCGCCGATGAGCCGGATATTGCCTTTCTCGACGTGGGGCAAGAAGGCGTCCTGCTGCGCCTTGTTGAACCGGTGAATCTCGTCAATGAAAACGATCGTCCGGGTACCGTACTGGCGGGCGCGCTCGGCGTCGGCCATGACCTGCTTGATCTCTTTGATCCCGGCCAGCACGGCGGAAAATTCGATGTACTCCGCCTTGGTCATGTTGGCGATGATCTTGGCGAGCGTCGTTTTGCCCGTGCCCGGAGGGCCCCAGAAAATGAGCGAGCCCATGTCGTCGCGTTCGATCTGCGTGCGTAGCGGCTTGCCGGGATTGATCAGTTGCTCTTGCCCGACGAACTCATCCAGCGTGCGCGGACGCATGCGGTCCGCCAGCGGGCGCGTCGTATCCGCTGCGCTGCCGGCATTCGGGATGGGCTGAAACAGGTTCAAGGCTAGAACGCCAAAGCCGCAGGCTTCAGCTTAACTCAAGCGAGGGTTAAAGGGGACCGGATGGCTCCGGAGCCGCATGCCGCGTAAGTTGTTGAGTTCTGGTGGAAGTTGTTGAGCCTTCGTGGAAGTGATTGAAAATTCGTAGAGCGCGCCAGGAGGCCGCAGGAGCGACAATTTGCGGACGATGGTTTCCCTGTCCCGCGTACTTATTCGCGATGCTAGGGCTGTTTCCGGCGCAGCAAAGGGCATTCTGGAGGGCATACCCGATCCTCCCGGGAGGTTGTCCAAAGGAATCTGCTCGTCCATACCCAAAAGCAATACATGAACGTATGTACATTAATAGCAATATACGACGAATGCGCAATTTCAGGAAGCTACCGGACGACCTCCCGCATGGAGCTGACAAACTGGAGCCCCGGCGCAGCGGGCAATGCTCCAATCTCGGCCGCGTAGCGGTAGAACAACTGCAGGCCCTCCAGGCAGGCTGCATCGAGCTGGTAGTGAATATTCCCGGTCAGATAGGAGCGGATATCACCTTCGCTGAGACCCAGGCGCGGCGACCATTCACGCGCAATCTGGTTGAGGCTCGAAGGCTCCAGCCCGTGGTCGCGGGAATCGCGAAACACCCCGGCCAAATCCAACGCCGGATCGGCTTCGCTCAACGCGGCACCGCGAACAGCCCAGAAAGCGAAAACAAAAGGCTTGCCCGTGCAGCGGATCCACTCCTCCGCCAGATCAAGCGTCTGGTAGCGCGTGCGGTCAATCTTCAGCGCAGGATCGCCAATGACCAGGCCAGCGTCGTGCTCGGCCAGCATCTTTTCGACATTGGGAGCCATCGGAAAGAACGTCCTTCCGCCGCCCATCCATTTCTCAAATAGAACTTTGGTTAGGGCCACCGAGGTCATCGAAGACGTGTCCAGGGCAACGGAGTGGATCTTCTCGATGGGCATTCTACTGACCAGCAAAATCGAGCGCACGGCGCGCCGCGAGGCGATCGCGACCTCAGGCAGCAGCTGCAGGCCGGGAATTTGCGCATACGCCGCCGCCGGAATGATTCCGATGTCGGCCGTCCGCTCAGCCAGCGCGTGGGCGCAAGCCGAGGGCAACGTGTAGGAAACATCGAACTGTCGGCCGGTCTCGCCGTGTTCGAAATCCCACATCAGGGGGGCTGTGTTGAGATAGGAAATGGCGGAAATGCGCAGGCTTCTCATTATTTCTTCAACATCGTCGCTTCTGCAATATCCACAATATTAACAAACCATTGTGACGGATAACCTTGACACGGTTCTTGCGGCCTAAGTACAGTCCGGTCGGAGTAGAGTCTTGGTTACTGTCGCCGCACCGCCGGCAGGCACGCGCAGCCTGGAATGGCTGGCCCTGGCATTGACGCCCGGCCTCGGGCCCACGAAATCCCGGAAACTCGTCGAGCATTTTGGGAGTCCCGAGGCCATTTTCCGCGCCTCGCTCACCGAACTGGAAGCGACCGGGATTCAGGCTGTTTCGGCACAATCGCTGGCCACGGGGAAGTCGGCGGAATTGGCGCGGGAGGAGTTCGCGCGCGCCGCCGATGCCGTCGCGACCGTGATCTCGGTGGACGACGCGTCGTATCCGCCGCGCCTGAAAGAAATCTACGATCCGCCGCTCGTCCTTTACGTTCGCGGCAGCGTGGATGTACTGACCAAGCCCGGCATCGCCATGTTGGGAACGAGGCATCCTACGCCTTATGGTTCGGGCATGGCCGAACGGCTGGCTTGCGACCTCGCAGCCCACGGGCTGGTGATTATCAGCGGTATGGCGCGGGGCGTCGATACCGCCAGCCATCGTGGCGCGATTTCGGCGAAAGGCAAAACCCTGGCGGTGTTTGGCACGGGCGTGGACGTGATCTATCCGAAAGAAAACTCACGCCTGTCGGAACAGATTCTGGCGCTGGGCGGCGCGCTGATCTCGGAGTTTCCTTTAGGGACGTTTGCGGCTCCGCAAAACTTTCCCATCCGCAATCGCATTCTCAGCGGCATGTCGGTTGGAGTGCTCGTGGTCGAAGCCGCGGAATACTCCGGCACACGCATCACCGCGCGCTGCGCGCTGGAGCAGAATCGCGACGTTTTCGCCGTGCCCGGCAACGTCACCAACAAGAATTCCTGGGGGCCGAACACACTGATCAAACAGGGCGCCAAGCTGGTCGCGACCTGGGAGGACGTGTGGGAAGAACTCCCACCGGAAGTACGACTTGCATTGACTCCCGCCACCTCGCCTGAATCCCCGGGCGCCTCCCCCGCATCTCTATTTCCGGAAGAAGGCCTCCCTCCTCACGAAAAGCGCATCCTGAGCCTGCTGAAAGCCGACGAAGCCAAGCACATTGACGAACTGGTCGAGCGCCTGGAGACGGAAATGTCCTCCTCGGAAATCTTCGCCGCGCTGTTCGAACTGGAACTGGCAGGCAAGATACGCCAAATGCCGGGAAAGAATTTTGTGAAAAGCTTTTAGCTGCTAGCTCCTAGCTTCTAGCTAGGCCGAAAGAAGGAATCGCAAAATGGAGGACTTCAAGAACTTGAAAGTCTGGGCTAAGTCTCACGAGTTGACACTGGCGATTTATCAGACTACCCGCAAATTCCCGAAGGACGAAATTTATGGACTAACCAGCCAGATACGGCGTGCGTCAGCTTCTATTGGAGCGAAACATCGCGGAGGGTTGCGGGAGGAGATCAGATCCGGAGATGAAGCGGTTCGTTCAGATCGCCCGCGGCTCAGCAAGCGAACTCGAATATCACCTGTTGCTTGCAAGGGATCTGCATTTTCTGGCATCCGAAGAGTTTAATGATTTGGAAGCGCGGTCTCTAGAAATTCAGCGCATGCTGGCATCGCTTGCCCACCGGCTGCAACCTCTGGTCTTGGCTAGAAGCTAGTAGCTAGAAGCTAGCGGCTTTCTTCCAGTAACTTGTTGCTTTCCGCCCATTCGTGCTAGCTTCGAAAAACGAATACCAACGTAATGAGGGTCAATTGTCTAAAGGTTTAGTCATTGTTGAATCGCCGGCCAAGGCGAAGACCATCCAGAAATATCTGGGCAAGGGCTTTACGGTCGAGGCTTCGCTCGGCCACGTGAAGGACCTGCCCAAGAGTACCCTGGGCGTGGACATCACCAACGGGTTCGAGACGGATTACGTCATTATCCCCGGCAAAGAAAAGGTGGTAGCCAGGCTGAAGAAGCTGGCGGCCTCGGCGGACGCGATCTATCTCGCGCCTGATCCCGATCGCGAAGGGGAAGCGATCGCGGCCCATCTCGCGGATGAACTCGACGGGAACGGAAAAGGGAAAAAAACCAAAAAGGCAAAGGCGAAGAAGGGCGAGCCGGAACCTCCTCCGCGCATCCAGCGCGTCACCTTCAACGAAATCACCAAGCGAGCGGTGCAGGCCGCCTTCGAGCATCCCCGCACGATCGATCAGAACCTGGTGGACGCACAGCAGGCTCGCCGCGTGCTTGACCGGCTCGTGGGATATCAGGTTTCTCCATTGCTCTGGGATAAAGTTCGCCGCGGCTTGTCGGCCGGGCGTGTGCAGACCGTTGCCCTGCGACTCATCGTCGAGCGCGAGCGCGAAATCAAAGCGTTCGAGAAGAAGGAATATTGGACGATTGACGCCCACCTCGCCGCCAGCAAGCCGCCAGCGTTCGACGCCCGGTTTGTGGGTAAAGGCGAAGAAAAAGTTGAAGTCACGAACGCCGAAGGCGCGGAAAAGATCCGCGTCGCGTTGGAGAAAGCCGACTGGGTCGTCCGCTCGGTTGACAAAAAGGAGCGACGCCGCAACGCCGCCCCTCCGTTCACGACCAGCAAGCTGCAACAGGATTCCTCTCGCAAACTGCGCTTCAGCGTGAAGCGCACTATGATGATCGCGCAGCGCCTGTACGAAGGCGTGGAACTCGGCGAGGAAGGCCTGGTCGGTCTCATCACTTACATGCGTACCGACTCGACCCGGGTTGCGCCCGAGGCGATCCAGGAAGTTCGCGAATACGTTGTCAAGGAATTTGGTCCAACCTACCTTCCCGAGACGCCCAATGTTTTTAAGGAGAAGAAGGAAGCGCAGGCCGCTCACGAGGCGATTCGGCCAACTTCGGCCATGCGCCATCCCGACCAGATCAAGCAGTATTTGAAGGAAGACGAGTTCAAGGTCTACAAGCTGATCTGGCAGCGCTTCGTGGCTTCGCAAATCAATCCCGCGGTCTTCGATCAGACCACGGTCGACATCGACGCGAAGACAACGATCGGAAATGACGTTTTCTGGTTCCGGGTGACCGGCTCCGTGCTCAAATTCGACGGCTTCCTCAGAATCTACGAGGAGGCGAAAGAGGGCAAGGACGAGGAAGACGAGGAACTCAAGCACAAACTGCCCGCGCTCGAAGCCGGGCAGAAACTTATGCTCAAGGAACTGAAGCCGGAGCAGCATTTCACCGAACCGCCTCCTCGCTTCAACGAAGCGTCGCTGGTGAAAGAATTGGAAGAACGAGGTATCGGCCGGCCTTCAACCTACGCCGCGATTCTCACCACCATTCAGGAGCGGCAGTACGTGCAGAAGCTGGGCGGAAAGTTCGTCCCGACTGAGATTGGACTCGTTGTAACCGATTTGCTCGTGGAAAACTTTCAGGACATCTTCGATCTGCAATACACGGCGCGCCTGGAAGAGGAACTCGACGAGATCGAAGAAGGCAAGGAGAAGTGGACCGACGCCCTCGCCGAGTTCTACAAGAAGTTCCAGAAGGATCTCAAATATGCCGCCAAGCACATGGAGAACATCAAGCGGATGGAGAAGCCAACGGACGAGAAGTGCGAGCTCTGTGGCTCGCCGCTGGTGATCAAGTGGGGCAAGCACGGCTCCTTCTACGCCTGCAGCACCTACGACAAGGACGATCCGAACACCTGCAAGTTCACCAAAGAGAATCCCATCAATCTGCCCGATCTCGACTCGGCCGACATGCAGGAGACGACGCAGGAGGAATACTGCGAAAACTGTGGCCGGGTGATGGTGCTGAAGCGCGGACGCTTCGGCCAGTTCATGGCGTGCACGGGATATCCCGACTGCAAGACCACGCGCCGTCTGGATCAAGGCAAGAAGGTCCCTGACATCCCGCTCGACGAGCTTTGCCCGAAATGCGGGCGCAACATGATGATCCGCCACGGCCGCTACGGCGAGTTCACCTCCTGCAGCGGATATCCCGATTGCAAGTACGTAAAGCAGAACTTCATCGGCGTGAAGTGCCCGGACTGCAAGGACGGCGATCTGGTCGAAAAGCGTGCGCGCAAGGGCAACACGTTCTACGGTTGCGGCAACTATCCGAAGTGCAGATTTACTTCGGCCCACAAGCCCATTGCCGAAAAATGCCCGAGTTGCGGCAGCGAGTATCTGGTGGAGAAAAACCTGAAGGCGGGGCAGGTGATCGCCTGCCCGAACAAGGAATGCGACTACGAGCGCCCTGCGCCTCCGCCGGAAGCGGCGGCGACCACCGCGTAGTAAATTGAGTAATTGTGTAATTGAGCAATTTAACGGGGACCGGGGCACATTTCGGGACCCAATTACACAATTGCTCAATTACAATATTGCTCAATTACCCACTGGAGAGTAATCCGACCCATGTCCAAGAAGCCAACTACTGCAGATGCTCACCTGATCCTCGAACTCTACGACCTGCGCCGCGAGGCGGAGATGCGCAAGGCCCGCAACTGGTGGGTCGGCGAGTTTTTCCCGCAAAGCGCCGACGATTTCCTCAAGGTGGCCGGGGCCATGGGCACACAAGAAAACGCCTGGTTGCGTCAGGTGGGTGGTTACTGGAGCATGGCCTCTTCGTTCGTCCTGCAGGGCGTGTTGAACGAAGACTTGTTTCTGCAACCGTCGTTCAGCGGAGAGATGTTTATCGTTTTCGCGAAGGTCCATCCCTTCCTGAAAGAACTGCGCGAAAAAATCGGCGACCCGCACATGTTCCTCAACATCGAGAAGGTCATTACCAACACAAAGTGGGGGCGGGAGCGTCTGCAGTTCACGCTCAAGCGCGTAGAGACGATGCGGCAGAGGCGGGCCGAACGCAAAGCCGGCTCGTAGCTTCTAGCTAAGAGTTTCTAGGTCAACCCCTGTCGAAATCGATGCGCGATACCGGTTCCGTTCGCCGCGCCATCAGTTCGACCGTAACCCGAACCTCCGATGTTTTGCTAGGAGCTAGCGGCTAGAAGCTTCGCTTCTGTTATCCTAATCGGCTGTGCGGATGATCTGGTGGTTTTTGACCCTCGGCGTCAGTACGCTGGTCGTAGTGTGCGTGGCTATCGCCCTGTATATCCACTTGCGGCGGCACCTGCAAAAAGCACACTCCTCGCAGGACGGACATTGATGGAAGCAGAACGCCCGACAACCGCGTTGAATGCTGAATGTCGGTACGATTTGGAGATCAAAGCTATGGCCAAGGCGGTAGTTTTAGCCACGCCGCAAGAGCGGGCGATTGAGGCTGCACGACAAGTCGCACTTGTGGTGGGCGCGAGCCTGGTGGTCGCGCTGTGCGCGCGCGTCACAATACCGCTGCTGCCGCTGACACCTGTTCCGCTGACACTGCAGAACTTCGGCGTGCTGCTGGTCGGATTACTGCTCGGCAGCCGCCGCGGATTCGCTGCGCTCACGCTGTATTTGGCTGAGGGTGCGGTGGGGTTGCCCGTCTTTAGTCAAACTCCCACAAGTCTGGTAGGAATTGCGCACATTCTTGGGCCAACTGGCGGATTTCTGATGGTGTACCCCTTCGTCGCCTTCCTCGCCGGGTATGTTTTTGAGCGCGGAGCGAAGACCTTCGCGCGCGCGGCGGTCGCCGGCTTCCTGGCTGAGATGTTGCTCTTTGCCGGGGGACTGAGCTGGCTCTATCTGTTCACGCATTCCCTGGCGAAAGCAGCTTATTTGGGTCTTTACTGGTTTCTGGCTGCGGAAGTCATGAAAGTAATGTTCGCCGCAGCTATTGCCACGCGCTGGCGGCGCACTTCGGCAGCGCAGTGAGTTTTCTGGAGTTGCGATGACGATAACAGCAGGAACCGAACCCGGAGCAAAGGTGCAGGGCGGTAATTCCGGCCAGGTGCGCGAAATCGCCGTAGCGCACAGCCCGGATTCCGACGACGCCTTCATGTTTTACGGCCTGGCCACGAACAAAGTGCGCACTCCCGGCCTGCGCTTTACGCACACTCTCTGTGACATCGAGACCCTGAATCAGAAGGCCCGCGAAGGCATCTACGACGTCACCGCAATTTCGTTCCACGCCTATCCTTACGTGCAGGACAAATATGCGCTGATGACATGCGGAGGCAGCGTGGGCGAGGGGTACGGCCCGATGATCGTGTCGCCCCGGTCGTTCACTCAAAGTGAGATCAAGACCAAGCGCATCGCTGTGCCCGGCACGCTGACCACGGCATATCTGGCGCTGCAACTCTTTGCTCCGGGAGTGGACACGGAAGTTGTTCCTTTCGACCAGATCATCCCGCAAGTGCTCGAAGGCAAATACGAAGCCGGGCTCATCATTCACGAAGGCCAGTTGACTTACGACAAGTCGGGCCTTCACCGCGTCGTGGATCTCGGCAAGTGGTGGAGAAAAGTGACTGGTTTGCCTCTGCCACTCGGCGGCAATGCCATTCGCCGCGCCTTGGGACCGCAACTCATGCCGGCCGTGACCGCTGCGCTCCGCGAAAGCATTCAGTACGGACTCGATCACCGCGAAGAAGCGCTCGCCTATGCTATGCAGTTTGCCCGCGACCTCGATGCGCAGTCGGCCGACAAATTCGTCGGCATGTACGTGAATGAGCGTACGCTCGACTACGGTCCCGACGGGCGCGAAGCCGTCCGCCGCCTGCTCGACATGGGACACAAGGCAGGGATCATCGGGCCGGAAGCAAGAGTGGATTGGGTGGGGTAGGAAGCTTCTGGCTTCTAGCTACTAGCTTCTAGCGGAACCTCAGTGAAGTAGTCCTTTTCATTGAACTCATGCCACGCCGTGAGGGCACCAGATAAGCATTTCCCAATTTGCGTTTAGCTAGGAGCTAGCAGCTTGCCTCCCCAAACCCTCCTCATCGACGCCGACGACACGCTGTGGGAGAACAACGTCTATTTCGAGCGGGCGATCGCCCGCTTCATCTCGTTTCTGAATCATCACGAGTTCTCGCCCGAGCAGGTTCGCGAGGTGCTCAACGAGGTGGAGCGCGAGTGCATCGTGAAGCATGGCTACGGCCTGCACAGCTTTGCCCATGCGCTCGTGGACACCTTTGAACGGTTGAGCGTCGAGCCGGCCACCCCGGAGTTGCATGCGCAGATCCAGAGCTTTGCCCACACCATCGCCGCTCACCCGATCGAGTTCCTTCCCGATGTGCCGCAGACCTTGCAGTATCTAACGGACCGCCATCGTCTGATCCTGCTGACGAAGGGCGCAATTGCGGAGCAGACCGGGAAGATCGAGCGCTCGGGGCTGAAAGGATATTTCAAGGCAGTCGAGATCGTAGCCGAGAAAAATGTCGCTGCCTATGCGCAAATGCTCGAAAAATATGATCTCGCGCACCATTCCACCTGGATGGTCGGCAACAGCCCGCGATCCGATATCAACCCGGCGCTGGCCGCCGGACTGCACGCCGTTTTCGTGCCCCACGGCGACACTTGGATTCTCGAGCATGAGGAAGTCAACCCGGCCCCGCCGCACCAGAAACTGCTCATCGTGGGACGTTTCGCCGAACTGCGCGAGCACTTCTAAGTCTTCATTTTTCGGAGATTCCGGTGCTGGGAGGATCGAAAAGATCTTAGCCACAGAGCACACCGGGGAACACAGAGGAACCCTCTGTGGAACTCTGTGTCCTCTGCGGTTAACCTTGACGCTGTAAAAGTTTTCCGATGAATCCGCGCGTCTATAGCCCTCCGGTGGGGGAATCATCTCCGTTACCTTGTTCTCATGTTCGTCACTACCGCACCAAACTAACCAACACAGTGGTCTCGCGCCAGACATTTTCCGCGTGTTACGCTCATCTTGCTCGGCGATCTGACTCCCCACTTCGTCTGTGGCGATACAGACCAACAATTTCCGCAGGCTATTGCATACCGTGGAAGCGCTGTCGGAACTCGGCCCCGCGCTGGCGGCGGAGCATGAGTTCTCCGAGACGGCGCGCCGTATGCTGGCTGCTGTCATGGACGCGGCGGGCGCCCGCGAGGGCGTGCTGTTTTTGTTCAACGACAAGCCCGCCATGCTGACCTCCTCGGCGGCACAGGGATTCGCCCTGATGCCCGACCCCGGCTTCATTCCTCTCCTGCCCAAGCACGTGCATGCGCTCACCGCGGCACACGGTCCGATTGTTCTGAACTCATCCACTTACTCGGTCTTCTTGAGTTCCAACGGCAACGTGGCGCCTGAACTGTTCAAGTGCATCGCGCCGCTCCGCACGGCAGGCCGTCTGGCGGGTGTCATCGCGCTGGGCCGTCGTCCGGGGGACGCGCTTTATGAGGACAGCGAGCTCGATGCCGTGGAAATGCTGTGCAGCTACGTGGCGCTGGCCGTGCAGAATTATGCGCTGACCCAGACCATCGCGCAGCGGGTTTCCGAAAATCTGCGGCTCATGGCATCGCTGCATGGTTTCTACGACAACGCGCTCGAAGCCTTCGCCACCGCCATTGACGTCAAGCACGTGGCCATTCACGGCCACTCCCTGCGCGTCGGGCGGTACGCCGCGGCCATTGGCGAGGCTCTGGGCATGGAGCCCAGCGAAATTGCAGCGCTGCGCAGCGCGGGGTATCTGCACGACATCGGAAAAGTTGCCGTGGACCGCCGCTTGTTCGGGAAACCCGGAGCGCTCGATCCCGAAGAATTTCGCGAGATGGCGGACCATACCGTTGTTGGCCATCAGATCGTCAGCAGCGTGCAGTTTCCCTGGCCCAAGATTCCCGAGGCGGTGCGCTGGCACCACGAGCGCAGCGACGGTTCCGGCTATCCCGACCGGCTCAACCTGGACGACTTGCCCGTGGCGGTGCGCATCGTCGGCGTCGCCGATTCCTTCGATGCCATGACCAGTGCCCGGCCCTATCGCGCCCCGCTTTCGGTGGGCAGCGCGCTCAGCGATCTGGTACGAATCGCTCCCCAGAAATTTGATCCGAACGTGGTGCAGGCCCTATTGATTCAAGTGCGCCGTGACGTGGTGGGAAGCAGCCGGACTCCGCTGCTCGACGGCGTGCCCGTCAACATCGCAGCCGCCGACATTGATCAACTCGCGGCCACGCTACAGCACAAAATCTCGCGCGGAAAGGCATATTCGACGTAGAAGACCGGCTCCCGGCGCTTAGCTTGCGGCCATCCTAGCGGCGATTTTCTACCTGTCCCGGAACCCCTTGTCCTGCAATCACTTCAAGGTCTCCGGAATCGCGCTCGCCAGCAACTTTTTCTGTCTCCGGGGTTCATAATGTGGAGAGCCTTGTCCTTTCCGGGAGTCGGCATGAGATCCGGCGTCGTCAAGCCTGCGCTGTTTCTTCTCACCCTGAGCCTCGCCTGCGCGGTTCCGCATTTGCTCGCCAAGAAGAAGGATCAAGCCGGCGATTCCGGCTTGAACGAACAGAAGCGCGCCGTGCACGCGCTCAATCGCCTGACCTTTGGCCCGCGCCCCGGCGATCTGCAGCAAGTCATGGCCATGGGCGTTGACAAATGGATTGATCAGCAGCTGCATCCGGAGAGAATCTCGGACTCCGCGCTCGAATCGCGCCTCGCGCCCTTCCGCACCCTGCGCATGAATTCGCGGGAGATGGTCGAAGAATTCCCCGACAACCAGATGGTTCGGGAAGTGATGGACGGTAAGAAGCCCATGCCCTCCGATCCCGCAAAGCGCGCTGTGTATCAGGTGCAAATCGCACGCATGCAAGAAAGGCAGGAGAAGAAAGAGCGCCGAGAGGAGGCTGCGGCTGCTCCTCCGCCTGCGATGGACACCGCGAAAACTGGCCCGAAAACTGGCGCGAAAACTGGCGAAGACCGTGCCGCGGAAGCCAATGCCGACGCGGGCGCAGCCGGGACCGCCAAGACAGCCGAGGAACTCGCCGCCGCGGCAGCGGCCCGCCCCGATGCCATGCCCGCCACTCCCGCGGACAATAACCTGGCAAACCCGATGGCCGGCTCCAACGGCGGAGCGCCGCCTGCTGCGAGCCGGAGCAACGCTCCGGCCAACGACATGTCTATGGCTCCGCCGGGAGAAACCGTGTCAGCATCTCCCGCAGGATCCAACTCAGCGTCAATGGACGATCCAGAAGCGCGCCGCCGGGAGGAGCGTCTTTACGCCGATCTGGAGGTGCAGAAGCTGCCCGATCTTCCTCCCGACCAGCGCTACAAGAAAGTGCTCTCCATGTCACCCGACCAGCAAGTGGCTCTGGCCGACTCTCTGCGGGGCGGCAAGGGACAGGAGTTCCTTGCCGGGCTCGGCCCCAAACAGAAAGAAACATTGCTGGCCATGAACAACCCGGAGAGCGTCGTGGTAGACGAACTGGTTCAGGCCAAGCTGCTGCGAGCCATCTACAGCGAGCGCCAACTGGAAGAAGTGATGACCGATTTCTGGTTCAACCACTTCAACGTCTTCATCAACAAAGGCGCGGACCGAGTTCTGCTCACCAGTTACGAGCAGGACGTGATCCGTCCCCACGCCCTGGGTAAGTTCGAAGATCTACTCCTCGCCACGGCCAAGAGTCCGGCGATGCTGTTCTACCTGGATAACTGGCTAAGCATGGGTCCGAACTCCATGCAGGCGCTCGGAATCCCCGGCCGTCCTGGTCCCAACGGACCCTACCGCTTTCCCCGGCCGAATCCGAATGCAAAGCCGAAACAGAACAGCGGCCTGAACGAAAACTACGGCCGCGAATTGCTGGAACTGCATACGCTCAGCGTGAACGGCGGCTACTCGCAGCGCGATGTCACGGAAGTCGCCAAGGTGTTCACCGGCTGGACTATCGACAAGCCCAACGAAGGCGGAGACTTTCGCTACGATCCCCGCCGGCATGAGCCGGGGCCCAAGTTTGTTCTCGGGCATCGCATCAAGCCCAAGGGTGAGGACGAGGGCCGGGAAGTGCTGCACATGCTGGCCACGAGTCCGCAGACGGCGCACTTCATTTCTCTGAAACTCGCACAACGGTTTGTGTCGGACGACCCGCCGCCGGCGCTGGTGGATCGCCTGGCGAAGACCTTCCAGAAGAAAAAAGGCGACATCCGCGAAGTTCTGGCCACACTCTTCCGTTCGCCGGAATTTTGGGACGAAGGCGCGTATCGGGCCAAGGTGAAAACGCCGCTTGAATTTGTGACCTCCGCGGCGCGCGCCACGGGCGCCGACGTCGAAGATGCCATGCCGCTAGCGCGCCAGTTAAATAACATGGGCATGCCGCTCTACGGAGCGCAGCCGCCCACAGGTTACTCGATGAAGGCCGAGACCTGGGTCAGTTCGTCAGCGCTGCTCAACCGCATGAACTTCGCGCTGGCGTTGACCGGCGGTAGAGTCCGCGGGGTGAAGGTGGACGTGGTGTGGTTGGCGGGAAGCCCGCCTCCGCAAGTGGATGCGGCCTTGACCCTTTCAACCATGGAAGGAAAGCTGCTGTCAGACGACGTTTCAAAACAGACACATGACTCGATTGTGGCGCAGATTCAAGCGCCGGCGACGGCTGCCGCAGCGGCGCAGCCGGACAAGGCTCAACCGGATAAGGGTCAACCGGGTCAGAGTCAACCGGGTAAAGACCAGCCGGGGAAGAATAGTCCGCAGCGCAAGCCGCCTGAGGCCGCTCGTCCGCCGGACGCGAGCATGATCGCCGGGCTGTTGCTGGGGTCGCCGGAGTTTCAGAGGAGGTAGCTGTGAGTTATGAGTCGCGAGCTGCGAGGTATATCTTTTCTGGGATCGCTCCTGGCTCGTAGCTCAGAGCTCGTAGCTGAGGCTAGATTGCTTTGCTGAGAACTGACGACTGACATCAGACGAACTGGGGTTCACCATGTCCATTACCCGCCGCATCTTTCTTCGCAACAGCGCACTCGCCGTCGTGGGGACGGCGGCCGTGCCGAGCTTCCTGACTCGTGCTGCGTTTGGCGCGGCGGAAACGAGCGGGCGCGACAAGCGTCTCGTCGTCATCTTCCAGCGCGGCGCCGCCGATGGCCTGAACATCGTCGTGCCTCATGCCGAGCCGCAGTACTACGCCATGCGCCTCAGCATTAACATTCCACGCAAGTCGGTGCTCGATCTGAATGGCTTTTTCGGGCTGCATCCATCGCTCAGCGCGTTTCAGCCGCTGTGGCAGCAGCGCCGCCTGGCCATCATTCATGCTGCCGGATCGCCGGACACAACCCGGTCGCACTTCGACGCGCAGGACTTCATGGAGACCGGCACTCCCGGCGTGAAAGCCACCGAAGATGGATGGCTGAACCGCTCTCTCCGCCACCTGCCGTCGGCCGAGCAGGCGTCCGCTTTCCGCGCGATTGCGCTGGGCCCGTCGCTGCCCCGCATCCTCAGCGGTTCCGAGCCTGCCGTCGCCATGAACAACATCAACGACTTCTCGGTTGGCGGCAAAAATCCGAAACCTTCTCCTGCCGCCAGCGCCTTCGAGGCCATGTACGACCACTCGTCCGACAGCGTACTGCACACTACCGGGGAAGAGACCTTCGACGCAGTCAAGATGCTGAAGGCCGCCGATCCGGCGAAATACACTCCCGCCCCGGACGCGAACTATCCCAAAGGACGTTTCGGCGACAGCCTGCGCCAGCTCGCGCAACTGATCAAAGCCAATCTCGGCGTGCAGGTCGCCTTCGCCGATATCGGCGGCTGGGATCACCATGTCAACGAGGGCGCAACCGAGGGCCAACTGGCGAATGTGCTGACTGACTTCTCACAGTCGCTGGCTGCATTCTGGACCGATCTCGGAGATCTGGGAGAAGACACGGTCGTCATCACCATGTCCGAGTTCGGCCGCACCGCGCGCGAGAACGGCAACCGCGGCACCGACCACGGACACGCCAACGTGATGTTCGTCCTGGGCGGGCCGGTGAAAGGCGGCAAGGTTTACGGCCGCTGGCCCGGCCTCGATCAGTCGCAACTCTACGAAGGCCGCGATCTCGCCCTGACCACGGATTTCCGCCAGGTCATTGGAGAGGCCGTCGCCCGGCACATGGGGAATAGGAATCTGGCGGAAGTCTTTCCGGGCTACGACAATCAGCCGGGGAAATTCCTGAGATTTCTGGGATGAAGGAGTGCCTCTTGGGGAATTCTGGATCGTGATCCCATCTGCCGCGGTCCCGAAGGGACCTCTGACAGTAGCCCGGCGTTTCAACGCCGGGGAACGGCAAGTCGTCGTAGCCGCGTCCCGGAGCGACGCCTGAAACATCTGCAAACCGCCTTCATGGTTCAGCCGTGCCTCCGGCACGGGATTGATTCTTATTGCACCGGGCCCCGCCAGTGAACTGGCGGGCTACTATCAGGAGTCCCTGCGGGACTCGTCTGGACCTGGCCGGGCCGTCTCTTGACGTTCTAGATTTCGATCAGCACGTCGCCGTTCTCAATCTTCAGCGGATATACGGCAACCTTCGCGTGCGCGTCGTGCACGCCGGTCTGAGGGTCCCACTCCCAGCCGTGCCACGGGCAAACGACCTTGCCGTTGAGGATGACTCCGTCGCCGAGCGGGCCGCCGCGGTGCAGGCAGACGTTGTCCATGGCGCTGTAGGCGCCGTTCACATTGGCGACACAGATCGTCTTATCGCCGCAGGGGAATTCTTTGGCGGTGTCGGCGGCGGGGAGCTCAGCTTGCGTGGTGAGTTTAGTGAAGCTCGACATGCGTGTTGCGTCCTGGTGAGAGGCTGCCGAGCTTTGCTCGGCCGGCCGGACGAATGCCCGGCCCTACATGATCCTGTTTGGCTGACGGCTGACAGCTATTTTGGCTGCAGCGTCTGCGCGATCATCACCTGTTTCTTAAACGCCTCCACCATATTCGCATCGAGCCGGACTGCGGTCGGTTTCCTGGCCAGGGTCATGGTGTCAATCTTGTCCTGCAGCTTGAGCAGCGCGTAGAACAGGTTCTCGGGACGCGGCGGGCATCCGGTCACATAAACATCTACCGGGACGATCTTGTCCACGCCCTGCAGCACCGCGTACGTATTGAACGGCCCGCCCACCGACGAGCACGCGCCCATGGAGATCACCCATTTCGGATCAGGCATCTGCTCGTAGATGCGCTGCACCACGGGCGCCATTTTCAGCGTGACCGTTCCCGAAACAATCATCAGGTCGGACTGCCGCGGGCTGGGGCGGAACACCTCCGAGCCGAAGCGCGCGATGTCGAAGCGCGAGGTGGACGAGGCGATCATTTCGATGGCGCAGCAGGCCAGGCCAAACGTCATCGGCCACAAAGCCGACTTGCGCGCCCAGTTGAAGACATAGTCCACCGTGGAGATCATGAAATTCTTTTCGAACTTGTTTTGCAGCCAGCCCATCAGTCAACCTCGTTTGGATCGGGCTCGTTTGGGCGAGCCTCGTTCGGACAGACCTCGCAGAACCTCTACTCTGCAGTCTAGGGAAGGCAGGAAACGGTGTCAATCGGCGGGGACGGTACGAGGAACCCATGTGGGGACAGCCGCCCCCGGCTGTCCGGTCGAGCGAAGCTCGACGGGCCGTTGCATTTTGAGGGATCACGCTCCCTCCGCTAAAATGGACTGTTCTGTGGATTGCCTCATGTCCCTGACCAAGGCCCAAGCTCTGGAGATGTTTGCGTCTGATGACCTGATCGGCATCGGGATGGAAGCCGACGCGGTGCGGCGCAGGCTGCATCCCGAGGGCACCGTCACCTACATCATTGACCGCAACATCAACTACACCAACTTCTGCACCGAGTACTGCACCTTCTGCGCGTTTTATCGCCCGCTGAAGGGACCGGCGGCGAAGGAAGGCTACATTCTCGACTTCGACACGATCTACGAAAAGATTCGCGAGACCGTCGAACTCGGCGGGACGGGCGTGCTCATGCAGGGCGGGCTGCATCCTGACCTCAAGATTGACTGGCACGAGAAGATGCTGCGGGGCATCAAAGAGCGCTTCCCGGAGGTTCACCTGCACTGCTACTCGGCGTCGGAGATCATTGCGATTGCCGAGTACAGCGGCCTCTCGATCCGCGACACGATTCTGCGGTTGCGCGATGCCGGGCTCGACTCCATCCCCGGCGGCGGCGCGGAAATTCTCGACGACGAAGTCCGCTACAAAATCGCCCGCCTGAAATGCCTGACCGAGGATTGGATCAACGTGCACCGCACGGCGCACCAGATCGGCTTGCGCACGACCGCGACCATGATGTTCGGCGTGGGCGAGACGTACGAGCACCGCATCAACCACTTCCAGCGGCTCTACGATCTGCAGGAAGAGACGGGTGGATTTACCGCCTTCATCCCGTGGAGCTTTCAGCCCGCCAACACCGCGCTCGGCGGCCGCCACTCGGACGAAGCCACCGCGGTTGAGTACCTGAAAGTGCTCGCCATCTCGAGGATCTATCTTTCCAACTTCCTCAACGTGCAATCGAGCTGGGTGACGCAGGGGTTGAAAGTCTGCCAGATGGGCTTGCGTTTCGGCGGGAACGATGTGGGCTCGGTGATGCTCGAGGAAAACGTGGTGCGCGCGGCCGGCGTGACCAATTGCACGACGGAAGAGGAATTGCGCAGGATTATTCGCGACGCCGGATTCCGTCCGGCGCAGAGGGACACGCTGTACCGGCAGTATTTCCTGAACTAGAAGCCATACCACGAGTAGAAGGCCGAACTTAGTGCGAAGTCGCCGTGTCCGCCGGCCCTTTGATGTACCGGCTGGCAAACATCAGGAAAGTGGGCCAGTTTGGTCCGGTGGTGTGGCCGCCGCTGTGCTGGCGGAAGGCGATATCACCGTCGATCAGCGCTGTTTCCATCGGCGGAAATTCGGTGGTCCCCAAGTCTTTCTTGCCGAGAAGCTTGTACACCGGGCCGGCGCCTACTGCGCCCAGAAACATACCCTTGGCGTCCACCCAGCCTCCCTCGACCTGTTGCGAGCCGCTGCTGATGAACACCGGGCGCGGGGCACACAGAGCGACCAATTCATGGGAGTCCACGGGCAAGTCGTTCGGAGTGAGCGGTCCGGCATACTTGAGGAGGTTCTCGGCCATCCAATGATATTCACTCGGCGAGGCGATGTTTTCCACCTGCTCGCCAAACTTTCGGCGCAGGATCTTGGCGCCGCCTTCTCCCGAGGAGCCGACAAAAGCGATCGCGAGGCGCGGCTCGTAGGCCATCGCGACCAGCGCGGCTTTTCCATAGCGCGACAGGCCTTCAATGCCGACCTGCTTGGCGTCGACGGACGGGTCGGTCTCAAAGTAATCCAAGGCACGGCTTGCACCCCAAGCCCATGCGCGCAAGGCCCCCCAGTCATCAAGTTTGCGGGGCTGTCCCTTGTTGACCAGGCCAATGATTCCTTCGGTCAAGCCTTCACCATTGTCCGCCTGTACGCTGGTGGGAATGAGAATGGCGTAACCCCAGCCCTTCGCAAGCACCTGCTGCTGCCAACTGGGCCCATTGCCTGCGAATGCAGCCCATTGCGCTTCCGAAAAGCGCTTTCTCAGCGCGGCCAGAACCTCCGGGCTCAGGCCAAACTCCATCATCACCGGCACTGGTCCCTGCGCCTTGGCCGGGGTGGTCAGGGTCAATTGAATGTCAACCTTGATGAGTGGGGATGACGAGTTATCGACGTGGCCCACGAGTGTCTTGGTGATGACCGGCACGTCTCCGTTCAACTCTTTGGTGCTGCTGGTCACTTCCCAATTTACTTTGGGGGTGCTGTTCGGAGCGCGCCCGTAGATTTCGCGGTCGAAGTCCTCCACGATTTCCGGGCGGCGCTGCTTCCACCACATTTCTGCGGTTGTTACCTTCCTGCCGTTCTTGAGAACCAGAGGATCGGGAAGAGAATAAGGACTGACCTTGGATTCATCAAAGTTAGCGGCATTGGGCGATTTAGGATCGCCGTCCGGACCACGACGGAGCGCAGCGATATGCAGAAGATCCAGGATCCGCTGATGATCCTGTTCGGCGGTCACGTGTGCTGCCGGGAGACTGGTTACGGCCTGTGGCGCCTGACCGACCGCACTGGCAGCGGCGATGATAACCAACGCCGGCAGAATGGTGCGAGATTTATAGCGAATGGATCCCAGGCGCTTCATTCCGCTCTCCTGCCCTGCGGGCTTGACGGGACTCCTATTGTAAGCAGTTTAGAGGCGGTCCAGTCTTGGGGCTAGGCTGGCCTACTGCTTCACAATCCAGCTTGCCATCTTGTCCAGCGCCACCGGCGACATGGTTTCTTCGATCTCGGCGTATTCGGCGGGAGCGCCCGTCTTCGCCGTCTGCAACAAGTGATTCAGGCCGGGCAGTTCATCAATCTCAAAGTGCTTGTTGCCGGCTTCCTCCAGAGCTTTGCGAATCGCCGGCAGATTCTGGCTGGGCAGCACCTGCTTGTCCTTTTCGCCGTTGAGCACCAGCACCGGGCACGTCACTTTGCGCAGCGCCGTTGCCGGATCGTAGGTCAGAAAATAGCGGAACCACGGCGAGGTGACCTGGGCGATCTGCATTCCGATCTGTGCTTCCGGAACTTCGCCGGCCAGCTTTTCTTTCAATTCTTTTTCCAGTACCGCCTGATCTTTTTCGGTCTCGACCAGCGTGAGCATCTCGCGCTCTTTCGTCGCATCTTTCGCCGCCTCTTCCGGACTCTTTCCGCTGGCGATCTGAATCGCCTCGCCCTGCGCCACCAGAACCTGATCTCCCGGGACGCCCGTTCCCGCCATCATCACGATGAAAGCGACATCTTTGTTGCGAGCGGCGACCATGGGCGCAATCACCGCGCCTTCGCTGTGCCCGATCAGTCCGATCTTGTGCGGATCCACTTCCGCGCGCGTCTTCAGATAGGCAACGCCGGCCTCGGTGTCGGTGGCGAAGTCCGCGGTCGTGGCCTTGGCGAAGACTCCGGTGGACTTGCCCACGCCGCGATCGTCGGCGCGCAGTACGGCGATTCCGTGGCGCGTGAGATAGTCGGACAAAACCAGGAAGGGCTTATGCCCCAGCAGGCTCTCGTCCCGGTCCTGCGGGCCGGAACCGGTGATCAGTAAAACCGCAGGGAACGGTGCGGTTCCCTGCGGAATGGTGAACGTCGCGGCCAGCGTGACGTTCTGTTCTTTGTTGTCGTAGGTGACTTCATCTTCGCGATAGGGATACGGCTTCACTGGATTCTGCGGCCGCTTCAGTTCCAGTTCCGCCTGATCCTTCACACGCTTCAGCAGCAGCGGATGTGCGCTGCCCATTTGGGTGAATGTGCCGTCGATGGACTGCAGATCGGCGGCGATCTTGCCTTCGAAGACTCCGCCGATTCCTTTGGCTTCGATCTTCAGCGATGAGCCGTCGCGTTTGACGGAGGTGGTCGGCAGACCATTTGCGCCCTGATCCGGACTATCCATGGTGGCGATCAGGCCGTCTTCGGTGTTGACGATGTGGAACACGACGCGCAGCTTGACGGTTCCCAGGTCGAGCGATCCCATCCACGCCCCGTCAATGTCGGACGGTTTGGCGGGCTTATGCTCTGTCTTGATCGGCGCAGTTGCGCGTTTGAATTCAAGCGGCAACGCCTGTCCCTGCGTCCACGTGCCCGAAATCGTCTTCGCGTCGGCTGCAACGGTACCTTCGTAGGTGCCGTGAACGGCAGTCACGTCGAGACTCAATTTGGAATCTTTCAGCGTGACGGAGTTGACGGGAATGCCGTTGGCTCCCTGGTCCACACTGTCGAGCGTTGCCTTGAGGCTGCCGTCGGCCGCCTTCGTGATGTGCAGCACGAGGCGAAGCTCGGCCCCGCCCGCGCTGAGTGTCCCTTGCCAGTCGCCGGCGATGTCCTGCGCGCGCGCCAGGCTCACGCCGGCCAATAGGAAGACCAGTAACACCGCGAAAACCACAATACGTTTCATGCGATTCGCCCCTCCTTGGGCGAGGCTTGTTCAGGGCCCAAAATCAGAAATCACAGCTACAATTCGCCGCGGCCCTCTAGTTGCTTATAGAAGACCAGGGAATGAATCACCGGCGCCAGCGCGCCGACGAGGATCATCGCCATCGGCAGCCAGAACGGCGCCCGCAAAATGACCCCGATCAGACCCAGCAGCCCGCCGGCAAAGAAGGTCTTGGCCGCGAAGCGGTGGGTGGCGTTCCACACCTGTTCGTTGGCGATGGTCCAGGGAGTGCGAATGCCTACATAGAAGTTGCGCCGCACTTTTCCCAGGACGTTTCCCAGCAGCGCGATCAGCAGGCAGACTCCGCCTTCGATGGCGCGGCTTACGTCCACTACCCACGAAAGGCCGGCCGCGAGCTCCAACGCGTGCACATAGGTCAGCATGGCCAGAATCACCACCATGATGTAGAGATACGTGGAGCGGAATGAGTCCACTTCAAAGTGCTTCGGCGACAACCAGGGCAGCGCCGCGAAGAGCAGCAGGATCGCCGCCATCATTCCGGGCACAGTGGTAAACAGCGTCCACTTCGCGCTCCAGCTATTCACGTTACCATGCGCGTCCCAGTGCGTGGGAACGGTGTCGGGCAGATGTGGGTAGGCCGCTGCCGTCGCTGCCAGCACGACGGCAATCAGTGCGGCTCCCATGATGTAGTAGTTGCGCGTCATGAGTGTTTACCCCTTCTTATCGTCCTTATCATCTTCCGGTGACGCCGCTTCCGCATTCAGCATCTCACCGTGTCCTCGAATTAGATCCATGGCCCAGGCCATCAGGTCCTGCACCACCGTCGTATTCAGCCCATACCAGATTTGCTGGCCGTCGCGGCGGCTGGTGAGCAGGTCCGCGCCTTTCAGCACAGAAAAATGATGCGACATGGTGGGCTTAGTCATGTCGAACCGGTCGGCCAGATCTCCGGCGGTCATTTCTCCTCGTCGCAGTAGGCTTAGAATCTCCCGGCGGGTCGGGTCAGCCAGCGCCTTGAACGCTTTGTTAGAGGACGGAGCCATATTTAGGTGTTCGTGTAATTAGATATCCATCTAAATATAGGGATGCTAATTCTCTTTGTCAAGCCCTAAGCATCCGTCCAGCACTTTCAGCAAGACCTGATGGCGAGTGTCTTCTCAGGCGCCAGGGGCTGAAGGCCACGAAGGAGGGCTCGAGACTGCTTGGGAGAAGCCGTTTTTCAAGCTAAAATAGAGCCTGCGCGGCCGCTCCCCACGGCCGGGTGATGCTGCTCCCAGCCCCGCCAACCGAGCCCATGAAACCGGTTTTCGCATCTCTCGTGACCTTTATCTTTGCCCTTGGCGCCAGTGCGCCGGCCCAGATTTCCTCCAGTGGTGTGCAACCTGCCGGCGGTGCTGCCATCGGAGGCGTCGTGACAAAGGATCCAGGCGGCGAGCCTGTGAAGAAGGCTGTGATCGAATTGATCGCCGAAAACCAGACCGAAGGCGGAAACTACGCTGCGGTCACGGACGCAGATGGGGCCTTCCATATTGAGGCTATCGCTCCCGGACGCTATTTGTTGTTCGCCGAGCGCACCGGACTTCTGGAAGCGGATAAGCATCACGCCCGCAGCGAAGGGCGCGTGCTGACGTTAACTTCCGGGCAGGAACTCAAAGATTTGCAGATCCGGATGCAGGCCGCTGCGGTGGTGCGTGGCCGCGTCACGGACGAAGATGGGGAACCGTTGCCCAACGCGGCCGTAAGTCTGCTGCGCCAGACGTTTGCTACCGGCCACAGCCGCTGGGAGCAGGCGGGTTCGGAGCGTACCAACGATCTGGGCGAATACCGTATTGCCAGCCTGCCTGCGGGAAACTACTACGTGTCGGTGAGTCCGCCACCGGACTTCAAGAGTCTGATCGAAGAGACGGGCCGCGCCCGATCCGAGCCGGGCAATGCTAACGCACCCGACAAACCTGCGGCGACGACGTACCAGCCGACGTATTACCCCGGCACGGCGGATCGCAGCCAGGCCGCGCCTATCCAGTTGCGCGCCGGAGATGAATTTCCGGTGAACTTCACGCTGATGCCGAGTCCCAGCCTGAGCATCCGCGGCTCGGTGGTGAACCTGCCGCTGCATTCTTCGGCTTCGATCATGCTGCAGTCGCGGGACTTCGGTATGGTCCTGAATGGCGCGGAAATACACAAAGATGGCAGCTTTGTGATTCGCGACGTCGCGCCCGGCGCTTACACGATTCTGGCGACCGTAGAGAACACAGCTGTTCCCATGACGGCGCGGCAATCGCTGCAAGTCGTCTCGAACAGCGTCGAGGGCCTGCGGCTGGCGCCGCAGCCCGGAGCGTCGGTTCGCGGCCGGCTGCGTCTCGAAACCAAAGGCAGCACCGGCCGGTTCGATCCCAGCCAGGTCTTTCTCGCATTGCAATCGGCGGAGCGCGCGGACGACGCGGGTCCGTTCAGCATTGCGGAAGGGTTTTCGAATCTCGCGCACCTGTCGGCCGACGGCAGTTTTGAGTGGAAAGACGTTCCCCCGGGAAGCTATTGCATACAGCTCGTCAGCCAGAGTGACGCCGAGCAGGATTGGTTTGTGAAGTCGGAGTCGGCGGCGAATCGCGATGTGGACGCGTCGGGCATCTCCGTCAATGGCGGTACGGTTGTGCTCGATCTGCTGGTAAGCGCCAATGGGGCCGTCGTAGACGGAATCGTGAATGACCGGAAAGGCGGGGCGGTTCCGAATGCCGTGATTGTCGCCGTGCCGGAAGCGCATCTGCGCGGGCGGCTGGACCGCTATCGCAAAACGGTCAGCGACCAGAGTGGACGCTTCATCCTGCGCGGCATCCCGCCGGGCGACTACACGCTGTTTGCGTGGGAGAGTGTGGACGGCGAGGCTTACTACGATCCGGAATTTCTGAAGAACTGGGAAGGGCAGGGAAACCCGCTGCGCGTGGGTGAGGGCGAGCGCAAGAGCGTGCAGGTGCGGGCGATCCCTGAGGCGGAAGACCAACCGTAGCGGCCCGGATTGCGGCCTGGTCAGAGTCTGACATCCCGATCCACTTTCCTCGAATTAGAGTCGGCGGGCAGGAGTGCCCGCCCTACACAGCTCCGCGGGGACAAACTGTCCCGTGCCCATGACACTGGGACACATTGGCCCAATTTAAACGTTAGTAACCATCGAACAATCCTAATCAATCCTACAACTTACAAGTTCTAGCGTTGGCACAGATCGTGCAATCTACCAGAGTGTTCCACGAGGAGGAACAATTCGATGCGCAAACAAAAAGGCTTCTCGCTGATTGAACTGCTGATCGTGGTGGCCATCATCCTGATCATCGCCGCCATCGCCATTCCGAACTTGCTGCGCGCCCGCATGGCCGCCAACGAGGCGTCTGCTGTCGCCTCCGTCCGTACCGTCAATACCGCCATGGTCACATACGATTCCAGCTATCCCGACGTGGGCTACGCCGCCTCGTTGGCGGTTCTCGGTGGTGTCGCCCCGTGCACACCCAGTTCGACCACGGCCTGCTTGATTGACAGCGTGCTCGCCGCGGGGGTCAAAAGCGGTTACAACTTCACGGCCACTGGCGCAGGCGGTCCTCCGGCGGTGCAGTACTACGTGACGGCGACGCCGGTTACGCTGAACCAGACTGGTACCATGAGCTTCTGCTCGTTTGAAGATGCGGTTGTGCGTGTTGACCCCACGGGTGCATTGGCTGGCAGCGAAGCCGCGTGCCAGGCTCTGATGCCCATGTACAACTAAGACGTGCAACTAAGACGGGCTTGAGCCCGGCGCGTTCGGATTGTGAATCCTGATGAGGCACCGCGGTGGCGACTGCGGTGCCTCATTTCTTTCCAACGGTTTCACTAACTCCTTCCACCAAACTTCACGCACTACTTCACCACGGGCGAATCGGAATCGGCGGGCTTGGTCTCGTCGGCGTGAATCTTTCCGTCATCCTCGGCGTAGAAAGAACGGTGCTGGGCGTCCATGAACTTGGGGGTCATGGTGAGGACGTAGCTGTCGTCCTTTCCTTTGAAACTCGCCGTGTAGTCGCCGCGGTCGGGATTGACCATGCGCTTGGTGAAGGATCCGGAATGCACTAATTCAGCGAGCGTCTTGGCGAAGTGGTCGTATTGCTTGTTGAACTGGCGCTGGGCGCGGATGACAACACGCATGTAGGCAAGCGCGGCAGCTTCGGAGTCGGACCGCGCAGGATCACCCGGAAATTTGGGCTTGTAGACCGGGGCCGGAGTTGATGGTGGAGGCGTAGTTTGGCTTTCTGGCGGTGGCGGGGGTTCAGTCTGTTGTGCGAGCAACGGCGCGGTGCAGGCGAGGATACAGGTGAGAATTAGAGAAAGGATCAGAGCGGTCAGTTTCATTTGTTTCCCCGAAGAGAGAAATGCATCGATAATCGGTTCTGAGGCGTCCTCCGGCTGCGGAGGGCTTGCTCTTGCGGCAACAAGAGCGCCCGCGGGAGCCAGCCTGATGCGGCCCCTTCGCTGCTCTCAGGTCAAAGTCGAAAAAGCAGCCGTTCAAGGCTTTACTCGACCTGATGCAGCCCGATTTCCATGTTACTCCCGTAATTTCCCTTCGGTCACCTTCTCTTTGCATACGGGCGAATTATTACTATGCTGATAAAAGAATCCAGACCCTATAGGAAAACTATGAAAGCAGCAGTCGCCAGAAAACCAGTGATACGAATTGCAGTGGTGGAAAGCGATCCTCTACGTTTTGTCGGGTTCCGTGCCCTGTTCGATTCCGAGCCCGAGTTCGAACTGATTTCGGCGGCGTTGCCGGAGATCAGCACACTGCAGAACATTGACCTCATTCTGCTCGGCAACCGTTCCGGACAAAATCTGTTTGACGTGATGGCCAGCCTGAAAGCCACGCGGCCGGATTTGCGCATCATCGTGACCGGCTCCGGCATTGACGAGGAAACCATTCTGAAAGCGATCGCTTCCGGGGCCAAGGGATATGTAGACGAAGCCGCCACGCCGGCGGAATTCGCACAGGCGATCCGCGTGGTGAATCAGGGATCGGTATGGGCGCCGCGGCGCGTGCTGTCCATGTTCATTGAGCGGGTGTCGTCAGCTCCGGGCAGGATTTTCCCGGCGGGCCGCGTCACCTTCACCGACCGCGAAAAGGAAGTGCTGGAGATGCTGGTGGCGGGCCGGTCGAACAAAGAGATTGGCGGCCAACTCGGGATCGAGGAACGCACGGTCAAGGCGCACGTCGCCAAGCTGATGCGCAAAGTGGGTGTGCAGAACCGGATTGCGCTGTCGGTGCATGCGATCACCCATTCCCTGGTAACGACAAAGTAACTTAGCTTCGAGCTTCGAGTTACGAGCTACGAGCTACGAGCTTCCCATTCAGCTCGACGCTTTGCCGTCAGGTAAGCCTCGTAACTTCGGGGCACTTACTTTCGTAATCTTGCCGCCCTTTCCACCTCGGCCCATACTCAGCTTACCTACCACAGAACCTGGGAGACGGGGTTGAGAGTGGCGATTAGGGTCACTGCTTTCAGCCCCGCATTTTTTTGTCTTCTAGCCCCGAGCCGCGAGTCCCGAGTCCTGAGCCATCCTGCTGGCGAAAATCCGCGGCAATGCGTAATCGGGTATCTCGACAGTTACGGCGACACGGCATCAGAGCGATGCGTCATTTTCACGATGTAGTAAAGCACCGCGCCTGCTGAATACCCAAACGTCCCGACTACCGCTTGCATCAGGAACAGCTTGTCGGAGCAGCGTTCTACGAAGCCAATCTCATGCCAAGCTTGTATCTGGCAGTTCGCTGTAAAGAAGTGTTCGACAACGCTGGAATGAAAGAGAACGCTTCCTGTTGACCACCACATTACGACTCGCAGGGCAAATGCAAGTAACCCTGCGATCCAAAGCCATGCCGCAGCCCTGCTGGTGAAAGTGTCGCATACCAGATATGCGAGCCACAGCCCAGTAACAGCGACCAGCAGGAGCAAGTGGTCAGAGTAGAACCTGTTGCGGGCCTTTAGCTGAAAGGCCAATGTAGCGCACAACCCGGTGCACCATTACCGCCGAGAAGAGCGTGAGCATTGGAACGGCAAGTAACGCAACGGCCAGATGAAATATGAACGCGAGCAATGGCTTCATGTTCTCATTGTGGCTCAGTTTTTGGGCCTAGGCGGTTTGACCGTGATTCCGGGATGTCGGTCCAAGTCCTTCGCTTGCGGTGAGTTTACGCGTCATCCTCGGGCGTACCTAACGAAAACAGAGGCGTTCCATTCATCGATTCGGTTACACGACTGACCTCATAGCTCAAAGCTCATAGCTCGCCCCTCAAAGCCTCGAACCGCGACAATTCATTTACAATCAAAGTACCCAGATCCCAGAAAGTTGTGTGGTGAGGAGCCATGAAAAAATCTGCTTGCTTGACCCTAGTCGTGTTGCTCTGCTCTGTTTTTCTTGCTGCCCAAAATCAGCCCAAGGAATCGAAGGCCACCGATCGCGTGCAGGCTGCGGCGGATGTGTTGAATGAGATACAGTCCGCACCAGACTCCGGCATTCCCCAGGAGATCTTGGGCAAGTCGGAGTGCGTAGCTGTGGTGCCTTCGATGCTGAAGGGTGGATTTGTGTTTGGCGCCAAGTACGGACGCGGGCTGGCCAGTTGCCGCACGCCGAAGGGATGGAGCGCTCCCGCGTTTTTCATCATCGAGGGAGGAAGCGTCGGCTTTCAGATTGGCGGGCAGGCGGTGGACCTGGTGATGCTGATCATGAATAAGGAGGGCATGCAGCATCTGCTGTCGAGCGAGTTTGCCCTGGGAGCGGACGCATCGGTGGCGGCGGGTCCAGTAGGGCGTCACGCCGAAGGCGATACGGATTGGAAGATGCGGGCGCAGGTTCTGACCTATTCGCGGGCGCGGGGCGTATTTGCCGGCGTGACTCTGAACGGAGCGGTGGTGAAGCAGGACAAGGACTCAACGCGGGAGTTTTACGGGCACATGGTGACATCGAAGGCGTCACTGACCGGCGAGGTTGATGCGCCGGCGGCGGCGAATCCGTTTCTGAGCACGCTGGCGAAATGGGCGCAGGAGGCGGCGAAGTGAGAAACAGTGGTCAGTGGCCAGTGGTCAGTGGCCAGCGAGACACGTATTTACTGACCACTGGCCACTAACCACTAACCACTAACCACTGCCCACTGACTCCCCTGATGCGTCGCAAACTCGAATACGCGGCAGCGTGGCCGTTCATCAAGATATTGGGCATTTTGCCGCGGCCGCTGGCGCGGGCGTTCGCCATCGCTCTCGCTCAGGTTGTTTATGTGCTGCATGTGCGTTTGCGCCGGGTCGGCAAGCGCAATCTCGCCCTGGCATTTCCCGAAAAAAGTGAAGCGGAGCGCGCGCGCATCTTGCGGGGGGAGTTCACTTCCCTGGGCAGGCAACTGGCCGAGATGTGCCAGTTTCCCAAATACACGCGGGAAAACATCGAGCAGGTTGTGGTGTACGACGGGCTGGAGAATTACGAGCGGGCTTACGCGCGGGGCAAGGGAGTGCTGTTTGTGACGGCGCACTTCGGGGGGTGGGAGCTTTCTGCGTTTGCCCATTCGCTACACGGGCACTGGCTGCACGTTGTAATGCGGCCCATGGACAACGAGTATCTCGACCGATTGATCCAGAGCTATCGCACCATGCACGGCAACAAGACGGTGGGGAAAGATGATTTCGTGCGCGGCCTGCTGGGAGCGATGAAGGCCGGGGAGACTGTGGGAATATTGATGGACACGAATATGACGCCGCCGCAGGGAGTGTTCGTGGATTTCTTTGGAATTCCGGCGTGCACGGCAAGCGGACTGGCACGGATTGCCCTGCGTACGGATGCGGCCGTGGTTCCGGGATTCACCATCTGGGATGAGGCGCTGGGAAAGTATCGCCTGCGATTTGATCCGGCTCTGGAGTTGATCCGCACGAACGACCCGGAGGCCGACATCGTGGCCAACACGCAGATGTTCACCAAGGTGATCGAGGATTACGTGCGGAAGTATCCCGAGCAGTGGCTCTGGGTGCACCGCCGGTGGAAGACGCGGCCGGAAGGGGAGAAGGGGCTGTATTAGTGTTCAAGGGCGGACCTCAGACCTCGGACTTACCTTTTGGCGGTTGTGCGTCCGGAGGACGCCCGAAAATAGCCCGGCGTTTCAACGCCGGGGCAGATTCCTCGGTTACCCCGCATCCCGTAGGGATGCCTGAACCTATCCCCAGACGTGCTTCGGATCGTACTCCATTCCGTTTTTCTTCAAGAACGCCAGGAACTCTTCTTCAAAATTGCGCTTGCGGTGGTGTTCTGCCTGATTGTTGATGTAAGCGATTGTGTCGCTCTTCTGCGAGATTCCCACTGTGAAGGCGCCATACCCTTCCTGCCAGGCGAACTCGGCCTTGAACTTCTCGTTCATCCAATGAGACGACGCTCCTTTCACCAATTGCATCGCTTTGGCCAACGGTAAAGTGGAGGGCAGTGATAAGAGGACATGAACGTGATTCTCGGTGCCACCTACGATGATCGCCTTGAATCCGTTTTTGCGGGCCACGCCGCCAATGAAGGCCCATAGGTCGGGCTTCGCCTCTGTCGGAATCAGATTGCGACGTTGTTTGGTGGAGAAAACGCAGTGGATCAGTTCGGAAACATAGGTGTGAGCCACGGGCGTGCTCCGGGACGAGTTCAGCCGTCCTTACAGGACGGGATCATCCAATACCAGCTTACCCGGCGTTGAAACGCCGGGCTACTGTCAAGCGTCCTTCGGACGCGTAGTCTTCCCAGAATGGACCTCGGACTTCAGACCTCGGACCTCTGCCCTCGGACCTCAGCATCTCTTCGGCGCGACTGAGAATTCACACTTACCGATCATCCAGTCACCGCACCTTCCGGTAAAATCGAATCTTCCATGGACACTCTTATGAACACTCTGCCTACTACTCTCGAACAAATCGCGGAACTGGAACGGAAATATTTGCTGACGACTTATAACCGCTATCCCGTGGTGCTGGCGCGCGGGAAGGGCGTGTTTGTGTATGACATCGCGGGCAAGCGCTATCTCGACTTCGTTTCCGGGCTGGGCGTGAATGCGCTGGGGCATGCGCACCCGCGCATCGTGAAGGCGATTCGCGAGCAGGCGGCAAAGCTGCTGCATGTGTCGAATCTGTACTATCACGAGTATCAGGGACCGCTGGCGGAAAAGCTGTGCGCGCTCTCCGGCGGCTCTTCTGGGATGTCCCGGGCGTTTTTCTCGAACAGCGGGACCGAGGCGATCGAAGGCTCGATCAAGCTGGCGCGGCTGGCGGGGCATCGTGCCGGGGGCGACGCGAAATGCCGGCTGATGGCGCTGGAGGGTTCGTATCACGGGCGAACGTTTGGGGCGCTGTCGCTGACCGGGCAGGACAAACATCGCAAGGGATTCGAGCCGATGCTCGAAGGTGTGACGTTTGTGAAACAGAATGATGTCGAGGGGTTGCGCGCGGCGGTCAACGACAACACTTGCGCCATTGTGCTGGAGCCGATTTTCGGCGAGGGCGGAATTTACGAATGCTCGGTGGAGTTTCTGGGCGAGTGTCGGGCAGCAGCGGATCGCCACAAGGCGGCGCTGATCTTCGACGAGATTCAGTGCGGGCTGGGGCGCACGGGAAAGATTTTTGCATTTCAGAACTTCGGGGTGACGCCGGATATTGTGGCGATTGCCAAGCCGATTGCGGCCGGGCTGCCGCTGGGGGCGTTTCTGGCGAAGGAAGAATTCGCGTCGGCGATTTCACCGGGCCAGCACGGCACAACGTTCGGCGGCGGGCCGCTGGCGTGCCGCATTGCGCTGGAGTTCCTGGCGATCGTGGAAGATGAGAAGCTGCTGGAGAACGTGAACAAAGTGGGCTCGTATCTGCAGCAGGAGTTGCGAGGGCTCGTGGAGAAGCGCGCAGCGGCGAAGGAAGTGCGCGGGCGGGGATTCATTCAGGGGATTGAGCTGGAGATTCCGGCGCGTCCGATTGTGGATGCGGGGCTGGCGGAAGGCGTGCTGTTTAACTGCACGCAGGACACGGTGGTGCGGTTCCTGCCGCCATTTCTGCTGGAGGAAAAGCATGTGGACAAGGGAATTCGCGTGCTGAAGAAGTTGCTGGGAAAGAAGCGAAAGGCGGCGTGAGTGTGTCGGACACGTGGGCTCTTGCGAAGAAAATTCTGCGGTACACGCTTGCCTCAGCGGTGGTGGGCCTGTTCATCGCAGCGGCTTTCGCGACATACTTCGATCTAGTAGATCCCGCACCCAATAGCCAAGCCGGGTTGTGGAGCGCTTGGGCGGCGGTAATTCTATGCCCAGGCACTCTTTTCTTCTGGTGGTTCATCGATGCCGAGCCGGGAACGTCCGGGTTCGTCTTTGTGTGGGTGATTGTTGGTTTATTTAATGTGGCCCTCTACGGAACAATCGGAGGAATGATTGGGGCCATTGCCCACGCCCGTCATATTCTTAAGAAAAGCGGGGAGCCGAAGCTCCCCAGAGTGAAGTGACAGAGGCGTTGTTTCATTTAAATAGAGTCTCCGGGAAACGAAAGAGTTGTCTCCGGGGCGAGAAGATTTTCTGTGGCGATGATGAAGTCTAGATGAATGAAGTCCAATGAGCGAAGTGCAGGCAATCGGGGCAGGCTTGGTGCCCGGCGCTGGCGAAGGCGTCGAAGAGTGCTGGATGGACTTTGACGGCGCGCGGATGCGCTATCTGCGAACAGGGTCCGGACCGGCGTTGATCCTGCTGCACGGGTTGCTGGGGTATTCGTTTTCGTGGCGCTACACCATGCCCGCGCTGGCGCCGTATCGCACGGTTTACGCGCCGGACCTGCTGGGCGCGGGATTTTCGGACCGGCCGCGGGGACTGGATCACTCGATGCGTGCGACCGTCTTGCGTGTGCTGCGCTTTGCCGAGCATCTTGGACTCGGGTCGTTCGACCTACTGGGGACGTCGCGGGGTGGTGCAGTGGCCATGGCCGCGGCTGGGGAATGCGTAAGCAGCGGCAAATTGCGCGTGCGGCGGCTGGTGCTGGTAGCGCCGGTGAATCCGTACTCGCGTCATGGGAGCTGGCTGGCGCCGTTTTTGGGCACTCGTTCCGGGGCAGCCATGTTTCGCCTGGTAATGAACCGCATGCCCTTTTTGTATCCCTACTGGCATGGGCGCATGTTTGGGGACCGCAACAAGATTCCGCCAGGAAGCCTGGATGGCTATAAGGCGCCGCTGGCGATTCCGGGCTTGTTCGAGCATGGGCTGAGCATCGCCCGGACCTGGACTGCCGATTTGCGGCAACTGGAGGCGCTGCTGCCCACGCTGTCACTGATTCCCACGCTGCTGATTTGGGGAAGCAAGGACCCGGCAGTATATGTTTCGTCCATGGGACTGTTGGCCCAGCACTTTGCCGATGTGCAGACGGTGGTTTTCCCCGGGGTCGGGCACCTGCCCTATGAAGAGTGTCCGGAGGAGTTCAACCGGGCGCTCATCGAATTTCTGACGGAGGTCAGGGGCTAGGAGTCAGGGACCAGAGGGCGGTGGTCAGTGGCTCGTGAAGACGGGTGTTCTGCTTTGCGCGCCGGTACCTGCGTTCCAGCTTTACGAGGATTCGCTGACCACTGATCACTGACAACTGACAACTGGCCCCTGATCCCTGGCCCCTACGATTCAACATGAGCCACTCCATCCTCGAGGTGTTGCGGACTGCGCTAGTGCACTACGGCTACTGGGCTGTGGCCGTGGCTCTCCTTGTGGAGAATGCGGGCGTGCCGGTGCCGGGGGAGACGGTTCTTCTGCTGGCGAGTTTCATGGCCTATGCTGAACGCGATCTGCAACTATCGTGGATCATTACCGTGGGAACGATTGCCGCCACGCTGGGCGACAACCTGGGTTATGCGCTGGGCTACTACGGTGGACGGCCTCTGCTGGAGCGCTACCAGGCGGTTTTTCGCATTCACAGGAAAACTCTGGCGCAAGGGGAAAGCCTGTTTGCGCGGTTCGGCGCAGTTACGGTGTTCTTTGCCCGCTTCATTTTTGGCATGCGTATCATCGCCGGGCCAATGGCGGGAGTATTGCGGATGCCGTGGCGGAAGTTCCTGCTCTTCAATTTTCTGGGCGCAGCGGTGTGGGTGACGGCGATTTCCAGCGTGGGCTGTTTGTTCGGCCGGCACTGGGAAAAGTTGCAGCGAGGTGTAAAGCAGTTTGACCTCGGGGTTGCGCTTCTGGTCCTGCTGGTGGCCGCGTTCCTATGGTGGCGGGGCCGGCGGGAGAATTGACCAGCATCCGCGGAGGACTTTTGCACAGGCCTAGGTCCTTGAGTGTGCAGCTATACTATGCGGACATCGCGCGGTCCTCTTTCGAGGTGGCGTGATGTCGTGGCAGTCGAAATCACACCGGTTGCGTCCGAACCGGAAGTCGGACGAGGAGGAAC
>Ga0181536_10000206_pt1 | contig 68492 bp, 56 predicted proteins | sample PEATcosm2014_Bin_41_FD_121105 | JGI IMG/M metagenome (GOLD analysis project Ga0181536, IMG submission 121105) | Peatland microbial communities from MTU Mesocosm Facility, Houghton, MI, USA - PEATcosm2014_Bin17_60_metaG | ecosystem: Environmental > Terrestrial > Soil > Wetlands > Peat | place...
GGGGCCGGTCCGAATTCAATCGCCTGGCGCGTCAAGACCGACGACGCCGAATAGATGTTTGGGAAATCCCGCTATCGTCCCGTTTCCGACTTGACAGGCTTGCTCATAGATGTCCCGATTTACAATTCACCTTGACAGCGCCCTTAAACTGCGCCAGACTTATAAGTAGAAAGAGGAGTGAAATGCTCAGGTAAACGCAACCGGCTGGCAATGAACGGGTTAAAAAGGAGGATGAGCCATGTATTCCCGGTATACCCTGCGTAGCAGGTCAATGCTCAGTGCGAGGCGCACCATGGGTTCGAGGCATTTCACGGGCTGGAGGATCAGGTCAAAGAGGGGGAGCGGCAGGAGGTGACAGCCATCTTCCCCAGAGACAAAGCCGTTAGGTACATCGGGATCCCCGTCGCGGCGGCGTTGCTGCTGCTGACCGGCGGTTTTTGGGCGGGCTGAGCATGCGGGTTGGAATCGGCCTGCCCACACGAGGAAGCGAGGTGGCCGGCAAGTGACAATTCATTGCACCGTTACGAGTGAGCCGGTCGAGTGAGGCCGGCTCGCTTCGTCTTCTCCGAGAGCCGCCGGCGGGCAAGCTGCATTCCGCGTTGCGCGCTCGAACTCTTGCGCCGCTCTCGGGGAACGGCGTATAATCCAGTTCGCATGATCCAATGGGAGGGCGGCCGAATCTTCCTGGCAGGATGCCCATGACTCCCGATCAGGTCGCGTCCATTCAGGCGCTCCAGAAGAACATCGAGCGCGTCTTCTACGGCAAGCCGGAAGCGGTCAAAGCGCTTCTCGTGGCGGTGTTCTCCAGCGGGCACGTGCTGATCGAGGACGTGCCGGGCATCGGGAAAACGCTGCTGGCGAAGGCGCTGGCGCGGTCGCTCGACTGCATCTTCCAGCGCATCCAGTTCACCAGCGACCTGCTCCCCTCGGACGTGACCGGCGTGAGCGTGTACGATCCGGGCGCGAAGCAGTTCGTCTTCAAGCCCGGCCCGATCTTCGCCAACGTGCTCCTGGCCGACGAGATCAACCGCACCAGCCCGCGCACGCAGAGCGCGCTGCTCGAAGGGATGAACGATTTCCAGATCAGCGCGGACGGCGTCACGCACCCGCTGCCGAAGCCGTTCATCGTCCTGGCCACGCAGAACCCGTTCGAGTTCGAGGGCACCTATCCGCTGCCGGAATCGGAGCTCGACCGCTTCTTCATCCGCCTCTCCATCGGCTATCCGCCGCGCGAGGACGAGATGCGCATCCTCAAGGACAACGTGACGATGGAGTCGGTGGACCGGCTGAAGCCGGTGATGACCGTGCGCGAGGTGCTCGACCTGCAGGCGGCGGCCGGCCAGGTGCGCATGGACGGCTCGATCACGGAGTACATCCTGCAGATCGTCGAGCGCAGCCGGCAGACAGCGGGGGTGGACGTCGGCATCAGCCCTCGCGGCAGCCTGGCGCTCTACCGCGGCGTTCAGGCGCGCGCGATGATCGAGGGCCGCGATTACGTGCTGCCCGACGACGTGAAGCAAATGTGCAGGCCGGTCTTCCTGCATCGGCTCGTCTGCCGCGGGAGCGCCGACCGCAGCCCGAACGGACACGCCGTGCGGATACTCGACGAAATCCTGAGCTCCGTTCCCGTGCCGGTTTAGTCCGCGCGGAGCGCGGAGTCCCGATTGCGGATTGCGGGAGTGCGGATTGCGAAGTGAAGAACGGCGATTTAGGCCCGCGTCCATCGGCGCGCGCTCACATCCGTAATCCATTTCCGTCCATGAATGAACTTCGTTGATTTTTCACTTTGCACTTTTCACTTTGCAATCTGCATTATTCAGGCCGACTGATTGAGGAACCCGATGGCCGCTCGCGCCCGCAGGTGGACCTTCCGCATCACGCACGCCGGGTGGGCGCTGCTGCCGACGAGCATCCTGTTGACGCTCGGCGCGATCAACTCCGGGCTGAACGTCACCTATCTGCTCGCCTGCCTGGCGATCACGATCTTCCTCGCCGGCGTCATCGCGCCGCTGTGGAGCGGGCGCGGCATGGACTGCCGCCGCGAGGTCCTCGATCCGCCGTACGCCGGCGAGCCGTTCGAGTACACGCTGGTGGTCACCAGCCGGCGGCGCAGCGCGGCGCGGCTGGTGCGCATCCTCGACCCGCTCGGCGGGCCGAAATCCACCGGCCGGCTGGTCGTCCGCATCCCGCCGAAAGGCACGGTCCGGATTCCGTGCGTCGGCGCTCCGCTGCGCCGCGGCGCGCACCCGATGCCGACGCTCGAGTGGCGCAGCGGGTTCCCGTTCGGGCTGGCCGAGTCCGGCACGCGGCTGGCCGCCGGCGGCGAGTTGCTGGTCTATCCCGCGCGCGGCCTGCTCGCGCGCCCGCCCGCCTCGTCCGGCAAGCCGGTCGCCGCCCGCGCCGGCGTCCAGAGCATCACCGGGCACCTCACCGAAGATTTCCGTTCGCTGCGCGAATACCACCCGGGCGACAGCCTGCGCCGCGTGCACTGGCGCGCCTCGGCCCACCGCGGCGAGCTGCACGTGCGCGAGCTCGAACGCGAGCGTTTCGCGCCGACGCTGATCCTGCTCGATTCGCGCATCCCGGCGTCGAGGGCGCAGAAGGATCCCGGCGCGTCGTCCGAGCGCCGGCAGGCCCCCCTTGACGGCGATCAAATGCGGGCCCTGGAGCTGGCGGTGAGTTTCGCCGCCGAGGTCGCCCGCAGCGCCGTGCGCCAGGGGAGCCACGTGGCGATCGCCGGCTACTTCCCGCAGCCGGCCCTGCTGACCGCCGCCGAGCGAGGCTCTTTCAGGATCGAATCAGGCCGGGGAGGCAGCCTCGACCGGGTGATGGAAGCGCTCGCCCGGCTGACGCCTTCGGACGCCGCGACGGCTGACGCGCTTCTGCCGCTCGCCGCGCGGGCCGGCTTGACCTCCCGCGGACGCGTCGTGGGCGTCAGCCCGACGTCCGCGACGGCCCAGTCGCTCCGCGACGCCTTCGCCGGCCGACCGGCGGATATCTACGCCGCCTCCGAACCGGCGTTCTCCGAAGTTTTCCGGCTGCGGGTCCATAGCGAAGAAATATGACATGAACACAGAGGATTGCCATAAGTTCACCACGACGACACGACGAGCACGACGGAGCTACGGTTACAGCAGGCCGTTATTTTGATGTTCGTTATGCCGCGTTCGTCGTGCCCCTTGTGTCGTCGTGGTGAAAGTTCGTGTCGTCGTAGTGAAAGATTGCGTTCTATTGCTTTCGCAAGCGTCAATGGAAGGCCGGCGCATGACATTCGAGCGCGCATCACTGCTCCTGAACATGCTGCTGATCCTGGTCAGCGTCGGCGCGCACCAGGCGGGCGCGGAGGAATTCGCGTTCTTTCTCGTCACCGTGGCCGTGTGCGCCGTAGTCTGGCGGCGCGAAAAGGACGGGCGGCCGGTGCGGTTGAGCGACACGGTCGGCACGGTCATCTGTGTGATCGCGTTCATCGCGCTCATGTGGCGCGGCATCTCCACCGCCACGACGGCCGGCTACCGCATGACGGACGTCGGCGTCGGGCCCGTCGGCGACTTCCTCGTCGTCTTCCAGTGGGTCACGCTCTGCCGCGAGCGGAAGGGACACGACTACTTCTGGATGTACCTGGTCACGCTCATCCACATGGGCACGGCCGGACTGCAAATGCCGGGGCTCGCGTACGGGTTCTTCTTCATCGCGTACGCGTTCCTGGCGATCTGTGTGCTGGCCATGAGCCACGCTGCGCGGGAAGCGCGGGCGGCCGGCGCGGACTTCGGGGCAGGGCAGGCGAGCGCGCCGGCGGCGGACCTGATCGCCGCGCCGCCGCGCATCAACGGCCGATTCTATCTGGGCGCGCTGGCCGCCACGCCGCCTGCGCTGGTTGCCGTCGCCGTGCTGTTCGTCGTCCTGCCGCGGACCTCCGCCACCGGCACGATCGCGCCGGCGATCCTCCGCCTGGGCCAGCAGCCGACCAGCGGCTTCTCGAGCACCGTCCGGCTCGGAGCCGTCGGCCAGATCCAGGACAACCCCACGCCGGTCATGCACGTCATCGTCCGCGACCCGGAGACCCGCGCCTCCATCCAGGTCCCGTCGCTGCTGCTGCGCGGGCTGCCGCTCGACGTCTACGTCCGGGAAGGGCACGCCTGGTCCTGGCAACTCGCGCCGAGGCGCGGCGTCAGGTGGTACCGGGAGTCCGGCGAAAAATCGCCGCGCTTCGACTTTATTTACCAGGGAAGTTTCCCCGGCTACAGCGAAGCGCCGTACCGCCCGATCACCTGCGAGATCTCGATCGAGCCGCTCGACACGCCCATCCTTTTCGCCCCGTTCGCGCCGGAGAGCTTCAGCACCGCCCGGCGGTACCCGGTCGACTTCAACAGCCGCACGTACGTCCTGGAGAGCGGCGTCTCCTACCGTCGCACGCCGCTCAACTACACCGTCACCTCGCGCCTGTTCGACGCGGCCCCGCCGCCGAAGCCGCCGACGCATGCGCTGCCGGAGCCATACCTGCGCCCGTACCTGGCGCTGCCGAGCCAACTCTCGCCGAGGATCCGCGCGCTCGCCCAGGAGATCGCGCCGGACTTCGTCCGGACCGATTACGAGAAGGCCGAGCGCATCCTCGATTTCCTCTCCGACCCCAGCCGCTTCAGCTACACCACCGACATGAATCCGACCGCCGGGGTCGAGCCGGTCGAGGATTTTCTCTTCAACCTCAAGCGCGGCCACTGCGAATACTTCGCCTCGAGCATGGTCGTGCTGCTGCGCGAGGTCAACGTGCCGGCGCGGCTCGTCAACGGGTTCAAAGTCAGCGAATGGAACCCGATCTCCGAAGCGTACGTCGTCCGGCAGCAGCACGCGCACTCCTGGGTCGAGGCGTATCTGCGGCCGTACGGCTGGCGCACGCTCGACCCGACCGCCGTCTCGCGCGACGCCGCCACGCCCACGCCCATGCTCGCCCGTCGAATCGGGAACAATATCTACGACTGGATGACCTCGCTGTGGGTCTCGTACGTCCTCAACTTCGACTCCACCAGCCAGGCCGCCCCGTACCGCTGGCTGCGGAGAATGGCGGAACTTTCCGAAGAGTTGACGACCGGCCCGTTCAAGCACGTCGCCGTAGGGCTGGGCACGCTGAAGAACGAGCCGTCCGAACTGACCGGCCCGCTCTACGGAATCCTCGTCGGAATTCAATGGGCCGTGGCGGCGCTGGTCGGCGTCGGGCTGGCGTGGGTCATCGCTCAGGGCATCCTCCGGCGGAAGCGAGGGCGGCGAGCGCCGAGGCAGTTCAAGTATTACGCCCGCATGGAGCGGCTGCTCCGCCGGCGCGGATTCCGGCGCGCGGGCGCGCAGACGCCGTGGGAATTCAGCGCGGCGCTCGCCGAGCGGCAATGGCCGGCGGCCGCGGAAGTCGCCGCGATCACCGACCGATTCTGTCGCGCCCGCTACGGCGCGCGCCCGCTCACCGAAGCCGACCTGCGCGAGATCGAGCAGGCCCTGAGAGCGATCAGCCGGACGCGCTGACCTTTATCATACGGCCCGATTTTAGGCGGCCTAGAAGCGAGGAACAAAAGATGAGCGATCTGAAGGCAGGCTTCTCGCCCCGGGAATGGGAAAGCATTCGGCAAAACTATACGGCGTGGTGGCGCGGGGAGCTGGACAGGCCGCTGGTGAGCGTGAGCGTGGCCGATCCATCGGCCGGGAGGCGGGATCTCTCATCGTTTCTGACAAACTGGCCGCAGGATATGTCCGACGACGAACTGGCTGCCACCGTGGAGGAGAGGTTCTCGCGCTGCCGGTTCTATGGGGACGCGTTCCCGCTCTTCTTCGTCAACTACGGCCCCGGCGTAGCGGCGGCGTTTGCGGGGGCGCAGGTGCGCCCCGCACCGGAGACGGCCTGGTTCGAGCCGTCGTCGCATCCGCCCCTGGCCGATGTCCGTGTCGCGCTCGACCGAAAGAACGCCTGGTGGCGCCGCGTGCGGCATGTGACGGAGATCCTCGCCCGGCGTTTGGGCGACCGGATTCAGATCAGCATCTCGGACATCGGCGGCAACCTCGACATTCTGGCGTCGCTTCGAGGAACCGATGAACTGCTCGTGGAGGTGGTCGAACAGCCCGCCGAGGTGGACCGCTGCCGCCGGGAAGTTACCCGCATGTGGCTGGAGGTGTTCGACGAACTCTACGCGCTCATCCAGCCGCACTGTTCCGGGTGCGTTCCGTGGGCGCCGACCTGGGCGCCCGGACCGACGTACATGCTTCAGTCCGATTTCAGCTACATGATCTCGCCGAACATGTTCAGGGAATTCGTCCTGCCCGACCTGAAGGCCTGCTGTGACCATCTGGACTATTCGTTCTATCACCTCGACGGCGTGGGCGAGCTGGCGCACCTGGACCAGTTGTTGTCCATCCCGAATCTTCACGGCATCCAGTGGGTGCCGGGCGCCGGCAAACCTCCGCCGTCGGAATGGCCCGAGGTGCTGGACCGGATTCGCTCGGCCGGGAAGCTGGTCCAGCTTTACATCACGCCGGAAGAAGCCGCGAAGATCGTGCGGCGGCATGGCGGAAAGGGATTCTACCTTCAACTGAATGGCGCGGGCGTGACCGACGCTGCCGCTCGTCAACTGGTGAGAGAACTCGGCGGCGCCTGATGCGCCGGGCGTGGAACCGCTTGCGAGGCGGGGAGATCGTGGCCCCTCCCCCGCCTGGCTGAATGTCTTGTCGCGAAAACAACGATCGAGGCTGAAGCCTGTTCCATAACGCGCGCAAAGCGCGGAGCGTTTTTTTGTTCTTCGTAATCGTAATCATAATCCTAATCGTACTCGTCCTTCGTTTCGCTGAAACGGAAAACGGCGATTACGATTACGAGCAAGATTACGATTACGAGGTTTTGAAGCCCCTTCTCGGAGACGGGCGGCGACGTCGACAGCTTTTCAGTTAATCTCGCGCTGGTAGATCCAATCCGACGGCCCCTTGACCTCGAGGCGGGCGAAGCCCATGTCGGTGAAGAATTTGACCTCGCGCACGAATGCGATGCGCACGCGCGCGTGCGGCAGCGGCTGCGGCAGCGGGCCCTGCGAGCAGAATTTCCAGAGGAGGGCGCGGATGAATCGGCTGAAGTTGACCTTGTCGCCCGGCTCGACGGCGAAGTTGAGCGCCTGGTCCGGCGGGAGGTACTTCACGTAGCCGATCGGCTTGCCGTCGAGCTCCACGACCCAGAAATTCGCGCCCTCGCGCGAGAAGTAGTCGTTGGGCAGACTGAGGCCGATCTTGTGCGCGCGGTCGCTGAACGCCTTGGCCAGCGCGACGAGCGGCGCGTCGTCGCTCGGCTTGCGCGGGCGGAATTGGACGCGGTCGAGCGCCGCCTTGACCTCGCGCCAGTGGCCGAGCTGGCGGTCGAGCCCCTGCTGGACGTCGGCGAGTTCCCCGAGCAGTGCGGGCAGGCCGGTCTTATGCGCGGCGGTGAAGACCTTGGGGAACTGCTTCATGCAGTCGTTGTAGAATCGCAGCCGGTCGCCGAACTCGGTGAGCGCCGCGAGCGCCGACTCCAGTTGCTGCAGGGGGTAGCATTTGCGGGCGTCGCGGTCGAGCGCGCGGCGGATCTCGCCGAATCGCGCGGCGAGCGCCTCGGCCGTGTCTTCCTTCAGGCGACGGCCGAGCGATTCCTCGTTCCGCTCGCGCTCGAGGCGCTTCTCGATCTCGCGCCGTTTCTCCTGCTCGACCACCTGGTCGCGCACTTTCGTCAACTGGTCGCGCCAGGAGAGTTCGCTGCCGCCGGCCATAAGGAGGAACCCGATTTGAAGAGGATTACCGAGATGCGGCATACTGAACGCGGTGTGTGATTCTAGCAGCGGCCGGCGCGAACGTCAAGTGCCCATGCGGATGTTCGCCTGCGGTCAACGGATCACCGGTTCACCGGATCATCACTTGCCACGGCGGCGACGCTTGAATTGACCGCCGGCGAAGACTACCATCGGGTCGCGGGGCGTTCCGCCGGGCGGTCCGTTCGATGCGAGGCGACGAATGTCCATCTTTGATCCGCTCTCCCTTTTGCGCTTTTCACTCCTTAGTACTGCATTTCATAAGTCGGAGTGGACTTATGAAATGTAGTACTCCACAGGGGCTTCGCCCCTATGGCGCTCCAAGACGCTCCTATTCGTCGCGTCTTTACGCTGTGACCCCTTGGAGGGCCTTCCGCGGCCCTCCAAACCTCCCGCGCCGTACAGCGTCTCAGAAGTCCCTACGGACTTCTGAGACGCTGTACTCAGCAGTCGCAATGCGTGAAAAACTCCTGAGCGCCTATGCCGCCCTTTTCAGCGCTTTCGGCCCGCAGCACTGGTGGCCGGCCGAGACGGCGTTCGAGATGATGGTCGGGGCGATCCTCACGCAGAACACGAACTGGGGGAACGTCGAACGCGCGATCGCGAACCTCAAGGCCGCCGGCGTCCTGGACCCGCGCCGCCTGGCGGAACTGCCGCCGCCGCGGCTGGGCGAGTTCATCCGCCCTTCCGGCTACTTCCGCGTCAAGGCGAAACGGCTGCGCGAGTTCGCGCTCTGGCTGAGGCGCAAACAACTGAGAGCGGAAAACGGGCGGACGCGGACGGAGCGGCTGCGGCGGGAACTTCTCGGCATCCACGGCATCGGCCCGGAGACGGCCGACTCGATCCTGCTCTACGCGCTCCGCCGGAGAAAGTTCGTCGTGGACGCGTACACGCGCCGGTTCCTGGCGCGCCACGGGCTGATCGCGCCGGGGGCGACGTACGCGGAGATCCAGTCGCTCTTCGAGCGGAATCTGCCGCCGTCGCGGCGCCTTTACAACGAGTATCACGCGCTCATCGTGCGCCTCGGCAAGGAATTCTGCCGCACGAAGCCGCGCTGCGACCGCTGCCCGCTGGAGCCTCTCCTCGGCGCGCCGGCCAGCAACGCATTACCACCAAGGCACCAAGACACCAAGACAGCGAAAAAGGGCGGAAATTGAGTATTTTCTTCTACAGCCATGTCGTCATTCTTGGCGCCTGGGTGTCCTGGTGGTGAGGATGGAAGGTTGAACGACAAGCCCAAGCTGCGGCCGATCAAGGCGATCCCGTTCCGCTCCGGCGGCGAGCGGCTCGTCTGCCTGCGCGACGGCTCGGGCGCTTCGAGGAAAACCGTGCTCCTTCCGCCGCGCGCGTTCATGATCGCGGCGCTCTTCGACGGAGCGCACACCCTCGACGAAATCCGCTCCGAGTACGCCGCGCGCTTCGGCGAGCCGATCCTGGCCGAGACGATCCGGGACGTCCTGCGCCAGCTCGAGGAGGCGCAACTGGTGGAAGATTGACCTGCGGCTGCTGCGGAGATTGCGCACAATTCAGATCTCAGGGATGGTTCGATTGACAGGGCCGGGAGCGTTGCCGGCCGGGGCGGTTCTCAGAAAGCAGGCGGCCTGCGGCCAAACTTCACTTGACTGCAACCGCATTTGCCGATAAAAAGGCTTCCCGAAGCGCCGTCCGCCGGCTTGGAGGGTACGATTGTGACATTCATGCGAAGGCTGTTGCTCGCGCGCCATATTCTGGGCGCCATGACCGACAGCACGACTCTGGCTAAATTGGCCAGCCTGTGCGCGATCATCGTCATCGTGTGCGGCCTCACCGCAGGGGCCCTCCATTCTCAGACCGCCTGCTTCGCGCTGGTGCTCGCGCTCGCGCTCTGCGGCTATCTGATCTGGACCATCGCGCCGGCCGTGCGCAACCTCAACGCGGAGATCGTGCGGCTGGTCCGGCTGGAGATCGGCGGCCACGGGCTGATCATTGATTTCGAGAGGCCCGACGGGCGCACCTTCCTCTCGGGCGACGTGAAGCTGGAAAACGCGACCGGATGCCAAATCAGGCTGCGGAGTTACGTGTTTGAGCAAATCGGGATTGATTCGCCGGGCGCCGTCGCGTGGACGCTGCAGTCGCCGGAAGCCACGTGCGACGATATCGTTCCGACCGACGCGTCGCGCTACATCAAACTGGAAAAGCACGAGTTCTTCGGCGGCCGCGAGAGCTTCGGCGACGCAACCTGCGTGCCGATGAAGCTGACCGTCTCGGTCCGCTTCGAGATCGAGGGCGAACACATCACCGATCCCGCCACCCGCACCTTGCAGTGCTACGCGCTCATCAGGTCCGCCCCGCGCGAGAAAATGCTGCTGCTGCGGTAGGAAAGAAACGTCACCGCAAAAGGAATTCAGCCCCGCGCACCAAAGCGCGCCGAGCGCAGTTCATTCGGGCCGGCCATCGCCTCTCACTGCAGCCCCTTCTGCCTGACGTATGTAACGATCTCGGCGTGGCCGCCCTCCCGCGCCAGGCTCAGCGGGGTCTGCCCCTTGCTGTCCGCCGCGTTGATGTCGCCGCCGTGGTGCAGCAGACTCCTCACCACGCCGAGCTCGCCTTGCTTGCAGGCGGTATGGAGGGCCGTCCAGCCGTCGCTCAGCGCCGCGCTGGGATTGGCGCCGCCGGCCAGGAGCAATTCCGCAATATCGTAAGCCCCGCGAGAAACCGCCAGCAGCAGCGGGGTCCACTGGGTATTGTTGGCCGCATTGACGTTGGCGCCTTTTTCGAGGAGCAGAAGGACGACCGCTTTCCGGCCGTGTCCGACCGCCGCGCACAGCGCCGTGTTGCCCTCGGCGCCGCGGCCGTTGACGTCCGCCCCATGATTGAGGAGGGAAGTGACGGTATGGAGATCGCCCTCGCCGGCGGCCCGCACGAGGATCCAGGACTGCTCGTTGCCGCCTCGCACGGCCTTGGCGTCGCTGCGGCCGAAAAGCCGGTCCATCAGCGACAGGAACAGCGCCGCCGGAACGATCGCCGCGCAGACCATCGCAAGCCCTTTCGATTGCCGAACCCCTCGTTCGCAACCGAGCCAATTTCCGACCACGCATCAGTATACTACAGCCCGGCCTCGGATTCCAAATTTTCCCGATCTGCGCGCGCGTCATCCCGATTCCGGCATGGCGCTCCGGGGGCTGCGGCGGTCCTGCGCTCTGCCTCCACGGCCTTCCCGAGGCATACTCCGGCCATCCCTGGCAAGGATACCGTCGTGTCCTAAAAAGCGCGGGCGAAGGAAAATATCCCGCCCTGTGAGAGGGAGATGTCGCGTGGCTTGCCTCGTGGAGGGTACGAAACATCCTCGTTCGTTACGACCGGGATCGGACGGCCTTGCCGACCTCGTCGGCCAAGTGCGGCGTCGAGCCATTCTCAACCACTATGGGAGGATACCGCCCCAACTGCAACACCGTAACGGAGATCATGTCCCCCTGAAGCGCCCAGGCGACCTGGGGCAGACCGCAAGTCGAGAATGCTGCAGGCCAGCATCCGCGCCGGTTGCTGCGCGGCGATCTTGAGCGAGCGCAGCGTCTCCGTCTTTGCGGCCCAGCAATGCATGTCCTGTGGGTAGGATCTCAGACTCCGCGTGTTTAGCCAAATACCCATGCGTTCGAAGATACCCCGCCTTCGAATCGAAAAGAGGCTTTGCACTGCGCCGCACGAACTTCCGCCCGGTATCGTACTCAAGACCGCACCGCTTGCCTTTCTATTGCCACCGGTATGGACGAAAGCAAGACATGTGCCAGCGCGCGGAGAAAAGGGCCGATTCGGCCGGCAGCGGAGGCGCTTCACAGAGAAACCGTTGATTTTACAAGGCCGGGCTGGAATCGCCGCCCGAAAACGCAAGCCCGACAGCCGGTATTCCCTCGACCTGGATGCAACAGGTGTAGCGAATCTGACCGGCGAGTGTCTCAAAAAACGCCAGGAACATCTACAAAGCGCCAGAATACGAGAGCATCGGCGCAGCAATCGCCACATCTGGTGCGCCCGCAGCCGTAATGCTGTCAATCGGCCCGGCGCATTTTTCAGAGAGCCGCGAACCTCTCCGGCTTGATGATGGCAGCACCATTTGCTAGGATGCCGGCGGGTGTTCCAGCTTGCAGAAACCTTCGGAGACTCGCCGGCCGAGATTGGGACTCCACAAAAGCCCATAGATAGAGGGCAACAGTCATGTTTTTTTCCACGGTGCCGGTTCCTGAGCCGTTCCGGTCGGCGTTGGACCAGCCAACTCCCGCGGGCGTGTGCGACGAAAAGGCCTCTTCCGCCGAGGCCTTGTTCGGACGGGCGCAGGCGCGGTTGATCGTCGGCCGGTGGGCCGAAGCCCGCCGAGACCTCGAGGCCGCCGTTCCGGCGCTCGGCGACGCCTGCTTGCTGGAATTGGCATTGCTGGACATTCGCGAACGAGGGAATATCAAGGAAGCGCTTAGGAGCGCCAAGGGCGTTTTGAGCCGAGTCGCGCCCAAGACCATTTTGGCCGGGCGGGCATGGCACATCATCGGGCTGGCCGAGGGAAAACTCGGGCGCGGAGCGGCTTCGATGGAAGCCCTCCAGGAAGCGGCGGAGACCTATGACGGCCTCGGCCTGCGGTTGGCGCAAGCCCAGGTGCTGGACACGCGGGGCAGCGCCCAAGCCGACCGCGGCCGGCTCGATCTCGCCATCAACGATTACGCCTTGTCGCTCGTCGCCAAGACGATGGAGGGGGATCATTTCGGAACCGCCATCACGCTCGGCAACCTGGGCAGGGTCCACCTGAAAGCGGGGCGTTTGAACGAGGCCGTCTTCTGCTTCGAGCGGAACCTCGAACTGGCCGTAGCGCTCGGCGACCGGCGCGGCCAGGCGCGAATGCTGGAAGACCTCGGCCGCGCCTACTACGGGCTGGACAACCATGCCAGAGCGGAGGCCTACCTGGCTCAGTGCGTGGAAAAAGCGGAGGCGGGTGGTTTCACCGACCTGCTATTCTTCGCGCGGAAAGACCTGGCGCTGCTGCGCCTGGCGCAGGGAAAACCGGACCAGGCCGAGTTGGAACTTGCCGCAGCGGAAAAGGTTATGCCGCGCGACGCGGATGTGGACTTCCATTTGCTCCTCAACGCCGCACGAGGAGAACTGCTCCTGGCGCGCGCGGACAAGCGGGCCATCCCGCTCCTGGAAGAAACGGTCAAAGAATTCCAGGAGAAGGACCTTCCGGACGAGGAAATTCTCGCGCGGATCTCTCTGGCCAAAGCGTACTTGAAATGGGAACACAAGCCTCTTGCGGAAGAATGCCTCCACCGCGGATTGCGCATCGCGCGCTCGGACGGCTTCGCGCGCTACCTGCCGGTCCTCAACGAGGCCATGGCCGGCCTGGAATTGGTCGAGGGCGCGAAAGAGGAAAAAGACCGTGAGGTCGGCGATGGGCGTGCCGCCACAAAAAAAACTTATGTCATTCGCCGACAGTTGGGCGCCGGCGAATTCGGAGATGTCTTCCAAGTCTATGATTCCAAGCGCGGGAGGGAGGTCGTCCTCAAGCGGCTCCACCTGGAGAAACTCTACGACGCGCGCTCTCGAGAGCGCATCGTCGCGTCGGCCCGGACCGAGCTTGCGGCCGCCTCGCGCGTGCGCCATCCCGGCGTCGCGCGCGTATTGGCCATCGGGACCGAGCCGGAGGGCTCCATGTACATCGTCCAGGAACTCGTCCCCGGACGCTCCCTGCGAAACTTGATGCCCAAAGACGCCACCGCGGACCCGTATCACGTCCTCGCCCAACTGTCCAGGATCGCTCAGGCGCTCCACGCGCTGCACGAAGCCGGCGTGATGCACCGCGACCTCAAGCCCGAGAACGTGCTCATTCGCAACGACGGGATCCCGGTCCTGGTGGACTTCGGGATCGCCCGCGTCGCTGAGCAGGAGGACGCCTCGAATCCACAGATACCCGGCACGCCGTGCTACATGGCGCCGGAGCAAGCGGCGGGCGATCTCATCAGCGTGCAGAGCGACGTTTACGCGCTCGGCGTGATCGCCTACGAATGGCTGACCGGCGCCTGTCCGCTCAGCCCGCGAGGCGCGGGCATCGAAGAAATCGTCCGCGACATTTCAACGCGCCCGCCGACACCCATCTCGCACTTCCGGCCGGACCTGACCGCGGACATCCAGCGTTTCATCATGTGGATGCTGGAGAAGAAGCCGCGTCGCCGGCCTGCCGGACCGCTGGAAATCGCGGCCGAATGCGACCGGTTGCTCAGCGGCAAGCTCTCCACAAAGAGCATCTACGCGGCCGGGAATCCCGCGGCCGGAACTCAAGTTCGGTGATCCAAGCTCATCCGGACCGGACTCCGCAACGGCCAGCGGCCCCCTGCCGGAAAGCGCGAGAGTCAGTGTGGTAGCAGGGGCAGTATTCGACACTGATCCTTCGACTTTCGACCTCTGGGAAGAACTGCGAATTGCGCCCTGATCGAGCGCGAGGATAGGCGGCGGCCAAGTGGCACAAATAGCGGAAGAAAGGGACACAGAGGAGCGGCAGGCCCGGCGCTGGATAGATTGCGTCAGCGTACGGCAAGGCGCTTCTGCGCCTTCTGAGGCCTTCCTGGGGGCCTGAGTACTGCATTTCATAAGTCGGAGTGGACTTATGAAATGCAGTACTAAGTGAAGCATTTCGCAAATCCCCGTTAAAAAGAAGACGGCTCGACGCTTTCACGCCGAACCGCCTTGCTTCGAGCCGGCCGTCTAGGTTTGCCCCCCGCACGTCATCCCGCATTCCCGGCGACCAGTTCTCGCCCCACATTCGGCATCTTATCAAACTGACGGCGGCAATCAATCGGGCGCCTGCCTGTTCTTCGCGTAGGGGAATTTCCTAGCGGCGCGGTAATCACCGCCCAGATCGCACGCTTGAATAATCAACAGAGTGCGGTTAGTATCCGATCCCGGCAGATGACATCCAGCGTCCAACTCATCGTGGCGTCGGGCGGCGGCCGCCTGCCGCTCGAAAGGACTACCGCATGAAATTCGGCCGGATACCGGGGGTCGCCGCGCCCGTCTCGCGCGTGGTCATGGGCGCGGTCGAGAAGCTGGCGCTGGCGCAAGCGCTGTACGATGATTTCTTCGAGTCCGGCGGGAACTGCTTCGACACCGCCTGGATTTACGGCGGCGGGGCGTGCGAAAAAAACCTCGGGCATTGGGTGAAGAGCCGGAACATCCGCCGCAAAGTCATCATCCTCGACAAAGGCGCGCATACGCCGTTCTGCACCCCGAAGGACCTCACCGCTCAGCTCATGGAGAGCCTGGAGCGCCTCCAGACGGATTACGTGGACGTCTACATGTTGCACCGCGACAATCCGGAGGTGCCGGTCGGCGAATTCGTGGATGCGCTGAACGAGCATCGGCAGGCCGGACGGATGCGCGTTTACGGCGGATCGAACTGGAGCCTCGAGCGCGTCGAAGCGGCGAACGAATACGCGCGATCGCGCGCGCTGGCCGGCTTTGCGGCGATCAGCAACAACTTCAGCCTCGCGCGGATGGTCGAGGCGCCGGTGAGCGGATGCCTCGCCTCGTCCGACGCGCGCTCGCGCGAGTGGTTCCGCCGAACGCAGATGCCGCTCATGTCCTGGTCGAGCCAGGCATGCGGCTTCTTCGCCGGCGCCGCGAGCCCGGAGAACCGCTCGAACCCGGAGTTCGCCCGCTGCTGGTACAGCGAGGACAACTTCCTGCGGCTGGCGCGCGCCAGGGAACTGGCCGCGAAGCGCGGCGTTCAGCCGATCAACATCGCCCTCGCCTATGTGCTCTGCCAGCCGTTCCCGACCTTCGCCCTGATCGGGCCGGGCACGCTCGATCATCTCCGCGTCGCCTTGCAGGGGCTGGAGGTCCAACTCGCGCCGGAGGAACTGCGCCGCCTGAATCTCGAGGATTGACTCGCGCTGAGGAGTGCGCCATGGTTTCCCATGCTCATGCCGCCGAGGCCGATGCCGTAAGCATCGGCTTTGGCAGGACCAGCCTGAGAGGCGCGTGGGCGACGGATTTGCCGTTTGAGGACGACATCGAGGCGAATGCGGTGGTCCTGCGAAAAGGTCAGAGCCGGCCGGTCGCCCTCATGAACTGCGATATGCTTTCCATGCTGCCCTCAACCTGCTTGAGAATCAGGGACCGGGTCGCTCGGACGGTCGGCGCGATGCCGGAACAAGTCGGCGTGTTTTGCACACAGAATCACGGTGTTCCGTTGGACAGCCCGGTTGATTTTGATCTCGATCGGCTGGCGGCGCGGTTTGCCGAAGCCGCCGGCCAGGCCCTGCGTTCGGCACAACCGGCCTGGATGGCTTATGTTGAAGCGGCGCCTCGCCCGGCCGGCGTGGTTAAACGGCGGAAGAGATTCAATGGGATCGGCAGTTTCACTTTCTATTACGGTTTTGACGTGCGCCCGGGCGGACAGGCCGGCTGCGCGGATCTGCTGGAACTCGCCTTGAAGGGGTTGATGGTCGGGCCGGAGGTCGCCCTGCGCCATCCTTATCCCGCGTCCGCGCAATGGCCGCCTCTGCGCGATCCGTTGCCGCCCGTGCCTCGGGACCTGACCCTGGATGATCCGGACGATCCCCTGATCCAGGGGATCTTCTTCAGGAGCACCGACGGCCGGCCATTGGGCAGCATCAGCCGCTGGGCCGCGCATCCGATAACGGCCAACATGGCGCGCCAGGGCAGGAGCGTCCATCACAGCGCCGATTATCCGTTCTATCTGCGCCGGGCGCTGGGGCGCGAATTCGGCGGCGGCGCGGTTTTCTTCACGGGCCCCTGCGGCGACCAGGCGCCGCTGGTCGGCGAAAAGTCGCCGGCCCTGGCGGAACGAACCGGGGAACAGGTCGGACGGCAACTGCTGGAGGCCCTGCGGACGGCGATATGGCAGCCGGTGACAGCCGTGCATGCGGACTCGGCCACCGTAGAGCTGCCTGTCCGGGATGATTATCCGCGTTCGATGGAGCAAGCGAATAAGGCCCTGGAAACGATTCGCCGGGAGTTCCATGAAGCGCGGATTTCAAACGTTCCGGACAAGTGGAAGCGGCTAAAATCACTTTCCGATGAAATCGAGCGCCTGAGTTATACGACGGAGGGCACGCATCTGAGTTGGACCGGCTTGACGCTCGAGGCGCTCGCCCAGGGATGGGTTCGACATCCGCTCTTTGCGCTGCGGATCGGGGACGTCGCGCTCGCGGGCCTGCCCGGCGAACCGTTCGGCGCTTACAGCGTGGAACTCAGAAAACGCTGTGCGCCGCTGCGCGTGATGGTCGCAGAGGAATGCAACGGATATCTGGGTTATCTGCCCACGGCTGCGGAATTTCCGCTGGGCGGGTATGGTCCCAACTCGGCCATCTTCAGCCCGGATTCGGAGGCCTTGCTGGTAGAGTCGCTGGCTTCTCTTACCCATCGAATCGGCCATGCGGAGCCGCCTTGACTCGTAATGCCTCAGTCGCAGGCTGAAGGATGCGTAAGCGGCCTCCGCGGTCATTCCCGCGTAAGCGGGAATCCAGCGATCCGCATCTGACTGTGGATTCCCGCTTTCGCGGGAATGACCAAAAACTTGCATTCTGGCCGCAAGACTGAGGCATTACCTTGACTCGCCCGCGCCCTTCTGGTAATCACAGGCGAGTGCAGCGGGAATCTCCATCATCCTTGCAGCGGTTCCGAAAGGCCAGTATGTCACATAGATTGTTTGGCGGCGCGATCTGCGGCCTGCTCCTCGCCTGGATTCTTCCATCCGGCTTTTCCATCGCCCAGGGACAGACGAAGAATGAGGCAACGGGCGCCGGCGTTCAGGCAGGCGCCGGCATGGATCCGGCGCTCGCCAAGGAGTGGATGGAGCGTTGGAAGCAGAACATCCTCGGCGAGATCGGCAGGGACCGCTATTGCGACCGGGAGATGGGTGAGGAGATCGGCTGGCTGGTCAGTCCGTTCCTGAACGGGTTCTACTACGGCTATATGGCCACGGGTGACCGCGAATGGGTGGACCATCTGATAGATTGGGGCGATTCCGTCATCAAGCGCGGCGTGAAGGAGCCGGACGGCTGCATCGGCTGGCCCAAGCTGGACGACGACGGCGTCCTCGAGTACCTTCCCGCCGGCGTGAAAGAGCGCTACACGGACACCGAGGTGGGCGAGGCGATGTTCCTTCGCCCCCTGGTGCTGATGGCCGGCGAGATTCTCAAGACGCCGGCCCTGAAGAAAAAGTACGGCGCCAAGGCCGAGGAGTACCTCAAGCTTGCCGAACAAATTTTCGAGAAATGGGATTCGCGCGGCGCCTGGCGCGAGACGAAGACAGGCGGCATCTGGGTCGTCCCGCCCTTCGGGATTGACCAGAAGACCGGCCAGTGGACTGACGGATATGAACTAAGAAAGACGGACGGCGTCTCCCTGCCGGATAACAAGGAGAACCTCATCGCCGAATGGCTCATCGCCATGCACGACGTGACGCACAAATCCATTTACCGGGACCGGGCCGAGAAGTGGTTTCGGGTGATGAAATCCCGCATAAGGCTCCGGGAGAACGGCAAGTATCTCGTCTGGGATTACTGGGATCCGGCCGGGCCGTGGGACTCCATGCCGGACGGCACTCTTAAGCACTGGGTGGGCGTGCACCCGCACGGCGAGTACTACGGGATTGATACCGGGGCGATCGTGACGGCGTACGAACATGGCCTGGTCTTCACAAAAGAGGACATCGCCCGCCTCATCGCCACCAACCGGGACTTCATGTGGAACAAGCAAGTCAAGGGCGCAAAATTCCAGATGATTGACGGCGGCCGGCCCGACCCGCGATGGCCGGAGGAGCCCGGGGAGCTCTGGGAAGCCCTGGCGCCCTATGACCCAACGCTCCGGGAGATTTTTATAGCCAACTATCGTCCGGGCGGTTGGGGCGGCCTGTGGACGCCCGAATGGGTCATTCGCTTCAGCCGAACGTCCGAAGCCGGTCACGAAGCCGGTCACTAAACGACAGGCCGCGCGTCGAGAGAGCGTCGTCCGCTCGTTGTTCGCCGGCAGGTGCAGTCACCGTCGGCCAGTCTATGTCCAGGTGATTACCATGCCTTGGGAAGCCCCGCAGTTCAGCAATGCCGAGAAGGAAGCCGTTTGGAAGGCCTTTAATGAGCGCAAGCCGATTCGCGTTCCGGTGGCCATTTCCAGCAATCCGCGCATCATTGTGCTCGACCCGAGGCTCAACCGCCGGGGCGTGACTTTCGAGCAGATCTTCAACGACCCGCGCGCAATGATGGAGGCCGCAATCGGCCACGAGCATCATCGCCGCACGGTCATCAACCGCTATTGCGACTCGCCCACGGGCCTGCCGGAGCAGTGGACGGCCTCCGTGAGCTGGCAGAACACGCACGAGGCGGCCTTCTTCGGCGCCGCGTGGCATTTCCGCGAAGGCCAGGTGCCCGACACGCAGCCGTTCCTCACCGCCGGCAACAAGGAAAGCATCTTCGATGTGGACATTGACCGCCCGCTCGACAATCCGCTCTCCAAACGCGGCCTACGGTTCCATGAGGAGATGTGCGGGATCGCGAAGGATTATGTCTTCCACGGCCGCCCCGTGAAGGTCGGCCGGTACGAGCAGGGCGGCACGGACGGGCCTCTGACCACGGCCATGAACCTGCGCGGGACGGACATGATGACCGACCTGGTCGCCGACCCGCAGTACGCCGAGCGGTTGCTCGACCGGCTCACCGACGCCGCCATCAAGCGGGTGCACGCCTGGCGCAAATACTGGAACGACGAGAGCCTCGGCGGCGGGCTGGCCGATGATTCCATCCAACTCATCAGCACCGCCATGTACAAGAGGATGGTCATGCCCCGGCACAGGCGATACTTCGATGAATTCGCCCCCGGCAAGGCGCGAGGGATTCACCTGTGCGGCGACGTCATGCGGCACATGAAGACCTTGCGCGACGAATTGAATATCCAGTCATGGGACAGCGGCTTTCCGGTTGACTTCGCCCGCATGCGCGAGGAACTCGGCCCCGGCGTGCAGATCAACGGCGGCCCGGGGATTATGCTCCTGCTCCACGGCGCGCCGCAGCAGGTCTACGATCGCACCTGTGAGATTCTGGAAAGCGGGGTCAAGACCGGCGGGCGCTTCGTCCTCACCGAAGCCAACAACCTCCCGCCCTGTGTGCCGGAGGAGAACCTGGCGGCGATGTATAAGGCGGCGGTGGAGAAGGGCGGGTACGACGCCTCCTGAAAAGCCGCGCTCGTATAATGAGGGACAGTGGGGCTGTTGAAAACTGTTGGCCTAGGATGGCAGGGGGCGAGTTCCTTCCTGCCGCCCGCCGTGAGGATGAGGCTGCGACGCGACGCCGGCCTCCAGCACGACCAGGACGCGGTACCCGAGATCGAACGTCCCCGCTCGGCGAACCGGCAGCGAAGTCATGCCTGCCACCGTGTCGGCGGCTGAACCCGAAAGAAGCAAGTATCGCCGCCCTTGTTCGTTGTGATCGAGGAATTCGCACGCTGTCTTCACGTTGTCCACATAAGTCAGGGGCCTGTTCAACTTGAAGAGAAGATATGGAGTTCGGACGTCGTAGGCGGCTACGGGTGCGCCGGCGGGGATCGCCTGCGCCACTCTGCGTAGCTGCGCCATGTCCGCCATCGGCGGATTGAACACCTCCAGCGTCAGAGGATACGCCGTCGCCATGACGAGGAACCATGCCAGGAAGAGCATGGCCAGCGCGCGGTCATCGTCGCGCGCCCGCCGCGCCGCGGCCAACCCCCAGGCGGCCACAGCGGCCACCGCCGCACACAACAGGATGCCGGCCGCGAGGTAGTGGCTGGCGGACACGGCCCAGTAGACGGCCAGCGCCACGGCCGCAACCCCGAGCAGCGCAAGACAGAGCCGGATCGGCCAATTGAACAGCCATCGCGGCGACAGTTCCGCCTCATGCTCCCGGCCGCCTTCCCGCCGAACCGTCAACGCCCGATCCAGGAAACTCCCGATGAAGAGCGACCACATCGGAAGCATGGGCAGCAGGTAATGTTCCCGCTTGTTGGGCAACGCCGTCATGATGACCAGGCACACGAGCGAGAACAGCGCCGGCGCCGCGGCCAGGTCGTAACCGCAGCGCCGGACGCGCCGGACGGTCCACCAGCCCGCGCCGACCGCAAAAAACGCCCACGGCGCCGTGCGGATCAGGAGTTGATCGAAATAGAGCGTAATTCGCCCCGGATGCTCCGTCGGCCCTTCGCCGAACTGGTAATGCAGCAGTTCCCGGACGTGGCCGGGGTGCTGCAGCTCCGCCGGCGCCAGCCAGGCGGCCCATGCAATCCCCGTCACGGCCGCCGTCAGGAGAAGCAGCGAGAGGTTCGGCAGCCACCGCCCGCGCCGAACCCGCCACAGGCACGCTGCGCCGACGAAGAAGTACAGCAGCGCCACCGGGGTCTTGCACAGCGTCGCGGCGGCGATCAGCGCGCTCGCCGCCAGCCAGGCCGCCAGCATTCTTCCCCGGCGTTCCTGCGCCGCAGCCACGTCGGCCAGGAACACTGCGAAGAAGATCAGGCACGTCATCATCACGTCCATCTGGCAGAACCGGCCCCATTCCACCACGAGCCACGACGTTCCCCAGATCAGCGCCGCGTACATGCCCGCGCGCGCCGGGCACCACCTGCGCCCGAGGAAATAGATTCCGAGCATCGCGGCGATGGAGCAGATCGCCGAGGGAAGGCGCGCCAGCGTGAAGTCCACCCGCCCCGTCAGCCGGAACAGCGCCGCGACGCTCCAGTTGAAGAGCGGCGGCTTGTCAATATAGGGACGGCCGCCGAGCTGTGGGACAAGGTACTCCCCGCTCTCCAGCATGTTGCGCGCGATCTCGGCATGACGGGCTTCGCTGCCGTTGACGGACCCTTCCTGGCCCAGCGCCGGCAGGAAAATCGCTCCGCCGGCCAGCAGGAGAACAGCCGCCGATATCCAGGAATGGCCTTTCATAATCCTCTCTCGCCTTCAGTGGGCCGGACAATCGTATCCAGTCTCACATTCCGGCGCCCAGCACAGGCAGAACCCCCGTTTTGAACTCGCGGACGTTGATCTTGAGGTTGTACTGCGCCTCCGCCTCCACGATGAGCGCGGCGTCGTCGGCGGTGGGACCGTCCATGGCGCTGGAGGCCAGCTTGATGTGGGTGGCATCCACCGCGCTGCCGCCCGACAGCGCCGCGTCGAGCGCGGTCCAGTCGTTAAGGTACGCCTCGGTCCACATGTGGCTGATGAATAAGCCGTCGGTGTAGGTTACGCCGACGGCCACGCGCGACGGAATTCCCGCCGCCCGCAGCAGCGCGGCGAGCAGCAGGGAGTGCTCCTTGCAATCCCCCTCGCGCGAGAGCAACGTCTCCTTCGCCGAGGCGAAGCCGACGTTGTAATCCTTCTTCGTGATATACCCGGACACCCACGCGGCGAGCTGTTTCGCCTTCACCGCCGGGGAGGCCGAGGGCGAGACGTTCTCGCGCGCCATGCGCTGAATATCCGGGTCGTCGCTCTGCAGGTACGCGGAGGGCGCGAGGTACTCCGGCCCGGGCTTCTCCGACGAAGGTTCCGCCGCGTCGCCGAGCGCCTTCACGCGCAGCAGCGCCCAGCCGGGGCCCTGGCTCTCGATCTTCTGACGCCGGTCCTCGAGCTTCAGATTCTCGATGGAACCTTCGATCCGGTAGAGCGCCTCCTGGACCAGGTCCGGCCGGTCGAACTTCACGTTCGAGGGGAAGATGGACAGCTTCGCCAGGTCGGCCTGGTCGGGCGAGGTCAGCGCGCGCAGCGCCTCCTCGCGCGTGGCGCAGACCTCCTCGAAGCCGTCGGCCGTCACGCACTTGAGCTCGTCGCCGGTCTCGTCGAGCCAGACGCGCGTCACCATGCCCGGCAGCGCCTCCGTCACCGATGTGCCCTTGTAGAGATCGCGCGGCTTGCCCCCGATCCTCACCGTCTCGCGGCCCTCGATCGTGATCGTGGAAGTGGAGACCTTGTTGATTTCGCGCAGGTACTCCTTGAAGGTGATGCCCTTGCCGATCGGGAAGCCCGACTCGCGCACCCTGCGCATCTGCGCTTCGGGACCGAGCACCTCCGGGTCCCAGGCGGTTTCGGTGACGTGCGTCGTCCCGCCCGTGTGCGTGGTCACGATCAACTTGCCGGCCTTGACCGTCGCCTCGGAGTCGCTCGTCTCCGCGCCGGACGCGGAATAAGTTACGCGGAGCAGCGCCCCTTCGAGCGTCTCGTAGTCTTCCTCGGTCTCGTGTGTGACGAGCGTCGCGCCGAAATCCTTGATGCGCGTCTCGGAGAAGGTCGCCGTCACGATCTCCGGCTGCGGGCCGGCCGCCTTGCGCGTGATCGTGTGTTCGTAGCCGATTTGCACGCCGGAGAGCGACATGACGTCCCACTCATCCCGGATCGTCGAGTCAGCCGCCGGCGCCGCGCACCCGGCCAGGCAGATGGACACGCCGAGCAGGAGAATCAGAGCGCGTGACCAGAAGACAGGATTTCGGGATCGCATGTTCATGGCGTTTCTTGACTGGGATTTGCCCTACGGCCGGCGGACGGACGATGAACTCCGGCGGCAAATGCCGGTTAGCGAGCGATCATTCGAGGAACTTCTCGCCCCGGCCGTACTTGGCCACCGCCTTGAGATCAAGTTCCACGCCCAGCCCGGGCTTGTCCGGAATCGGCAGCATGCCGTCCGGGCCCAGGCGCCAGCCGCAGGCCGCCAGCTCATCCACGTACGGCGAGCCGACGAGGTACTCCACCAGGTCCGTATCGCTGAACGCGGAGGCGAGCTGAAGGTCGGCGGCCAGGCCGACCGCGGTGTTCCAGCCGTGCGGGACAAAGCGCACGCCGTTGTCCTGCGCCATCCATGCGATTCGCCGCGACTCCGTGATGCCGCCCACCTTCGTTACGTCAGGCTGGACGATGTCCAGTGCGCGCGCCGTCAGCCAGGGCTGGAAGGATTGCCGGCGCGTGAGCGTCTCGCCGCCGGCGATCGGCACCGGAGAGTGTTCGCGCAGCAGGATGTAATCCTCCAAAGCGTCCGGCCGGAGGGCCTCTTCGAACCAGGCCACATGGTACGCCGCCAGCATGTTCGATGTCCGCAGCGCCCATTTGTAACCCTGCGGCCAGAACGCGTCGCTCCCTCCGGCATCCACCATCAGTTGCGCCTCCGGGCCTACCGCCTCGCGCGCCGCGCGCACCATCGCCTCGTCCACAGCGGCGCTCTTGCGGCCGAAAGGCCCCCAACCGATCTTGAACGCGCGGAAACCCTGCGCCTTCACTTTGAGCAGGTGATCGGTCAGCCGTGCCGGCTCCTCCATCAGGATGGAGGCGTACGGCCGCACGCGCTCCCGATACCGTCCGCCCAGCAACCGGCCCACCGGTTGGCCGGCCGCCTTGCCGAGCAGGTCCCACAGGGCGATGTCAATGCCGCTGATCGTGTGCGTGATGGAGCCCCCCCGGCCGAGCCAGAACGTGCTTTGGCGAAGCCTTTCGCTGACGCGCTCAGGCTCGAGCGCGTTTTCGCCGCGGTAGAGCGGTTCGAGCACTCCGAGGGCGCCGCGCACCAGGGCGTCGTTGGTGAACACGCTGCCATAGCCGGTCAGGCCCTCGTCGGTCAACACGGCGATGAGCGTATGCACGCAGTCGTCAGGCCGCAATTCGTCGGTCCAGCCGCCCTCGGGCGTTCCCCCGCGCAGTCCGACGGCGCGGATTTCGCGGATCTTCAACGCGGGCTCCTTCAATGGGGCGAGCGCCGGAAACCTACCATCGAATCTGGGACTGAACGCCATGAGTGTGCTGATCGGAACGCTTCGCAATCGGCCACGCCCGCCACTCCTCCACGATCTCGATCAGCGCCGACACCGTCGCCTCAAAAATCAGCTTCCCTTTCTCCGCCGTAGCCTTCGTCGGGTCGCCATGGACGCCGTCCTTCGTCCACCGGCCCCAATAGTCCGCGAAACGAACCGGCCTGGGCATGACGCTGTCGGAACTGACGTACTTGCCGACGACATCGTCGCCGGCCACGGCCTTGTCCATCTGCACCCGCTCCGGCGCCAGGTGCAGGTAAAGCGATGTCTCGAATTCGTCCGCGTGCGCCATCACTGGCGTTTCGCGGACTCGATCGAACTGCTCCGTCGCAAGGGAATAATAGTTCAGCGCGCCGCAGATGGACTCGGTCTCCAGGACGGTCTTGCGGGCAATGATGTCCGCCAGGACGAAATTTGAGCCGTGGCCGTTCACGATGAGGATCTTGCGGAAACCATGATAGGCCAGGCTCTTGGTAATATTCAGGCCGAAGGCGATGAACGTCTCCGGTTCGACATGGATCGTGCCGGGGAAATCCATGTGATGCCGGTTGAGGCCGTAGCTGATCGGGGGCATCACCAGCATCCGGTCCGGAGCGCGGCGGCCGGCCTCCAGGCAGACCGACTCGACCAGGAACGCGTCCACGTCGAGCGGCAGATGTCGCCCATGCTGCTCCGTGGAGCCTGCGGGCAGCAACACGACTTTCTGCATGCCGACGGCCTCATTGACCTCCGGCCAGGTCAGGCGGTCGTACCTGTACTCAGAAGCGGCACCCATGCGATTGGCCATCCTCTTTTGAGGTCCGTAGCTCAGGCTGGCATGATCACGCCCACGGCCCAGCGCGGGACAGGTCATCACTCGCTTCACAACGCCCGCCGGCCGGCGGCGACTCTGGCCGGTCGCTTCCGGCGACCTGGCGGAAGTGGAGCGTCGGCGCGAGCCTGTGTCGCCCTCGCAGCGCCCGCTGCGAAGGTCGGGCGGTATTCTATGCCGCCTCCAACTGCACGTCAAGGACCGAAAGGTCCCGCATCAGCCGCGCCGCATAAGAGATGGATATCCTCTTCCGGCCGCGCGCTAGCCGCCGTCGGCGAGGCGCTTGAGCTCTTCGAGTTTCTTCAGCGCCTCCGCCGGCGTCAAGGAGCCGAGGTCGAGGCGGCGCAGCGTATCGGCGGCGAGGTCCGATTCGCGGCTGAAGAGCGTCAGTTGCAGGCTGTCCGATTTCCGCGCGGCCGCTGCGCCGCGCTTCCTGCGGACGGCCTCCGCGGCGATTTTCGGGCGATCGCGCTCGTCGAGCGCCGCGTTCTCGAGGTTCGCCAGGATCGTCTTCGCGCGCTCGACCACCTCGTCCGGCACGCCGGCCAGCCGCGCCACGTGGATGCCGTAGCTCTTGTCGGCGCCGCCCTCGACGATCCGCCGGAGAAAGATGATCTCGTCCTGCCACTCGCGCACGGCGATATTGTAGTTCTTGATCGTCTCGAAGAGCGAGGCGAGCTCGGTCAACTCGTGGTAGTGCGTCGCGAAGAGCGTGCGGCTCTTCAGGTTCCGCGCGATGTACTCGGCCACGGCCCAGGCGATGCTGACGCCGTCGAACGTGCTCGTGCCGCGCCCGACCTCGTCGAGGATGATCAGGCTGCGGCGGGTCGCGTTGTGGAGGATGTTCGCCGTCTCGATCATCTCGACCATGAAGGTGCTCTGGCCGCGGGCGAGTTCGTCCGCCGCGCCGACGCGGGTGAAAATCCGGTCCGTCAGCCCGATCCGCGCCGAGGCGGCCGGGACGAACGAGCCGACGTGCGCCATCAGCACGATCAGCGCCGTCTGGCGGATATAGGTGGATTTGCCCGCCATGTTCGGGCCGGTGATGATCATGATCTGAGTGTTCGTCCCGTCGAGCGCGGTGTCGTTCGGCACGAACGGCTCGGAGAGCGTCCGCTCGAGGACCGGGTGGCGCCCGTCGCGGATCTCGACCTCGTAGCCGTCGGTGATCTGCGGCCGCACGTAGCGGTATTCCGCCGCCACGTCGCCGAGCGAGGCCAGCGCGTCCGTCTCGGCCAGCAGGTGGGCCGTTTCCTGCAGGCGTGCGGCGTGCCGGCCGACCTCCTCGCGGAGGCGGATGAAGAGGTCGTACTCGATGTCGCGCGCGCGGTCCGCCGCCGTGAGCACGCGCGCCTCGTACTCTTTCAACTCCGGCGTGACGTAGCGCTCGGCGTTTTTCAGGGTCTGCTTGCGCAGGTAGTCGGCGGGGATTTTCTGCTGGTGCGTGTGCGTGACCTCGATGTAATAGCCGAAGACCTGGTTGTAGCCGACCTTGAGCGAGGGGATTTTCGTGCGCTCGACCTCGCTCGCCTGGAAGCGCGCGATCCAGCTCTTGCCGTCGCGCTGGATCGAGCGCAGTTCGTCGAGCTCGGCGGAATAGCCTTCGCGGATGAGGCCGCCTTCTTTCAGGAGCGCGGGCGGGTCGGCGGCGATGGCCGCGCCGATAAGGGCGCGCGCCTCCTCCACCGGGTCGAGCCGCTCGCCGATGGCGTGGAGGCGCGCGTTCCCCGCCGCGCCGAGGCGCTCCTTCAGCGCGGGCAGCGGCTCGAGCGAGCGCCGCAGCGCCAGCAGGTCGCGCGCGTTCGCCCGAGCGGTCGCCACGCGCGCCGTCAGCCGCTCGATGTCGTACACCTCGTTCAGCCGCGCCCGGACCTCCTGCCGCAGCGCGCGGTCCTTGAAGAATTCCTCGACGCCGTCCTGCCGGGCGGTGATCTCCTCGATCCGCCGCAGCGGCCCGACGATCCACTCCTTCAGCAGCCGGCCGCCCATCGGCGTCAGCGTGCGGTCGAGCACGCCCAGCAGCGAGCCCTTGCGCTGGCCGTCGCGGAGCGTGCGCGTCAGCTCCAGGCTGAGCTGCGTCGAGCGGTCGAGCACGAGCCGGTCCGAGTCGCTCATGCGCGTCAGGCGCCGGATGTGGCCGAGGGAGATCTTCTGCGTCTCCTGGAGATACTGGAGCGTCGCGCCCGCGGCCGAGAGCGCCGGGCCGAGCGAGCCGCAGCCGAACCCTTCGAGCGACTGCACGCGGAAATGCTCGAAGAGCGTCTTCTGCGCGGTGTCGCGTCCGAAGGCCCAGTCCGGCCGCGGCGTGATCATCGCGCCCGTCTCGCGCCGGAAGCGTTCCAGGCGCCCGTCGCCGGCGGAGGCCAGGCTCTCCGGCAGAAGCAGCTCGGCCGGGTTGAGGCGGGTGAGCTCGTCGCCCAGGTGCGCGGCCGCCAGGTCCTCGGCGTGGAACTGCCCGGTGCTCAGGTCCACCCACGACAGGCCGACGGTATCGCCGTCGAGCAGGAGCGCGGCGAGATAATTGTGGTCTTTGCTCTCGAGCAGCGAGTCCTCGGTCACGGTGCCGGCCGTGATGACGCGCGTCACGTCGCGGTCCACCAGCCCCTGGGCCTCGCGCGGGTCCTCGATCTGGTCGCAGAGGGCGACCTTGTATCCGGCCTGGATGAGGCGCTTGACGTAGGCATGGACGGAATGGTGCGGCACGCCGGCCATCGGCACGGCCTTCTCCCCCTTGCTGCGCGAGGTCAAGGTCAAGCCGAGCAGCCGCGAGGCGAGCACCGCGTCATCGTAGAACATCTCGTAGAAATCCCCGAGGCGGAAGAGCAGGAGCGCGCCGGGATATTGCGCCTTGATCTCCTGATACTGCCGCATCATGGGGGTTTGCGTCATGAGGGCCTCGGCGGAAATCCGAACGCGGTTTCACGCTCCATCAGGGGAAAAGTATAGCAGAAGCTTCGCCGGCCGCGCAAAAGGCGGAATGTTGAATAGGCGCCGGGCGGGGTCACTTCGCGGCGAGCGCTTCGCGGACGGTGCGGTAGCTGCCGAACAGCCGGGTGAGCTTGGTGATCTCCAGGATGCGCTGCACGAGCGGCTGCGACCCCGCCAGGCGGACATAGCCGCCCCGCGGCCGCACGCGTTTGTGGACGACCATCAGCGCGCCCAGACAACTGCTGGTCATGAAGGAGACGTCGGAGAGGTCCACGACGATCTGGGTCGCGCCCTGGTCCACCAGCGCGAGGAGTTCGCGCTCAAACGGGTGCGCTTCAGCTTCGCCGATGCGGCCGTGCGGGCTGACGAGGCAGATGGCGCCCCGCCGCTCGACCTCCAGCGACACGACTGAACCTTCATCCATGGACAGCCTCCGCGCACGCTTTGCGGAAGGGTGAAGGCTGAAGGCGAAGGCGGGACGGAACGACGGCGCCTCGCGGCGGCCGCCTTCATCCTTCGTCTTTCATCCTTGTCCTGATCCGCCCTCCCTATTGCGCCCAGGGCGCTTTCTTGCGCATCGTGACGCGATTGCCCTTCGCGTTGAACTTCACATCGTCCATGTACGCGCGCATCAGCACCAGGCCGCGGCCGTGCGGCATCTCCAGGTTCTCGTCCGTGGTCGGGTCCGGCACCGAGGCCGGGTCGAAGCCCCGTCCCTCGTCCTCGACAGCCACCACGCATTCCTCGCGGTCCACCGAGAAGGTCACCGTGACGCGCTTGGCCTTGTCCATGCGGTTGCCGTGCTTGATGGCGTTGATGATCGCCTCCTCGAGAGCCAGGCGCACGGCGAAGAGCGCGCGCTCGCCGTAGTTGAGCGCCTCGAGGCGCGAGAGGATCAGCGACTCGACGCGCGCAAGCTGCATCGGCTCGCTCGGGATGACGATGCGCTCCTCCTTCGTCTCGCGCGGCGCCACCTCCAGCCCGACGAGCGTCAAGTCCTCGGCCTGTTCCGCCCCGCCCAGATGGCGCGAGAAGTCCTCGGCGACCTGCTCCACCATCGCGCCGATCTCCAGGTCCCGGTTCGCTTTCAGGAGTTTGTACAGGCGGCGCTCCGGGTACGGCTGGCCCCTGGCGTTGCACATCCGCACGAGCCCGCGCGTGTAAAGGAAGAGGTGGTCGCCGGTCTGGAGCTGAATCTCCTTCTCCTCGCAGCGCGGCTCCTCGAACATGCCGCAGCAGAGGCCTTCGGTGTCGAGTATCTCGAAGCGCTTCGGCCCGTAAAGGATCGGGCAGGTGTGCGAGGCGTTCGCGAACTTCAGGCGCAGCGTCTCCAGGTCGAGAATGCCGAGGAACGCGGTGAGGAACTGGTCCTCAAGCGTGTTCCGGACGATACGCAGGTTCATCTTCTCGAGGATGACCTTCGGGGAATACTCGTTCTGGCGAAAGGTGTCGAAGGCGATCTTGGCGATGGCGGTGATGAGCGTGGCGCTGAGGCCGTTGCCGGCCGCGTCGGCCACGAGGACGCCGACGCAGCTGTTGCCCATGTCGCAGACGTCGTAGAGGTCGCCGCCGACGCGCGGCGAGGGCTGATACTTCACCGCGAAATGCACCTGCGGGAACCTCGGCAGCGCCGGCGGCATGAAGAGCCGCTGAAACTGCCGCGCCACGGCCAGTTGCTGCTCCATCCGCAGCGTCCGGTTGCGCAGCTCCTGGCTGAGCCGCGCGACGGTGGACTTGGCGTGCTCGCCATCCTGCGCCCGGCGCGCGAGTTCGTCGCTCCGCCGGCGGAGTTGCTCGATCTCGACGTTCGCGTGGTCGAGGTCCGCTCGAAGAGCGTGGACCTCCGCCGACGCGGGCGAGTTCCGGGCATGCCCGGGCCGGTTGCCCGGCTTGCGCTTCGCCTGCCGCGCGCGTCGCTTTTCGACCATCCGGAGTAGGCCTCCTGCCCCGTGAACGGGACGGGTGGATTCGTGATGGGGCCGGTCAAGCGGGCCTCAGTATATCGCCGGATCGCGTTGCGAGTCAATTGCATTTCTCCGCGCGCAGGCTTACAGTAAGCGCCCGGGCGGTGCGCTCTCAGCCTCCAGCCGTCAAAGGGTACGGTCGTCCGATGAACGCGCCTGACGCGAAACGGGCTCCTTTCGGAAGCCGCTGGCCGCGGATCATCGCCGGCCTCGCCGCGCTGGTGATCTGTCTGCTCCTCGCGAACCGGTACTGGCTCCAGGACCGGTGCATCGGCGTCAGCTTGATCCTCATGGACCGGCTGAGCCTGGCGGCATGGACGGCGCTGATTCTCCTCTCGGCGATGAGCTTCGGCGCCGGGCTGCTCCGCTGGCTCAAACTGCGGCCGGCGGGCGACGGCGCCGCCGCGCTCTTCGGCGTCGGGATCGGGCTGGGCGTTCTCTCGGCCCTCGTGCTCGCGCTGGGCGCGCTGGGCTTTATGGATAAGGTCAGCTGGGTCGTCGCCCTCCTGGCGCTGCTCTTCCCGGGCCTGCCCGACCTCGGCGTGCTCCTGCGCGCGGCGATCGGCGCGATGCGGCGTGCGCGCCGCGCCCCGTGGTTCCGCCTGGCGCTCTGGGCGGTCCTCGGCTTCTTCCTGCTCCTGAACCTCACGTGCGCGTTCGAGCCGCCGTGGCAGTACGACGCCCTCGAATATCATCTCGCCGCGCCGGCGGCGTACCGGGACGCCGGCCGCGTATTCTTCATGCGCGACAACGCGTACGCGAACTTCCCCCAGAACGCGGAGATGCTGTACCTGCTCTCGATGAACCTCACCGGCTCGCCCGATCGCGGCGCGATCCTCAGCCAGATGCTCTGCGCGGCGCTCGGCTTCCTGGCCGCGATGGCGCTGCGCGGCCTGATCGCCGGCGTCGCGGGAAAGACCACCGGCGACCTCGCCGCGGCGATCTTTTACACCTGGCCGGCGGTGACGTTGTATTCCGGCTCCGCCTACGTGGAACTGCCGCTGATGTTCTATGGCACGCTCGCGCTCTGGGGGTTGGTGTGGAGCTGGCGCCGCAAGCTCACCCGTCCGGGGCCGCGCGGCTGGGTGATCCTCTCCGCCGTCGCGACCGGCCTGGCGATGGGCGTCAAGTACACCGCCGCACTGCTCTTTTTCATCCCGATCCTGGCCTGGCTCGCGGGGACCGGCTTCGCGGCGAGCGTCGCGCCGAAGGAAATCCTGCGCCGCGTCGGCCTCTTCGCCGCCGTCTCGTTCCTCTGTCTCAGCCCGTGGCTGATCCGCAACTTCGCCGACACGCGCAACCCGGTCTATCCGCTGCTCTACAAGCTCTTCGGCGGCGCCAACTGGGACGCGCAGAAGGACGCCCGCTGGACGCAGGCGCATTCCCCCAGGGACTTTTCTCCCGGGAACTTCATCGCCCAGGCCCGCGAGGCCCTCTTCGTGGACAGCCCCGAGGGCGAGCGCTTGACTGAGGCGTCGCTGATGCTCTTCCTGTTCGCCCCCTTCGCCCTGCTGACGCGCCGGTGGACGCGCCTGGTCGCGCTGCTGCTCGTCGGCAACCTCGCGCTCATCTACGCCCTCTGGTTCTATTTGACGCAGCAGAACCTGCGTTTTCTGGAGGTCGGCGGGCCGGCGCTCGCGGGGCTTTCGGCCATCGGCCTCGGCGCGGTGCTCCCGAACCGGTACGCCTTCGGGCTGCGGCACGTCGTCATCCTTCTCCTGCTTTTCGAGCCGTCGAGATGGAACAGCTATCTCTACTTCCAGGGGTCCCTGGATAGCGCGCTGAGAGTCCCCTCGGACGACTATTTCAAGACGTACGCCCCGGCGGCGATGAAGGCCCTTGACGATCCCGACCTGCTGCCGCGCAACGCCAAGGTCCTCTTCCTCGGCGAGGCGCGCATGTTTTACTGCCGCCGGGTCCACGTCGCGAGCACCGTCTTCGACACGAACGCTCTCGAGGAGATCGTCCGCGCGGCCCGCACTCCGGAAGACATCCGCGACGGCCTGCAAAAGCAGGGCATCACGCATCTGTACGTGGACACCGCAGAGCTCCGCCGGCTGCAGACGACTTACCGCTATTCCTACCAGGGGCGGGAAGAGCTGGGCATGCTCGACGGATTCAACTGGGATCTCTTCGGCCGGTTCGCAAAGGAACATCTGCGCCCGGTCTGGGCGTATCCGGCGCGGGCGCGCGAGACTCCCTTCCCCTGGGAGCGCTGGCCGGAATTCCTCGAACAGTCCGGCGCCCATGCCGTGAACTTCATCGCGATCTACGAGCTGCGCTGAGAATCCGTTCCACAATCCGCAATCTGCACTCCGCAGTCCGCAATCGCCAATCACTCATCCTTGTACTCCAGCCCGTACGCCTTGAGCTTGGCGTAGAGCGTGCTGCGGTCAATGCCGAGGATGCGCGCCGCCTCTTTTTTGTTGCCGGCGGTGCGCTGCATCACGCGCGCGATGTGGCCGCGCTCGAGGTCGCGGAGCGTGGCCGGTTCGCCCGCCACGCCTCCGCCGGGCAAGTCCGCAGGCGCCGCCGGGGCCGCCGCGTCCGCCGGACGGGCGGCGCTCCCGGCGCTGCGGATCTCGAACGGGACATCCTCGAGCCGCAGCGCGTCGCCTTCGGCCATCACGACCATCCGCTCGATGGCGTTGCGGAGCTCGCGGACGTTCCCCGGCCACCGGTAGCCCTCGAAGACCGGCCAGACGTTCGCCTCGAACCGCAGGGCGGGCCGGCCGCATTTCTCGGCGAACTGTTTGAGAAAATGCCCGGCGAGCACGCGCACCTCCCCGGGCCGCTCGCGCAGCGGCGGCAGCGAAATCTTCAGCACGTTGAGCCGGAAATACAGGTCTTCGCGGAACCGCCCCCGGGCGATTTCCTCGGCGAGCTTCTTGTTCGTCGCCGCGATGACGCGCGCGTTGACCTTGCGGTCCTTGATGTCGCCCACGCGCCGCAGCTCGCCGGTCTCGATCACGCGCAGCAGTTTCGACTGGCTGCCGTCGGGCAGCTCGCCGATCTCGTCGAGGAAGAGCGTGCCGCCGTCGGCGAGCTCGAAGCGGCCGGGCCGGTCGCGGTCCGCGCCGGTGAAGGCGCCGCGCACGTGGCCGAAGAGCTCGCTCTCGAGCAGCGTCGGCGCCATCGCCGCGCAGTTGACCGCCTCGAACGCCTGATGCCGGCGGGGGCTGTTCAGGTGGATCGCCCGCGCGACCAGTTCCTTGCCGGCGCCGCTCTCCCCCTCGATCAGCACCCCCGCCTCGACGGGCGCGGCCTTCGCGATGAAGCGGAACACGCTCTGCATCGCCTTGCACTGGCCGATGATGTCGTAGGCGCCGCGCGCCTCGCGCTCGCGCATGTACCGCTCGCGCCCCATCTCCTCGCGCTCGCGCACGTTCTCGATCGCCACCGCCGACTGCGTCGCGATGGCCACCAGCAGGTTCAGGTCCTCCTCCGTGAAGCCCGCCGCGTCGCCGAACCGGTCCACGTAGAGTTCCCCGAGCAGCCGGTCGCCGATCTGGATCGGCGCGCACATCGCCGAGGTGATCCGGTGCGCGGCGATGGACTGCGCGTCGCGGAGGCGCGCGTCCTTCGCGGTCGCCTCGCTCAGGATGGCCAGGCGGCGGTCGCGCACATAATTGACGATCGTCGAGCTGATCGGCATCTTCGAGAGGTGCCGGTCGAACTCGCCGCGCTGGCTGACCCACGGGCGCAACAGGCCCTTCTGCTCGTCGAAGAGGATCGGCACCGTTCGATGCGGCTGCAGGTCGCGCTCGATGGCCGAGACGATCGCGCCGAAGAGCTCCGGGTAGCTCTTCGCCGACCCGGCGACCTGCGCCAGCTCGAGCAGGGCCAGGAGCCGCTTCCGCGCGTGCGCGCCGACGCCGATCGTCCGCCGCGCGCCCGTTTCGCTCCGCACGACCATCTCCGCCGCGCCGTCCGCGTCGGTGATCTCCAGCGTATCGAACTCGCGCTCGATGAAATTCAGCACCGCGTCGCCGAGGCGGATTTCATCGCCCGAGGAGAGCACGGCGCTTTCGACGCGCGCGCCGTTGACGAGCACGCCGTTCTTGCTCTGCAGGTCGCGCACCGTCCAGGTCTCCGCCTCCCCCTCCGCGCGCCGCACGATCTCCGCGTGCGTGCGGCTGATGGTCTCGGAAGGGATCTGCACCGCGTTGCCCGGGTCGCGCCCGATCTTCGTGGCGTCATCCACCAGCTCGTACGCCGTCCCGCGCCCCGGCCCTTCCCGCACGATCAGCTTGGCCATGGCTCACCGGGTCCTCACGTGCGCTCGTTCGGCGAGAACAGCTTGGCATATTCCTCCTGCGCGTACCGGTCGGTCATCCCGGCCACGTAGTCGCACACGCCCTGGTGCAGGCCGGTCTGCTCGGCCCACGCCTGGTAATCGGGCGGGAGCTGTATCGGCTGCCGGACGTACTCGCGGAAAATCTCCGTCACGAGCCGCCGCGCCTTGTTCGCCATGCGCGCGACGCGGTAGTGCAGGTACACCTGCCGGTGCAGGTGCGCCTGCAGGTCCTCCTTGAGCCGGTGCATGTTCGGCGAGAGGGCGACCAGGCCGCCCGGCGCTCGGCGGACGGCCTCGACGGAGGCGATGTTCATCTCCCGGAGGCGCTCCGCCGTCGTGCGGCACAGGTCGGTGACGAGCAGGTTGATGAGCGTGCGGACGGCCTCGTTGCGGTGATCGCGCGCGGAGAGATCGGCCGGCAGGGGGCTCACGTCGCGCGCGACCGCGGAGAGCAGCTCGACTTTCTCAAAGACGCTCGCGTCGAGGATCCCCGCGCCGAGGCCGTCGTCGAGGTCGTGCGAGACGTAGGCGATGCTGTCGGCCGCCTCGACGACCTGCGCCTCGAGCGGCGGCCGAAGGCCGGGATCGAAATCGCGCGTGCTGGGGTGATCGTACGTCGTGACATGCTTGGCGATCGCCTCGCGCACTTCCCAGGTCAGGTTCAGGCCGCGGAACTGCGGGTAGCGGCGCTCGAGGAGGTCCACCACGCGCAGGCCGTGGAGGTTGTGCTCGAAGCCGCCGTGGCCCTTCATCAGCTCGCGGAGCGCGTCCTCGCCGGAATGGCCGAACGGCGTGTGCCCGAGGTCATGCGCGAGCGCGGCGGCCTCGGAGAGGTCCTCGTTCAAGTTCAGGAAGCGCGCGATCGCGCGGGCGATCTGCGCCACCTCGATCGTGTGCGTCAGCCGCGTGCGGTAATGATCCCCCTCGTGGTTGACGAACACCTGCGTCTTGTATTGCAGCCGGCGGAAGGCGGTCGAGTGGATGATGCGCTCGCGGTCACGCTGGTAGGCCGGGCGCAGCGGGTGCTCCGGCTCGTCGTGCGCGCGCCCGCGCGAGCGCCCGCTGCGCATCGCGTAGGGCGCCAGCTCGCGCTCCTCCCGTTTCTCGATCTCCTCCCGGTTCAGCACGCCTTCATGCTCCGAACGCTTGATAATGCGTGTTTTCCGTGTCCCGAGTGCCAGGTTTCACACTATCCAATCGCTCTGAATTCAGGGTTCAGATGCGTCGCGCGACGCGGCGCCCACTACGATACTTCGCCCGTCCTTCCAAGACAAGCAATGCCTGGTGTCCCTCGAAACGGTCGGCATCGCCCAAATACTTCCGGGCGGCTCTTTCCAGGCCAAGCTTCTCAGCCAATCGCTTCAGGTCTATGCGATTGAGCACGTCAATGGTGATCGGCCTTTTCGCATCATAGAAGATGAGCGATCGGATAAAACGCCTTGCCAGATCGGAGTTGAGAAGGCCGCATACGAACAAGGCTTCTGCTTCAGAAGCGCATGGGATGAAGTAGCAGGTGTCATCCAGTACCACCGGCTTGCGACCGCAACTACCTACGACTTCAAAACGGCAGCTCTTGTAGAAACCGGATACCGCAACCTTCCATGGCGCGAACGTGTATTCGCCTATGCCGAATACACAGAACCGAGGCCGTTTCTCATAGATCATGCTCCGACGCCGGTCCAGAGTATCAGCGTGTCGCAGAAGATATGACCAAGTTTTCGGAGCGGCCTCGGAGATGGTCGCCGTTTCATCGCCGGGGCTTCGCTGAGTGACAAGGACGGAACGCTGCGGCGTTATCCGGCCATTGGCGATATCCGAGGACTTCAGCAAGGGATAAATGTAGGTCGGCTCGAGTTCAACGCGTTCGCCAAGGCCGTTGACAAAGATTCTTCCGTCGAATCGGAGCTCCATCACGGCAGCCGCATCGTGCTTAACGCCTGACCGCCACGTATAATACGCCAGCCCGTCCAAGTCCCTAAGCCGGTTGTATTCCTCAACGTCCGCGACCAAGTCCCTGCCCACAAGGCCGAAGGTGCTTACTTTGCGGTCGAACGACAGGCCCGAGTAAGCCTCTGCGACGGGGGAAAATCCACGCAGCCCCGTGTGAACGACCATCAGACAGGCGTCAACTGACGTGCCGAATTCGGCGGCCGCGTCTATGCGATGGATAGTTGCGCGACCGATGCTGAAGCGGTTGACCCAACCATGGCGCAGCACTTTGCGCGCCGTCCCCGTCTTGCATAGCATTGCGATGCAGCCTCGTTGGGCTTCCAGGGCTTCAAGAAGTTTGATCAACATCCATTCGGAAATATCGAAATTAGCCTTGCCCGTTTTGGCGGCGAATCCGCCGTGCCTCTGGAAATTCGTTTTCTTGGGGAGATTCTCGCTGCCCAAAGCGCCGAGAGCCGAGTTCGTCACCCACGGCGGGTTCCCGAGGACAAGGATTTCGCCGCGAAGAGTCGCGAAGAAATCCTCCCAATCGAAGGTAAAGAAGTCCTGTTGGGCCAATTGGCAGGAAACCCTCTTCGTCTTGCAAAGCGTCTCGCGCAAGGAAGAAATGTACTTGCCTTGGATGTCGTGAGCGAAAACCTGTCGGAGGTTATGAAACCCCTCGATGGCGGCGATGACGAAATTGCCGATCCCGCAGGTCGGTTCAACGACCAGCGACGGGGAAACGCCCGAGGCGCTCAGAAAGGCGACGACGGATTCCGCCAGAGCGCGGGGCGTCTGAAAATCTCCGTATTCAACTTTGCTGTTCGCTATCATCACACAATTCGCTGAACGCCGTGCACCTTGCCGGCCTGCTCAATAGCCCTCGCGTACTGAAGCCGCCACTGAAGCGCGTTCGAGATCGTCAGATAACCGACGACCGGTGGTTTCTTGAGGATTTCTCCAGCCAATTTGTGCGCCTGAATGTCATCAACAGGCAGGAACCTCTCCGCCATGAAGGCGCAGATGTCATCCACGTTGCCCCTGTTCGCCAAGATTTTCAGAATCCCCGTTGTTGTTTGAAAGTCTGCCGTCTGATTACTCTCGACAAATATGGCATTTCTGATGTTCAAGACCGCAGCATGCGACTTGACGAGATCCTTTTTCTCATAAACGAACACCAGCAAGGAATACCCGAGGCCATAAATCTTCTGACGCGCTGACTTGAAAGGGCACGATGACTGTGGCTGGCGGACGCTTGTCGCCTTAATGTCAACCGCCATTTGTGGGAAGTCAATGCCTTTCGCTGAAGAACTTCGGGTGAACTTGTATTTTTTCTTGAGCACTTCTTGAAACTTGTGTTCCAGGTACGTGCCAACCGCCTTGCCGTCAGTCACGCCGTAGAGAGACCTCACTTGATACGTTGATTCTCTTTCGGCGAAGGCTTTGGCTTCCATCTTCAGGAGCTCGACAGTGAGTTTGCGCATTGGGTTCTCTATTACAAACTCGGCGTTTTCCGTCACCTGGCGGCGTCTTCTCTACACCACTCGCCATGCAGCATGCCCCAGAGCTCTTCGAGCGCCTGCGGGATGACCTTGACCGAGCCGACGGTCGTCACGAAGTTCGTGTCGCCCGTCCAGCGCGGGACGACGTGCAGGTGAAAATGCTCCTCCAGCCCGGCGCCCGCCGCGCGCCCCAGGTTGATCCCGATGTTGTATCCGCTCGGGCTCATCAGCCGGTCCAGCAGCTTCTTCGCCTCGACGGTCATCGAGAGAATCTCGCCGAGTTCTTCCCGGGAGAGCGACTCGATCTTCCCCTCGTGCCGGAAGGGCGAGAGGAGCAGGTGCCCGTTGTTGTAAGGATACCGGTTGAGCAGGCAGAGCGCCGTCCGGCCGCGCCGGACGACGAGGTTCGCCCGGTCCTCGCGGCCCGCGGCGGCCTCGCAGAGGAAGCAGCCGTCGGGCTTGCCGCCCAGCCCGCGAATGAACTCCATCCGCCACGGCGCCCAGAGACTTTCAACCGCCATGCGTTATCCCTTCCGACAATCCTGGCCACCGGCGCAGAACGCCCAAGGATACCATAAGACCGACAGCCGGTAAACCGCTCCGGGCCGGTTGATTTTCGCGCTGGCCGGTATGGCGCGTCCGGCGCGCGGCGGCCCTGCGCCGGCCGGTCGGAGCCGGCCGAATCGGGCGGCCGGTCAAGCCTTCCCGGGTTTGCCGCCCGCGCATTCGAGGAACGTCTCGTACGCCCAGCGGTCCCATTCCGGCTGGACGCCGATGCCCTTCAGGTCGCCGTAATTCTTGGCGATGAACCCGCCGCGCTTGCCGCTGAAAAGCTCCGCCATGCGCCGCGCCTCGGCGACGATCCGCGCCCGGTCGCCGCTCGGCAGCACCTGCTGGATGTCCACCGGCGAAAAGAGGCAGAGCCGCAAACCCTGGAGCTGCGCCGCGAGCGATTCGAGTCCGTAGAGCGCCGGCTGGTCGAACTGCACGCTGTTCACGCCGACCTCGGCCAGGTCGCCGAGGATGTCGCGCACGTTCCCGCACGAATGCATGAGCACGTGCAGGCCGCGCCCGTGGGCGGCGGCGCACAGCCGCCGGAACAGCGGCTTGAAGATCTCGCGCCACATAACAGGGCTGACCAGCAGCCGCTCCTGCGTGCCCCAGTCCTCGCAGAAGAAAACGCCGTCCGCCCCGGCCTGCGCGTATTGGGCGATGACGTTCTCGAGGAGCCCCGCCACCCGGTCGTGCAGTTCATCCACGCGCGCGCGCTCCAGCAGAAGGTCCTTGAAATAGCTCTCCATCTTCCGCAGGTAGCGGCAGATCGCGAACGGGAATCCGGGCAGCCCGCCGAGCCGATACCGCTCCTTCTCGGCCGCGAAGGTCCGGCGCGCCGTGCCGTACCGTTCCGGCGCGGCCATGTCCGGCAGGCGATACTCCTTCAGTTGGTCCCACTCGCTCAGCGCGGGCTGATAAATCTCGCCGCCCCTGCCCATGTCCGCCATGCGGAACCAGATGTTGCCCCACTCGTCGGTGTAGAACTCCTGCCGGCCCTCCGTCCAGCGGCGCTCGCGCCAGGCCGGGGACGGATCGAGCCAGACCTCGCAGAAATCGTCGGCCCGGCCGCCGGTGAAGTTGAGGCCGATCCGGTCGGGGCCGGCGAATTCAAGATGACGGCGGATGATTTCGCGGGATGTCATGAACCTCAGTCCTTTATCACCACCAAGGCACTAAGACACCAGGAACGGCGGCATCAGGAAACAAATTCTTTCTTGCCGTTCTTAGTGCCTTGGTGTCTTGGTGGTCAAATAATGGTCGCTACGCCGCGCGCGGATGCTGGTAGTACCACTCGAGCTGCGCGGCGGGAACGCCTTCGTCCACGTTCTCCTGTCGGACCCTCTCGAGGCCCTTCGCGGGCGGCTCGCTTCCGCGTAGAACTGGTTGACGCCGTGCAGCGTCATTGTAGCCTTGCCATGAAGTTTTGCAAGCCGGGCGCTTGAGGCCCACGTTCCGGAAGGCCGCCCAAAGCCGAGATCGCAGGCGGCCGCTTAAAAGCCAGTCCGCCTTCCATCGCCCGCCGCGCAGCGGACGATGGAGAGGCGGACTGACACCGCGCGCGTTGCGATTACGCGCAAGCGCCTAACTTCGATGCGGCCGGTTCGCTCTCATCCACAGAGACGGCCTGATTTGATTACGGCGTTACTTTGTGGGAGTGGGAGCGGGGGCCGGGGCCATGGCCGTGGTTTCGGCGGCGCCGCCGGCCTTCTTGGGGGCGGGTTCTTCCTGGCCGCAACCGGCCATCATCAGCGCCATTCCCGCCACGACCATGAATGCTACGATCGCCCTTCTCATCGCGCGCTCCTCCCAAAAAGTGACCTGCCGACAACGGCGTCGAACCCAGTTCGACAACCCTGCACCGTCGTCAACTCGATCAGGAACTGTTCTGAGGCGCAATTCTAGGCTTTTCTCCCGCCGCTTGTCAATAGCGTTCCGGTTGTCTTTGAAACATATTCCGATTAGGATGGCGGAGGCGATGGCCGATGGCCGATGGCCTAGAGCGAAGGAGGCAACCGATGAGGCGGATCGCGCGCTATTTCTTTCAGGGACTGCTGTTCGCGGCGCCGGCAGGGATTACGATCCTGATCATCTACTGGCTCTTCAGCATGATTGACGCGCCGGTCCGGGACCTGCTCAACCTGCAATCGCCCGGCCTGGGGCTCCTCATCACCATCATTGTGGGGGTGCCGCTGCTGACGGTGATCGGGTTCCTCTCGTCGAACTTGCTCACCGGCCCGCTGATGCAGTTGGCCGACCGGCAATTCGGCCGATTCCCGCTGGTCAAGCTGTTCTACTCGTCGCTCAAAGACCTGCTCGGCGCATTCGTGGGCGACAAAAAGCGGTTCAACCGGCCGGTGCTCGTGAGCGCCGTCCCGGCGAGCGACCTGAAGTTCGTCGGCTTCGTTACCTGCGAGACGATGGAGACGTGGGGCCTGAAGGAGCAGGTCGCCGTTTACATCCCGGCGGCGTTCAACTTCGGCGGGAACCTGGTCGTTGTCCCGAAGGAATGCGTGCGACCGGTGGACGTGCCGACGCGCGACGTCATGGCCTTCGTCTTCTCCGGCGGCATCGCCGGCGAGCGCAAACCGGCCGCCGCGCCGCCGGTCGCAGCGCCCGCGAAGTAGCCCTAAGATTGCCGAATGCCGAATGATAAAGGGAAAGTGCAAATGAGCGAGAAATGGCCGTATCCATGCGCGCGGCGGCGCGCTTAATACGGGCGAAGCCCGCTCCGCTTCACACAATCGGCAATCGGAAATCGGAAATCGGCATTTTCGCCTGGCCGTCGGGGTTGTTCTGGTGTAATATAGTTACAGCGGCGAAATCCCCTTGTCTGGCGGTTGACTTCCCATGCTCGACCACTACAAAACCCTTGGCATTCCGTGCAACGCCTCCCGGCAGGAGATCAAGCAGGCGTTCCGGGCGCTGGCGAAAAAGTATCACCCGGACCGCAACGCCGCCCGCACACAATGGGCGACGGCGCAGATCAAGCGCCTGATCGAGGCCAACCGCGTGCTCTCGCACGCCGGCCTGCGCGAGGCGTACGACCGCCGTCACGCCCTCCTCCACGAGCGCGAGCGCCGCAAGTCCTCCCTTCGCCCGAAGCAGCGCCCGGAAGGCGAGCATCCCCGGGCGCAGGCGGAGCGGGTCCTTTATGACCTGCTCGGGGGCAACGTCGCCCAGGCGGTGGACTTGTACGAACGCCTCGTAGGCGCCAACAGCGGCTACGACTTGAGCCATCACCTGGAACTGCGCGACTGGGTGGACTGCAAGTTCCTCCTCGCCGAGGAGTACCAGCGGCGCTCCGATTTCGAGCGGGCGCTGACGCTGTACGAGGACCTCTACCATTCCGAGGCGGCGCGCCGGCGGTTCTCGTACTTCGCCCTAGAGCTGCGCGACCGGATCCTGCACGTCTGCTGCCGCGACGCCGCGCCGACCAGCGCGCCGGCCGCGGCGGCGCAATACTACCTGCGCGCCCTGGCCCTCGAGCTGACGCCCCAGCGCAAAGCGTTCCTCCACAAGAAAGTCGCCGAGTGCCACCTGGCCATCGGCGATGCGGATTGCGCCCGCCGCCATCTCCAGATCGCCTTCCGGCTGAGGCCCGGCCTCAAGGGCGCGGAGAAGATCTGCCGCAAGCTCTCCTTCCAGCCGGAGCGTTTCAGAATCTAGAATCCAGAAGATAGAATCTGGAAGATAGAATCGAGAGCGGATCCGCCGCACGAAGGGCGGACAAGTCGGGCTGCGCCCGTCTCAGCGCGCCGCCGGGCGCTTATTCCAAGTCCTATCTCCTGACTGATGGGGACCTGATTCCGTGGCCGCCAGCCTCCACGCGCCGGGGTTCGTCAACTACGCCTGCCAGCTCTGCGGCTGGTGCTGCCACCAGTACGACATCAGCTTCTCGCGCGCCGATTTCGAGCGCCTGTCCAAGCTCGACTGGGGCCGGCTCGAACCCGCCCTCGCCGGGAAGGAATGGGCCGCGCCGCTGCGCGAACTCGGAAATCCCGACGCGTACCGCCTTCGTTACGCCGCCGACGGCGCCTGCGTCTTCCTCGACGGAAACCGGTGCCGCATGCACAAGCACGTCGGCGAGTTCGGCAAGACGCTCGGCTGCTCCGCCTATCCGTTCACGTTCGCGGCGACGCCCAGCGGCGTCTACACCGGCTGCCGCTTCAGCTGCAAGGCGATGGCGTACGGACTGGGCGAGCCGCTCGCGCGGCGCATCGGCTGCCTGGAGAAGCAGCTCGCGCTCTGCGTCGAGGCCGGACGCGTGCCGCAATACGGGGACCAGGTCGCCTGGGACGGATGGCGCAAGCTGCCGTGGGCGGATTACCTGGCGCTGGAGGAGGCGCTGATCCGCGTCTTCCTGCGCGACGATTTGCCGCTGGCGCGGCGGCTGTTCCTGGCGCAGAAGTTCGTGGACGTGCTCCATGAGGCGAAGCTCGCCCGCGTGCGCGGCCCGAAGTTCCGCGAGTTCATCGGGATCCTCGAGACCGGGCTGCTCCTCGAGGCCGAGACCGAGGCGATGCCCGGCGAGGCGAACGGGCTTTCGCGGATGCTGTTCCGGCAGTTCTGTTTCCTGTTCCAGCGCCGGCAGGGCGGCTCGTACCGCGAGATGAGCCTGTTCGGCAAGCTCGGCGCGCGGCTGCGGACGTTCTGGACCGGCGTGCAGTTCACGTTCGGCGTGGGCGCGCCGCCGCTGGTGGCGATGCCCGGGCCGGCGCCGCTGGCGAAGGTCGCCGCGCTGCGCGCGCAGCGGCTCGACGGCGAGGCCGAAAGGGCCATCTCGCGTTTCCTCGCCGCGAAGCTCTACGGCAAGCAGCACTTCGGAAAGCTCTTCTTCGGCTATCCGCTGCGGCCGGGCCTGGAGTTCCTGCTGCTCTCGGCGGGCGCGGTGATGTGGTACGCCCGCGCGCGGACGGTGGCCCGCGGCGGTTCGGAGACGACGCTGGAAGACGTCCTCGAGGCGATCCGCTACGTGGACTTCTGCTACGGCTATTCCGCCGCTCCCGCGCTGATGATCGAGCGCCTTCGCATCCGCGTCCTCTCGCACGGCGACACGGCCATCCGGCTGGTCCTGGCGCAGTATCCCAGCCAGGAACCGCAACAGGCCCTTCGCCCATGACGGATCATCTGGCCGCCTTCGTGACGGGGCTTTTGTGGCTTATGCCGATCAGCCCGTCAATCGAGAGATCTTCGTCCAACTCCGGCCAGTGAAGCCCGTAACCGGATGGCGAGATTACAAAACACCCCTTCTGTTCGGGCGAAGCGCCCGCGAGCTTTTTGGAATGCTCCGAGATGTCCACTTCATAGTACCGCCCGTCCACCCACAGCCGCATTCTGTTGCCGCTGAATGAGATTTCCCGTACTTCGTGCGCTTTATCCATTTGTCATCTGCTGTCAAGCCGGTCAACCATTATTCCAGCCCGTGCGCTTCGAGCAGCGCGGCGTCGCCGAGAATTTTGCCTGGCTCGCCCTCCGCGACGGCCTTGCCCTTCGACAGCAGCACCGCGCGGTCGCACAGCGTCCGGACCAGGTCGAGGTCGTGCGCCGCGATAACCTGCGTGCCGCCGAGCCGCCGCAGCAGCCGGATGAGCTCCTTGCGCGATCGGGGATCCAGGTTGCTCGTCGGCTCATCGAGAACGAGCACCTTCGGGTTCATGGAAAGCACCGTCGCGATCGCCACGCGCTTCTTCTCGCCGACGCTCATGTGGAATGCGCTGCGCCCCTCGAAGCCGCTCAGGCCGACCGCCGCCAGGCTGTCCCGCACACGGGCGGCGACTTCCTCCTCCGGCAGCCGCAGTTGCCTCGGGCCGAAGGCCACGTCGTCGCCGACCGTCGGGCAGAAGAGCTGATCGTCGGGATTCTGGAAAACGAGGCCGACCGACTGCCGGACCGCCTTCAGGTTCGGCCTCTCGACTTTCATCCCGAGCACGCGCACGCGGCCGTTGGACGGCAGGATGCCGTTGAGGTGCAGCAGCAGCGTGGATTTCCCCGCGCCGTTCGCGCCGATCAGGCCGATCCTCTCTCCGTCGCGGACCGTCAGCGAGATCCCGTCGAGCGCGAGGCGCCCGTCCGGGTACGTGAAGGAGAGCGCGTCCACCTGGATCACGGCGCCGTCCGCCGTCGCCGACTTGTCCGCCGAAGCCCCCGCTCTTCGCAGCTCCGCTGCTTCGGCGGGCGGAGAAGAGTCGGCGCAGGAGGAATCTGTGGCGGACAAGTTGGAACCGCTCATGCCGACACCCTCAGCGCCACGAAGAATCCCACCGACGCGGCGACGAAGGCGCAGTCGCCCGCCGCCATGCGCGCCTCCGCCGGCGCGACGATCCGGCCGTCGAACCCGCGCGAGGCCATCGCCGCGTAAACCCGCTCGGCGCGCTCGTAGCTGCGCAGGAAGAGCGTCCCGATCATCTGCCCGACCACCCGCGCGTGCCACAGCCATCGCCCGCCGTAGCAGCGCGAGTCCCGCGCGCGCTCCATCCGCTCCGCCTCGTCCACGAGAACGAAGATGTACCGGTACGCGAAGCTGGCGATCATCACCAGCACCCGCGGCGCCTTCAGCCGCTCGAACCCGCGCATCAGGCTCGGAAACGCCGTGGTCGAGGAGAGCAGGATCATCGAGAAGATCGCGATGCCGGATTTGATCAGCAAGTTCCAGAAGACCATCAGCCCCGACCGCGAAACGCCCGGCGAACCGACGCCAAGGCTGTACCCGCCGCCGCCTTTCACGAAGGGAATAAAGATCGCGGTCATCGCGACGAACGGCGCGATGATCCACGCCCGCCGCAGAACGTGTCCGAGCGGCAGGCACGAGGCCGCGGCCATGACCGCGAGGAATGCGCCGTATCCGAGGAACGCCGTCCGGGCGTCCGGCGGCGTGCTCACCGAGATCACGATGAGCGCGAGGAAGACGATGATCTTCGCCCGGGCGTCCAGCCGATGCACCGGGCTTTCGAGCGCGGAATATTGGTCGAGGAAGCCGTGTTTCACTTCTGCCCCGCAGCCTGGGCGCCCGCGGCCCGCCTTCGGCAAATCAGCTTCGCCGCGCCGAAGGCGACCGCAAAGACCAGCAGCGTGCCGGCGATTCCCGCGAGCGCCGTGCCGACCGATTCGCTCCGGACCCCGGCGACCTTGTAGTCCGGCATCAACGGATGTTGCCACGCCGCGCGGCCCTCGCCTTTCCCCGCGAATCCGTGGTCCTGGGCGAATTTCTCCAGCCCGTCGGGCGCCTGCGAGGCGAACGGCGAAACGAATGCGGCCAGCAGAACGCTGACCAGCAGCCCGGCCAAAACGAACCCCCAGACTCTCCGCGTCATAGCTGGGCCTCCTTCAACTTCGGCGTCCGGTCCCACTCCGCGACCAGGTCCGGCCGAACCGCCAGCACCGACGAGAGCGCCGCTATCGTGATCACCGCCTCGCCAATGCCGATGAGCGCGTGGACCCCGGCCATGGCCGGCAACGCCACCCGCAACGGGTAAGTCCCCGACCAGGCCAGCTCGCCGGCGCAGATGGCGGACGCGACGACCACCGCCACCCAGGATGCCGCGCCCGCCGAGGCGAGAAATCCCCAGCGGCTCCTCGGAAGGATTGCCCGCAGCGCGCGGAACAGCAGCCAGCCGCCCACGGCGCCGACGATCCCCATGTTGAAGAGATTGGCCCCGAGCGCCGTGAGCCCGCCGTCGCCGAAGCCCAGGCACTGGATCAACAGGACGACCGCCATCACCAGGCAGGCGTTCAGCGGCCCGAGGAGCACGGCGGCGAGCGTGGCGCCGAGGAAATGACCGCTCGTCCCGCCCGCCACGGGAAAATTGAGCGTCTGGACGGCGAAGACGAATGCCGCCGTCATGCCGAGCAGCGGCACTTCCTTCTCGCCCAGATTACGGTTCGCGCGCGCAACCGCCAGCGCGCAGACCGCGCCGGAGACGGCGTAACCGGCCGCGTACACCGGCGCGCTGAGGCATGCGTCCGGAATGTGCACGGTCTTCTCTCCCCAGATCTGATTACGATTTGCGATTTCGTATTACTGCAATGTACCAAACGAGGCGCGGCGAGTCAATGGGAAAATCGGAGATCAGGAGATTGGGAAATTGCGGGATTGGCGTCTCATGAAGATGGCGGGGCCTTGTCTTGCGGACCGCAGGGCCGGCCGTTCATACCGGGCAGGGCGCGGTGGAGATGCTTGTGCGCCGTGACACGCGCATCCCTCTACGAGCGCAAAGCCGGACAAACATGGCGTCGCACGAATTAAAGTCTAAAAAACCCATCGGAGCGCTACGCGACAGGTCGTCGCTTCATCCGTGTTCCGCCCCCAGAGCCCCTCTTGCACGCCGACCATCAGCTGCCAGCTCTCATTGATGGGTATCACCAGGCCGACCGTCGCGGCGATCAGGTCCTGGTCCGAAATGTGCTCGGTGAATGTGTGGGCGTAATTCAGTTCAATTTCCGGCTGGAGCCACGGAAGGACTTGATATCCCAAGGCCGCATCGCCGTTCAGCACGCCTATGACGTGCTCGCGTTGCGCCCCGAACGCCTGGGAGTAGCCGACATCCGCGTCCCCTGTCCAGCGTCCCCAGTCCTTGCTGACGACCAGCGTCTGGTTCAGACTCCAGTATTCCTGGTTCGTCGAAATCGCTTCATATTCCTTTTCAGTGGCGCGACTGCCGATGGGAAAGGTCATGCCCTCGATGTACGCGATCTCCAAGTGGCGCTTCGTGTCGTTCACAAAGCGATATCGCAGGTTGAGATTCAGGTCGCCGAACCCCTCGCCATCGAAATTGTTCTCCTCGTCCTTTATCCACTGGTAAGTGCTGTTCAACTCGAGGTCCAGGTTTTCCAGAATACCGCCGACCACCGCCAGCCCTGCTGCGCTGTCGCGCTCCATCGGCTGACGGCGTTCGTGCCCCCCGCTGTCCCAGAAGCGCCAGACCTGTTCGAATGCATACGAGGATTCAATCTCAAAATGCCCCGGGTCCACCGTGGTCGCATCGGGAGTGTTGACTTTTTGATGCTCCGCGGCTTCCTCTTCCTGCGCCGCTTCGCCCGCCGCCCCGGGCGCTTCCTCGGCCGGGCATGGCCAGGCGATCCACATGGGGACGACCAATGCAACCAGAAACAGGCCTCGCACCGCGTCATCTCCTTCTCGCTCAGATTGCGGTTCGCCCGGGCGACCCTGAGCTGAAAACGATTTCCGATTTCGTATTAACGTCTTCTAAGAAACGAGGCGGGGCGAGTCACTATAAAATTCGGCGATGCGGAGATCATTGGGCAGAGCCTCAGTCATGCAACACGACGAACGGATGAGTGATGAATACTGAGTACTGAATGCAGAGTGGGTTGCGGATCGGGCTTCGCCCGGATTCATTCTGCACTCACTACTCAGCTTGCCCGCCGGACGTGTGGCGGGTACTCAGTATTCTGAACTCATCCGTTCGCGGCTAGATCCTCGCCCCGACCGTGCCCGGGATGAACCGGCCGTGCTTCACGCCGCGCAGGCTGATCAGCCGCTCGCCGAGCCGCCGGATCGTCTTGCCTGGCCCGCGCAGCACCAGGATTTCCAGGCAGTTCTCCGGGTCCATGTGGATGTGCAGACCCGCCACGATCCGGCGGTATTCCTTGTGCTCCAGGTGCGCAAGCTTCTGCGAAAGCTCCATGGTGTCGTGCTCGTACACGAGCAGCACGGTGGCGACGCTCTGGCCGAGGGGCGCGGCCCACTCGCGCTCGATGAGTTTCTCGCGGATCAGGTCGCGCACGGCCTCGGAGCGGTTCGAATACCCTTTCCCCGCCATCAGCCGGTCGAACTGATCCAGCAGCTTCTTCTCGAGCGATATGGCTATGCGTTCCATCATGACGGGAGGTATTAGACCGCGCGCGGCGGACGGAGTCAAGCGGGCGATAGCTTTACATCGTGTTGTCGCGGCGGAAGAGTGCGCTCTCCAGCCGGAAAATTCCTTGCATCCCCGCCTGCGGCATGATAGCATCGGAGATGCGGGCTGGCGCACTGGGGTGCGCGGAATTCAGGGGAAATCAACCGCAGAAGGAGGCCAATCATGAAGGTCCTCGTCGTGTACTACTCGCGGTATGGCCACGTGCTGCAACTGGCGCGCGCGGTGGAGAAGGGCGTGAAGTCGGTCCAGGGCGTCGAGGCGGCGCTCCGGCGCGTGGCGGAGTTCGCCGACGAGGAAGCGGAGATCAAGAAGGGCAAGCACAGCCGGCCGGTCTGGGAGCAGCAGAAGGATATCCCGGTCTGCACGCTCGATGACCTCAAGGCGGCCGATGGGATCATCTGGGGCACGCCGACGCGCTACGGCAATATGATCGCGCAGATGAAACGCCTGATTGACTCGACCGCAGGGCTGTGGCTGGAAGGCGCGTTCGAGGGGAAGCCGACGGGAGTTTTCAGCTCGACCGCCACCATGCACGGCGGACAGGAGACCACGATGCTTTCCATGGTGCCGCCGCTGATCCACCTGGGCATGATCATCGTCGGCGTGCCCTACTCGACGCCGGGCCTGCTGCACACCGAAGGGCGCGGCGGAACGCCGTACGGGCCGACGACCGTGGCCGGCCCGACGAACGAGCGCACGCCCGCTCCGGAGGAGCTGGCCATCGCCGAGGCGCTCGGAAAGCGGGTCGCGGAGGTGACGAAGAAGCTGAGAAGTTGAGCCCAGGGCGCGGCATGCCGCAGAACGGTCAGCCATCCTAATCGTAATCTTGCTCGTAATCGTAATCGCCGTTTTCTGCACCAGAGGGAGGAACGGCGATTACGATTAGGATTACGAGTAAGATTACGATAAGACGCCCTGTGGGAACCGGTCTCTCTTGTCGGGTGAGAAGCCATGGCCATCCTGAACCGAATGGTCGTTCTGGCCGCGCGGCCGGAGGGCGTGCCGAAGGAGTCGGACTTCAAGCTGGTCGAGCGGCCCGCGCCGCCGCTGCGGGCGGGGACGTTCCTCGTGCGGACGGAATTCTTCTCCGTGGACCCGTACATGCGCATGCGCATCAGCGATGAATCGTACGCCGAGCCGACGAACATCGGCGACGTGATGCTCGGCGGCGCGGTCGGGAAGGTCGTCGAGTCGAGGCATCCGGATTATGGCCCCGGCGAGGCCGTCGCGGGCGACTGGGGCTGGCAGGAGTGCGCCGTCTCCGACGGCCAGGGCGTGCGGCGCGTGGATCCCTCCATCGCGCCGATCTCCACCGCGCTCGGCGTGCTGGGCATGCCGGGCATGACGGCCTATTTCGGCCTGCTGGAGATCGGCCGCCCGAAAGAGGGCGAGACGGTGTTCATCTCGGGCGCGGCCGGCGCGGTCGGCTCGCTGGTCGGCCAGATCGCGCGGATCAAGGGCTGCCGCGTCTTTGGCTCGACCGGCTCCGACGAGAAGGTCGCGTACCTTACGAAGGAACTGCGCTTCGACGGCGCGTTCAACCACAAGGAGGTCCGCGACTACGCCGCGAAGCTCGAAGAGCTCTGTCCGGGCGGCCTGGACGTCTTCTTCGACAACGTGGGCGGCCCGGTGAGCGACGCGGCGTTCTGGAGCATCAACGTCGGCGCGCGGATCGTGGTGTGCGGGCAGATTTCGCAATACAACAACCGCACGATGGCGCGCGGGCCGCGGGTGCTCTTGCGGCTAGTGGCGAAGCGGGCGCGCGCGGAGGGCTTCATGGTTTACCAGTTCGCCGACCGCTTCGAGGAAGGCCGGCGGCAGATGGCGCAGTGGATCCGGGAAGGCCGCATCACGTATCGCGAGACGATCACCGACGGCATCGAGAACGCGCCGAAGGCGTTCATCGGGCTCTTCACCGGGCAGAACATCGGCAAGCAACTCGTGCGCGTCGCTCCCCGTTCATGAACCACCAAGTCACCAACGCGCCAGGAAAGACAGAGACCTGACTTTCCGTCCTTTGTTCCTGGTGCCTTGGTGGTAAAGGAATCAGCGCCTCCCGCGCGTCGCCGGCGCCTTCGCCAGGTTGACCAGGTAGGTGCCGCTGCGCGGGTCTTCGCGCAGGACGATCAGCTTGCGGCGCATGGCCTCCTCGAGCGCGGCGGTGAACGAGTTGTAGCCGTAATCGCCCTCGCTGAAGGACGGCTGCTTGCGCTTGATCGTGTCCTTGACGAGCGAGGCCTGGATCGGGTCGCGCCCCTCGCGCAGCAGCGCCGCCACCGTCTGTCCGATCAGCTCCATCAGCGACTCCTTGTCCACCGGCGCACCTTCAGTCCCCTCCGGCTTGAGGGCCTGCTGCGGCTCCAGGGATTCGTAGAAGAGGAACTCGTCGCAGTTGGCAATGAGCAGCTCCGAGGTCGAGCCGCGCAGCCCCAGCCCGATGACGCGCTTCGCGTTCTCCCGCAGCTTCGAGACCAGCGGCGAGAAATCGCTGTCGCCGGAGACCAGCACGAAGGTGTCCAGATGCTCCTTGGCGTAGCAGAGGTCCATCGCGTCCACGCACATGCGGATATCGGCGGAGTTCTTTCCGGAATCGCCGCGGCGCGGGATTTCGATCAGCTCGATCGCCGCCTCGTGGAAGGGCTTGGTGTACGAGCCGAACCGCGACCAGTCGGCGTAAGCGCGCTTGACGAGGATGTTCCCCTTCTCGAGCAGCCGCTGCAGGACGCGCTGCACGTGGAAGACCTGGTCCGCCCGCCCGCGCATGCCCAGCGCGATATTCTCGAAGTCAATGAAAACCGCCAGATCGTGCCGATCGCCGGTCGCCATTCCATTCCCTCCAGGGCGTTCGCAGAACTTTCCGCTCCGCCGCCGATTATAGTCCGCCGCCCGCCGCACTACAAGGAGGCCCGGCGGAAACCGGCAGCAAAGAGCACTCGGCATTCGGCGATCCGCCTTCGCCAAGGCTACGGCGGACAAGTCGGCATTCTGGCGGGTTGGGTTGCGTTCGGACGGCCCTGCGCGTTATATTACCCGCGTTTTCGCTCCCCCTTTTCATCCAGACCCACTGGGCGGATAGAAGAAAGGACTGAAATGTTGCTGGAGAAGTTCCGCAAGGCGCGAAGGCAAACATGGTTCATGGTGGCGATGCTGGTCTTCTTCGCGGGCCTGTGGATATACGGCCCGCTGCACGCGCAGCCCGTGATGACGGCGGCCCCGGCGGCGCAGGCGGGCGAGACCTCGCAGGGCTTTCAATGGTTCGCGCCGCTCACGAGCGACACGTTCAAACCCGGCGAGAGGGTCGCGCTGCTCTGCGTGCTCGCCGTCGCTTGCCTGGGGCTGGCCTACGCGGCGTTCCTGGTCAAGCAGGTCAAGGCGGCCGACGAGGGCACGCCCCGGATGCAGGAGATCGCCGCGGCCGTCCGCGAGGGCTCGCGCGCGTATCTCTCGGCCCAGTTCCGGAAGATCGGGCCGCTCATCGTCCTGATCACGATCGGGCTTTACCTGACGAAGATGGCCGAGCCGAAGTTCGCCTTCGGGCGCGCGGGCGCGTTCTTCGTCGGCTCGCTCTTCAGTTGGACGGTCGGCTTCGTCGGCATGAGGATGGCGACCACGGGCAACCTGCGCGTCGCCGCCGCCGCCCGACGCAGCTACGGCGAAGCGATGCAGCTCGGCTACCGCACCGGCACGATCACCGGCATGCTGACCGACGGCCTCGGCCTGCTCGGCGGCACGCTCATCTTCCTCATCTACGGCGAGCAGGCGTATGAGGCGCTGCTCGGCTTCGGCTTCGGCGGCACGCTCCTGGCCCTGTTCATGCGCGTCGGCGGCGGCATCTACACCAAGGCGGCCGACGTCGGCGCGGACCTGGTCGGCAAGATCGAGAAGGGCATCCCGGAGGACGATCCGCGCAACGCGGCCACCATCGCGGACAACGTCGGCGACAACGTCGGCGATTGCGCGGGAATGGCCGCCGACATCTTCGAGAGCTACGAGGTGACCATCGTCGCGGCGATGATCCTCGGCCTGGCCAGTTTCGGCCACAAGGGCGTGATCTTCCCGCTGCTGGTGCGCGGCATCGGCGTTCTCGGCTCGATCATCAGCACGTACACCGTCAAGGCCGGCCCGCGCGACACCTCCGACACCGCCCTCAAGAGCGTCCACCGCGGGTTCTGGATCGGCTCCGCCATTTCCGTCGCGGGGTTCTTCGTCCTCGGGTTCGTCTACCTGCACTTCAGCGCGGATTACCTGAAACAGTACGCCATGAGCGCCAGCGGCTTCCCCGGCCACGACCCGGCGAACCTGCCCTTCTGGGCGAACTTCGGCCAGGCCGGCCTCGACATGCGCCCGGCGCTGACCTGCCTGATCGGCGTGATCCTGGCGATCGTCCTCAACAAAATCACCAGCTATTACACGCACACCTCGCACGCGCCGGTGAAATCCCTCGCGCGCGCCTGCCAGACCGGCCACGCCACGAACATCATCCAGGGCTTCGCGGTCGGGTACGAGAGCGCGGTGATGATGACCCTCGTCATGGCGACCGCCATTGCGCTCTCGGTCCTCTGCTATGCCGGCACGCCGGCGGTCTTCGTCGCGTACGGCGTGGCCATGACCGGCATCGGGATGCTGACCCTGACGGGCAACACCATCTCCATGGACGTTTTCGGCCCGGTGGCCGACAACGCCAACGGCATCGGCGAGATGGGCTACGACCGGGACGAGATGGAGAGGGCGAGCCCCGGCTCCTACAAGCGCGCCCGGCAGGTGCTCGCCGACCTCGACGCGGTGGGCAACACGACCAAGGCGGAGACCAAAGGCATCGCCATCGGCTCGGCGGTCATCGCCGCCGTGTCGCTCTTCGCCAGCTTCATCGCCGTCATCGCCGTCGGCAGCGAAGACCGGCTGGGCATGATGAAGGAATCGCAATACACCTTGCTCGCAGGCCAGTTGACGATCGCGAGCCCCATGGTGCTGATCGGGTTGCTGATCGGCGGCACCGTGCCGTTCCTCTTCAGCTCCATGCTCCTGCGCGCCGTGGGCCGCGCCGCGTTCTTCATCGTCAAGGAATGCCGCCGGCAGTTCCAGGACAAGGAGATCCTCGCCGGCACCAAGAAGCCCGACTACGGCAGCGTGGTGCAGATCTGCACCAACACCGCGCAGAAGGAACTCGTCGGACCCGGGCTGCTGGCGCTCCTCGCGCCGATCACCGTCGGCTTCCTGCTCGGCCCCTTCGCGCTCGGCGGCTTCCTCGCCGGCATGATCCTGACCGGCCAATTGCTGGCCATCTTCATGGCCAACGCAGGCGGCGCCTGGGACAACGCGAAGAAGACCATCGAGGACGGCCTCTACGGCGGCAAAGGCTCCGAGGCGCACAAGGCCAGCGTGACCGGCGACACCGTCGGCGATCCCTTGAAGGACACCGCCGGGCCGGCCATCAACCCGCTCGTCAAGGTCATGAACATGGTCTGCCTGCTCGGCCTGGGCCTGGTGCTCGCCAACAACCTGGCCGGCGTAAATCCCGACCCCGTGAAGGCGGCCGGCGGCGTGCTGGCGAACATGCCCACTCGCTGGCCGGTCGGCCTCGCAGTCGCCGTCGTGGCCATTGCCTTGATTATCTGGGCGCTGATGAAGAGCAAGCGCGAGAGTCCGGAGATGGAAGAGGCTTACCGGGAAGGACAGTAAGCCGAACGTCGAACGCGGACCGAAAAACAAGAACCTTGCGTCCCGTTCCAGGACGGGACGCAAGGCTTTTTCGTCGCTCCACTTTGGCTGAATGGATCAGCTCTTGGCAGGCAAGAGAATCCTTGAATGAGGTCGAATTTCGAACGCGAAAGGCAACTCTGTATTTCTTGAGCGCTTCCTGATCTCGCTCCAGCATCGCACTACGGCTTCGATCCATAGCCAGTAGGTGTAAGGGGAGCGTCTTGGCGACATGAAAAATATCATTCCAAGTTTGTAGTCTGCGCACATTTGGCGAAGGTGTGGTGTACGTCGAATATTGGAATCCTGTGTCACGACGGTTGCGCCAATTCTAGCCATCTCTGGTATCCACGATTCATCAGGCTTCCCACGCCCGACGAGATCAATAATATGGCACACCTGCACGCCATCGCCTGCGCGGCCTTTCTCAAAAGAGGCTAAACCTTTCACCAGATATGGCGAGAAGTTTTCGTCAAAGACGATATTCATGCTGCCTTGGTCTCGAAGGCGACAGCATCTTGTATTGCATTTGTGGTCAAGTCATAAAGACCTGCAACGTTTTCGACTGTCTCCCCTGCACGCACCAGCCGATAAAGGGTTTCTGTAATAACATTCGTTCTCGAGATCGTCGGCTTCCCGAATCCATGGTGAGGATCTACTACTATAGAGCGGTCAGTACCTAGCGGCCAGAATCTTGACACAAGTTCGTTAGATGTTGAGAACTCCAGTTTCTTACAAAATGGCTCCACGATTCTTCTCAATTCGGTTTGACCGCGCGTGCCAAGGGACAACAACGGGGAGTCTTCAGCCTCACGCAGACGAATCAGCACATTTCGCCCGTCACTCATGATCTGATGCGAGGCGAATGGGTAAGGTGTGCGATATCGTTGAGAAAGATCGCTCCTGGCTGCCTTGATCCGAGGAAGCGTGACGCCGATGTCGCGTAACGCCACAAGTGTAAAAAGTTCGATGAGCGCGTAGAAATTCATCGCGCGTACTGTCGCGTGGCTCCACAACCCTTGGGAAACAAGGGGCGCAGAGTGCTTGCGTTTTTCGGCCCTATCCAACCACGAGTATCCGCATGCCCAACGACGAAGTTTGTGTTGCGGGATACCGAGGATTCTAGCGGCATCCGGAAGTGTGTAGACGCCCTCGCCGAGCGTTGGTCCAAGCGATAAATCGTTGATCATTCCTGCTATCCTCAGGAAACTCAGAATCCATGTAGCATGAACATACACGGCCACGGCCAAAAGTGCAACATAACCATCAGGAACTCCATCCCCTGCCGGGAAGCCGGGAAACCTAGAAACCGAAATCAACAAGCTCTAGCCCATCGAGGCCGACCGCCACCAGGCGTGGTGCCGGTCGTCCAGCTCGTCCGGCGTCGGAAACGGATAGAACTTCGCCCCGGTCTGATCGCCCAGGTAGAACCCGCGGCGGACGGTGCGGTAGAAGAGATCCATCGAGTGCTCGCGGTCCACGGTCTTGGTCTTTTTGCCCTTGCCCGCCTCGAGCTCCTGGATGCACGATTCGACATGCTTCGGATGGGTGTAGGGCAGCGTGCCGGCCAGGCGTCCGGCGCGGTCGCGGTCCACGCGCAGGTCGGCGAAGAAGATGCGCGGCACGTGGACGGCGTTCTGCGGGTCGGTGATGAACCGGCAGAACGCGCCCGGCGGCAGCGAAGAGACGATCAGCGGGCAGACGGGGCACAGTTCCTGGTACAGGTGCGCCTCCGGCGTCTCATTCTCCCCGGAGTATCCCTGCGCCGCGATTCCCAGGACGCGGCCGTCGCGGGTGACCAGATAGAGCGTGCCGTAATCCGGCAGGCCGACGTGTTCCATCGCCCGGTAGATGGAGATGTAGAGGCTGGCCTTCGGCCGGCCGTCCGGGTGCGGCGCGCACTCCTTCCGGGCGCGGGCCAGGTCGAAGTAATCGCTCTTCAGGTCCGGATTGATCTCGAAGAACATCAACTGCCCCAGCGTCAGCTTCTGCGTCCCGACCGCCATGTAAGTCCCGAACTCCGCCGGCTCCAGGTGCGAGGCGATGAGCGCCTCCGTACGGGAGCAGGTCAGGTAGAGATGAGTCTTCATCGTGGATCGCCCTTCCCTCAAAGGCCGATGTCATCCCCGTTTGCCTTCCGCGCATAATCATAGCCCGAGACTTCGCGCGGTTCAAGGGGAAATGCGGAAGGTTTCCGCGCCGCGGAATCGCCGGGCGCCGGAGCGGTCAGGAGGCGGCTTCGGTCTCGACCCCAGCCGGCGCGCGACCGGCGGCCCCGCCCGGCCGGAACTTGAGCCACTTGACGAGCGAGTCTATGAGGACGACGACGGCCAGGCAGGCCATCGCGCCGACGAGGACGGCGTCGAGCCGGAGGCTCAGGGCGCCGCCGGGTTCCGCCGCGGCCTGCCGCCAGAACCGCCCGATAAGCTGGTACGAGGCGGTGAGCGTGGTCGTGAACATGAACAGCATCGGCGCGAGCGTGATCGGCGTGTAGCGCGCCTTGCCCAGTTTGATCAGGACCGTCGTCCCGACCGCCAGCGCCACTGCGGCGAGCAACTGGTTGGCGACGCCGAACATCGGCCAGATGGTGGAGACGCTGCCCGAATAGATCAGCCCGGCCCAGGCCGCGACGACCAGGAAGCTCGTCAGCAGCGTCCCCGGAAGCCACGCATGCCGCCCGAGCGGTTTGTACGCATAGCCGCCCATCTCCTGAAGCAGGAACCGCGCCACGCGCGTGCCGGCGTCCACGGTGGTCAGGATGAAGAGTGCCTCGAACATCAGCGCGAAATTGTACCAGTACGCCATCAGGTGCTTCATGCCCGGCAGCGTCGAGAACACGGAGGCCATGCCCACCGCGAGCGAGACGGCGCCGCCGGGACGATTCGCCACGTTCGTGCCGACCATCTGCGAGAGTTCCCGGATGCGTTCCGGCGCAAATCCGAGTGCCGTCAACTGGTCGGCGCCGAGCATCGAATTGATCGCGAAGTAGTCGCCCGGGATCAAAATCCCCGCGGCCACCAGCGCCATGATCGAGACGAACCCCTCGAGCAGCATCGCTCCGAAACCGATCGCGCGCATGTCCGACTCGCGGCTGATCATCTTCGGCGTCGTGCCGGAGGCGACGAGCGAGTGGAACCCGCTGACCGCGCCGCAGGCGATGGTGATGAACAGGAACGGGAAGAGCGCGCCGGGGATCACCGGCCCTCCGCCGTGCGCGAACCGCGTCACCGCCGGCATTTTCAGGTTCGGCGCCAGAAGGATGATGCCGACCGCCAACAGCAGGATCGTGCTCAGTTTCATGTACGTGCTCAGGTAATCGCGCGGGCAGAGCAGCATCCACACCGGCAGCACCGAGGCGACGAAGCCGTAGATCGCCATCGCGGCGAGCAACTGGTTGCGCGTGAGCGTGAAACCGCCGGCCAGGGACGAGCCGGCGACCACGTGCCCCATCACCAGCGCGCCGACCAGCAGCGCCACGCCGATCACGGTCATCTCCACCACCCTTCCACGGCGGATTTTGTAGAGATAAAGGCCCATGAACAGCGCGATCGGGATCGTGCAGGCGATGGTGAACGTCCCCCACGGGCTGTGCGCCAGCGCGTTCACGACGGCCATGCCGAGCCCCGCGAGCGCGGCGGTGATGATGAACAGGACGGCGACGGAGGCGGAGACGCCCGCCACCGGCCCGACTTCCTGCTTGGCGATCTCCGCCAGCGAGCAGCCGCCGCGCCGCACCGAGGCCACCAGCACCACGAAATCCTGCACCGCGCCGGCGAAGACCGCGCCGATCAGAATCCAGAGCGCGCCGGGCAGGTAGCCGAACTGCGCGGCGAGCACCGGCCCGATGAGCGGACCGGCCCCGGCGATCGCCGCGAAATGGTGCCCGAACAGCACCCACTTGTTCGTCGCGTCGAAATCGCGCCCGTCGGCGCGCGTGACGGCGGGCGTCGGCCTACGGTCATCGAGCGCGAAAACCTTGGCCGCCAGGAACGCGCTGTAGAAACGATAGGCCAGGACATACGTGCACGCCGCGGCGACCACCAGCCACAGGGCGTTGACCGACTCGTTCGGACGGACGAGCCGCGTGATCACCGCAAAGGCAAACGCGCCGCAGAGGGCGATCGCCGACCAGAAGATGACCTTCACCGCTCGCATCGGGCCTTTTCCCATTCCCTGTGCGCCAGCGCCCGGCGAAATGCCATTTTCCCCGCCATGCGCTCCACCTTCCACGATACCAGCGGGCGCGCATTGAAGCAAGTCGCGCTGTCGTCGAGGCCGGTTCTGCCCGGCGCTTGACACGCTGCGGGCAACTGCCTACTGTTAGGAGGACTCTGGACGCGACATCATCCGGTTCTTCCGGCGCAGGCTCGGCCGGCGACGCCCCGGCGAAAAATTGGAGGAACGACTTGCGACTGCCTGCTTCGTTTCGCGATCCGGACGGCTGGGTCTTCGCGCGAGACGGCGAGCTTTATCGCCAGATTGACCGGGCGTACCAGCCGCATTACGACCGCCTGATGAGTTCCGGTCTGTACGAGGCGCTGGTCCGGGCCGAACTGCTGGTGCCGCACCAAGAAGTCTCAATCGCGCCCGAACGCCCCGAGACCTGCTACAAGGTGCTCAAGCCCGAACGGCTTCGGTTCATCTCCTATCCGTACGAGTGGTGCTTCAGCCAGTTGAAGCGCCAGGCGCTGGCGCTCCTCAGCGTGCAGAGGACGGCGCTGAACTACGGCATGTCGCTGCGCGACGCGACCGCCTTCAACATGCAGTTCCGGCGCGGACGCCCGGCGCTGATGGATACTTCCTCCTTCGAGGAGTACGCCGAGGGCCGGCCGTGGGCGGCTTATCGCCAGTTCTGCCAGCACTTCCTGGCCCCGCTGTTCCTGGTCCGATACCGCCACGCCGACCTGGGCAAGCTGGGCCGCATTTACCTCGACGGAGTGCCGCTCGACCTGGCGAGCCGGCTGCTGCCGCTGCGCGCGCGGCTGCGGCCGGCCGTGCTCGCGCACATCGTCGCGCACGCCGCCCTGCAGAAGGGCTACGCGCGCCGGAAGGACGTGCGCCTGCGCCCGATGAGCAAACGGGCGATCCTCGGCCTGCTCGACAACCTGGAAGCCGCGGTCGCCCGGCTGAATTGGAGGCCGAAGGAGACGGCCTGGTCAGGCTATTACGAGCACACGAATTACAGCGCCGAGGCGCTCGCGCAGAAGCGCGCGGTCGTAGCGGAGTTTCTCGACCGCCTGAAGCCTTCGAGCGTCTGGGACCTCGGCGGCGCCACCGGCATGTTCAGCCGCATCGCCAGCGAGATGGGCGTCTTCACCGTGTCGCTCGACGCGGACCCGGTCTCCGTCGAGAGGAACTACCTCGACGCCGCCGCGCGGCGCGACGAGAACCTGCTGCCGCTCGTGATGGACCTGATGAACCCGAGCGCCGCCTGCGGCTGGGCGAACCGGGAGCGGCAGTCGCTCTCCGAGCGCGGACCTGCCGACGCGGCCCTCGCGCTGGCGCTGGTCCATCACCTGGCGATCGCCAACAACGTGCCGCTCGGGAACATCGCCGCGTGGCTGAGCGCCGCCTGCCGGTCGCTGATCATCGAGTTCGTCCCGAAAGAGGACTCGCAGGTGCAGACGATGCTCGCGACGCGCAAGGACATCTTCGGCGGCTACACCCAGCCGGAATTCGAAGCGCGGTTCCGCGCGCACTTCCGCATCCTCGAAGTCCGCCCGATCGCCGGCTCGCTGAGGAGTCTCTACCTGATGCAGAAGAGGAGCGAGGAGTGAAGAGGCGCTTTCCCTTCCACCCGTTGCTCTTCGCGGTCTATCCGGTCTTGCAGCTCTTCGCCTGGAACCTGTCGGAGGTGCGCTTCGCCGACACCCTGCCCGCCCTGGCGTGCGCGCTTGCGCTGGCCGGCCTGGCCGTGGCGGCGGCGTGGATTCTCCTGAGAAACCTGCCCAAAGCGGCGGTCATGGCCGCGCTCTTCCTGTGGCTCTTCTTCTCGTGGGGGAACATTCACCTCGGGCTGAAGGGCGCGCGGATCGGGCATTTCCGTCTGGCCCAATTCTGGGTCATCGGGACGTTCTTCCTGGCGACGCTGGCGTGCGCCGGACTCGCGCTCCGGCGGGCGCGCGATCTCTTCAACCTCACGCGCATCCTCAACGCCGCCGGCCTGTTCCTCGTCCTGTCGTGCCTCGTGCTGCTCTGCGTCCAACTGTCCAAACGGCAGAGCCTGCCGAAGGCCGCCGAGCCGAAGCCGCCGGCGCCCCGCGCGCTCGCCGGCCCGGGCTATCATCCGGACATCTACTTCATCCTTCTCGACCAGTATCCGCGCTCGGACTCGCTCAAGCTGTTCTGCGGCGGCGACAACCGGCCGTTTCTCGACGCGCTTCGGAATCTCGGTTTCTACGTGGCCGACCGCAGCGCGTCGAACTATCCGCGCACGGCGATGACGATCGCCTCCATGCTGAACATGGCCTACCTCGACGAGAAGCTCCTCGGCCCGGTCAAGGAGGATTGCCTGGACCTCGGCGTGCCGGCCGGGGCCATCGCCCATAACGCCGTATTCGATTTCATGCGCGACCACGGCTATCGGACCGTGTATCTGCCGCCCGAATACGGCGCGGGCCGGCCGGAGGACGTGGACCTGCGGCTCGAGTCCGGCGCGAGCCTCTCGGAGTTCAACAAGTACGTCCTCGAAATGACGCCGATCGAGCCGATCGTGCAGTGGCTTGGGCTGGGCTGCTCGGCCGCGGAACTGCACCGCAAGCACCTCCTGTTCACGCTGGAGTCGCTGAGGTCGCTCCCGCGCATGGGCGTGTCGCCGTTCTTCGTTTACGCCCACCTCCTCTGCCCGCACACGCCCATCGTCTGGGGCGCGAACGGCGAGGAAATCTACTTCGATCCGCCGCTCTCCGAGCGCCGGGCCTGGGCGCGGAGCCCCGAGTCGAAACGCCTCTTCGCGGGCCAGGTGGCGTGCCTTTCGAAATGCGTCGAGGAGACGGTGGCCGCGATCATCGCCAAATCGCCGGAGCCGCCCGTGATCATCGTCTGCTCGGACCACGGGACGGAATTCGAGGTGGACTGGTCGTCCGCGGAGAACTCCAACCTGCAAGAGCGCATGGCCGATCTCGCCGCCTTCTATTTCCCCAAGGGCGGCGACCGGCTCCTCTACCCCACGATCACGAACGTCAATTTCTTCCGCATCGCGCTCGACTGCTACTTCGGGACGAAGTACGGGTTGCTGCCGGACAGGAGTTACTTCTCGACGGACGGCAGGCCCTACCGATTCATCCCCGTCGCGATGGACGGCCCGCTGGCGCACCGGCCGGACCACGGCCCCTAGCGCACCGACAGGGAGGATGCAAACCGCCGGCCGCTTGGAGGCGAGCCTTCTTGCGGTCCTCCGCACCTCGTGGTAGAGTCCTGGAAACGCCGGGGTTGGAGGAGACCGATGCCGACCGGATTAAAAATCAATTGCGGCGATCCATCCGCTGCGAATATTGTGCTGCTGTGTGTCCCTTACGACCGCACCGCCTCGTTTAGCAAGGGCGCCGTAAAAGGCCCGTCGGCCATTGTATCGAGCCTCAAATATCAGATGGAGACGTATGATCGAGTGGCGGAGTCCATGCCGTCGCCATCGCGCAAAGTCGCCCTGCGCGAATTGGCCAACCTCAACTGGTGTTCGCCGCCCGCCATGGTCGCCCGCGTGAAGCAGGAGTACGAGGAGCATATTGATCATGGAGCGTTCGTTTTGATGCTCGGGGGAGAGCATTCCGTCTCGACCGGCGCATTTCAGGCGTTGGCTTCGCGTTATGACGCGCGAGAAATCACCGTCTGTCAGATTGACGCGCATTTTGACCTGCGGCACGACGATTCGGATTACAGCGACGCTCCGCACGGCATCTACGCGCACTGCACTGTTATGAGAAGAGCGTACGAGCTCGGCTTCAAGTGCGTCCACGTGGGCGTCCGGGCCTATGCAAAAGAGGAGATGGATTTCGCCCGCCAGAACGGGCTTGGGGTATTCGAGTGGGGCAAAGGGCCGGCCCCGGATCCGAGCGTCATTGTCGAGGCGATCGCGACGGACCGGGTTTACTTGACCGTGGACGTTGATGGCCTCGATCCGGCGTGTATGCCTGCCACGGGAACGCCGGTTCAGGGCGGTTTGGAGTGGTACTACGCCATGGACCTGCTCCGGGAGCTTTACAGGCGCAAGAACGTGATCGGCGCCGATGTGGTCGAAGTCGCACCGCGTCCCTTTGACGTGCTGACCGAGTATGGCGCGGCGCAGCTCTGCTATACGATGTTGGCGCTCCGGGAAACTCAGGGAGTGCCGCCGCTCCCGCGGATGAGGAACGACGGCTGATGCGGCCGCGTTCCTTCTTGCTGAACATAGGGAGAATCCATGGTGCCCAAGATGATGTTCCTGACCAAAGGGGTGGGCGTGGACAGGAACAGGCTCTCGTCGTTTGAGCTGGCCTTGCGCAGCGCCGGCATCGAGCAGTTCAATCTGGTGTATGTCTCCAGCATCCTGCCGCCCCTGTGCAAGATCGTTCCACGAACTGAAGGGCTCCGGCATCTGGAAGCGGGAGAGATTGTTTATTGCGTGATGGCTCGCAACGAAACCGACGAGCCCAACCGCCTGATATCCGCCTCAATAGGTTTGGCCATGACAAAAGACCGGAGGCAGTATGGGTATCTTTCGGAGCACCACGCCTTTGGCCAAACGGCGGAGGTTGCCGGTGATTATGCCGAGGATCTCGCGGCGACCATGCTGGCTTCCGCCCTCGGCATCCCCTTTATTGACCTGAACCAGGCGTGGGACGAGCGCAAGAAGGTTTATCGCGCCAGCGGCATGATTTTCAGGAGCACCCACATCTGTCAGTCGGTGGAGGGGAACAAGAACGGCCTATGGACGACCGCCGTCGCCTCGGCGGTCTTCGTCTCATAGGTCGCTATTCCGATACCGCGGCGCTCTTTCAGGCGCTGGGCGGCGGATGGTCGAACCGTGCGGACCTCGCCGAGAACCGCTCCGGTTAGCGGCGGCCACGGGCGCTTGTTGGCGAACAGCAACGCGCCGGGGTATCAAGTTCCTTCGGATACGGCTCGAAGAAGGTCTGGCGGGCCAGGAGTTTCTCGTCGGGGTTTTTCGCGATCCAGTCGCGGAGGATGCGCCGCGGGGCGCTGAGCGGGAGCTTGCCGGCGCGGTACTTCTCGAGCGCGGCGAGGAATCGCGCCTTCTCTCGCGCGCCCGGGGGTTCCGAGAGCGACTCCATCGCGCGCCGCAGCGCCGTGACGTTCGCGCCGGCCTTTCCCGGCCGCGCCAGCGCCCGCGCCAGCCGCGCGCGGTAGTTGGGCAGCAGCGCATCGAGCGAGCGCCGCTCGCGGTTCGCGACGATCCGGCGCAACTCGGCGGCGTCCTTGCGCGAGTGCGCCTCCAGCAGCATCTCATTCGCGGCCTGGAACTGCACCAGCGCCCTGAGCAGGCGCGTCCGCGCAACCTCCTCGAACGCCGCCTGGGTGAACAGGCGCGTGAGGAAATGCTCGCGCAAGCGCGGGTCCGCCAGGCGCGCCTCGTCCTCGATCGGCAGGTCGGGAAATTTCCGGAGCGCCGCCGCCGCGAAGAACCCGGCGCCCCGGCCGACGGGGTTCCTTGCCTCCGTCCGGGAGTAGCGTTTCGCGTCGCTGATGCCGCAGGAGGGCGAGCGGGATTTGAGGATGAATCCGTCGAAGCGGTTCGCGGAGGTCAGCCGCAGCTCGGCGAAGCGCGTCAGCGGGTTCGTCAGGTCGCGCCCGGTGGCCGGTTGAACGAGCCGGAGCGCCCGGCCCGCGCGGACGATCCGGATCCTCTCGCGCGGCACGCCGAGCCCGATGGCCATTTCGGGGCAGACGGCGCGGAATTCGACGTGCGGCCTCATCGCCTCGACCAGGTCGTTCCCGATCGCGACGCCGTCGTACCGGCACGCCGCGAAGCCCAGGCAGCGGCTCACGAACACGACCGGTTTGACGAAGGTCCTCGCGGCGGTTTCCAAGTTCTGATTTCCAATGACCCGGGTTGCCTCCTGCGGCCCGATTGTCCCCTGCGCCGATTTTCATTATACTCTCTTTCCCGGTGAATCACTGTTCAATTTCATGAAAGCGAGGACGACGATGTCGAAGGCGACGAGACCGGTGATGACGGTCATCGGCGGCGGGATGATTACGCAGATTCAGATTCTGCCGTCGCTCTATCAGCTCCAGCGGCTCGGGGCGCTGGGGGGGCTTTCGGTCTGCGCCTTGAACGGCGCGCCGCTGAAGGTGCTCGCGGAGGACCCGTCGCTGCTCGAGGCATTCCCCGGACACGGCTTCACTCCGTACCCGGACTTCCGCAAGGTCGGGCTCGACGAGAACTTCCCGGCGCTCTTCGAGGAAGTCCTCCGGAAAATGCCCGAGCGCAACATCGCCTTCGTCGCAGTGCCCGACCAGCTCCATTACGGAGCGATCCTCAAGGCCCTCGAGGCGAACCAGCACGTCATCACCGTCAAGCCGCTCGTGCTGAAGTACGCGCAGGCGGTCGAGATCGAGAAGCGGGCGTTCGCGCGCGGGCTGTTCGTCGGCGTCGAATATCACAAGCGCTTCGACGACCGCGCGTTGATGGCGCGCCAGCAGTACCGCTCCGGCAACCTTGGCGAGTTCAAGCTCGGGCACGCCTGGCTCAACGAGCCGTGGTACTACCGCGACAGCAATTTCCAGAACTGGTGCACCGTCGAGAACAGCGACATGTTCACCTACGTCGGCTGCCACTACGTGGACCAACTCCATTTCATCACCGGCCTGATGCCGAGCGAGGTGTGCGTGTACGGCGGCAGGGACCGGTACCCGAACGGCCGCGAGGGCTTCCTCTGGTGCAACGCCATCGTGAGCTGGGAGAACGGCGCGACGCTCAGCGTGCTCGACGGCATGTGCTATCCGAACGCCGGCCCCGGCGGCAACACCCAGGGCCTGCACCTGTTCTGCAAAGGCTCGAAGGACGGCTGCCTGGTCCTGCACGATGACCAGTACCGCGGCGTGAAGGTGTGCACCGAGCGCCCGAGCGACGGCCGGACGTTCCAGGAGCCGAGCCCGGATTATTTCAAGCTGGTCTATCGCGGCGGCCAGGGCCTGGAACCGGTCGGATACGGCTACCGCTCCATCGAGGCGCTGGTGAAGGCGGTGCTTCGCGTCGAGGCCGGCAAGGACTTGGCCGCCCGGCGGAAAATCCTCCGCGAGATTGATGCCGAAGGCGTGCTCTCCACGCCGGCGAACAGCTCGTACAACGAACTGGTCATCGAGGCCGGCCGCATGTCCATCCTCAACCGCGGCCGCCCGGTGGTGATCGAGTACGGGAAAAAACCGCGGGTGAAGTTCAAGGAATACTAGAAATCGCCGAGGCCGATCCCCGATTCGGACAAGCCTCAGGCTTCGGCCGAACCAAGGGCTTCAGCGCCAGGGCGTAAAACTATGGCCGGGAAGGATCTTTGCCGATATAATGAACCTGGCTGGCAGAAAACCATCACGTGGGACGTGAGCCGATGCGACAGGTGATTCTCTATCCGGGCGAGGACGAATTCTGGGTTGTCGAATGCCCCAGTCTGCCAGGCTGCATCAGCCAGGGCAAGACCCGCGAAGAAGCGATCGCGAACATCCGCGAAGCGATCGAAGGATACGTTGCCGCTCTGAAAGAAGATGGCCTCCCCATCCCGGAAGAACGCTTCGAGACGCTGGTCCTGGCCATATGAGCAAGCTGCTCAACTTTCCGGTCGAGAGTGCGTTCACGCTCTTGCGAAACAGCGCTTCTACCTGAAGCGGCAGCAAAGCAGCCACATGATCCTGCGCCGCGACAACCCTTTTGCCCAATTGGTTGTCCCCGACCACAAGGTGCTAGACCGCGGAACGCTGCGCGCCATCATCCGGCAAGCCGGCCTCAGCGTGGATGAGTTCATGGCGCTCTTGTGAGGCCGGCCGCATGTCCATCCCCAACCGCGGCCGCCCGGTGGCCATCGAGTACGGGAAAAAGCCGCGGGTGAAGTTCAAGGAATACTAGAAATCGCCGAGGCCGATCCTCGATTCGGACAAGCTTCGGCCTTCGCCCGAATCAGCCGCTTCAGCGCCAGGGCGTCTGGCCAAGAGCTGAAAGCTTCGCTTCCTCTCGCGCCGCGGCGATCCGGCGGGAACTCTTCTTCGCCCAGCTCATGGCGCGGCTCTTCTATGCCGGGCCGAAGTTCAGCTACGACCATCTCGTCCGCAACCGATGGGTCAACGAACTCTTCTCACGCCTGATCGCCGGCCGGACCGGCCCCATGCGGTGCCTCCTGGAAACATTGTTCCCCTGCCCGGTTTGGGCTTTCGCCCGCGCGCAGAAACCGGCGCCGTACAGCGTTTCAGAAGTCCGCATGGACTTCTGAAACGCTGTACGGCGCGGGAGGTTTGGAGGGCCGCGGAAGGCCCTCCAAGGGGTCACAGCGTAAAGACGCGACGAATAGGAGCGTCTTGGACCGCCATAGGGGCGAAGCCCCTGTGGGGTACTGCATTTCATAAGTCCACTCGGACTTATGAAATGCAGTACGTAGAACGCTTTCTTCAGCACGGCGCAGTTGTTCGCGCAGCCGTTTCGGCGTATAGTGGAGTTGTCGTCCGACGTCGCGTCTCGCATGAAAAGGAGCGATGAATGGGCGCTTGCCGGTACACGAATGCCTGGAAGAACTGCGCCACCTGCTCGTTCTGGCAGGGGGCGCGCAAGCTCAGCGAAGACCGGAATTCCGTGATCGTGGACAGCAGCGCGCAAGGGCAGTGCGCCGGCTTCTGGAAGGGCCGCCGGAAGAACGCGAACGATAAGTGCAGCGAGTGGCGCAAGTGGGCCGATATCCAGGACTGGTCCGGCGCGGTTCGAGTGATCTATCCGTGACCGGCTGTCCCTCCCGCCCCCCGATCAGGAGCGACCGGCGCCTTCAGGGCGCCCGCATGGACCCGCTGGACCCTCGCCCGGAGGACACAGCCTCAAAATGAAAGCCGAACGCCGGCTCATATTCCTGGAGGGACCGACATGCCCCGGATGATCGTTTGCGCGGCCGTTCTTGTGGCGCTCGCAGCAGCCTTCTGCGCGGCGCAGGATTCCGCGCCCGCGCCGGAAAAATCGCCCGGAGAGCCGGCCGTCACGGGAACGCAGCTCCACGCCGGTGCCGGCCAGGCCGTCAACGGACTTCAGCTCACCCTCATGGCCGACAGGCTCGTCCTGCCCGAAACACCCGGCCCCCCCGGCCAGCCGCTGGTCGTCGCGCCGGTCGCGCTCCAACTGCTCTTCAGAAACGTCTCCGACCGGCCGATCGTGCTCGACGCGTACAACCTGGCGCTCAGCCGGCTGAGCTTGATCGTGGTCGGGCCGGAGAAGGAGACCGTGGCCGTCACCCGCAAGCCGCTCGCCGTCAGGACCCGCGAGGCCTTGCCGATTGACTATCCGCAGATTGAGCCGGGCAACCCGTTCGTCCCGATGTGGGGGGTCGCGCCTCTCCAGTTTCCCGGCGATTTCAATCTGCTCGTGAACTACAGCCTGTACAAGCCGGGCGAATACAAGGTGCAGGTGATTTACAGCCGGCCGGCTGGGGGCGCGCCGGAGAACGGCGTCTGGCAGGGCATGGTGGTGAGCAACACGCTGACCTTCCGCATCGCAGGCCCGATGCCGCCGGCGCCGGACCAGCCGCCCGAGACCGCGCCGCAGCCCGCGCCCACCCCCTCTCCCTGAGCGGCGACGGCGAGGACGATTCGAGATTGAAGAGGATCCTGTCCCCCTCATTTCTTGTCTCCCCTTGAATATCATTATTTTTCTGTTTTCTGTCTGGACAAAGGCATAATTCTTATGGTATAATGTCCGGGACCAAGTTTCATGTCCAGGGAGGGGAAGGAAAATGAGGCCGGAAAAGGATCGGGCGATGGCGGAGACGCTCTTTGTCGTCGAAGGAAAATCCGGACGGGAGATCGCCGGGCGCCTCCGCGTAGGCAAGGAAACCGTCCAGCGCTGGGCGCGCGAAGGGAAATGGATGGAGCGCCGCCGCCAGCGCCGGAGCGATTCGCCGATGGCTGCCGTCGAACGCCTCAGGCGCGAGCGCGACCGGCTCATCGGCACCCTCGGAGGAGACCAGCCCGCCGCGCCGGATGCCGCCGGCGCGCAGGACGCCGCCGGCCCGAAGGGTGCCGCCGGCGAAACGATCACCATGATCCATAAACTCACCCAGACCATCGAGAAAATGGAGTCGCCCCGCGAGGACGAGGACATTGACGCGATGCTCGCAACGATGGAGCGCTTCGCCATGTTCGCCGCCGATCA